>Ga0208357_1000265_pt1 | contig 43268 bp, 50 predicted proteins | sample NGESurdeep092012_6_FD_184487 | JGI IMG/M metagenome (GOLD analysis project Ga0208357, IMG submission 184487) | Arctic peat soil microbial communities from Barrow, Alaska - NGEE Surface sample F52-2 deep-092012 (SPAdes) | ecosystem: Environmental > Terrestrial > Soil > Wetlands > Peat ...
GCGCTCCCTATCGGGGTTGACGGCGTTCGCGGCCGCCGTCACCACGGCGGAGGTGTACATCGAGCACTACCGGGCGAGCTTCGGGAACAAGATGATGTGGAGTCCGATCCTCGTCACCCCGCCGGTCATCGCCGCGGGTATCGGAGGTGTGTACAGCAAGCGCTGGGCCAAGACGGCGTTGCCGATCGCGTCCGGTATCTACATGCTCAACGGCTTGGTCGGCGAGTACTACCACGCGCGTGGCGTGGCACGCCGCCCTGGCGGCTTCTCCCAGGCGAGCTACAACATTCCGATGGGGCCGCCGATCATGGCTCCGGGGCTGATGTCGATCGTCGGCGCGATGGGCGTGCTCGCGTCGCTGCTGCGCCGCGAGGACTAGCCAGGTGCCCGAGCCGCTAGACCTGAGCACACCAGGTCACCTGCCGAACCTGCGGCCCGACAAGCAGCCGCCGCACCCCTCGTGGCTGCCGCGTCAACGGCGGGGCACCACGCCGCAGATGATCGGACGCTACCCCGACTACGACGTCCTGGAGAACGCCGAGCACTGGGACGAGGCAACCCGCCGGGTGGTGTCTGGGCGTTTGGGGGAGCCCGGTCCGCTTCAGTTCTTCACTCCACTGGAGGAGCCGACGCTGCGCGCCTTCTGCGACGTCACGACCGCTCAGGACTCAGACCCGCGGGTGCCGGTGGCCGAGATGATCGACCGCAAGCTCGCGACGAACGAGCTGGACGGCTTCCGCTACTCCCACATGCCCCGCGACCCCGACACCTGGCGCGTCGTGTTGCGCGGCCTGGACGAGACGGCCCGCGACCGCTACGGGCCCGACAGCTTCGCCGAATGCGACGTGCTGGCCCAGGAGGCGATCGTCGCCGCGCTTGCCGATGGGTCGCTGCAAGGAGGGGCGTGGGAGGAGATCGACGTCTCCCGCGCGTTCTCGGTGTGCATGCGCGGGATCCTGGCGGCGTTCTACTCGCACCCGTGGGCGTGGAATGAGATCGGCTACGGCGGACCAGCCTACCCGGAGGGCTACATGCGCCTCGGCCCGGTCGGCGTCCGCGAGCCGCACGAGCGTCCCGGCGCCACCGCCGAGGATCCCGTCCGTGTCGCCGGGGAGCTCGGGTCGTGACGGGCCGGCTGCGGGGGCTGCTCAAGGGCGCGGTCGGCCCCCGTGAAAACGACTCGCGCTACCTGCTGGACGTCCACCGCCGCGACCTGCCCGGCCAGGACACGATGGCGCGCTATCAGGAGTCTGATGAGGTCGACCTGTGCGTCGTCGGTGCCGGCGCGGGAGGGTCGGTGCTCGCTCAGCGCCTGGCGCGCCAGGGCTGGCGGGTCGTGATCATCGAGGCTGGCCCGTTCTGGCATCCCGACGAGGACTGGGTCTCCGACGAGGCGGGCTCCCATCAGCTCTACTGGACCCAGGAGCGCGTGATCGGCGGCGATGACCCGATCGAGCTGGGCAAGAACAACTCCGGGCGCGGCGTCGGCGGCTCGATGGTCCACTACGCCGGCTACACACCCCGCTTTCACCCCTCGGACTTCGAGACGTTCACCAGGGATGGTGTGGGTGCGGACTGGCCGATCTCCTACCCCGAGCTGAAGGCCCACTACGAGGAGCTCGAGCGGGAGCTGCCGGTCGCCGGCCAGGACTGGCCGTGGGGAGACCCCCACCGCTACCCGTTCTCCCCACACCCGATCAGCGGCGCCGCGGAAGTCCTATGGAAGGGCGCGATCGAGCAGGGCATCGAGATGCGCGTCGGACCGGTCGGGATCGTCAACGGCACGTTCGGCAACCGTCCGCACTGCATCTACCGCGGCTTCTGCCTGCAGGGCTGCAAGGTCAACGCCAAGGCCAGCCCCTACGTCACCCATCTCCCCGACGCGCTTGCCCACGGTGTCGAGATCCGCGCGAACAGCATGGCCGTGCGCGTCGAGATCGACGACGCCGACGGCCGCGCCACAGGTATCACCTATGTGCGTGAGGGCGAGAACACCGAGCGCCTCCAGCGCGCCGCCGCCGTGGCGGTCTGTGGCTATTCGATCGAGACGCCGCGGCTGCTTTTGCACTCGACGTCCAAGCGCTTCCCGAACGGGCTCGGCAACAACGAGGACCAAGTAGGGCGTTACGTGATGGTCCAGGGAGCGTCGCAGACCGCGGGACGTTTTCCTGAGGAGCAGCGCATGTATAAGGCGCCGCCGCCGGAGGTCTCCTCCGAGCAGTTCTACGAGACTGAGGAGTCGCGCGGCTTCGCGCGGGGCTTCTCTATCCAGACGGTCTCGCCGCAGCCGATCGGGTGGGCTGAGCACGTGCTCGCCGACGGCCACTGGGGCCGCGCGATGCGGGAGTACATGCGCGACTACAACCACTGGGTCACGATCGGGGTGCTCAACGAGCTGCTGCCCCATCCCGAGAACCGTGTGACGCTCGCCTCGGACACCGACCCTTACGGGATGCCGGTAGCGCGCTTTGACTACACCCGCTCGGAGAACGACAAGGCCAACATGGCCTACTCGACTGAGGTCCTGAAGGGCATCCTGCACGCCGCCGGAGCGCAGGACATTCTCACGATCCACCGCTACGCGCACCTCGTCGGCGGCGCGCGCATGGGACAGAGCCCCGAGGACAGTGTCGTCAATGCAGACCATCGCGTGTGGGAGGTCCCCAACCTGTACATGTGCGACGGCAGTGTCTGCCCTACCCAAGGCTCCGCCAACCCGGCGCTGACGATCATGGCGCTCGCCTCACGCCTGGCCGAACGCCTCGGCAGTGGGAGCACAGTGTGAGGACCCTCGATCCGACCTTCCCCATCCCCGTACAAGGAGCCAGCCGATGAGCGCGAAGAACAAGCCGGAGGTTGTCGTTGTCACGGGCTCCTCGGGCGGGGTAGGACGTGCGATCGCGCACGCGTTCGCCAAGCGAGGCGCGCACGTCGGGCTGCTCGCTCGAGGCCAGGAGGGCCTGGACGGCGCCAAGCGCGAGGTCGAGTCCCTCGGTGGGCAGGCGCTGGCGGTCCCGACGGACGTGTCCGAGCACGAGCAGGTCGAGGCGGCCGCGGTAGCGGTCGAAGAGCGCTTCGGCGAGATCGATGTGTGGGTCAACGACGCGATGGCGACCGTGTTCGCGCGCTTCATCGACACTGAGCCGGATGAGTTCAAGCGCGCGACAGAGGTGACCTATCTCGGCACGGTGTACGGCACGATGGTCGCGCTGAAACGGATGACAGCACGCGATCAAGGAAAGATCGTGCAGGTCGGCTCGGCGCTGTCCTACCGTGCGATCCCGTTGCAGGCCGCCTACTGCGGTGCGAAGTTCGGGATCCGCGGGTTCACCGACTCGATCCGCACCGAGCTGCGCCACGACAAGAGCAACGTGCAGATCACGATGGTGCAGCTGCCCGGGATCAACACGACGCAGTTCAGCTGGTGTCGCTCGAAGCTCCCCGATCACCCGATGCCCGTGCCCCCGATCTACCAGCCGGAGATACCCGCCGAGGCGGTCTACTGGGCCGCGCAGCATCGTCGCCGGGAGCTGTGGGTCGGCTACAGCGCGGTGGAGGCGATCCTGGGGAGCAGGTTCGCGCCGGGCGTGCTCGGCGACTGGTATCTGGCGAAGACCGGGATCTCCGGCCAACAGGTGAAGGACATGCCCCTCGACGGTGAGCGCGTGGGCAACCTGTTCGAGCCGGTGCAACGCGAGGCGGCGACGCACGGCATCTTCGACTCCAAAGCCAAAACCCGCAGTCCCCAACTCTGGGCGGCCACCCACCGCGGTCTGCTCGGCGGCGGACTGGCTGGGGTTGCCGCCGCGGCGGCCGCTGTGAAAGGCCTCGTGCGTTGAGCGTGGCAGCGGGGGACGCGGTGCCGGGGATCGAGCGGCCTCACGTGCTGCGGGAGTATGCGTTGCTCGCCGACGGTGAGCGCGGCGTGCTCGTCGGCCCGCGCGGGGACTTCGTGTGGATGTGCTTTCCCCGCTGGGATTCTCCCGCGGTGTTCTCCTCGATCATCGGGGGCTCCGGCGGCTACGCGATCACCCCGCGGGAGCGTTGTGTTTGGGGTGGCTACTACGAGCCGGGGAGCCTGATCTGGCGCAGCCGCTGGGTGACAGGCGACGCGGAGATCGAGTGCCGCGAAGCGCTCGCGCTGCCCAGCGATCCGGGCCGGGCGGTGATCCTGCGGCGTGTCATCGCGCGCAAGGGCACCGCCCGCGTCGATGTCGTCCTGAACCCTCGCGGTGACTTCGGTCAGAACCCCATCCGTAGGCTCTCACAGCGAGACGATGGAGCGTGGAGGGGCGAGCTCGCGGACACGCGCGCCTGTTGGATTGGGGGTCAGGACGCTACCCCGCAGGCCGATGGGCACGGCGGCAAGGCACTGATCATGTCCCTGACAGTCCAGGAGGGCGACCATCATGATTTCGTCCTCGTACTCGCCGACGGAGAGTGCGACGGCGAAGCCCCGGAGCCTGAGTGGGCGTGGCAGGGCGTCGAGAGCGAGTGGCGCGAGCGGGTACCCGAGCTGCAGCGCACGGTCGCCCAGCGCGATGCGCGGCACGCCTACGCGGTCCTCTCAGGGCTGACCAGCGCGGGTGGTGGGATGGTCGCCGCGGCCACCACTTCGCTGCCCGAGCGAGCCCGTGGGGGCCGCAACTACGACTACCGGTACGTGTGGATCCGCGACCAGTGCTACACCGGCCAGGCGGTCGCAAAGGCCGGCCCGTACCCGCTGATGGACGACGCCGTGCGCTTCGTCACCGAGCGCCTGCTGGCGGACGGTCCCAACCTCAAGCCGGCCTACACCACCACCGGCGAGAGCGTGCCCCACGAGCATCAGCTCGACCTGCCGGGCTACCCGGGCGGGACGGACATCGCCGGCAACTGGGTCAACCAGCAGTTCCAGCTCGACGCCTTCGGCGAGGCGCTGCTGCTGCTCTCCTCTGCCGCGGCTCATGATCATCTCGAGGCAGATGGCTGGCGTGCCGCCGAGACCGCGGTCGACGCGATCGCCAAACGCTGGCGCGAGCCCGACACGGACGCCGGGATCTGGGAGATCGAACCGGACGCGTGGACGCACAGCCGGCTGATCTGTGCCGCCGGCCTACGTCAGATCGCCCAGCGCGGACCGGGCGGCGAGCAGGCCGCCCAATGGGTTTCCCTCGCTGATGAGATCGTCTCGGACACCGCCAAGCACGCGCTGCACCATTCCGGGCGCTGGCAGCGCTCACCGAGCGACCCGCGCCCGGACGCAGCCCTACTGCTGGCCGCGATCCGCGGTGCGATCCCCCCGTCTGACCCCCGCTCGATCGCCACCCTGCGCGCGATCGAGACGGAGCTCACCGAAGACGGCTACTGCTACCGCTACCGCCCCGACGAGCGCCCGCTGGGGGACGCTGAGGGCGCGTTTCTACTGTGCGGGTTCTTCATGGCGCTCGCCTACAGCCAGCAAGGCGATCACGTCACTGCCGCAAGGTGGTTCGAGCGAAACCGCGCCGCCTGCGGTCCGCCAGGCCTGTGCTCGGAGGAGTTCGACGTCCGCCAGCGACAGCTGCGCGGAAACCTCCCTCAAGCCTTCGTACACGCACTGCTGCTGGAGTGCGCCGTCGAGCAACACTCGCCCGCGCAGTCGACCCCGGCCTCTACCCTCTGGTGATCGACTCCACCGCGATCGCGCTCGATGCCTGCGTAGAGCTGATCGCGCTCACCGCAGGCCGACCGAGCCGGGCTTGATCACACGGAGAATCGCTCGGCGTCTGAGCGGCGCAGCGACAGCCCGTTCCCAGGCTGGTCGAGATCGGGCCAGAGGGCGCCTTCGCGCAGCTCGGGTAGACCGTCGAGGAGCATCTCCTCGATCCGGGTGTGGTCGTGAAAGTACTCCAGATGAATCAGCTCGTCGATCGCGCACGCGGGATGGACGTGGATCGCCGGCCCGCAGTGGCAGGAGAGAGGCAGGTTGTGCGCGCGGCACAGCCCGGCGATGCGCAGCAGCTCGGTGATCCCGGCGCAGCGTGTCACGTCTGCCTGGAGCACGTCGACGGCGCCCGCGTCCAGCATCCGCCTGAAGTAGACGGCGTCATAGCCGTACTCCCCCGCAGCGATTGCCATGCCGGCAGGCGCACGGTCCCGTATCAGCCGCAGACCCTGCAGGTCATCAGAGCTGACGGGCTCCTCAAACCAGCTGACCGAGGACTCCTCACGGAAGGTGTGGGCGAGTTGGAGGGCCTGCTTGCGCTGATAGGCGCCGTTGGCGTCGACGAACAGCTCAACATCGGGGCCGATCGCTTCGCGGGCGGCCCGTACACGCTCGGGGTCGTGGTTGGGGTGCGCGCCGATCTTCATCTTGACCCGCGCAATGCCCTGTCCGGACCACCCCGCGAGCTGCTCCTGTAGACGGTCGTTGGTGTAAGTCGTGAACCCGCCCGAGCCGTAGACCGGCACGTGATCGTGCGCCATGCCCAAAACCGTGCACAGCGGTGCGTCGAGCAGCCGCGCATGCAGATCCCACAGGGCGAGATCCACAGCGGCGATCGCCATCGAGGTGATCCCCGACCGGCCCAGGTTGCGTGTGGCCTTGACCATCGCCGCCCACGACGCGCGCGGTGATGCCACGGCCTGTCCCTTCACGACTTCGGCGAGCTTGCTCTCGATCAGCTTGGCGGTGGAGATGTCGGCGTAGGTGTAGCCGAGCCCTGTTCTGTCCGCGGCGTGAGCTTCCACGACGACGATCGTGGTCGAGTCCCACTGCAGCGTTCCATCGCCCTCGGGGGCATCGGTCGGGATCGTGTAAGCCAGCACGTCGATCCGCTCGACGGTGGCTGCACTGACGCTCACCGCTTGATCTTCGGGTCGCGGGACCTGCCCGCCCACGCCGCGGCAGCGGACCTCATCCTGGTTCGTCGAAGCTGCTGCGGCGGTTCGATGACGCGAAGGACACACCCGGTCGGCGGGTCGGCTCGAGGTCTGCGATCACCGCCGGGAGCAGACCTGCATCCGCAAGCAAGCCAGCGTCTGCGCTTGGCGGTCGGCGGGTGGGCGTGGCCCGCGCCAAGCGCCTGATCTCCCCGCATACCACCGCCTGCTGGTGGCGCAGCTGACGCGGATCGATCCGTTGCGCGGGACGCGCCGCCCCCTCGCGTGTTGCTCGATCAGTCACGATCGTTTCCTCCTCTGCAGCTCGGAGCTGCCAGACGACACGTCATACATGGACACGTTGCATCTGATACCCCACGACAGGGCCGCCCAAAACAGCAACGTCTGAGTTCTGACAGCACCCGATACGGTTTGGTGCGATGGGCCCGGGATCCGTGCTACACCCAGGCAGTGACCGTGACCAGCAGCTCCCCGGTGATCTACACGGTGGGGCATTCCACCGGCCCGTTTGACGAGCTCGCAAGGGTGCTTGAAGCCGTGAGGGTGCGTGAACTGGTGGACGTGCGCAGCGTCCCGCCGAGGGCGCCCTCGTGCAGATAGGCGATGTCACACGCCGGTAGCGAGCTGGCCAGCGCCTGGCTTGAGAACTGGGGGTGACGCCGCGAGCGCGGGTTTCGTCGTCCCCGGCCGGACTCGCCGAACACGGGCGGGAGCACCCGGCGTTCCGCAGCTACGCTGACCACATGCAAAGCGAGGAGTTCGTCAAGGCGGTGCAGCGTCTGCAGCTGCACGCCGCGGGACACCCGGTGTGTGTGATGTGTGCTGAGGCGCAGTGGTGGCGCTGCCATCGCCGGCTGATCTCAGACGCACTTACGATCCGCTGCTGGCGTGTCCTACACCTCGGGCTTGGATCCAAACCCGTCGAGCACGAGCTCACCCCCTTCGCGCTACCCGGCGAGGAATACACCGGAAGCCCTTGAAGAGTTCGAGTGGCGGCATGTCGGGCGCGCCCCCGAAATGGCCTACAAAGCCCGGGATCAAGCGGGTAGCCCCGCCGCGAAACCGATCGTCAACTCTGGCGATGCGCCTGAGAGCTTCGCCGGCTGAGTCCTCCGCTAAACACGACCTGCGAAGACCGGATTCAAGGACCAACAGATCGAGGACATGCCGATCGACGGCGAGCGCACCGGCAACCTGTTCGAGCCGGTGGTGCCATCATCGCTGGTCTTGGTGTAGATCGGCGGCCTGCTCGAGGAGGCCATCCGGCTCACACTCTCTCATCCGCGCATGGCGCTGCCCCGGACCACGGTTGTGGCTCGGTAAAGAACGGCTCGGTGTAGGTGTGTTCGCGCTTAGAGCCGAGTGCGTCGGCTGCGATCGCGCAGGCGCGCACGAACCCTGACGCACCCGCTATGAACACGTCGTGGCCAGACAGGTCCGGGCAGAGCTCAGGCAGGATGCCCGGGATGCGGCCGTGAGGATTGCCGCCAGGGCCACGTGTCAGCGTGCGGATGAGCCGGAAGTTCGGATGCGCAGCCTCCCAGCGGACGAACAGCTCCCGGTCAAGAACGTCGGCTTCGGTCCGAGCCGAGAAGATCAGCATCAGCGAGCGCTGCAGGCTGGTCTGCAGCGCAGCCTCCAGCAGCGCGCGCATCGGCGCGAGCCCAGATCCGCCGGCCAAATACAGGCACGGAGCGCTCGATGCTGGGTCCGCGACGAACGTGCCGTACGGTCCGGTCGGGATCACCTCGTCCCCTGCCCGCAAGCGCTCGTGGATCCAGTCACTGGCCTGACCTCCCTGAATCCGTGTGATCAACAACGAGATCTGACCATCTGAACGTTGAGCGTTGGCGATCGAGTAGGACCGTTGCTCGACCCGCCGATCACGGTCCTCCAGCAGCACGTATTCACCGGGGAGATACGGCATCGACGCGGCCAACGGCGCCAGCCACACCTCAACGATCGTCGGCGTGCGCCGTTGTATTTCCTGCACCCGGTAGGGAAGTTCGTCGCGCTCGAAGATGCGCGACTGTGTACGGAGGTCGAGGCGTGGATCTGGCTTGGGGGGACGGATTGCCACAGTCAAGTTATTCTTAGCGTGTGCCTGGCCGGTCTCGGCGTGCCCGTCGGCGGGAGGTGATGCGGTCGATCACCGCCATCGTGAGTGACTGGTCGGTCATCACGGCGGCGACCTCGGCCAGCACGATCGCGCTGGCGGTTAGGTGGACGGCGACGGCGAGCGCCAGCATCCACCAGCCCCCGACGGCCGCGAGCGCCCATACAGCTCCGACGACCACGAGGATCGCGGTGGTGAACAGGCCGATCAGGCCAATGATTTGATGGTCCCCGCTCGGGTGCCGGCTTAGGTGCTGCACAACGGTGCCACTGACCTGCGAGGCAGGGCCCTGATCGGTGCCGGTATTTGGCGCGCTGGTGGGCATCATGAGATGTTGACCGGCTCTCGAGCTGGCTCGTCGCGGTTGCTTTCAGACGCGCGCTCCCTTAGCCGCGTTCCTTGTTCTTCGCGGTCGAGAAGGTCCAAGAATACGATGATGAACGCGACGCCGAAGACGAGAAACTCGATCAGGCACATGCCGGCTCCGGCGATGTGCTGGTCGGTCAGCCCGGATATGCCGTAGCCGCGCGGCGCATCGGCGTAGCGTGAATAGAGCGTCCTGTCCAGCCACGTCAGCGGCAGACAGACAACGGCGGCCGCCGCGCGCGACGCTCCGAGGTACCCCAGACGCGACCACACCGCCCGACGGCCCTGGCCTGGCAGCGGGTCGACCACGACCATCCACAACAGCAGCCCGCTGCCCAGCAGGCTGAGATGCTCGACCGCGTGCAGCCACGGGTTCCCGGCGGCCGCGTCGAACACCACCGGGATGCTCCAGCCCCATTGCGTCGCGGCCCACAATCCAAGCGCGACGGGGGCGAACCAGCGGCTGCGTAGCAGCCTGCCGAGCCGCGCGCGAGGCGAGAGGGCACGCAACAGCTCTGGCGACAGGCCGTGTGCAAGCAGCGGTGGACCGACACCAAGCACGAGCAGCGCGGGGGCGATATCGGCCAGCAGCACGTGCTGGAGCATGTGCGCCGAGAGCAGCCAGCGGTCACCGATCGCGTCGAGCGGCGAGAGCAGCGCGAGCGTGACGAGACCCAGGCCGGTTGTGAACGCGAGCAGCTGGGAGACGTAGCGTCGCCCGGTGCGCCGGTGAGCGCGGCGATAACACGCACCGTAGGCCGCCGCCGTGAATACGATCGCGACGATTACCCCTGGGTCGGTGCTCCATGCTCCCCAACCTGGCACGCCACTAGACATGCTCACCTCCACTCACGGTACTGGACTGGACAGCGCCGGCGACACTCACAGGCGGCACACGGGCCGTGCGCGTGGCGTCGTCGTCGCGAGAGCGCTGCGCGATCTGGGCGCGCAGGTCCCTCATCGGTTCCACGGATGTGACCTTCGGGATCACGTCGAAGTTGTGCGCCGGCGGTGGCGAGGTGCTGAACCACTCAAGCGTATTCGCCTTCCACGGGTCCGGGCCCGCCGGAACCCCACGCTTGAGGCTCCGCACAACGTTCGCGACGGTCAAGAGGACGCCGGTGGCGAGGATGAACGCCCCGATCGTGGAGATCAGGTTGTCCGTGCCCCAGCCCGTGTCGGCGTTGTAGGTGTAGACGCGCCGTGGCATGCCTGACAGGCCGAGAGCGTGCTGGATCCCGAACGTGCCGAGGAAGCCGACGAACTGAAACCAGAAGGAGAGCTTGCCCAGTGGTTCTGAGAGCATGCGGCCCGTCATCTTCGGGAACCAGAAATACAGGGCGGACATGACCGCCGAGACCGCTCCCGCGACCAGCACGAAGTGGAAATGCGCGACGACGAAGTAGCTTCCGTGGAGCTGCCAGTCGATCGGGAAGATCGCGAGCATCACCCCGCTCAGCCCGCCCAAGGTGAACAGCACGAGAAACCCGCACGCGAAATACAACGGGGTTCTGAACAGGATCGATCCTCGCCACAGCGTCGCGACCCAGTTGATGACCTTCACGCCGGTCGGCACCGCGATAGCCATCGAGGAGATCATGAAGAAAGCGAGCACCACCAGCGGGATCGGAGCGGTGAACATGTGGTGCGCCCACACGAGCACCGACAGGAACGCGATGCCAACGGTGGACGCCGCGATCGCCTTGTAGCCAAAGATCGGCTTGCGGGCAAAGACGGGCAGCACCTCGGAGATCACCCCGAAGCCGGGGAGGATCATGATGTACACCTCGGGGTGCCCGAAGAACCAGAACAGGTGCTGCCACAAAAGCGGCGAGCCGCCGCAGCGCGGGTCGAAGTAGCACGTGTGAAAGTGGCGGTCGGTGAGCAGCATCGTGACGGCCGCGGCGATCACGGGGATCGCGACGATCAGCATGATCGCCTGGGTCAGCACACCCCAGCAAAACAGCGGTAGCCGCCCCCAGCCCATCCCCGGGGCGCGCATCGTCGCGATCGTCACGACGATGTTGATCGCGCCGATCGCGGATGCGAGGCCCGTGAGGTGAATCAGGTAGATCCAGGTGTCCTGCCCCGCGGTCGGGGAATAGGTGCCATTTGAGAGCGGCGTATAGGAGAACCAGCCCGCATCGGGTGGGTTCCAGAACACCGAGCTGTAGAACACCACGCCGCCGGCGACGAACAGCCAGTACGACAGTGCGTTCAGCCGCGGGAACGCCATGTCGCGCGCGCCGATCATCAACGGCACCATGTAGTTCGCGAATCCCGCCCACACGGGAATCACGAACAGAAAGATCATCGTCGTGCCGTGCATCGTGACCAGCTGGTTGTAATGCTCGGCGTTGATCAGAGTGTTTTCCGGGACGGCGAGCTGGCTGCGCATCAATAGCGCCTCGACGCCACCGACCATGAAAAACACAAAGCAGGTGACGAGGTAAAGAATCCCGATCCGCTTGTGATCGGTGGTCGTGACCCAGCTCGTCCAGCCGTGTGGCTCACGCTCTACACGATCGATAGCTATCTGCGGGGATGGGGCGAGGGAGGTGGCCATGTCGAGCTGGTCTCCTGGTGTCCTATGGGCTTTCGACCCGCGCCGCGCCCGTGTGGGAGTCGAGCTTGGCGCGCGCGAGGTGGTCCTCGGCGTTGGCTTCTGCGATCAGCTGCTTCTGACGGGTGACCCAGGTTTCCCAGGCCGCAAGGGGGATCGCGCGCACGGTGGCGATCATCTGGGCATGGTGCTGGCCGCAGAGCTCGGCGCACTGGCCTGTGAAAACGCCGGGCTTGGTGATCTTGAACCACGTGTGGTTGACATAGCCGGGGATCGCGTCGAACTTGCCGCCGAGCTTCGGCACCCACCAGGAGTGATTGACATCCAGCGAGTAGATGTCAACAATGACCGTCGTATCGATCGGAACCTCGAGTTCCTCGTATGAGTACGCGCCATTTGGGTAGTCAAAGCGCCACACGTACTGGCGGCCGGTGATCTTGATGTGCAGCGCGTGCCCACCCGGCGCCCGCGGTTGATCGACGGTCGCGAAGATCGCCCCGGCGTCATCCCCGGATGCCGCGGGTGTGACGATTCCGTGCAGCCGTGTGAACGTCAACACCGCCAGGACCACGAGGATCAGCGCCGCGGCGCCGGTCCAGGCGATCTCCAGGCGCGTGTTTCCCCGGACCTGCGAGGCGACGTGACCGGGACGTGCCCGGTAGCGCACCAGGAAGAACACGAGTGTGCCGGCGACCGCGCAGAAGATCACGGTCGCGATGATCAGCACGATCTTGTAGAGGCCCGCGATGCTGTCGGCATTCGAGGAGCCGCCCGATTCTGGAGTTATCACGCCGGCCCAAGCCGGGTGTGCACCGGCAAGCCCTCCGACCGCCAGGACGATGGTGAGGGCTATTGCGATCCTGGCTGTGCGCGGTCTCAGCTCACGACGACGCCGAGGCGATCTCGTGGCCGCGGTCACGAGAGATCGACAACGGCGTGGGGGGTGACGCGGCGCCGCTTAGCGGCGGCGGCGAGGTGCTCGAGGGAGGGCAGCACCTCATCCCACGCGCGGGTCTTCAGGCCGCAATCGGGGTTGACCCACAGCCGCTCGCGCGGGATCTGTCGCTCCGCGCTTGCCAGCAGCGCCTCGATCTCGCTGACGCTGGGCACGCGCGGCGAGTGGACGTCATAGACACCGGGCCCGACTTGGTTGGGGTACGCCGCGAAACGCTCCGGGACCGCACCGACCAGTACGCAGGTATCGAGTACGTGGTCATACAGGGAGAAGTCGTTGGATGGCAGACTGTCGATGCCGATGGCAGCCGCCCGTCTCAGATGCTGGTGGCGCAGATCGCTCGCCACCCGCTGGAGCTCACCGGCCGGGATCTGTCGATCCCAGTAGGACTCCAGCGCCGCCTTCAGCTCACGGTGTGGACCGATCCGCGGCAAGCCCAGTACCGCTGTCGTGAGCTCATGGTTTGCGGTTGGTTTCGCCGGTTGCGGCTGTGGCACGGGTTCCTCCGTAGCGCTCTCGTCGTGATTGGCATGTCGGCTTTCGGTGAGCATCGATCTCCCTATCCGGGCAGCGCCCCACCAAGTGAGCTGCCGACGAGCACGCTGATCGCGAGGAAGAGGAGCAAAGCGGCGTAGCAGCGCTCCAAGGCCACGACACGCCGATCGGCCTGACTCTGCAGGCGCGCGAGCCCCACGGCAAACAGCGCCAGATCGATCAGCAACAGAGCGCTGCCGAGCAGAAGCACGGTGCTTGCGCCGGCCAGGTCGCCGACTGCCACCGCTACGGAGCCGACGCTCCACAGCCCAAGCTCCGTTAGGAGCAGCGCGTTGGGCGGCGTTTGACTATGGGTGCGCTCGGCGAGCACGTCCTGCCCCGCACCGAGCAGCATCTGGGAGAGGCCGCCGACCAGGCTCAGGTATGCCACCAGCCACCAGCCGTGGTGAAACGAAGCGGCCGTGTTGACCACCGCGCTGAGAGCAGCGGCGAGCAAGAACACGCAACCAGCGGCTAGAAACGCCGCCCTGGCATTCTGAGCGGGATGCGTTGCTAGGTAGCGCCGGTTCTGGAGATGTCCCTTCGTGCCAATGTGGGGCTCATTGATCACGTAGGTCACGGGCCGACTCCCTTCCGGTCAGGTTTCTTCCATCGCCGCTGTAAGAAACCGTATCACGCATCGTCAGCTTCTCACAGCGCGCCTGTACAAAATGGCTGGCCGAACTGCTACCTAACCGTTGAACGCTTCTTACGCGCGCGCGGCTGTCCGTGACGGTGCATGCGCATGCGGATCGCTGGGCGCTCTGCGCCACCGTGATCGAGAAACGCCCGCGCATCAGTCAGCGACCGCTCGATCAGCTCGTCGGCATGCGCGAAGTCGATCGGCTGGATCCCGAGCGGGCATGGCGGCGGCAGCACGACGAGCTTCGCGTGATCGCGGTGCAGCTCGACGTCGGCGATCAGCCGGCTCTGTGTCAGCAGCGTCAGGGCATGTAGCGCCATGCCGAGTGCGCTCGAGGGGGGCTGCTCGAGCGCGCAGGAATGACCGCTCGGTAGCACATAGATCTCGCGTGCTCCGAGCTGGACGGCATGCGAGATCGGCGTGTTGTTGGCCACGCCCCCGTCCATCAGCGTGCGCCCTTCCCACGCGACCGGCGGCAGGACCGCTGGAATCGCCCCGCTGGCCAGCACGGCGTCTACCGTAGGACCGCGCGAGAGCAGCAGTTCTTCGCCGGTCACAACGTCCACTGCGACGACGTGAAACTCGATTGGCATCTGCTCGAGACGCGGATGCTGGCTGTGGTCGGCCACGAGCTTGCGTAGGCCCGAGGAGGGGATGAGATGATCGCGCGATCCGAGAAAGCCGAGCAGGCCACTCAAGGGATTTAGCGGAAAGATCTGCCCGCGGCGCACCGTGCGCCAGATACCTGCGAGCTCGTTCGCCGTCTGCACCGTCTGGGGGCGCGAGGCGATAAACGCTCCGTTGATGGCGCCTGCCGAGGTGCCGACGATGAGTTGCGGCGTGATATCTCGCTCGTAGAGCGCCTGGAGCATGCCGACCTGCACCGCACCCAGGCTTGCTCCGCCTGACAGGACGAAGGCTACGCCACCGGAACGTGAGCTCATGTCGGTTTGGTGTCGCCGTCGCGACGGTTCATACAGCCAGCGCACGATAGACGACGATCCGCTCAGACCGCCGCGGTAAGAGCTCGTCGGCTGGAGACACCAACGAGATCAATGGCCGACTATATCAGTTCTGTTATACTAAAGGCATGCGTGCACGCGACATCATCGTTATCGCCCGGCGCCGCGCGGGCCTCACTCAACACGAGCTCGGGCAGCGCCTCGGCGTCCCCCAGGTGACGGTCGCGCGGTGGGAGAGCGGCGCCACTGAGCCCAAGTTCCAGACCGTGGGAGAAGTGGCAGCGGCATGCGAGCTCGACCTGACGCTCGGACTTGCCACGGCGGACGAGGGATCGTGGACGTCTTTGATCTATGAGCAGCTCGGGCGCGAGCCCGCGGAGCGGGTCAGGCACCTGACCTACGACCGCTTCGATCGTGTCGCGGCGCTCAAGCTCGTCGGGACCGTTGGCGTGCGGACGATCGTGGTGGGAGAGGTCGCCGGCGCGCTGCACGGCTGGCCGCTGATCCTCAGCGAGCAGGGCACACTCGATCTCGTGGTGCACCCCAAGGATCGCGAGCTCGCAGAGGAGACGATCCTCGCCGCGTCCGCGCAGCCCGACCGTGTGCGCCTCCTCGATGCGCCCGCCGGCACATACGGATTCGCCGACCTCGCGCGCGCCGCGATCCAGGTCACGATCCAGCAGACCACGGTCGAGGTCGCCGGGCTCGTCGACCTGCTGCGGATCGCGCTCACCGACACCGAGCCATACAGCCGGCGATTCGCGCTCGCCCTCGACGCGACGCTGCAGCTCACCGCGCGCGACTCGAGCACCGGCGACGTGAGCTCGGCGCCGAGCAAACCACCAAGCGTGCGAGAGCGGCGCGCTCGCGCTGATCAATGGCTGACCAGACAGACCCGATAGATCACGGGCGCGAGACCCTGCTCGGAGCGCTGCGTGACGGCGACGTGCGATTCGTGGTCATCGGCGGCGCCGCGCTGCAGAGCCACGGAGAGCGCTACGAGACCGAGGACATCGACATCACACCCGACCGGGCGCAACAGAACCTCACGCGACTCGCTGAGGTGCTCAACCGTCTGGAGTGCCGCCTGGAGATCGACCCCTCCCATCCCGAGAACGCCGTGCTGCTCCCACCCGACTACTTCACCGCGAGCGTGCTCGCACAGGCCACAGTGTGGAACCTGCGTACCGCCCACGGCAAGCTCGACCTCACCCTCACGCCCAGCGGCTTCCCGCAGGGCTACACGCAACTCATCACCGACGCCCAACAGCGCCAAGTCGCAGCCACGACGATCACGGTCGCCGTCGCCAGCCTCTCCGACGTGGAGCACTCCAAGCGCACCGCCAATCGCGCCAAGGACCGCGCATACCTCGAGCAGGTCGGACGACTCGGGACGCCTGAAGCCAGCAGGACTAACCCGTCGCCGCGTGCAGAGTCGGTCGCGGATGAATTGCTGCGAGCTTACGCGCGCCGCGAGGAGCTGTGCACAGCGCGCGCCCAGATCCCCGATCCACAGACGACTCGGCGCGATCGTGCGCGCGCCCGCGCGTATGACCTCGGCCTGAAGACGATCGAGGAAGAGATAGCCACGCTGGAGCAGAGCAACGTCGGTCCTCTCACCACACGACAAAGCTCGTGATGCGGTCCACGCCATGCAACGCGCGACGATGCCCCAAACCACAGGGCGGTGACGGTCCGCTATATCGGATCACTTGACCGGTGCGTCGTGCGTGCTCACTGTGCCAGGGTCAAGCCCGAGCCACACGATCACCAAGGAGAGCAGGAAGATCGCTGCCTCCAGAGCGTGCATGGTGGGTCGGCGCATGTGCCAAACCACAAGGACCGTGACGAGTGCGACAAGCGCGAGCTTGACCCGCAGGGTGCCGTCATTCCAGAGGTCGTAGCGGGTGGCCATCGCGCTGCCCGTAGCCAGCAGCACGCCGATCGCAACCAAGGTTCCCCAGCCAAAGCGCCGGGCGATGGCCCGTAGCTGGAGGAGATCGCCAGACTGGCGTGCCACGGGCACGACAGCGACCGCGAGAAGCAGCTGACCACCTACGAAGAACGCCATCGCGATCACGTGCAGCCACAGCACACCCAGCCAAAAGTGACTCACCCCAGGGCCTCCAGCAACCGATCGCCGAGCATTGACAGGTCCGCGTCGGTGAGGCTCTCTTCGATCAGCGGGAACAGCTCGCGCTCCTCGAGATGCACGTGGGAGGCAAGTCGCTCCCCGAGCGCGTGCAGTCTCTGCAGAGGCACTTCTGTCGCGAGCAGCTCAGCGTCGCAGCGAATGCTCAGGTGGTCAACGAGCACTCTGAGGACGACGGGGTGGTTCCGGTCGCCGTGGGCGGCGTAGGCCGGCAGCAAGACCTCCTCCTCGACGCGGAAGTGAAGCTGCTCCTCAAGCCCCCAGACCGTGAGAAACGCCGCGACGGCTTGCTCGGCGGTCTCGGGCGTCGCGCGCCGTAGGCGCTGCGCGACGGCGAGGGTGTGCTGATGGTCGCGTGAGAGCGGCTGAAGCGCGGGGTGGCGCTTCACGATCGCGCTCCGACAGGCAACCGCAGGGCCCGTACCGCAAGCACAAGCACACGTACGCTGAGCAGCGCAAGCACCGCCAGCAGGATGATGCTCGCCGGCCCGCCCAGCGCATCGAGACTGGGCACGTGAGAGATCGCCAGGGCACTGACGCCGATACCCGCCGCGAGAGTCAGGGCGGGGTCGCGCACGGGTGCGGGGGTCGGCATCGCCCGGCTGAATGAGCGCACCCTGGCGAGTACCGCCAGCAGGTGCAGCAGCGCGCCGGATACCGTCAGCCCGATCCAACCGGCGAGCAGCAAAATCGCCAACACGTTGCGCTCATCGCCTAGCAACGCTTCGCGTGGGCTGTTGCTGATGGTGACGGCCAGCGCGAACAGAAGGCCAGCCGCGAGAAACGCTTGTGCCAGCGCGATCAGCTGCGCGGGCAGCGCCAACGGTCTCCGAGCAGCGTGTAGAGAGGCCCCGAGGTTGACGGCCAGCAGGCAGGCAGCGAGCGCGAGCGAAAGCCAGCCCGAGGCGACTAGGACCTGCGCGCCGAACGCGGCACCGAACGCCAGCTGTGCGACACCGAGCAGCCATAGGACGAACGTCGGGCCCTGCAGAACGGGGAACCGCAGCCGCGTTTGTGTCAGCGAGGGAAAGAAGGTGTGCAGCGTCCCGACGATCGCCATACCCAGCCAGCCACCCAGGTTGAGCGCCAGATGGGCGCCGAGCAGGCTCCCCGCCGACCACGGCGTTCCGCGCGCCAGCAGAACCCCGATCAACGCACCCAATCCCAGACACGCCGCACACGCCTGATACCAGCGCACCGCCCAGCGCGCGCGCTGAAGCGAGCGACGCTGCATGCCGTACAACGCGGCGGCGAACAGCAGGAGCCCGACCCCGATCAGCACTCCACCTACGTCGACGAGTGAGCCGGTCGCGGTTGGAACGCCCACGGCCACGAGCAGCGTCCCGGCGTTCCACGCCACCAGCTGCGCCGCGATCAGTCGGCGCGACGGCGGGTCGGTTGCCAGGAACGCGCACACGAAGAACTGTCCCGCGCCGAGTACGAGCTGTGAGACGCCACCGAGCAGCGCCAGGTGCAGCGCCAGCCAGTGCAGCCAGTCACGGCCAGTGATCACGTAAGCCAGGGCAGCGCCGGCGGCGGCGAGCAACAGAACGATCGCCGGCACAAAGAACGCGCTCACGAGGGCGCTGGGGCGAGGCGAGGAGGGATTGATGGTGCGGGGACGGCAGCGGCGCGTCGCCGGTCGCATGCTCTCAGGCGCCCGGTCCGCTGCGGCTGGGCTCACTTCTTGCTCTGGGGTGCCGCGATCCCGGTGAGCTCCAGCAGGCAGCCGGCGACATCGGGGTCGCGCGGCTCAAAGCCGGTGAGCTTGGCGGCGGGCGCCTGTACGTCGAGCAGCCCGCGTGTGATGCCTCTGTGCAGTGTGCAGATCACCGGCTGGTTCTCGCGAACGGCGTCCTGGTAGGGGCAGTTGCGAAGGGTGACCGTGATTTGCTTGTCCCCGCGGTCCTGTATCTGTGGCTGGAAGCCGAGCGCGGTCAGCGCTGCCTGGAATGCGTCTGCGCCGGTGTTGTCCTGGCGCGAGGCGAGCTCCCGGCCGATCTCCCGGCCGGTGGCCTCGACGCCACGCAGGCCGCGAGATCCCGACGATCCCATCGCACGAGCGAGCCAGCGAACGAGGTCTGTGTAGGCGCGCGGTGCGCGTCCGCCGGGATGCGCGTCGGGCGCGATCTGCCAGACGTCACGTGGTCGTCCACGCGGCTGGGGTTCGCTTGCGCGCAACAGCAGCCCATCGCGCTCCAAGCGCTCCAGGTGCATGCGCACCCCATTGGGGTGCAGGCCGAACTGCTCGGCGAGCTCGACGGTGCCGGCCGGCCGGCCAAGTTCGCCGAGGAGCGCGAACAGACGCGCCCGAGTGGGCTGGGAGAGCGCGTCCTCGGGGCCGATATCGAGCGGCGGGTCGATCATGATTAAACCATTTTACACAGGCACACTAGGAAAAGCCAACGATGCTGCTAGATTCGTTTCCCACTGTAGGTGTAAGAACAACGGAAGGCGCACGCGATGACCTACGTGATCACCGAGCCGTGCATCGGCACCAAGGACAACTCCTGTGTCGAGGTCTGCCCAGTCGACTGTATCCACCCGACACCGGACGAGCCCGGCTACGACGCGGCTGAGCTGCTCTACATCGATCCGGAGGAGTGCATCGACTGCGATGCCTGCGTCGAGGCGTGCCCGGTCGATGCGATCTTCGCGCAGGACCAGGTGCCGTCCGAGTGGGAGCAGTACATCGAGATCAACACCGCCTACTACCAGCAGACCCACACATGAGCGTCCACGGCGCCCCGTCACGTCATCTCCTCGATTGCCAATGACCGTAGAGCTGACCCGAATCAACTACCGAAGGGCTCCCCATGTCTGACTACGCGAAGGACGTGCTCGTCGACGCCAACTGGCTATCAGAGCATTTGAATGACGAGAGCATCCGGATCGTCGAGGTCGATGAGAATCCGGCGCTCTACGCAGAGGCCCATATCCCCGGCGCGATCGGCTTCGATTGGCAGAAGGATCTCCAAGACCCGGTCCGGCGCGACTTCCTGGACCCGCAGGCATTTGGCGAGCTGCTCGGCAGCCGCGGCATCTCGAACGAGCACACGATCGTGCTCTACGGCGATCGCAACAACTGGTTCGCTGCGTACACCTACTGGTACCTGAAGTACTACGGCCACGAGGAGGTACTGCTGCTGAACGGACCGCGCGAAAAGTGGATCGCCGACGGTCTGGCAACGAGTGCCGAGCTCCCCGGCTATGCGCCGGTGAGCTTCACCGCTCAGCCCGGCGAGGACGCGATCCGCGCGCGCCGCGAGGAGGTCCTCGAGGCGATCGACGCGCCCACGAGGCTCGTCGACGTGCGCTCTCCCGCAGAGTTCGCCGGCGAGATCATCTCGCCCTCGGGCTACGAGCAGGAGGGCGCCCAGCGCGGCGGGCACATCCCCGGCGCCGCCTCGGTCCCCTGGTCACAAGCGGTCAGACAGGACGGCACGTTCAAGTCCGCGCAGGAGCTACGCGAGCTGTATAGCTCCAAGGGCCTGCTGAACGGCGATCCCGTCATCGCGTACTGCCGCATCGGCGAGCGCTCGGCCCACACCTGGTTCGTGCTGCACGAGCTGCTCGGCCACGAGCACGTCAAGAACTACGACGGCTCCTGGACAGAGTGGGGCAGCCTCGTCGGTGTGCCTGTGGAGACCGGAGCCTAGAAGGGGCTTGATGTGGGTTAGCTAGTTGCGCTCGCGCGAGCGACGCAACGCGTCCTGACGCTCGGCCGGACGTAGTTGGTAACGACCACGAAGTATCGTCACCCGATATGGTTGTGGTGTGGCGAGCAATGGTCATGCCGAGCGGTTTCCCGCTGACGCGGTGATTCCCCCGGACTCGAGACCATCGGGTGCCGGGGACCGTGAGCTGGGCGACTTCACCACGACGCGGCCGGTTCTCGGGCTGGCGGCGGCGGCGCTGCTCGTGGGAGCGGTCGTCGCGCTCCTGGCGCTGGCGCTCCTGGACCTGATCGGCCTGATCACGCATCTCGTCTACACGGGGACGGTCAGTACCAGCCTGAGCAGCCCTGACATACACGTGTTGGGGGTGTGGAGTGTCTTGGTGCCGGTGGCCGGGGGGCTGATCGTGGGTGTGATGGCGCGGTTCGGCTCCGAGCGCATCCGCGGTCACGGGATCCCCGAGGCGATAGAAACGATCCTGTTGCGCGGCAGCCGGATGGAGCCGAGGCTGGCGGTGCTGAAGCCGATCTCGAGCGCCGTGAGCATCGGCACGGGCGGCCCGTTCGGCGCGGAGGGGCCGATCATCGTGACCGGCGGGGCGCTCGGGAGCATCGTCGGACAGCTCTTGCATCTCACCGCGGCGCAACGGCGAACGCTGCTCGTGGCCGGGGCGGCGGGTGGCATGACCGCCGTGTTCGCGACCCCCGTCGCGGCTGTGCTGCTGGCGGTGGAGCTGCTGCTGTTCGAGTGGCGGCCGCGCTCGATGATCCCCGTCGCGCTCGCCGCGTGCTCGGCCGAGGCGGTCCGTGAAGCGCTCGCGAGCGCCGGGCTGTTGCGGGCTGCTCCGCTGTTTGCGATGAGCGCGCACGGCACGCTGGGCGTGTCGGTGACGCTCGGCGCGGTGCTCGTGGGCCTAGCCTGTGGAGGACTCGCCTGGGTGATGACGCGCTGCGTGTATGGGGCGGAGGATCTGTTCGGGCGGCTGCCCTTTCACTGGTCGTGGTGGCCCGCAATCGGTGGCGTGTTCGTCGGCCTCGGCGGTTTGATCGATCCAAGGGTGCTCGGCGTGGGCTATGAAACGATCGGGGCGCAGCTCGCGGGGCAGCTTGCGCTCGGGGCGTTGGCGGTGCTGCTCGTGGTCAAGCTGGCAGTCTGGTCGATCGCGCTGGGGTCGAATACCAGCGGTGGGATCCTCGCCCCGCTGCTGATGCTCGGCGCCGCTCTCGGCGGACTGCTCGGCGCGATACTCCCAGGCGCCGGGGAGGGCACGTGGGCGCTGATCGGGATGGCCGCCGCGATGGCCGGCGTGATGCGCTCGCCGTTTACGAGCATCGTGTTCGCGCTCGAGCTGACGCATGACGTGAACGCGCTGTTGGCGCTGTTGGTCGCGTGTACGATCGCGCACCTCGTGAGTGTCCTGACCCTGAAGCGCTCGATTCTGACCGAGAAGATCGCCCGCCGTGGCTATCACATCACCCGCGAGTATGAGATCGACCCGCTGCACGCCCTGCTCGTCCGCGACGTGATGGCGACCGACGTGTTGACCGTGCAGCCACAGACGTCTACCGCGGAGCTGGACGAGCGCCTGCCGGAGGGCAGCGCTGATCGCCGCCAGCGCCTGTATCCGATACTCGACTCGAGCGACAGCCTCGTTGGTGTGCTGGCATTCTCTGATGTGCTCGCCGCGCGCCAGTCCTCGAGCGCGCCGTTGGCGAGCGATCTGGCACACCGGCCGATCCTCGCTTTCACCGATGAGACGCTGCGGGAGGTCGCCGACAGGATGCTCTCCAGCGGCCACGGCGTGCTGCCCGTCACAGACCGGGAGGACCCTCGGCGGCTGGTGGGGCTGATCAGCCAGTTCGACCTGCTGAAGGCTCACGAGCGGGTGCTGATCGAGGAGCGCCACCGCGAGCGTCCACTCGGGCCACGGCGACAGGTCTCGGGGCCCGGGAAGCTGCTCCCCGCCCGCCAGAGCACACCATGACCCGGCCCAGCCCGCCGGCCCCGCTGCTCGACGAGGACTACCAGCGCCTACGCGCGTTCCGCTCAGAGCTACGCGACTTCCTGCGCTGGAGCGAACAGACAGCCCACGACGCCGGTTTGACGCCCGCGCTGCACCAGCTGCTGTTGGTGATACGCGGGTTTCCCATCGCGTCCGGGCCGACGATCGGCGAAGCCGCGCAAGAGCTGCACATACGCCACCACAGCGCCGTCGAGCTCGCACAACGCGCCGAGGCCACCCGGCTGATCCGCCGCGAGCGCGACACCGACGACCACCGCCGCCTCCACCTCGAGCTCACCGAGGAGGGACGCGAGCGGCTGGAGACCCTCACCCGCGAGCACCTCACCCGCATCCAAACACTCGCGCACACCCTCGAACAAGTCCTACACCTACCCCAACACCCACACCCCTAAGCGCGGACAAACCGCGCCTGAATCGCGCGCGTTACACTGACGTGCTAATAATACGTTATGCGATCTATCGGCGAGCGATCTACGGATCCTGGTTTGCTCGTGTTGACGAGCTTGGCCGAGGGTCCCAAGCATGGCTATGCGATCACCCTTGACGTTGAGCGACTCTCGGGCGTGCGGCTCGGCCCCGGAACGCTCTACGGAGCATTGTCGCGACTCGAGGGGAGGGGCCTCATCGAGGCACTGCCGGCGGAAGATCGCCGACACCCGTACCGTCTGACCAGCGCCGGCAGCACGGCGCTCGCCGAGCAGCTGCAAACCCTCGAGCGCGTGGCGCGCAGCGGCCTTGATCGCCTGCGCGTGGCTGAGGCGACCAAATGACGCGGCGCCTGGCGCAGCTGGTACTGCTCCTCTACCCGCTGGGATTCCGGCGCCGTTACGGCCAGGAGATGCGTGCGTTGCTCGATCAGACTCCGACGCGGGCGCTGACGGTGCTCGATCTGTTGCGCGGGGCGCTGGCCGCTCATTTGCGGCCCTCGGTCGCTGTAGCCGGGCTGGTCGATTCCGCTGACCGCGTGCGCGCGAGTGCGAGCGCTCAGCTGGCGTGCTGGGTCGTGTTCGCGGCAGCCGGGTTCGGGTTCTACAAGACGACCGAGGACGCGCGATTCACGGCCGCCGGCCACGCGCATTCCTTGCTTGGTGGCACTCACGTCGCTGTCCAGGTGCTGGCGCTCGTGGCCTCAGCCGCCGTGCTGCTCGGCGCACTGCCGCTGATCATCGCGGTGCTCGCTCAAGCCCGCAGACAGCCAAGCTCGCGGCTCTTGGTGAGCGTGCCCGTGTTGGCGGTCCTCCTCTTCGCTGGTCTGACGGGGGTTTTGGTCTTGGTGGCTCATTCCGAGCATTCTCATCGGGCGACTACGGTCGCTGGCGGTGCGTTTATCGCCTGGGGGCTCGCAGGCCTGGTTTGCGGCGCCGTCTGCGTCGTCGCGTCGCGGAGGGCTCTGTTCGCCCTACCGCTGTCGCGTGGACGGCTGCTCACGGCGCTCACATGCGGAACGCTCGTGACCGCAGCGATGGCGATGATCGCGCTTGCCACTGCGCTGTACGCGATCGCGCTGCTGCTCGACTCAGCGAACCTTGCCGGCGCCTCGAACGGGCCGTTTCAAGCGATCAGCACGGGCGCCTCGCTCCTCGCGCAGCTGATTGTCATGGTCCTGGCCGCGACGCTCGCTTCGACCACTACGCGCCGAGGCTGGCGCGCAGTACACCAACTGAGCGCCTAGACAAAAGGCGCCATACGCGTCGGGGTCGTCGATCGAGGCGCATGTTGCTAGTTTGCTAGCATACGAGCATGAAGGGTGAGCGGACCGAAGAGAAGCAGCAGTTCAACGTCTATCTCCCGCCAGCGCTCATCCGTCGCGCGAAGCACGCTGCTGTCGATGAGGCTCTCTCGTTGTCACGGCTCGTCGAGGATGCGCTCCTTGCGCATCTCGCTCATCTGGAAGGAGGGCAGTCGCAATGAGGCTCAGGCCAATACATTTCGTCCCCGATGTGGATGAGGCGGTGCGTTTCTATGAGGCGCTCGGCCTTCAGCCGGAGATCCGTTCTCGCTCGGGACATTGGGTCGAGCTTCAGGCGAGCGGAGGTGAGCTCGGTCTGCACGACGCAGCGATCGCCGCCGACGGTGAGGGTCGCGAGGGCGTGGCCCTCAACTTCCTCGCTGAGGAACCCCTAGAGGAGGTCGAGCACCGGCTGCTGGCAGCTGGCTTTCCACCAGAGGGCACGATCGTTGATCACGAGTGGGGCCGAGCCCTTCGAGTAAGGGCGCCTGACGGAACCGTGGTTCAGATCGATGAGCGCGACCCTGAGCTCTACACATAAAAAGCAAGGGAGAAACACAATGGCCACCGTCAGTGTCCGGTACATCGTCAACGATGTCGACGCCGCGATCACCTTCTACACGCAGCATCTGGGCTTCCACGAGGATATGCATCCGGCGCCTACGTTCGCGATGCTCTCGCGGGGAGATCTGCGTCTCGTGCTGAGCGCCCCCAGTGGCGCGGGAGGTGGCGGACAGACCATGCCTGATGGCAGCAAGCCCGAGCCCGGAGGCTGGAACCGGTTCCAGCTCGAGGTCTCCGGCCTCCGTGGCATCGTTGAGGAGCTGCGCAAGACGGGAGTCCACTTTCGCAACGACATCGTCACCGGGGTCGGCGGCAACCAGATTCTGCTCGATGACCCGTCCGGCAACCCGATTGAGCTGTTCGAGCCGACCCGAGCCGAGGCTTCGCTGGCGCGGTGACTGACGAGGCCCTTAATGCCTCCAGGTTCTAGCTTCCCTCGACGAGCGCGGCTAGTTTCTCGAGTGCCATCCGTGTACCGATCTCGTTGTCTGTGCTCGACACGCCATCTGGTATCCCTTCGTGCACGAAGAGGACATCGGTCCCGTCGTCCGCATCCGCAAGCGTCGTGGTAATCGTCATCTCGCCTCGTAGCTTCGGGTCCGTTGTCTCGAACTCGCACACTTCGATTACTTGCTCGTTCGGCACGAGCTTCACGAATCGGCCGTGATAGGTGTCAGTGTGTCCGATCGTCTTGCCGGTTTCGCCGGGCGCGTCGTATGTGAGGGAGATACGGAAGTCGCCACCTTCGCGGGCGTCGAACTCGTGCACTTTGCTGCTCATGCCGGCCGGCGCCTTCCACTTCGCGACCGATTCCGCATCGAGAAGCGCTCGATAGACGGCTGCTCGCGGAGCCCTAATGTGACACACCGAACGGGTCGAACTCATGTCCATATCGTACCCGCGCAACTCGGGGGATTCATGCACGCCATTCTGGCTTGTCTATCCAGTAGAGGATCGCGTTTCACTTTCTGTGGCGCTGGCGGTCAGGACGCGCTAGCTGTGGCGGTAGCCTCCTAGAGTCATAGGGAGGGGCTGGCAGTGAACAGCGGGCGCCTCCGCGTACGCTGTTCGGGTGCGTCGAGGAGTTGTCTTTGTGGCTGTGGCGGTGTCTGTCGCGTTGTTGGGTTGTGGCGGCGCGAGCCGCTCGCGCCCAGCGAGCGGGAAGACGTTGTTCGCCGCGGATTGCAGTGCGTGCCACTCGCTGATCGGTGACGAGTCGCTGCGTCGCCAGGGCGGTGATTTGCTCGGCTATCGGTTCAGTCGTCGGGACTTGTTGGAGTTCGCGCGCGAGATGCCAGTTCGTCGTCCGCTCAGTCCGGCGCAGCTTGCGGCGATCGTCGGCTATGTGTCCGGTAGGGAGCGTTCAGCCGGTGGGCACTAGCTCGCCGACGGCCGCCTGCGTGCCTTCCGCGGTGCGCCCGCCCGTGACGAGGATCGCGTTGCCGACCGAGAGCACCCCGGCGTCGGATAGTGCTCGGGGCAGCCGGCCGGCAGCGTGGACGGCGCCGTTGGACGGGTTGATGGACCACACGCGGTCGGTTTGTGAGTCGAGGTTTTCACCACGGCCGCCGATCAGGAACACGCTCGAGCCAATTGTCGCGGCGCCAGCGTGGGTGATCGGCTGCGCAAGCCGGCCGATCTGGCGCACCGTTCCGGTGGAGGGATCGAAGCGGTAGATCGCGTCGCTCGTGCTGGTTGGCGTGGTACCGCCGATGATGAGAACCTTGCCGTTGACGGCCGCGACGGCGGCATAGCGTAGCCCCAGCGGCAAACGAGCGACCACTCGTGCCGTGCTTCCGGGCCGCCAGGCGAGGATCGTGTCGAGCCAGTTGGTCCCGTCGAAGCCGCCGATGATGTACGCGGTGTCGCCCGTCTGTGTGACGGCTACGTCGGATGCCGCTGTGGGCAGCACGCCGCCCGCGCTCACCGTGTTCCTCGACGGGTCGAAGCGCAGGATGTGGTCGTACTGGGTGAACTCGCCGCCGCCGAAGACGTAGACCGCTCCCGCGAGCGTGGCTGCCTGGGCGTCGTGTTGCGCGCCGGGCAGCGACCCGTTGCGCAGCGGTTCCCGTAGGTTCGCGACGAGCACCCCGGCCGTCGATGTGTCTGCGGCGTCCAGACCGCCGAGCAGCACGAAGCGATCGCCGGCGAGCCCGGCGATCGCGGGGTCCTGGAGCGGGGCGGGCAGCGAGAACAGCGGGCGGTAGGAAAGGCTCACGGCGAGCGGCTTGCTCGCGCGGGGGGCGTGGGAGGAATGCGCAGCGGGTCCTCCCACGGTTGTGGTTTTCGTGCCGGCACCGCACGCGCCGAGACCAAGGCAGAGCACGATTAGGCTTGTCAGAGCGGGCCGGCGGATGCGCGCGAGCGTAACCCATGGGGAGCTGTAGAGAGGGGTTTCGCGGTGAGGGTTTTCTCACCTGTAATTTAGGCTCGTTTCAGCGTGCGGGCTCAGGGTCGGTCCCTCGTGTTCAGGCCTACCGCGACCCTCTTGCTCCTTGGCCTGCTCGCGACCGGTTGCGGCTCGGCGAACCAGGCCACGCACCCCTCAACAGGCCAGCCATCCCGCTCTCACAGCCGGGGCGAGCATACGGCGAACGGCAACATCTACAGCGCCGATGCGGCGGGTGATCTGTCCCCGGTGGTGCGTCAGGACCCCGCGCTGGTGTACGTGCCCAACAGTCTGAGCAACACGGTTACCGTGATCAGCCAGCGGACACTGAAGGTCATCACGACGTTTCCAACGGGCGCGCTTCCCCAGCACGTGACCCCGTCCTATGACCTGAAAACCCTCTACGTCGATAACGATCTCGGTAACACCCTGACCCCGATCAACCCCCGCACCGGGACTCCCGGGACCCCGATCCCCGTCGAGGACCCCTACAACCTGTACTTCACACCGGACGGCCGCTACGCGATCGTCGTCGCCGAGCGCCTGCAACGCCTCGACTTCCGCGACCCGCACACGATGCGGCTGATCGACTCGCTGCCGGTACCGACGTGCCGCGGCGTCGACCACATGGACTTCTCCGCCGACGGCCGCTACGCGTTCGCGAGCTGCGAGTTCTCCGGGCGCATCATCGAGATCGACCTGCACAGCCTACGGGTCATCCACACGCTCGTACTCGGCAACGGGCTCACCAGCCCGCAGGACGTCAAGCTCTCACCCGACGGGCGCACCCTCTACACCGCAGATCAGCAAAGTGGTGGTGTCTGGGAGATCGATCCTTACACATTCCGCGTGAGCGGTTTCCTGCACACCGGCGCTGGCGCACACGGTCTCTACCCGAGCCGCGACGCGAGCGTGATGTATGTCTCCAACCGTATCGCCGGCACGATCTCCTCCGTCAGCTTCAAGACCCGTCGCGTGGTTGCGACGTGGCAGGTACCGCTGCCCGCGAGCCCCGACATGGGCGGCGTCTCCGCTGACGGAAACACGCTGTGGCTGAGCGGACGCTACAACGCCGAGGTATACGCGATCGACACACACACCGGGCGTCTGCGCGCCCGCATCCCGGTGGGTGAAGGCCCGCATGGCCTATGCGTATGGCCACAACCCGGCAACTACTCCCTCGGCCACACAGGCATCATGCGCTAAACGGACGGGTCCGCTGGATAGCGGCGGCCCAAGAGGATGCCACCTCTTCGCAAAGATCGCGCCTCGAAATGCGCCTTTCAACTCGCGTAGTGCGCTAGAATTATGTACATGCCGACGTTGCCTGTCGCTGAAGCCCGCGCCCAACTCTCGAGGCTTGTGGAGGAGGCGACAAACACCCATGAGCGTTTCGAGATCACTCGTAGTGGGCAGCGAGTCGCGGTTCTTCTCGGCGCGGATGATTACGACTCCCTGCGCGAGACGATCGCCGTGCTCGCCGACCCAGAGCTTCTGCGCGCTCACGCCGAGGGCATCGCAGCCCTCGGGGAGGGGGACAGCTTGGATGCTGACGGTCTCGGCCGAGCTATGCGCTCGGCCGGCCGATTGCCGCCGCTGGAGTGATCACTGAGTGCGCTACAGGCTCGAAATTGCCGGGCCGGCAACCCGAGCCTTGGCGGAGTCCCTACCTCCAAAGGTCGCCGCAGCCGCCTACGCCCTCATCACAGGGCCGCTGCTCGATGCCCCGAGACGGGTCGGCAAGCCGTTGGACGCTCCGCTTGCTCCAGCGTGGTCGGCGCGGCGCGGGGCATACCGAATTCTCTACCTGATCGACGACAAAACTCAGACCGTCAAGGTCACTGCCGTTCGGCACCGCAGCGATGCCTAGAGAAGTTAATCCTGTCCGCGTCCCGGAAGCTACTGGTCGTCGTGGCACACTCAGCACAAAATCCATCACACGAGTAATCATGACCCCTCGGCGCGCTGGACCCGCTCGAGAGTATCCGGCAACCGCACCTCCTCTAGGCTGCTACTCGCTTTGCGGTGCGTGGTAGTGCTCTTTCCAGATCAGCTTGTATATGGGGATGCGGCGGGGGAGGTCGCGCACGCCCGGGATGAACGGTATGCAGACGAGCGCGAGGCTGAGCAGGCCCATGATCAGCATCACCTGGATATCGGCGTTGGAGGAGGACTTGATGGGTTCCACCTGGTACCAGAGGGTGTATAGCCACAGCCACACCTGGCCCGGGTAGCTGCCGGTCTCGTTCATCATGCCCCACTGCTCGCCGAGCAGGTGGTCGCCTTCAGCGCGTTCGCCCAGCAGCCCGCCGTCGGCCATGAACAGCAGCGGCTTGGTGTAGTCGGTCTGGAAGAACTGGTTGCTGGTCAACAGGGCGCCATCGAGTCCGCCGCTCTGGGCGAGGCTCAGCAGCCCTCCCATCAGCGCGGGAACCGGTCCGGCTCCGCTCGCCTGCACCGTCACCGCGCCGCTCGAGGCGTCGAGGGCCACCGTCTTCGGCGGCGTCTTCTTTTCTTCCTGAGCCGTTTCATATTCTTCCAGCGGCTTGGCGTACGCTTCGCCCCACGCCTTCTGCGTCGCTGCGGGCGCCGCCCGATATTCGGCCAAGGCGCTCCGCAACGCCGGGTCTGCGGGAACCGTCTCGAGCGGGCCGATCACGTAGTCCTGGGCCGTGTCGATCGGATGGCTCACACCGAGCCAGCGCTGCGGGTGCAGGAACAGGAAATGCTGCACGCTGGCGCTGTTGTGGTTGTAGGGGGGACCATATTCGGCGGTGTCGCTGGTGCCGTCGAGCTCCTTCGCGGCCGTCGCGACGAAGTTGATCGGCATTTGGCGCGACCACTGGGCGACCGTGCTCGGCTTCTCATCGGGCGATGAGAACAGCACGGTCAGGACGATCGCCAGCAGCGCGACGATGCCGACGGCGATGCACAGCTCTTTGACGAGGTCATAGGAGGCGTAGGCGCCCTTCCACGGCCCGGTGTCGTCCTTGGAGCGAAGGAAGCTCACGACGCCACGCCCGTCGTAGCCGAAGGGGGCTTGCCGTCGGGGACCGAGGGTGGCGTCCCGCCGGCCCGCGGCGGGCGTGTGGCGAGGGCGGGCCTGTCTAGCTCGAAGGGTGGCACGACGCCGTGGCGGCGCACGAGCAGCACGTGCGCGGCGACGAGCCCGACGACGGCCAGCGGCAGCAGAAACACGTGGTAGCTGTACATCTGGCCGAAGTTCGTGACGTTGAAGAAGGCTCCCACGCCGACGGAGTTCAGGCCGTCCTTGGCCTGGGTTGCGATCCACTGCGCGTCGAAGTTCTGCTGAGAGACATATCCCGTCAAAGCGGTCGGGACCGCGACCAGGAACGTGACGGCGCCCGTGATCCACACGCGGGTGCGTCCGCCGCGCCAGGCGGCCATCCAGTACTTGCCCCACAGGTGGACGACCATCGCAAAGAAGAACAGCTCGACCGCCCATAGGTGGATGCTGTTGAAGAAGTGACCGATGCCCGTGTAGTGCCACCAGGCGGGGCCCTTCAGCGCCAGGATCGTGCCAGAGCCAATGATCACGATCAGCGCGGCGATACTGGCGACACCGAAGATGTAGATCCAGGAAGCAACATAGGTAGGCTGCCCATCGGGGAGCAGCTTCTCGGGCGGCAGCGCCTCTACGGCGGCTTCCCGCACGCGGCCGGTCCAGGTGCGCTTGGGGGCCTGGAAGGCGCTCACTCGGGTTCGCCCCCAGTCTGGCGGGCGATCGCGCGAGCACGCGCGCCGGGGAACGGCAGCGCGATCGCCAAGGCGAAGACCACGAGCATCAGCGCGATCACGATCAGGTTCGCGACGGACAGCTGAATGAAATGCCATTCCACGACACGCGCGGGATGGTTCAAGTTGAAGACGGCTGCCAGCACGATCATCACGTGGCGATGCTCCGTCGCGGGTCTGGCAGAGATGTGTGCGGCTGGGGCACTGTGACCTCCGGTCGCTCTACATGGCAGCGAAACCTCGGAAGTCACGTCATGTTGCCAGTCCCGCAAGGACCGACCGCACACCGATGCCCTCTCCCACTTAGTTTACTAGGCGCGCGGGCGATCCGCAAACACCCGACTGACCTCGCTGCTTGCGTCCCCGGTGGGGTCAGGCGGTAAGGCCCGATCCACCCGACGCGTCGCCCCACTCGTGCTCGTCGAGGAGATCGGTGGGCGCGAGGATGAAGACCTCGCACATCAGGTCTGGGTCCTGCTGGTTGCCGCTCATGAAGCCGATCACCCGCTTGCCCGCGGCGTCTTCGATGACCTTCGCGAACCGCTCGCGCATGACCTCCTGGAACTCCATGCGCTGCTGGATCACCGCGTGGCCGCGGCCACCCGCGAGCAGCGTCTCCTCGACACGCGAGAAGCCCCCTCGCAGCACGCACACCACCAGGTCGTCCTCGTAGTAGGACTTCGCGCGAGTCGGACCTCGCCCGTAGAACTCCTTGAGCAAAGCGACCATCCCGTCGGAGATGGCCGTGAGCACATCGCCGTGAGTGCTCGGGGTGCTCGTGCTGTTGTTGGGAGGGTTCATCGCGGTCCGGGGTGCCGTAGGGCGAAACGCCACTGAATGGTAGCCGCGATTGCGCCCGGATGAGAACCCCAAATTGGCGAACGCGACGTCTCTACTTGGTCAGCCCGGCGACCAGGTTGATCGTGGTCGCGATGATGAGCGTCCCAAACGCGTAGGAGAGCAGCGCGTGTCGCAGGGCCGTCCGACGGATGTTGGTGGTCTTCAGATTGGTGTCTGATACCTGAAAGGTCATCCCGATCGTCAGAGCGAGGTACGCGAAGTCGATGTAACAGGGCGCCCCCTGCGCGTTGAAGTCGACACCACCGGCTGTGCCTTCGTAGTAGAGCTTGGCGTAGCGCAGGCTGTAGACGGTGTGAACGACACTCCAAGCGAGGACGATGCTGGCGACGCTGAGGCCGACGAGCAGTCCCTTGCTCAGGCCACTGCTGTGACCGGCGCGCACGAGCACCAGACCCACCGCGATAAGGCTCGCAACGCTCGCGCTGAGCAGCAGCGCATCGGCCGCGGCGCGACGCGGATTCTCCCGCGTCGCCTGCTTAGCGGTGTCTGTCGCGTCCAAGGACCACAGGGAGTGCCACATCCAGCCCACAAAGACCAGCGCCGCCACATCCCAGCCGGAAAGGGGAATGAGCCACCACGGGCCCACGATCGCGACGACTAGCGCGCTAAGCGCACCCGCCCCCGCGGAGACGGCCAGGCGCACCCCCACCGAAGGGCCTCTCCGGCGACACTGGCTGTCGTCAGAGGAGTGCGACAGCGAACCCATCGATCTCCTGGTTCTAAATGCGACCTCGCCGACCACGGTAGGGACCCATGAACAGCAATACAACCACGACGAGCAGCAGAAAAACGAGCGGGCTTATGAAGGCGCCGCCGGCGATACTGAGAATGACCAACGCGATGATGAGAAGCAGTAGTAGATCCATAAAGGTCCTTTCAATTTTGACGTTCTACGGTTGTTTGCGAGCTAGCTGGCGTCCCTTTGGGGCTTTTGCAGGCCCAAGCGCATGCGGCCCTTACGGTCCCGGTCGGCAGGTCGAGTGCTGTGGTGGGCAGCGCTCATGCAGCAGCACGCCTTTGGCCGAGATGCAGCAGCGCCCGGGCGGGCGCCTCGCCGGTGTGAAGGTCGACGATCAATACCTCGCTGGGGACATCGGTCAGCGCCAGCAGGCGGCCGATGTGTGCGGGACCGCGCACGAGGATCAGCCGGCCGCTGGCTTGCCGAGCAGCACGGGCGGCGTCGAGGATCACATGAACGCCGGAGCTGTCCATGAACGTGAGCTCGCGTAGGTCAAGCACGACCACACGAGCGTAGAGCTGCGCATCGTGTACCGCCTGCTTGAGCCTGGGCGCGGTCACGAGGTCTAGTTCACCGGCGACGTGAACCCAGGCCGCACCAGAACCGCCTGTCTTCCACGTGCAGACGAACGGCGCTGGCTCTACGTGGCGGCTAGCTGCTGTTGTTGAGCTGCTAAGAACCGGGGCTTGGGACATATGAACCTTCCTCGCGGGGTTGCATGAGCGAACGCCGGAAGTCAGGTCGTGTTGCCCGTCCCCGCAGGGACCGACCGCAGTGATGCCCTCTGCCCAGCACGATAGCGCCGACCGGACGAAGACGCAACCGCTCCGGGCGCCCTCGCTTCAGCCGGCGGGAGCAGGCGTGCTTCGTCGTGCGGGGCTGCGTCCTGGGGGTTGCCGTGGCGCGTCGCTTGCGGCGATCTCGGGGATCGGGCAGCTCACGGGCTTTTGTGTCGTGATGTTGATCGTTTTGCCGTGGTGGGTGATCTTCAGCGGCGATCCCTGTAGGAGCGAGTAGTGGGCCTGCTCGTGGGTGACCTGCACCTTCAGGCGCCTGTCGCGGAAGCACATGCCGAAGGTCAGGCGTGTGAGTCGCTGTGGGAGGCGGGGTGTGAAGCTCAGGGTGCCGTCGTGGTCGCGCATGCCGCCGAAGCCGGCGACGGCGACGATCCACGCGCCCGCGAGCGATGCGATGTGCAGCCCGTCGCGGGTGTTGTGCTCCAGGTCCTCGAGATCCATCAGGGTGGCCTCCGCGAAATAGTCGTAGGCCAGCTCGAGGTGCCCTACCTCTGCTGCGATGACCGCCTGGGTGCAGGCCGATAGCGAGGAGTCACGCACTGTCAGCGCCTCGTAGTAGGCGAAGTTCCGGGCCTTCTCATCGGCGCTGAACGCGTCTCCGCGCAGGTGCAGGGCGAGCACGAGGTCGGCCTGCTTGAGGACCTGCTTGCGGTACAGGTCGAAGTAGGGGAAGTGCAGCAGCAGCGGGTACTGCTCGGGCGTGGTTTGATCGAAGTCCCACGGCTGGTGCTCGGTGAAGCCCTCGGCCTGGGGGTGGACGCCCAGCTGCTCGTCGAAGGGGATGAGGATCGCCGAAGCGGCGTCGCGCCAGGCCGCCGTCTCCTCCCGGTCGACGCCGAGCTCGGCGGCCCGCTCGCCGTGGCGTTCGACCGCGTCAGCTGCGAGGCGCAGGTTGCGCTGCGCCATGAGGTTGGTGTAAACGTTGTTATCGGCGACGGCGCTGTACTCATCGGGGCCGGTCACCCCGTCGATGCGAAACCGCCCGCCCGTGTCGTGGTGGCCCAGCGAGCGCCACAGCCGCGCCGTCTCGACTAGGAGCTCGAGGCCCGCCTCGCGCTCGAACGCTTCGTCGTCGCTGGCGGCCTGGTAGCGGCCGACGGCATCGGCGATGTCCGCGGCGATGTGAAACGCGGCCGTTCCCGCGGGCCAGTATCCCGAGCACTCCTGTCCGTCGATCGTGCGCCAGGGAAACGCCGCGCCCTTAAACCCCAAGAGCTGGGCGCGCTCGCGGGCCAATCCCAGGGTCGCGTGGCGCCAGCGCAGGGCATCGCGGGCAGCGTGCGGCGCGGTGTAGGTCAGGACCGGCAGCACGAACGTCTCGGTGTCCCAGAAGGTGTGCCCGTCATAGCCCGGGCCGGTCAGGCCCTTCGCGGCGATCGCCCTGCGCTCGCCCCTAGCGCCAGCCTGCAGCGTGTGAAAGAGCGCGAAGCGCACCGACTGCTGGAGCTCGGCGTCACCCTCAAGCTCCACATCGGCGCGCTCCCAGAAGTCATCCAGGTAGCCGCGCTGGCCGGCGAGCAGCCCGTCCCAGCCAGTGCGGCGCGCCCCGGCGAGCGCCGCGGCGACCTGGTCGCGCAGCGCCGCCGTCGAACGCTGACTCGACCAGCCGTACGCCAGCAGCTTGACGACCCGCAGCCGCTGGCCCGGCGCCACATCGGCGGTGATCGTCACGCGTGCGAGATCCTCGCCGCTCTCAGTTGACGTCTCAGTCCCGGGAGGTCCCTCGACGAAGTGGTCCATGCCGGCGGCCATCCGTAGCGAGCTCTGCTTCGTGACGTGCACGAGTACGGCGCGGGCGTCATGGTCTGAGAACTGCTCGCAGCGCAGCGGTGCGCCCAGGTTCGCAGCCGCCCGAGGGTCGACCTTTACGTCTGGCATCGGCTCGTTGGCTACGAGCTCTGACTGCACGACGAGCCGGACAGGATCATCGACCGCCTCGACTTCATACAGGACGGCGGCGACCGCTCGCTGCACCAACGAGACAAGGCGCACCGAGGAGACGCGTATCCGCCTGCCGGCCGGGGAGCGCCACTCGGCGCGGCGTTCAAGCACGCCGGCCCGGAAGTCCAGCACCCGCTCGTGGCTTTCCAGGTCGCCGAAGCGCACGTCGAACGGCTCGTCGTCGACCAGCAGGCGAATGATCTTGCCGTTGGTGACGTTGACCGCGGTCTGCCCCGCCTCGGGGTAGCCATAGCCAGCCTCGGCGTAGGGCAACGGGCGCTCCTCGTAGAAGCCGTTCAGGTAGGTGCCAGGCAGGCCGGGTGGCTCGCCCTCATCGAGGTTTCCCCGCAACCCGATGTGCCCGTTTGACAGCGCGAACACCGACCCCGCTTGGTCGATCACGTCCAGGTCAAGCTCGGTCTCGCGAACCGACCAGGGCTCGACCGCGTAGGCGGGATGGGAGATCACGTGTCGAGCAGCTCGGCGAGATCGCCGACGACGATGTCGGCGCCGTGCTCGCGCAGCTCCTCGGCCTGGCCGACCCGGTCGACTCCCACCACACAGGCAAAGCCACCGGCACGCCCGGCCTGTACGCCCACCAGCGCGTCCTCGAACACCGCCGCCTGACCCGGCTCGACTCCCAGTGCCCGCGCACCCGCCAGGAACGTGTCCGGTGCGGGCTTCCCCTGCAGATGCTCGCGCTCGGCGACCACGCCGTCGATGCGCTCCTCGAAGAGGTCCTCGATGCCCGCGGCGAGCAGCACATCACGGCAGTTCGTGCTCGAGGAAACCACCGCGCATGCCAAACCGCGCTCCCGGGCCGCGTGGACGTATCGCACCGACCCAACGTAAGCCGTCACGCCGTCATCCTCGATCATCCTCAGCACGATCTCGTTCTTGCGGTTACCGAGCCCATCGATCGTCTCAGTGTCAGCCGCGTCATCCTTCTCGCCCTGCGGCAGGTCGATGCCGCGCGAATCCAAGAACGAGCTGACGCCCTCATAACGAGGCTTACCATCAACGTACTCGTCATAGTCACCGACCGGGTCAAACGCCACGAACTCCTCGCCGCTGTGCGCCGCCCGTTCGCGCAGAAACGCGTCGAACATCTCCTTCCAGGCGGCCGCATGGACCTTCGCGGTTTCCGTGAGCACGCCGTCGAGGTCAAACAGGCACGCTCTCACACCATCAGGCAAACCGAGCATCCGCGAACCCTACACACCAGCACCAGGCTGCCGGCTCAGATCGGCCGAGAGCAAGTCTTTGCGATGGGTAAGAACGATCGCCGCCGCGACGCTAGAGAAACGTGTCAAGTCAGCTGATGGTGAGGTCTCCCGGCGGCGAATCGGCGGATGTGGTGCGCTCTGTTGGCGAGCAATCAATCTCGAGGAGGCTTCATGGCCGCGGATTCTGACGGTCCACTGCTCATCTGCTACGACGGGTCTGAAGACGCCAAGCACGCCATCGAGACTGCCGCCGGGCTGTTTGGTGGGAGGCGCGCGTTGGTGTTGACCGTCTGGCAGCCCACAGCCGGCCTCGGCGGCTTTGCGTGGTCGGGCGCGATGGCGCCGATGGTCGACTTCGTCGAGCTCGACCGGGCGGCCACCGAGGACGCTGGTCGCGTCGCCAGCGAGGGTGCCCGCATCGCGAAGGACGCTGGTCTGGACGCCGAGGCGGTAGCCGTCGAGGCGACCGAGGCCGTGTGGAGGACGATCGTCGAGGTCGCCGACAGTCACGACGCGGCGGCAATCGTTGTGGGCACGCGAGGACTCACGGGGGTGCACTCGGCGCTGCTGGGAAGCGTCTCGGGTGCTGTCGTGCATCACGCCGAGCGGCCCGTACTCGTCATCCATCGTCCCGACGACAACGGCCCGAACGCAGACTGACGACAGGGCCGTCCGCGCCCAGGGGGGATGTCAGGGAGAGGCTGTGTCATCGTCGGGGGCGGTTGACGGGTGCCCTTGTGGATCTATCGCGAACGTCGTCAGCGGCAGTCCGAAGCGTTCCTTGACGTGCTCGATCAGCCCTCGCTCCTGCCAATTGGTGTGCTCTGAGCTGCGCAGCGCGATCAAGATGTGATCGGGCTGGAAGGCCGCGATGGCATCGGCGATCGCGGTCAGGGTGCTGTCGTCGCCGGTCGTGCCGCTGGCGCGGGCGCCAATCGAGTGCATGTGGCCCAGCACGGCGTCGAGGCGCTCGTCGGCGGCATGTCGAGACTTGTTCAGATCAGAGGCCAGCCACGCAAGTCGTCCCGGCAGGCTGGGCGTGACGACGTGCACCTCGTCCGCCTCGTCGATCACGGCGCGTACCCGAGGCGGCAGCTCAGCCGCGTCGGCGACAGCGGCATCGGCGATCACCAGCAGCCGCTGGATCGGTGCTTTCAACATACGGGCTGTGGCAGGTGGTGCTTGAGCTTGGCGCGGGCGTCGTGCAGCGACTTGTAGATCGCGCCGGGGGTGCTGTGCAGCTCGCCGGCGATCGTCTCGGTTGGGGTGCCGTTGATCGCGACCGCGACCAGGACGGTTCGCTGGCGTGCGGTCAGCTGATCGGTGATGCAGTCGGTCACGTTCTGCAGGAGCTCGCGGGTCTCCACGCGATCTCGGGCAGAGCACCCGGGGTCCGCGACGAGCAGCGCTTGCTCGGGATCCCGCGAGATGCCGACGTGGTCGTGTCCGAGGCGACGGCGGATGCTCACGGGCGCCTCGAGCTGGGCGAACCGCCGCGCCCACGTCCAGAACTGGCTCTCGCCGCGGTAGTCATCGAGCTTGCGCAACAGCACCATCAGCGCGTCGCTGGCGGCCTGCGTGGCGAGATCGTCGATGTCGCTCCTGGGGAAGTCCGTCAAGCCTCCGACGCGATGACGGATGTGGAATGCCGCCTCGCGACGCAGGCGCTCGTGTAGCTCAGCGATCGCCCAGCCACGTACCGGCTGTGTCGCATGCAGACGCTCCCACCACGATCGGGACTCGAGGTCGAGCAGCCGCCGTGACACAGCCTCATCGCCGGGGCACACGCACGACGGCGCCGAGCCGCACGGGAGCGTTTCCGTCGGCTCGGTGTGAGATGAAGTCTGGGGCACATCGACCTCCCGGGTTGCGTTCTATCCACAAAACCTCAGAAGTCAGGCGGTGCTGCCCGCCCCCGCAGGGACCGACCTCACAGTGATGCCCTCCGCCCCGCAGACTACCACCGTAAGGTGCCCGCCAAGCTCCCCGGCGGTCCTTTCAGCCGGCTGCTCCCCCGGCCGGGTGTTCGCTTGAACCCGGAGGGTGATTGGCCACGGTCCAGGTATCGTGATGACAGCTCTCGAGGATGTGACTCGACGCGAAGCGTGACGCCGTGTCGCGCAGATGCTCCAGGCACAGCCCCGCGGTGCAGCTGCGGCACAGTGCGACCGCAGGCTGCTGGATTCCTTGCTCAGCGCAGGGATAGCAAAGCATGATCTAGGCCTCCTAGCTTCCGGTGGTGAGCTCGGCGATGAGCGACTCCAGTGGCGTGTCGGTGTCGGTCAGCGCGGCGACGTCGATCTGCTGGTTTGAGCGGATCAGCGCTTGGACGTGCTCGTTGACATCCCAGACGTTGACGTTCATGCCGGCAAGGACGCATCCGTCGCGCAGCCAGAACGCGATGAACTCGCCTTGGGCTGGGTCGCCGCGGAAGACGACCTCGTCCCACTTGGGTGCGTACCCGGAGTACTCCATCCCGACGTCGTACTGGTCGGAGTAGAAATACGGGATCTCCTCGTAGCTGACCGGCTCGCCGAGCATCGCGTGCGCCGCGGCGGGGCCCTGGTTGAGCGCGTTTGACCAGTGCTCGACACGGATCCGCTCACCGTAGAACGGGTGCATCGCGCGCGCGACGTCACCGGCCGCGAACACGTTTGGCGCTGAGCTCTGAAGCTTCTCGTCCACGAGGATGCCGTTGTCGATCTCAAGGCCCGCACCCCGTGCGAGCTCGACGCGCGGCGTCGCGCCGATGCCGACAACGACGAAGTCGCACTCGATCACCCGGCCTGTGGTGGTGCGCACGCGCTGCACGGCACCCTCGCCCTCGAACGCCTCGACGCCTTCGCCGAGCATGAGCTCGACGCCGTGGTTGCGGTGCACGTCGCGGTAGAACGCGCCGATCTCCGCGCCAAAGATGTGCTCCAGCGGCAGCGAGCTTGGATCGACGACCGTCACGTCGAGTCCACGCTGGCGCGCCACGGCAGCGAACTCGCTGCCGATCCAGCCGGCGCCGACGACAAGCACCCGTCCGCCGGTCGCCAGCCGCTCGCGCAGCACGTCGCAGTCAGCGAGCGTGCGCAGATAGTGGACCCCGTCGAGCTCGGCGCCCCCGATCGACATCCGGTTCGGCTCGGCGCCCGTGACCAGCAGCAGCCGGTCGTAGCCAAACTCACGCCCGTCGGCGAGCGTGACGCGCGATCCGGCGGGGTCGATCGCGGTCACCGTGGCGTCGGTCTCGAGCTCGATCTGATGCTGCTCGTAGAAGCCCTTCTCGTGGACGTAGGCCTTCTCACGCTCGGCCTCGCCGCGCAGGTAGTCCTTACTCAGCGGCGGGCGTTCATACGGACGCTCGGACTCAGCGCCGATCAACAGCACGCGCCCATCGAACCCCGCGGTGCGAAGCTCCTCCGCTGCCCTGGCGCCCGCCAAGCTCGCGCCGACGATGATGAATGTCTGCTTGCTCATTTCGTTCTTCCTCCTGTCAGGCCGAGGAACTCAGCACTGATGCATGCCGCGACGGAAATTGTGTTCATGCCCCCTCAGCGTCACCGCAGCCGCAGGTCTTACCCCGCCCACAACACCTCGTACTCGGGTTCCCCGTCATCGCACGACCCGCTCCCGTTGGTTCGGCGTGGCCCACCCGCGCCCGTCTACGTGGCTGTACCGCAGGCCAAGGCCAGCAGGTGCGAAGCGAAGTTGCAGATCGCCCGGGACACGATCAGTCGGGTCACCGACGCGCGTGCTCGGCGCGATGCGACATGGCGCGGGTAAGAAGGGCGTCCGCGGGGACGCTAAAGAAGCGGGTCGGTCAGGCGAGGGCGAGGCCTCGTGACACATGGCTCCGATGGTGCTGTGCCGGTTCGTTGTCGTCCCCAAGCCAGGAAGGAGCTCGCGATGTTCAAGAATGTTCTCGTCGGTGTTGATGGCAGGGCTGGTGGGCGCGATGCCATTGCCCTCGCGGGCCGTCTGGTGGACGACCAAGGTCAGCTGGCCCTGGTTCATGTTCATCAAGAAACGACCGGCATCGTCGTTCACGACTTTGATTCCTCGGCACGCGATGAGGCTCAGCGGCTGCTGGAGGGAGAGCGAGACGCGGCTGGGGTGACGGCCAAGCTGGTCAGTACCGCGGCGCCGTCCGTGGGCTCCGGACTGCACCGCGTGGCCGAGGAGAGTGCTGCGGACCTACTCGTCGTGGGTACGTGTCGTCATGGGTTTGTCGGTCGGGTGCTGCTGAGTGATGACACGCGCGCTTCGCTCGAGGGCGCGCCCTGCGCGGTAGCCATTCCGCCCCTGGGATACGCCCAAAGATCGAAGCCGATCGGTGTCATTGGTGTGGGTTATGACCGTTCGCCTGAGAGTCATGCTGCCCTCGATCTGGCGCGCGTCCTGGCCGCTGAGGGCAACATCAAGATCAAGGTTCTGACCATCGTTTCGGCCCTCCCCTTCTCCTACGCCGGACTTGCGCCGATGGACCTCGGCTCCGAGATCGACGGGCTCATGAGCGAAGCCCGCGATCGTCTGAACGCACTCGATGACGTCGAAGGCCACGCAGTTTATGGCCTGCCAGGAGAGGAGCTTGCGGTGTTCGGCGACGACGTCGACGTGCTGCTCGTCGGCTCGCGCAGCTACGGGCCGCAACGACACCTGATGCTCGGCAGTACGTCTAAACATCTCGCTCGTGTCTCCCGCTGCCCGCTGCTGGTGCTTCCTCGTGCAAGCGCCCAAGAGATCATCGAGCCCGGCGGTGGGGCGATCAAAGCGGACGGGTCCGCCGGGCGCCCTGGATGAAACGGCCCCAAGCGGGCCACCTCATCGTGGTCTGCGCCGCCGTAGCAGGTGCCCTGGTGGCGGTGCGATCTCTGGCCGGCTTGGCGCTTGAGCGCGTGAGGGGACCGGCACGCTTGGGTCAAGCATGCGGGCGGCAGCGGCGGTGAGGACTTGCCATTCGTGGACAGTGTCTGGGGCGGGCTGGCCCCACGTGCGGCACTCGAGTACCCATTCACAGTCGCGTTTACCGCGGTGGAGAAACAGGCCGCTGTAGAAGTCAAGGCGAGCAAAGCCGAGCGGCGCCACAGCCGGGTGCAGCTTCGGGTGAAAGCAGGTCGTCATGTTCAGCTCGGCGGCGAGGTGAGCTATGTCAGCGTCGCTCATCGCGCTGTTGAACGGCACGCCGAACGGCGTGTGGCTATACGGCGCGTCCGGTCTAGCCGCCGTTCGATGCGCGGGATCAAGGCTGGCGGGTGTTCGCTGTGACACGGTGCCAGAGGGCGAGCTGGTCGTCGGTGGGCTCATGCGCCTCGCGTCGAGTAGTGCGTGCACGTCGTAGCTGGTGTCGCGCGCAAACGGCGTCGGCGTGCCGGGTGGGGAAGCCGCCGGCGCCAAGGCGATCGATCCGCCAGGCGAGCACGACTCGGCATCGTTTTATACATCGGGTCCCCGGTTGAACATTCGCATGGTCCTTAAGCGCCGGGCACGGGCTTTTTCTTACGCGGCTGGGGTGCTCCCCTTGCGCGCCCCGAGCGCTAGGGCGTGAACGCTGGTGTCCGACGCTACGCCACTGTGGCCAGCCCGGTTTGTAGCGGAGGGTAGGTGAGTGTGTGGTCTTCGCCTTGCATCGCGAAGGGTGTGAGCTCGTGCTCGACGGGCTGGGGGTGCAGCCCGAGGTGCAGAACACGCCAGCCGCGGATCACGAGCGCGTCGGAGATCAGTCGTCGGTGACAGCGCCACCAGAGCGCCTCGGCGCACATCACACAAATGGCGTGCCGCCGGCCGCGTGCCTGCAGACGGTCCAATGCGCCAAGGAACTCTTCGCTTGCCATGTAATCGGCGTAGCCGCGGAACGCCGGGTGCTCCCAGCCTGTGTTTGGTGAGTCCGGCTGTGTCCGGCGAAACCCGCCGAGCGCCCCGTCGTGCACATAGGCGATCCCATGGATGGGCAGCGAGCTCGCCAACGCCTCGCCCGCGAATTGAGGGTGGCGTCGCGATCGGGGAACACTTCGCACATCGGCCAGCTCGCGCACGTTCGAGGCTTCCAGCAGGCCGGTGAGCTCCTCAAGCGAACGTGTCGAGTGCCCAACCGTGTAGATGATCGGCGAGTCCATCAAGCGAGCGCTCAACAGACGGCCATTAGTCGCGGTCGGAGCGGTTGACACCTAGCTTCGTGGGCCCCACCTTCTATCCAGCCGCGTGTTCGGTCGCACCCGGAGGGTGGTTGGGCACGGCCCAGATGTCGTGATGACAACTAGCAAGGATGTTGTCCGACCCAAAGCGTGACGCCGTCTCACGCAGGTGCTCCATGCACAGCCCGGCACTGCAGCTGCGACACAGCGCGACCGCCGGTTGCTGGATCCCTTGCTCAACGCAGGAATAGCAAAGCATGATCTGGATCTCCTTTTCTCATGCCGTCGCATT
>Ga0208357_1000266_pt1 | contig 43127 bp, 32 predicted proteins | sample NGESurdeep092012_6_FD_184487 | JGI IMG/M metagenome (GOLD analysis project Ga0208357, IMG submission 184487) | Arctic peat soil microbial communities from Barrow, Alaska - NGEE Surface sample F52-2 deep-092012 (SPAdes) | ecosystem: Environmental > Terrestrial > Soil > Wetlands > Peat ...
GCGGGTCTCCGGGTTCATCCAGCGGCTGCCCGACCACGCGCGGGTGCTGGCCGGGGGGCAGCAAACCGGCGACCGCGGCTACTTCTTCGAGGCCAGCGTCGTGGACGAGCTGCGGCAGGACGACGAGATCATCCAGAACGAGGTGTTCGGCCCGGTCATCACGGTGCAGCGGTTCAGCGACGAGGACGAGGCGGTCCGCTGGGCCAACGGCACCGAGTACGGCCTGGCCTCCTCCATCTGGACCTCCGATCACGGCCGCGCCATGCGGGTCTCGCGGCGGCTGGACTTCGGCTGTGTCTGGATCAACACCCATATCCCGCTGGTCGCCGAGATGCCGCATGGCGGCTTCAAGCAGTCGGGCTACGGCAAGGACCTGTCGATGTACGGCTTCGAGGACTACACCCGGATTAAGCACGTGATGTCCTCGCTCGACTGAGTCCTCGACTGAGTCCTCGGCTGAGGCATGCCGCGAGCTACGCGGCCCACCCGGGCCGCGTAGCATCGGCCCCGTGCCTGACGACGTGCTTGACGACAGCGAGATCCGGCGGGTGCTGGCCATGGTCGCCCACCCCGACGACGTGGACTTCGGGTCGGCGGGCACCATCGCGCGCTGGACCGACGCCGGGATCGACGTGAGCTACTGCATCGTGACCGACGGCGACGCCGGCGGCAGCGACCCGTCGATCTCCCGCGCCGACATGGCCAAGCTGCGCCAGGCCGAGCAGACCGCCGCGGCGCAGCAGGTCGGCGTCCGCGACCTGCACTTCCTGGGCTATCCCGACGGCCGGGTGGAGGCCACCCTGGAACTGCGCAAGGACCTGGCCCAGGTCATCAGGATGCTCCGGCCCGACCGCGTGGTCTGTCCCTCGCCCGAGCGGTATTACGCCCGGCTCGGCGCCAGCCATCCCGACCACCGCGCCGTCGGCTCCGCCGCGCTCGACGCCGTGTATCCCGACGCCCGCAACCCGTTCGCCTTTCCCGAGCTGCTGGCGGACGAGAAGCTCGAGCCGTGGACGGTCCGGGAGGCCTGGATCTCCGCCAGCCCGACCCCGAACCACTACGTGGATATCACCGGCACCTTCGACCGGAAGATCGCCGCGCTGCGCGCGCACGCCAGCCAGATCTCCAACGCCGACGAGCTCGCCGACCGGCTGCGCACCTGGACGAGCCGCACCGCCGAGCAGGGCGGCCTGCCACCGGGCCACCTGGCCGAGGCCTTCCAGGTCATCCAGACCGGCTGAGCCCGCTGGGCGCCTGGTGGGGCTGGTGCGGCGACGCTGACCGGCCTAGGTTGGCAGTCATGGCGCTCCAGCCGTGTCCTTGACAGGAGTTAGCGCATGACGCGAATCAACGTAACGGTCGACGGAGTCAGTTACGTCGATCAGGTAGAGCCCCGGCTGCTGCTGGTGCACTACCTGCGAGAGACGGTCGGGAAGACCGGTACCCCCATCGGCTGCGATACCTCTAACTGCGGAGCCTGCACCGTCCTGATGGACGGCTCCTCGGTGAAGAGCTGTGCGGTTCTCGCCGTCCAGGCGGACGGATCCGACATCACCACCATCGAGGGCATGGCGCCCCCCGGCGGCGGTAACGGGGCCGGTCACGAGCTGCATCCCCTGCAGCGGGCCTTCCACGAGGAGCACGCCCTGCAGTGCGGGTACTGCACACCGGGAATGATCATCGCGGCCGCCGACCTGCTCCGCGACAACCCGCACCCGACCGACGAGGAAATCCGCGAAGGGCTGGAGGGCAACCTCTGCCGCTGCACCGGTTACGAGAACATCGTCCGCGCCGTCCGGCGCGCGGCGCAGGCGGGAGTTCAGGCATGACGGCGACCACGGCAGATCCGACCACCACTCCGGACCCGGTAGCCCAGATCGGGGCCGCCCGGCTCCGCAAGGAAGACGCCCGGCTGATCACCGGCCAGACCAACTGGACCGACAACATAACGCTTCCCGGCATGCTGCACATCGCGTTCCTCCGCAGCCCGCATGCGCATGCGCGGATCACCTCGGTAGACGTCAGCGCCGCCCGCAGCGAGCCGGGGGTCATCGCGGCGTTCTCCGGTGCCGACTTCGCGGACGAGCAGGGCAGCCTGCCCTGCGCCTGGCCGGTCACGCCGGACATCGTGATGCCGGCGCACCCGCCGATGGCGACCGACGAGGTCCGCTACGTCGGCGAGGCCGTGGCCTGCGTCGTCGCCCGGGACCGGTACGCGGCCGCCGACGCCCTGGCGGCCATCGAGATCGACTACGAGCCGCTACCGCCGGTGCTTGACATCCGCACCGCGCTTGACGACGGCTCGCCGAAGGTGCACGAGGCAGGCAACAAGAGCTACGAGTGGGTCTTCGCCAACGGCGACCTCGACGCGGCCTTCCGGGACGCGCCGGTGGTACTGGAGCGCAACTACCGCCAGCAGCGGCTGATCCCGAGCGCGATGGAGCCCCGCGCCGTGGTCTGCTCCTGCGTCGGCGATGATGAGTTCACGCTGTGGTCGTCCACCCAGATCCCGCACGTGCTGCGGGTCATGCTCGCGCTGGTGCTCGGAATTCCGGAGCAGAACATCCGGGTGATTGCACCGGACGTCGGCGGCGGATTCGGCTCGAAGCTTCAGGTCACTGCCGAGGAAGTGCTCGCTATCCTGATCGCCCGCAGGCTCGGCAAGCCGGTCAAGTGGACCGAGTCGCGCAGCGAGGGCAACATGACCGTCCACCACGGCCGGGACCAATGGCAGCGGATCAGGATCGCCGCCGACAGCGACGGCAACGTGCGTGGCCTGTCGGTGGACCTGCTCGCCGACATGGGCGCCTACCTCATGCTGGTGGCGCCCGGCGTCCCGCTGCTCGGCGCCTTCATGTACCCGTCCATCTACAAGATGGACGCCTACTCGTTCCGCTGCACCGGCATCTTCACCACCAAGATGCCGACCGACGCCTACCGTGGCGCCGGCCGGCCGGAGGCCACCTTCGCCATCGAGCGGATCATGGACGACCTGGCCGCCGAGCTCGGCATCGAGCCACTGGAGCTGCGCGAGCGGAACTGGATCAAGCACGAGGAGTTCCCGTACACCACGGTCTGCGGCCTGACCTACGACTCAGGCAATTACGAGGCCGCCACGGCCAAGGCCAAGGAGCTGTTCGACTACGACGGGCTGCGCCGGGAGCAGGAGCGGCGACGGGCCAGCGGCGACAAGGTGCAGCTCGGCATCGGCATCTCCACCTTCACCGAGATGTGCGGCCTCGCCCCGTCCCGGGTCGTCGGCTCGCTCGCGTACGGCGCCGGCGGCTGGGAGCAGGCGTCGATCAGGATGCTGCCGACCGGCAAGGTCGAGGTCGTCACCGGCTCCAGCGCGCACGGCCAGGGCCACGAGACGGCCTGGAGCCAGATCGTCGCCGATCAGCTCGGCGTGCCGTTCGAGGACATCCGGGTACTGCATGGTGACACGCAGGTCTCGCCCAAGGGGATGGACACCTACGGATCCCGGTCCCTGGCCGTCGGCGGCATGGCCCTGGTCTCGGCCTGTGACAAGGTCATCGAGAAGGCCAAGGCCATCGCGTCCAGGATGCTCGAGGCGCCGCCGGAGCAGGTCACGTTCAAGGACGGCGTGTTCTCCGCGGGCAGCGGCGCAACCAAGACCATCCAGGAAGTTGCTCTGGCCACCTTCCTTGCGCACGACCTGCCAGACGGCGTCGAGCCGACCATCGACGCCGACGCCACCTACGACCCGGACAACTTCTCCTTCCCGCACGGCACCCACCTGTGCGCGACCGAGGTCGACACCGAGACCGGCTTCGTCAAGATCCGTTCCTACGTGGCCGTGGACGACGTCGGGGTGGTCGTCAACCCCATGATCGTCGAGGGCCAGGTCCACGGCGGCCTGGCCCAGGGCATCGCCCAGGCCCTGTACGAGGAGGGCGTCTACGACGACGAGGGCAACCTGGTGACCACGACGCTGGCCGACTACCTGGTGCCCTCGGCCTCCGACCTGCCGTCTTACGTCACGGCGCACACGGAGAGCCCGGCGGCCAACCGGCTCGGCGTCAAAGGCGTTGGCGAGGCGGGCACCATCGCGTCCACCCCAGCCGTCGTCAACGCCATCATCGACGCGCTGCGGCCGCTCGGCGTCCGGGACGTCACCATGCCCTGCACGCCCGAGCGGGTCTGGCGAGCCATCGAGACGGCCCGCGGCGCGACCCTTGACCCGGATGCTGAACACCAGGCCCGGCAAAGCGACCAGACACAAGGCAACAGCCCTCAGGGCATTAACGGTGGCTCGCAGAGCGGAGACGTCGCATGATCCCGGCCAGTTTCGAGTACATCCGGCCCGGCTCCCTGGACGAGGCCATCTCGGCGCTGGCCGACGGTGGCGATGATGCCAAGGTCATCGCCGGCGGCCAGAGCCTGCTGCCCCTGCTGCGGCTGCGGCTGGCCTACCCCGAGCTGCTCGTCGACGTCGGCGCGCTGGACGAGCTGCAGGGGATCAGCGATACCGGCGACTGGCTGGTCATCGGGGCCGGGACGACCCATTACCGGGTCATGCACGACCCGCTGATCGCCGAGCACTGCGGCCTGCTGGCCCAGGCCACCGGCACCGTCGCCGACCCGGCGGTCCGCCACCGCGGCACGCTGGGCGGCTCGCTGGTGCACGCCGACCCGGCCGGCGACCTGCCGGCCGTGATCCTCGCGCTGGACGCGGTGCTGGTGGCCCAGGGGCCGGGTGGCGAGCGGGAAATCGCAGCCAGCGACTTCTTCGTGGACTACCTGACCACCGCGCTGGACCCCGGCGAGATCCTGACCGGGGTGCGGGTGCCCAAGCTCGGACCCGACTGGGGCTATCGTTACGAGAAGTTCCATCGCACCGCGCAGTCGTGGGCCACGGTCGGCGTCGCTGCGCTGGCGAGGCGTTCCAACGGCCACGTGGCCGAGGCCAGGATCGGGCTGACCAACATGGGGCCAGTCCCGGTGCGGGCGTCGGCCGCCGAATCGGCCGCGACGGGCGCCGAAGCCAGCGTCGGCGCGCTGCGGGCCGCCGCGGACGGGGCGGGCGAGGGGACGCAGCCACCGGCCGACCTGCACGGGGCGCCCGATTACCGGCGCCACCTCGCGCGGGTCCTGACCGGCCGGGCACTCGCAGCGGCGGCAGGAGTCTGACAGATGGAGCTCACGCACTCATTCACCGTCCCGGTTCCCCTGGACCAGGCGTGGGATGTGCTGCTGGATGTCGAGAAGGTGGCGCCCTGCATGCCGGGCGCCACCCTCGACTCCGTCACCGGTGACGAGATCACCGGCAAGATCAAGGTCAAGGTCGGGCCCATCTCGATGACTTACGCGGGCAAGGCCAAGTTCACCGAGCGCGACCGGGAAGCCGCCGTGGTGAAGCTCGAGGCGTCCGGCAAGGAGACCCGCGGCGCGGGCACCGCGTCGGCGACCGTGCGCTCCGAGCTCTCCGGCCAGGGTGACGAGACCCACGTCACCGTCCTGACCAACCTCAACGTGACCGGCAAGCCGGCCCAGTTCGGCCGCGGCGTCCTGAGCGAGGTCGGCGGCAGGCTAATCGGCATTTTCGCGGACAACCTGGCCAAGATGCTCGCCGCCGAGCCGCCCGCCGGCGGAGGCGCGGGCGTGCCGGGAGGCGCGGGCGTGTCGGGAGGCGCGGGCGTGTCGGGTGATGGTGCGTCGCCCGCCGAGGCCGTGACCATGCCCGCGACGGCCGCACCCGCCGTGGCTGCCGCTGCCGAGCACACAGCGCCGATCGAGCAGCCAGGACTGGCTGAGCAGGCGGCAGCCGCCGAGCAGGAGGTGGCCGCCGAGCAGGGCGGCCAGCCGGACCAGTCGGCCAGCGACGATCTCGCGCTGCCGATCGAGGAGCTGAACCTGCCGCTGCGGGTCTACAACAGCCTGCGCCGCGAAGGCGTGCACACCGTCAGCGATCTGGTGGCCCAGACGCCGCAGCAGCTGCTGGCGATCGACAACATCGGCCGCGCCTCCATCGAGGACATCCGCCAGCGGCTGGCCAGCCGCGGCCTGTCCCTGAGCGAGGCCCCAGCCGGGTCGCCGAGTGCGGCGGCTGTCAGCGCCACCACCGCGGCCGCCAACGGCGCTGTCCCGGTAGCGCCGCCCGCTGCCGTCCCGGCCGAGGCCCGGCCAGAGTCGCCCGCCGCGCCAGCGGATGCCCCCGCCGCGCCGGTGGCGGCCGCCGCCGAGGCACCGCGCCTCACTCCCCCGACTCCGCTGCGGTCCGTGCCCACGGTCCCCGCCGACCAGGCGAAGCCGTCCTGGTATGCCGACGACGACGCCATCGACCTGCTCAGCGTGGCCGGGTTCCCGGTGCTCAAGCGGGCCATTCCCGTAGCGGCCGGCGTCGTAGTCGTTGCTGTCGTCGTGGTCAGCGTCCGCCGCGTGCGCCGCCGCTCCCGCGACTAGCCGGGCCCAGCACGGCGACCAGGACATCCGCTTGTCTCGCCTCGTCCGCCTGTTCGTCGCGCTCGCGGCAGCGTCAGTGACAGACCCGCCTGGCCTCAGTCGCGGCGTTAGCTGGGGTAGGGGTCGGGGGTGGTGGTGTAGCTGCGTCCGGCGGGGGTGGTCCAGGTGAAGGTGCCGGGGCGGTGCTGGGTAACGGTCCAGCCGGGGAGCTGCTTGATCTGATGATGGGTCCGGCAGCCGCCGCCGAGGTTGCAGGAGCAGGTGGGGCCGCCTTTGTGCCAGGGTCTGGTGTAGTCCAGGTCGGCGCGCCAGGCCGGCTGGCCGCAGCAGGGCTAGCGGCAGGTCTAGTCGCGGGCCTGGACGTGCTCGCGGATCCGGGTGGCGGGCCGGTAGGCGGCCGCGTCGGCGGCGGCGGCTTCGGCGGCGCGGGCGGCGGCGCGGCGGGCGGCGCGCAGCACGGCGGCCGAATGCCCCGGCCGGTCCCGGTCCAGCTAGTCCCGCTGGTGGCGCCGGCAGTGGTCAGGGTGGCGGCGGGAATGGTGACGGTGACCCGGCCGGTGACGCCGGGCGGGCGGCCGGGGTTGTCGCCGAGGCGCCCGCGGCGGACCCGCTCCACGGCGATGGCCTGGCCGGCCGGGCCGGTGAGGATGACCCGCCACTGCGCGGCCGGGTCGGCGACGGCCAGGACGGCGAGGGGGAGGGCCTGGGCGGTGCTGACCGGGCCGAGGCGACCGAGGGCGGCAGGCGCGGACAGGCTGCCGGTGAGCGCGGCCCAGGAGATGGTCAGGTCCAGCAGCCCGCCCGGCCGGCGGGTGGTTCCGCCGTCCGGGTCGCCCAGGGCGGGGGAGGGAGGGCAGGGCCAGGTGGGGCCGGGGTGGCGGCGCGGGGTCCGCCGAGGAACGGCGGGATCTCGGCCAGGGTGCCGGGCAGCGGCGGCCACGCCGGGAGCACGCCCCCTTCATAATCGTCGTCAGGCTCGTCCCAGCCATCGCCAGGACCGGGAACACGCGCGCAGGCACCACCGTCGTCGTGGTCGGGAACGTCCGCGTCGGTCAGCGGCGGCGCCTCATCGGTCTCCCCGGCCGGGTCTCCGCCCGGCGGTCCGCCATCGGGCGGTCCGGTATCGGCCGGCCCAGAATCCGGCGGCCCTGAGGCTGGCGGGCCAGAATCCGGCGGGCCGGAGCCGGGCGAACCGGAGCCTGACAGGCCGGAGCCTGACAGGCCGGAGCCTGACGACGGGCCAGAGCCGGCCCGGTCAGGGCCAGAGCCGGGCGGGCTGGGCCGGGAGGGGCCGGGCGGCCCTGCTCCGGGCGGGGCGGGGTCGGTGGGCCAGTCCGCGGGCCGGGGACGCGGGTCGGGGGGCGGCCTGTCCGGGCCGGCCTTCGGGGCAGGGCGCGATCCGCCGCCCGGCCTGCGGCCACGCCGCGGGCCGTCACCAGCTAGATCCGGTGGCCGGCGGCGAGCTCCCCGGCCGCCGCCAGGCCCGCCATTCGCGCCGGGGCCGGAGCCGGGACCTGGGCCGCCAGCGCCGGGGTCATCGCCGGGGCCGGGGCCGGGAGAGTCGGGGGGCTGCCGGGCGGGGCAGGGGTGAGCGGGAGGGTGCCCAGGACCAGGCCGGCCAGGGCCACCGCGCGCAGCAGCCCGATCCCGCCGCCCGCGCCTGAGGCCTTCATCCCGGCGGCGATCGCGGTCAGCCGGGCCATCATCGCCGCGGCCTGGACGCCGGGCAGGTGGGAGGCGACCAGCGCCGCCGTGCCGACCTCGTCGGGGTACAGGCTGACGGTGGCCTGCCGCTCGGCGTTCTGCCGCCGCTCCTCCGCGCCCTCCGGGTCCACCCGCAAGACGGCGCGGCGTAACGCCGCCCGCAGCTGCCCGGTCGTCTGGCCTCCGGCGCCCGGAAGGACGAGGGCCTCGACTGCCTGGGCGTCCTCGTCGGTGAGCGGGCCGGCGGCCTCGGCGATCAGCCGGGCCCGGGCCAGGTCGATGGTCCCGGCGGCCAGTGCCGCGCCGGTGTCCCGGAGCCGCCAGCCCAGCTCTACGCCCAGCCGCGTCCACCACGACGCCCCCGCCTGCGACATCGTCAGGGCCAGCGACACCTCGCACGCCGCCCCGGCCGTGACCCGGTCCGGACGCCCTTGGTCATCTACATCGGCGCGGGGATCACGCACTGCGGTCCGTGAAGCGATCGCGGCCACGGCCGCCAGCTCCCCGGCGGCCGCCCACGACGCCACCCGCCGGTACGCGGCCGCGATGCCCGGCAGGTCCCAGTCCGACAGCACGCCCGGATCCGCGTTCGCCAGCCACGCCGCCAGGCCCGGCCCCGCCGGCAGCTGCCCGGCGATCACCCCGGTCAGGTCTCGCGACCTCACGCCCGCCGACCCCGCCGCCACCCGCTCCGCGGCCAGCGACCCCTCCTGATCACCAGGATCCTCATCACCAGCAGCGTCGATCGCCGCCAGCAGCCCGGCCAGATCCAGCTCAAACGACCAGCACAGGCCGCCGCCCGGCTCCGGGCCTGCCATAAGCTCCCCCGCCGGGCCAGGCGGGGTCGGCGCAGATGCGCCCAGATCCGCATTACCCTGCCGACCGGGCCGCGTACCGGGCTCACGACCCGGCTGCCGTGGCGACCCGGCGGGTAGCTCACCCGATCCTGCGGCAGGTGGCTCGCCCAGTCCTGGCACCTGGTCACCTCCCAGTGCGGGGGTCGCTCAGCCGGACCGCACTACGCGGCTGGCCTGGCTTCCATCATTCTTCGATAACTCTATCGAGCGCCACTGACATTTTGCCAAGCGCGCGAACCTTCAATCGATGAGAATGCCCCGCCCGGCAAAGCCCACGGACGGACAGCCGGCCACGCCCCTCTCCCGGTCCGCCAGCCAGCTCTGTCGCCCTCGCCGCATGGGCCGTCGCGCAGGTCCACGGCAACTCCGCCTCGGGCGGCCACTCTCTCCCACGCGCCGGATCGCTCAGCCCGCGATCCACGCCTTTCACCGGCCCCCCCGGCCATACGCCGCTGCTCGGAACCGTAGGCTCTCTCCCGATGGCCGACCCGCCCGCAGGCTGCCTCCTCTGGATTTGCCAGTACCTAGCCTGACCAGCTGAATCACGCCAGTCCGTTAGCTGTGGGGCGCACCGGGTAACGGGTGAGTCCAGGGCCTGGAGTTAGGGTGGTATCCGTGACGGCATTTTCCACAGATCGGTCATATGCGGAAGCACTGGATGCGGAGGATCAGCTAGCGGCGTTCCGGGATCGGTTCGTGCGTGACGATCGCGAGCTGATCTACCTGGACGGAAACTCCCTGGGCCCGCTTCCGGTGCGGAGCCAGGCGCGAATAGCCGAGGTAGTCGACCAGGACTGGGGCGTCGGCCTCGTGCGATCCTGGAAGAACTGGGTCGGGCTGCCGCGACAGGCCGGCGACATGCTGGCCGAGCATCTGCTGGGCGCGGCTCGCGGTCAGGTCCTGGTGGCCGACTCGGTGACTGTCAACCTCTACAAGTTGGCATCGGCGGCGCTGGACGCGCAGCGCGGCCGCGACGTGATCATCACCGATGACGATAACTTCCCGACCGACCGTTATGTGCTGCAGGGAATCGCGGCCCAGCGCGGCTGCGAGCTGCGGTTGCTGCACTCCGACATCGACGAGGGCTTGTCAGCGCACACGCTGGCCGAGGCGCTGGACGACCGGGTCGCGCTGGTGAGCCTGTCGCACGTCGCCTACCGGAGCGGGGCTCTGGTGAACATGGCCGAGCTCACCGACCTGGTGCACCGGGCGGGCGCCCTGACCATCTGGGACCTGTGCCACGCGGTGGGGTCGGTGCCGGTCGAGCTCGACGCGGCGACCGCCGACCTGGCGGTGGGCTGCACGTATAAGTACGTGAACGCCGGCCCGGGCTCTCCGGCGTTCCTCTACGTCCGTGAGGAACTGCAGAATCGGCTGCGCCAGCCCATCTGGGGCTGGTTCGGCCAGCGGGACCAGTTCAGCATGGGTCCCCGGTACGACCCGGCGCCGGGGATCGACGCGTTCGCCACCGGGACCCCGCAGGTGATCGGGACGGTCGCGGTCGAGGAGGGCACCCGGCTGCTCGGCGAGGCCGGCATCGACCGGCTCCGGGCCAAGAGCATGGCGCTGACGAGCTACCTGATCGGGCTGGCCGACGAGTGGCTGACGCCGCACGGGTTCGTCCTGGCCTCGCCCCGCGCTGGTCAGCGGCGCGGAGGGCACGTCAGCCTGCGCCATACGGAAGCCTTCCGGATCAGCCAGGCGCTGATCCGCGAGAAGGTCATCGGTGACTACCGCACGCCGGGCCGGCTCCGGCTCGCTCCGGCGCCGATCACGACCAGCTTCAGCGATGTCTGGGATGCCCTGGAAAAGCTCCGGCAGATCGCGGCGGACAAGTCCTACGACGACCTGCCCACCGAGCCATCGGTAGTGACCTAGATGTAACGCCCAGGCACCAACCCGCAGCTCATAACCGCTGGCACCTGATCCGGGCTACTCCCACTCGATGGTGGCCGGGGGCTTGCTCGTGACGTCCAGGACCACCCGGTTGATCTCCGGGACCTCGTTGGTGATCCGGGTCGAGATCGTGGCGAGCACCTGATCGGGCAACCGCGCCCAGTCGGCCGTCATCGCATCCTCGCTGGTGACCGGCCGGAGCACGACGGGGTACCCGTAGCTGCGGCCGTCGCCCTGCACGCCGACGGACCGGACGTCGGCCAGCAGGACGACGGGGCACTGCCAGATCTCGCGGTCCAGGCCGGCCCGGGACAGCTCCTCGCGGGCGATGGCGTCGGCCGCCGCGGCGATGCGCAGCCGCTCGGCGGTGACCTCGCCGACGATCCTGATGGCCAGGCCCGGTCCGGGGAACGGCTGCCGCCAGACGATCTCGGGCGGCAGGCCGAGCTCGGCTCCTACCTGGCGGACCTCATCCTTGAACAGCGCGCGCAGCGGCTCGACCAGCTCGAAGCCCAGATCCTCGGGGAGGCCGCCGACGTTGTGATGAGACTTGATATTGGCCGTGCCGGTCCCGCCGCCGGATTCCACCACGTCGGGATAGAGCGTGCCCTGGACGAGGAAGGACACCTGGTCGGCCTCGGCGCCGGCCTCCGCGATGATCTCCCGTTCCGCCTGCTCGAAGGCCCGGATGAACTCGCGCCCGATGATCTTCCGCTTCTGCTCGGGATCCGTTACCCCGGCGAGCGCGGCCAGGAAGACGGGCGCGGCGTCGACGACCTTGAGATCGACGCCGGTAGCGGCGACGAAGTCCTTCTCGACCTGCTCGACCTCACCGGTGCGCAGCAGCCCGTGATCGACGAAGACGCAGGTCAGCTGGTGACCGATGGCCCGCTGGACCAGCGCGGCCGCCACCGCCGAGTCCACCCCGCCCGACAGGCCGCAGATCGCCCGGGCCTCGCCCACCTGAGCCCGGATCCGGCTGACCTGCTCCTCGATGACGCCGCCCATGGTCCAGGTCGGCTGGCAGCCCGCGGCGGCCAGGAAGCGCCGCAGGATCTCCATTCCGTGCTGGGTGTGCAGGACCTCGGGATGGAACTGCACCCCGTACAGGCCGCGATCGGGTGCCTCGGCGGCGGCTACCGGCGTGGTCGCGGTCCGAGCCGTCACGGCGAAGCCGGGCGGCGCGACGGCGCAGCTGTCACCGTGCGACATCCACACCTGCTGGCGGGCGGGCAGCCCGCCGAGCAGCACCCCGTCGGCATCGGCGGCGAGGTCGAGCATGGTGGCACCGTACTCGCCGCCGCCCGTGCGGGCCACCGTCCCGCCCAGCCCGGCCACCATGAGCTGGAAGCCGTAGCAGATGCCCAGGATGGGCACTCCCGCCTCGAGCAACCCCGCCGGGGCCGGGGGCGCGCCGGGCGCATAGACGGAGGAGGGACCGCCGGACAAGATGATCGCCGCGGGCCGCAGGGCCAGCATCTCCTCGGCGGACATGGTGCTGGGGACGATCTGCGAGTACACGTGGCACTCGCGGACCCGGCGCGCGATGAGCTGGGCGTACTGGGCCCCGAAGTCGACCACCAGCACGGTGCTAGCTACCACGGGGCTGGCTACCACGGGGCTGGCTACCACGGGGCTGGCTTCCGACACGGTGCCCACCTCACTGGCCATGGCCGACAAAACCCCCAGGAAAACGCCGAGCATGCGGCAGCGCGAGCAAGTGCCACGCGCAGCCGCCCAGTCTAGTGGCCGACAGCGTCTGATTCCCTGGGCGCGTCGGCGGCGCCGGCCACCATGGTGCCGGGAGCGCCGGGGGCGCCCTGGGCGTCGGAGCTGGCCGGGCCCACGCGGACCCGGGCGATCCGCCGCCCGTCCAGCTGGGTCACCGTCAGGCGGCGCCCGGCGACCTCGGCCGACTCGCCGTCACCGGGCAGGTGGCCCAGGGCGGCGAGCAGGTAGCCGGCCACCGTCTCGTACGGGCCCTCGGGCAGCTCGATCCCGGTCTGCTCGGCGAACTCGTCCAGGTTCAGCAGTCCGTCCACCTCGACCTGGCCACCGTGCAGCTGCCGGGGGCGGCCCTCGTCGGCGTCATATTCGTCCTGAATGTCCCCGATCAGCTCCTCGACCAGGTCCTCGAGGGTGACGATGCCGGCCGTGCCGCCGTACTCGTCGACCACGATCGCCAGGTGGGCCCGATCGCGGCGCATCTCGGACAGCGCCGACAGCACGGTCTTGCTGGTGGGCAGGAGCTTGACCGGCCGGATGATCTCGCCCACGCGCCGGCCCGCCTGCGTCTCCCGGGGATCCAGGAGGTCCCGGGCGTGCACGAAGCCGATCACGTCGTCGTAAGACTCCTGGTACACCGGGAACCGCGAGTGGCGGGCGTCGGCCGCGATCGCCGCGGCCTCGGCCAGCGGCATGGTCGCCGGCAGGAACTCGACCTCGGTGCGCGGCACCAGGACCTCGCGGATCTGCCGCTTCCCGGCGTTGAACACCTCGCTGACGATGCTGCGCTCGTCGGCGCCGAGCGCCTGGTTCCCGGCTACCATGTCGCGCAGTTCCTCGTCGGTCATGACGCCCCGGCCGGCTCTGGGGTCGCCGCCGAAGATCCGGACCACCACGTCCGTGCACGTGGAGAGCAGCCAGACGATCGGGGTGGCCAGCGTCGCGAGGCGGTCGATGACCGGGGCGGCCGTCAGCGCGACCCGCTCGGCCCGCTGCAGCGCCAGGCGCTTGGGGGTGAGCTCGCCGAAGACCAGCGTGAAGAAGGAGATCACCAGCGTGACGACGACGATCCCGACGACCGCGGCCACGCCCGGCGGCATCAGCGAGGCCAGCGAGTTCTTGAGCCGGACGGCCAGCAGGTCGGCTCCGAAGGCACCCGAGAGCAGGGTGGCCACGGTGACGCCAATCTGGACCGCGGACAGGAACCGGTTGGGGTCTTGCGCGAGCCTGGCCGCGCGCTGCCCCTTCTTGCCCCGCTTGGCCAGCGACCGCACCTGGCCCTCACGAAGCGAGACCAGGGCCATCTCCGCGCCCGCGAAGAAGCCCCCGATCAGGATTACGACTAGGACCAGGAGAATGTCCCAGCCGACGCCATTCACGTCTGGATCCCCGACCTCATTCTCAGCCGGGCGACAGCTGCCCCCAGCGGTATCCGGACAGTCTACGCAGCCCCGGGAGGCTGGGCGAGCCAGGTCAGCGGCGCGGCAGCCGCCACGTTACGATCTTGACAGAACATCCTGGTTCGCACCGCCGCATCGAGGGGGGCCGCCCAATTGCCTCGAATCCATGACGATGCGGTCGCGATCGCCGGCGAGATCAGCCAGCTGCGGCACGCGATCCACCGCGATCCCGAGATCGGCCTCGACCTGCCCCGGACACAGGCCAAGGTGCTGGAGGCCCTGGACGGGCTCCCGCTGGAGATCACCACCGGCCGCGGCCTGAGCTCGGTGACCGCCGTGCTGCGCGGCGGCCGGCCGGGCCATACGGTGCTGCTGCGCGGCGACATGGACGCGCTCCCCGTGGCCGAGCGCACCGGTGTCCCGTACTCCTCTCAGGTTGACGGGGTCATGCACGCGTGCGGCCACGACCTGCACACCGCGATGCTGGCCGGGGCCGCCCGGCTGCTGTGCGCCCGCCGGGCCGAGCTGGCCGGCAACGTCACCTTCATGTTCCAGCCGGGCGAGGAGGGCTGGCACGGCGCCCGGCAGATGATCCAGGAGGGCGTGCTGGACGCCAGCGGGGAGCGGCCGGTCGCGGCCTACGCCCTGCATGTCATCTCCGGCGCCCATCCAGCCGGGGTCTACTGGGGCCGCCCGGGCCCCATGCTGGCCGCCGCCGACACGCTGGAGGTCACCATCCGCGGCTGGGGCGGGCATGCGTCCGCGCCCAGCCACGCGGCCGATCCCATTCCCGCTACCTGCGAGATCGTGACCGCCCTGCAGACCCTGGTCACCCGCCGTTTCGACGTGTTTGACCCGGTGGTCATCACGGTGGGCAGCCTGCACGCCGGCACGACCAGCAACGTCATTCCCGACGATGCCCGGTTCACCGCGACGGTCCGCTCGTTTTCCGCGGCCGCGCGGACCAGCGCCCGGGATTCCTCGCTGCGCCTGATCCGGGAGATCGCCGCCGCGCACGGGCTCACCGCCGACGCCGAGTGGGTGGAGGGCTACCCGGTCACGGTCAATGACCCCGCGGAGCTCGCCTTCGCCGAGCAGGCCATCATCGAGTCGTTCGGCGAGCAGCACTTCGTCCGGGCGGCGAACCCGGACACCGGCGCGGAGGACTTCTCCTACGTGCTGGCGGAGGTGCCCGGCGCCTTCGTCATGCTGGGCGCGTCGCCGCCGGGCGTCGATGCCGCGACGGTTCCGTCCAACCACTCCCCCGAGGCCATCTTCGACGACGCCGTGCTGGCCGACGGGACCACGCTGTACGCCGAGCTGGCCCTGCGGCGGCTGGCCGCGGCCGCCAGCTGACCCTCAGGGGGCGAACGCGCTGGCGGCGGTGCGACAGGTCGCGTTCCCGGTGATGCCGCCGAAATTCTGGGCCAGGCTGCCGACTGAGGCGCCGGGCGACGGCGTCGCGGACGCCCCGGAGCCCCCCGACGCCCCGGCCGCTGCCGAGGCCGAGGGCGTGCTGGTCAGCCCGGTGAAGCTGGAGCCCAGAATGAGCTGGACGGTCCCCGCGGTGACCGCGGAATCCTGCTGCACCGTCGCGCCGGGAATCTGCGCGGCCAGGGTCGCGGCCTGCGGGAGAGCGGCCGCGGCCGCGTACTGGATCACCGAGCCGGTGTAGCCGGAGCTGGCCGCGTTGGCCGCGCCCAGGACGCGAAATCCGCGAGCGGTCAGGCTCGCCGCCGTGTCGCCCGCCAGGGTCGGCGCGGTCGTGCCGTTCAGGACCTCGACGCTGACGGCGGCGGGGGCGACGGTCTCGATGACGGTGCGCCGGTGATGGCGGCCCCGGCCCCTGGCCTTCGCCTTCCTCGGCAGCGTGGTGTCGTGCGCAATGGCCGAGAACAGCTTCTGGTCCCCCGGCTCGACCAGCTCGACCTGCGCCGGAGCCGGCGGATAGACCTGCGTCGGGGCCTCGATGAACTGCGCGTCCTGGCTGGTCAGCGTCCGGAAGCTCTCGGCCATGCGGAGCAGGTCGGTCTGGGTCAGCCCGCGGTCGGTGGCGTAGATCGCGTGCGCGGCGTCGTCGACCACCGGCAGCAGCTTGGTGGGATCAGACAGCAGGCCGCTGTGCAGGACGCCGCGCAGCATCTCGGCCAGCAGCAGGTCATCGCGGTTGATCCGCTTGAGGTCGGTGCCGTCGGCTATGGCATACCTGGCCCGCCAGAACTCCAGGAAGACCAGGCCGCCGATGTGGTGCTGGCCGGCAGTGAGGTTCAGCCCGGACCGCGAGTCGTGGATGGTGGCCGGGACGCAGACGTTAACGCCGCCGACGTCGTTGACCACCTTGACGACGCCGGTGAATTCCAGCTGCATGAAGTGATCGAGGTGGATGCCGGTCACGTGCTCGACGGTTTTCCACAGGCACGACGGGCCGCCGTGGGCGAGCGTCTGGTTGATCTGCACGACCGCCGCGGGGTCGTTGAGCTGGCCGGGCAGGCCCGGCATGGGCGCGCAGCCGTACTGCGGGACCATCGTGTCCCGCGGGATGTTCAGCACCGTGACGCGATGGCGGCCGGGTGAGATGTGCACGACCATGAGGGTGTCGGAGCAGCCGCACCCCCCGGACCCGACATGCAGCACGAAGCGCTGCCGCTGGGTCAGCCCGGCCCGGCTGTCAGAGCCGAAGACCAGCAGGTTCAGCGCATTGTTGTACTTGGGCGGCCGCTTGCCGAGCCCGGTGACGGCGTCGCGGCGGATGCCGTCCCAGATCTGCCGGTACTTGATGTAGCCCGCGAGCGCCCCGGCGACCAGGACCACCACGACGACGCTGGAGATCCACGCGGTGACCACGAAGGTTAGCGGGCGCCGCGGGCGGCCACCATGTCCCGGCGGCCGTCCGCTAGCTTCCGCCGCGGCGCTGCGGCGGCCCTTCGCCCTTGTGCGCATGAGCCTCTCACCAGCCAACGACGGGAACCAGCCGACAGGTTCCCGCCATGGTAGGTGCTGAGCTGCGGAAAAGCCGGCCGAAGATCGGAACGCGGGGCCGTCTGCAGGCGCTCATTTTGCCTGCGCCTTACCCGCCGGGCCGCCAGCCGAGCCAATTACGGCTGGTCATCCCGCATATGCGCAGGGCGGGCCGAGGGACGCCGGGAGACGCGGCTACAGGCTCGCGACGTCGGCCTGCTTGGCCCGGACGGCGTCGGCCGCCGCCCGCAGCCCGGCCAGCTCGGTCGGGGTCAGGTCGCGCTCCACGATCGCGCGCACGCCGGCCGACCCGATCTCGGCCTCGACGCCCAGGTAGACGTCCGAGATCCCGTACTGGCCGGTCACCCAGGCGCAGACCGGCAGGACGGCACCGGAGTCCTCAGCGACCGCGCGGGCCATCCGGGCCGCGGCGGCCGACGGAGCGTAGTAGGCCGACCCGGTCTTGAGCAGCCCGACGATCTCCGCGCCGCCGTTGCGGGTCCGCTCGACCAGCGCGTCGATGTCCGCCTCCGGCAGCAGGTCAGCCAGCGGCTTGCCGTCGACCGTGCAGGCCGACGGGACCGGCACCATCGTGTCGCCGTGCGAGCCGAGGGTGAGGGTGCGCACGGAACCGACCGGCACCCCGAGGCGCTCGGCCACGAAGTAGCTGAACCGGGCGGTGTCGAGCATCCCGGCCTGGCCCATGACCCGGCTGGCCGGGAACCCGGACACTTTCGCGGCCAGCGCCGTCATCTCGTCCAGGGGGTTGGACACCACGACCAGCACCGCTTCGGGCGCGTGCTTGACCACCTGCTCGGCCACGCTGCGGACGATCTTGGCGTTCACCCCGATCAGGTCCATCCGGCTCATGCCCGGCTTGCGCGGCAGGCCGGCGGTGATCACCACGACGCCCGAGCCCGCGATCGCCTCGTAGCCCTCGCCGGACGGGCCGGTGGTCTGGCCGGTGACCTTGGTCTCGAAGCCCTCGACCGGGCGGGACTGGTTCATGTCGAGGGCCAGGCCCTCGGGCTTGCCTTCGACGATGTCGGTCAGCACGACCTCGTCGAAGATGTCGTACTCGGCTAGCCGCTGCGCCGTGGTCGAGCCGTAGAACCCGGCCCCGATGACCGATACCTTGCCTGTGCGGGCCATTCCCGTCGTCTCCTTTGTGCGGTACGTCTTTGAGTGCTGTGCCGGGCTCGCGGTCAGGACTGCGCAACCGCGGCGCGCAGGTTGTCGTCCAGCGCCGCCAGGAACTCCTCGGTGGTCAGGAAGGGCGTGTCCTGGCCGACCAGCAGGGCGAGGTCCTTGGTCATCTTGCCGCTCATCACGGTGTCCACGCATACCCGCTCCAGCGTCTCCGCGAACGCGGTGACCTCCGGGGTGCCATCCAGCTTGCCCCGGTGCGCCAGGCCCTGGGTCCAGGCGAAGATGGAGGCGATCGGGTTGGTCGAGGTGGGCTTGCCCTGCTGGTGCTGCCGGTAGTGCCGGGTGACGGTCCCGTGGGCCGCCTCGGCCTCCATGGTGCGCCCGTCCGGGGTCATGAGCACGCTGGTCATCAGGCCCAGGGAGCCGAAGCCCTGCGCGACGATGTCGGACTCCACGTCGCCGTCGTAGTTCTTGCAGGCCCAGACGATGCCGCCGCTGCCCTTGATCACCTGAGCCACCATGTCGTCGATGAGCCGGTGCTCGTAGGTGACCCCGGCCGCCTCGTACTCGGCCTTGAACTCGGCCTCGAAGACCTCCGCGAAGATGTCCTTGAAGCGCCCGTCATAGGCCTTGAGGATGGTGTTCTTGGTGGACAGGTACAGCGGATAGCGACGGTCCAGCGCATAGCGCATGGTGGCCCGGGCGAAGTCCGCGATCGAGTCGTCGAAGTTGTACATCCCCATCGCCACGCCGCCGCCCGGGAATTTCGCCACTTCCAGGTCGATCGGCTGGCCGTCGGCATCATCGGGGCTGAAGGAGATGCGGAGCTGGCCGGCGCCGGGCACGACGAAGTCGGTGGCCCGGTACTGGTCGCCGTGGGCGTGGCGGCCGATGATGATGGGCTGCGTCCAGCCGGGGACGAACCGCGGAATGCTGGAGATCACGATCGGCTCGCGGAAGACGACGCCGCCCAGGATGTTGCGGATGGTGCCGTTCGGTGACCGCCACATCTTCTTGAGCCCGAACTCGGCGACGCGGTCCTCATCCGGCGTGATCGTGGCGCACTTCACCCCGACCCCGAACTGCTGGATGGCGTGCGCGGCGTCCACGGTGACCTGGTCGTCGGTGGCGTCACGGTTCTCGATCGACAGGTCGTAGTACTTCAGGTCGACATCCAGGTACGGCAGGATCAGCTGGTCCTTGATGAACTGCCAGATAATCCTGGTCATCTCGTCGCCGTCGAGCTCCACGACGGGATTGGTCACCTTGATCTTGGACATGCCGCTGCATTCCTTCCACACGCCTGCGCCATTGCGATGGCGGATACCTGTCCGGGCGGGGGGCCCGCGTCGTCTGTTCCTGGCCACGTCCTGGGCTTGCCCGCGCCGCCGCGCCCGCCCCGGGCAGGCCGGGTCAGGCCGGGGCGGGAAATACCAGTCCCGCGACCAGCAGGCCGATGCCCAGCGCCACGAACGCCGCCACGTCAGCGAGCCGACCCCGCGAACCGAGCATTCCCGCCCGGCGCTCCGGTAGCCCCAGCCTGGCCGCGCCCGCCACGAGCAGCACGCCTGCAATCACCAACGTACCGCTACGGACATTGCGCTCGCCGCTGCGCATCCACACCAGGCCCAGCCCGACGCCGAGCAGGATGATCACGTAGGGCACCTGGTCGAGCAGGGACCGGGCAGCCGGGCCGCGGCTGGCCTCGCGGCGGGTGGCCTGCGCCGAGCGGGCCGCGGCCCGGCGCTCTTTCTCCAGCCGCGCGGCCGCCTTGGCCGAGTGCTTCACCCGGCCTCCAGCGGGACCCAGGTCAGCCCGCTCTCGCCGATGTACTCGCTGTCCGGCCTGATCAGGCGGTTATCGGCGTGCTGCTCGATGATGTGCGCGGTCCACCCGGCCATCCGGGAGACCGAGAAGACGGGGGTAAACAGGTCGGTCGGGATGCCCAGGTAGTGGTACACCGTGGCGGCATAGAAGTCGACGTTCGGGTACAGGCCCTTCTGGGCGGCCACGACCTCCTCCATGCGCCGCGACATCTGGTAATAGGTGTCGTCGCCGGAGGCGGCCGCGACTTCCGCCGAGAGCTTGCGCAGGACGGTGGCGCGCGGGTCCTCGCCCTTGTACACGCGGTGCCCGAAGCCCATGATCTTCTCGCCCTGGCTCAGCCGGGCGGTCACCTGGTCGCTGACCGCGTCCACCGGGTCGCCGGCGGCGGACCTCCTGATGGCCTCCAGGCCCCGCATGACCTGCTCGTTCGCGCCGCCGTGCAGCGGGCCCTTGAGGGTGGCCAGGGCCGCGACGACGGCCGAGTGCATGTCCGACAGGGTGGCCGCGCAGACCCGGGCGGCGAACGTGGAGGCGTTCATCGTGTGGTCGGCATGCAGCACCAGGCAGGTGTCGAAGATCTCCGCCGCCCGGTGGCCCGGCTGGGCGCCGGTGAGCTGCAGGAGCAGGTTCGCGGCCACGCCCAGGGCGGGATCGGGATCGGGCACCGGCTTGCCAGTGCGGACCGCCTCGAACGCCGCCACCAGGATGGGCTGCTGGGCGGTGAGCCGGGCGGCCTTGCGCTGGTTGGGCTCGGGCTCGTTGGAGCCGGAATCGGGATCATCGGCGCTGGCCAGCGAGACCAGGCTGCGCAGGGCCTCCATGGGCTGCTGCGCGCATGACACGGCCGGCAGGCTGGCGCTGACCAGCGGCCCGAGCGCCCGGCCGGCGGCCAGCTCCGCGCGGTAGCCGGCCAGCTCCCCGCGTCCGGGCGGCGATCCGCGCTGCAGGAGGCAAGCGACCTCCTCGAAGCTCGCCGTCCCGGCTAGCTCGTTGATGTCGTAGCCGCGGTAGGACAGTCGCCCGGCCTGGCCGTCGATATCACTCAGCGCGGTCGAGGCGGCCACGACATCGGCCAGCCCTCTCGACGGCTTTTCCGCCATATGTTTCCTCCTGGACGCCCGCTCCGGAAGTGTACTTCCGTGTCAGGCCCGGCCGACATGCCCGTCTCGCCGACGGCTAAGACCGGGGACAGCTACATATAGCGCGCAGGGTAGAAAGCGCGACGGCCGGGTAACCCAGAAGTGACATATCGGTGGCTGCTGCGACAGGCGGGAGAAACGGTCATGGAGTGCCCTTACATCCGGGTAGAGGAAAGCGGCGCCACCATCCCGCTGCTCCAGGACGTGACCACGGTGGGTCGCGGCCGGTTCGTCGACGTGCAGCTCGCTGACCCCAGCGTGTCCATGCTGCACGCCGAGATGGTCCGGCGCGGGCCGTATGTGTACGTGACCGATCTGGGCTTATCGCATAACGGCACCCGGGTCAACGGGCGCCTGGTGGCCCGGCGGCTGCTGGCCGACGCCGACGTGCTGACCTTCGGCTCGGCGCGCTGCCGGATCGGCGGGATCGCCGGCGAGGAGCTCAGCGCGGACACCGAGCTGCGCCGGCCCGCCACCCCCGAGCTGACCCGGCGGGAGCTGGACGTGGTTGCCTCGCTGTGCCGCCCGGCCCTGTCCGACGAGGCGTTCGTCGAACCCGCGACGGCCCGGGAGATCGCCGTGGACCTGGTCGTGACCGAGGCCGCCGTCAAGCAGCACCTGCTCCGGCTCTACCAGAAGTTCCGGATCCCCGAGGGGCAGGGCCGGCGGGTCCGGCTGGCCAACGAGGTGGTGGCCCTGGGCCTGGTGCGGCCCATGCCGCCGTCCGCGCTCCCCGAGCGCGTCCCGCCCGTGAGCGCCGCCGTCCCGGCCCAGGCGGGGACCGATGGCGGACCGGAGTGCCCGGCGCCCGATGGCATCGGGCCCGATGGCATGGAGGCCGTCCAGCCGCTGGTGCCGCTCCAGGCCGTGCCGGTGCAGGCCAGCTAGCCGAACGGCCAGATGCCCCACTGCTTCGCCAGCTTGACCACGTTGAACTGGCCGGGGTGCAGCAGCCTGTGCGGGAGCAGCGTGACATGCGGCAGCAGGCGCAGGTGGTGAACGGGCCAGAAGAACGGCGGCAGCGAGAAGGCCGCGGCCAGCACTCCGGCGGCTAGCGCCGCCATCCCGATGAAGACGACCACCGCACTGGCGGGGCTGTCCGTTATCGCTCCGAAGAACTTGCTCAGTGGCCGACGGCACCGGCTAGATCCCGGGCCGAGTCCGTAGCAGGCAACCAGGGCGCCGGCGGCATAGGCGCCGGCCCGCGGCAGCGGGTGACCGGGCAGCGCCACGAAGGTCACCGCCGCGGCGGCTGCGGCGAACAGCAGGGCCAGCGGCAACGTCAGCACCAGGCGCAGCAGCGAGCGGAGGACGGCGAAGGGCAGGTAGGCCAGGATCGCGGGCAGGTCGGCCGCGCGAGGTCCGGATCGCGAGCGCCGCCGCCCCAGCCAGGAGCCGGTCAGGTCGGCGGATCGCAGCGCGACCAGGCCCAGCAGGGCGGCGGCGGTCCCGGCCACCGGCAGCAGGACGGCGGCGGCCACGGCCGTGGCGATCACGGCCAGCACCAGCGGCTGCCGGGCCGAACGCGGCCGATCCGGGTTCCGGTCAGCGCGGCCGCCGCCTGGCTGGGCCAGCGGGCCGGGGGGCTGGTCCCGCGGCTGCAGCTCGCCGGGCGGGGACTGACCGTAGCTGACCGGCGGCAGCAGGTCAGCGAAGTTGTCCGGCCGCCGGGCGGCCAGCTCCCGGGTTCCCGGCGCGGGCGGCGCCGGGCGGCCGGGGCCGCCGGTAGCCACGCCGACCCCGCTGGCCAGCAGCCGTCCGGCGGGCAGGTCGCCCAGGGTAGCGCTTACCCGGCCGTTGCGCCCCGGGGCGGCCATGGCCGGACCGGGGAACAGCGCGGCCGGATTCAGGGTCCCGATGCGGTCGGCCAGGTCGGCCGCGGTGGGGCGCCGGGCCGGGTCGCGGGCCAGCGCGTGCAGGACCAGCGGCAGGAGGGGCGAGGGCATGGTGGACAGGTCGGGCTGGCCGTTGACGATGCGGTAGAAGATCGCCTCGAAGGAGCCGGACCCGAAGGGCGGCCGCCCGGTCGCGGCGAACGCCACGGTGGCGGCCCAGGAGTGCACGTCGGCCGCCGGGCCGCTCGGGCTGCCCTCGATCACCTCGGGGGCCAGGTAACCAGGGGTGCCCATGAACATCCCGGTCATGGTCAGCCGGGTCGAGTCCGGGGCCTGCGCGATGCCGAAGTCGATGACCACGGGGACGCCGTTGACGATCATGACGTTGGCGGGCTTGAGATCCCGGTGCACGACGCCGGCCGCGTGCACCGCGGTCAGGGCGCTGGCCAGGCCGCCGGCCAGCGCTAGCAGGGCCGGGCCGGTGATCGGCCCGTCCTGCGCGACCACCTCCTCGACGGTGCGGCCGGGGACGTACCGGGTGACGATGTAGGGCGGGTCGCTCTCGACATTGGCGTCGATGACCTCGGCCACGAACGGGCTGTGCACGCGGCGCATCGTCTCGAACTCGCGGGCCAGCCGCCGCCGGGCCGTCATGTCGCCGGGCACGCCCCGGCGCAGCGCCTTGACCGCGACCAGCCGCTCAGCCGGGTCGACGGCCAGGTAGACGACGCCCATGCCGCCCTCACCCAGCCGCTCGCGCAGGCGATACGGCCCGAGGCGCCCGGGACTTCGTTCCTCCTGCACCGTCATGACCCAACAGCCTACGGATCCCGGGCGCCGATGAGGAGCACGAACGCCGCCAAGTTGGCGTTTGCCCGGCCGGTTCCCGCGCGATCGCCGCTAGCTGCCGGTCACCAGCCGGCGCAGCGCCTCCGCCGCGGCCGCGTTCTGATCGGCGTGGGTCATCAGCGCCTTGGCCAGCTCCGCGATCCACTGGCCGAGCGGCACCGGCTGGCGGGACAGCACGACGCCGCGCACCTCGCGGCAGATCTCGGCGGCCGGCGCGCCGCGCTGCACGCCCAGCGACATGACCTGATCACCGAGACGGACGGTGACTTTCGTCACTGTGCCGGAGCGCCCGTGCATGCGGTCGGACACCGACCGTTCCCGGTCGACGACCACGCAGCCGGGCGGCAGCGCCTCGCCCAGCGACTCGGTCAGCACCCGGGCGTAGATGGCGACATCCGTGCTGTCGGCGCGCAGGGCCGCCATCAGCATGTCGAGCGATACGTCGTCGCTGGCTGCCGGGTCGCCGGGCGGGTCGCCCGGCAGCGCCGGCTCATTGCCCGGCAGCGCCGGCTCATTGCCCGGCAAAGCTGGCCTTTCCCGGTCCGTTGTCCACGAAGCTGCGCATGCCGGTCCGGGCGTCCTCCGTGGCGAACAGCCCGGCGAACTGCAGCCGCTCGATCTCCAGGCCGGTGCGCAGGTCGACCTCCAGGCCGTCGTCGATGGCCTGCTTGGCGGCCCGCAGGGCCACGGCCGGCCCGGTGGCGAACCGCTCGGCGAACTTCAGCGCCGCCTGGTAGACCTGGCCGTCCGGAACCACCTGGTCGACTAGCCCGATGGCCAGCGCCTCGGCCGCGCCGACAAACCGGCCGGTGTAGACGATGTCCTTGGCCCGGGCGGGCCCGATCAGCCGGGGCAGCCGTTGCGTGCCGCCCGCGCCGGGAATGAGGCCGAGCAGGATCTCCGGCTGGCCGACCCGGGCGCCCTCCCCGGCCACCCGGAAGTCGGCGCACAGCGCCAGCTCGAGGCCGCCGCCCAGCGCGTAGCCGGTCACGGCGGCGATCACGGGCTTGCCGATCCGGGCCACGGCGGTGAACGAGTCCTGCAGGCGCCGGGAGCTGCCCGCCATCTGGGCGTAGCTGGCGTCGGCCATTTCCTTGATGTCGGCCCCGGCCGCGAACACCCTCTCGCCGCCGTAGATGACCACCGCCCGGACCTGCGGGTCGTCCGACACCTGCGCCGCCGCCGCCGCGATCTCCGCCTGGACCACCGTGTTCAGCGCGTTCATCGGCGGCCGGTCCAGCCTGATGACCGCGATGGCCCCGCCAGCCTGCCCGGCCGCGGCCTCCACTCGCACAAACTCGCCCATGCACCACCTCCGTGCGCAGGCATGATCCTACGCAGCCGGCCCGCCCGGGACTATGACGCGCCCCGGTTGCTCGGTCCGGCGGCCGGGTGCCGGCCGTCAGCCGCGGCTGCGGCTGTCTCCCGCATCTCCTGCGCGAGCACGACGTCCACCGCGTCGGCCAGCGCCTTGGCCGCCGGCCCCAGCTTTCCGGCCAGCACCGACGCACCGAGGCGGCTCAGGCTGCGCCCGGCGCCCGGCGCGTCGTAGCGCAGGAACGCGGCGAAGGCGTCCAGGCACGCCTGCTCCTCTGGCGTGCGCTTGTGCTGAGCCCGCCGACGGCCCCTGGCCTGTCGCGGGCCGTCCAATGTCAGCATCACACCCATAACCGTCCCCCCTCGGACAGACCACGGATAGCGGTCGCGCTCCCGGAGCCAACCTATGGCGAAGGACTGCGAAGGGTCAACAACTTCGCGCGAAGTTCTCTGGACCTACTGCGAACTCTGTGCGAAGCTAGCGGCATGGCAGAACGTCCGGAACCGCCCCCGTGGGGGGCCTTGATCACGGCAGCGCTGCGCAGCGCCAAGCTATCGGCCCGGCAGGCCGCCCGGCAGGCAGGCCTCAGCGAGGGGCGGTGGCGGCAGATCACCGGCGGTTATCAGGTCGTCAGCCCCGGCGTCTACGCGCCGGTCCGCGGGCCGGCGGCGACGCTGGCGCGGATGGCCGCGGTGGCCGGGGTCGCCCCGGCCGAGCTGCGGGCGGCCGGGCGCGAGGACGCCGCCCGGCTGCTGGCCGCCCGGGCCGCGGACAGCCGCCCCGACGACGAGCTCCTGCAGCGCATCCGGGCCATGAGCAGCGACCAGGCCCGCGAGCTGCTGGCCCAGATCGCCGTCCAGCTCGGTATCGCCGAAACCGGGACCGCCCAGGCCGGGGCCGCGCAGGCCGGAGGCGCCCAGGCCGGAGGCGCCGAGCCGGGCCGCGAGCAGCGGTACGGAACCTAGCCGATGACCGCCGGGGACGGGGACCCGTACCTGGAGCTGGCCCGGGTACGGCGGCTGGTCAGCGAGCTGGCGGCGGCCGACGCCGGCCCGGCGGCCGAGCTGGCCTGCGCGCTGGCCGACGTCGTGCTGCGCGTCGCCGACCGGGTCGACGCGCTCTGGCAGCTGATCGCGGCGGTCGTCAGCGCGGCCGACCCGGCCAGGGCCGGGACTGGCGCGAGCGGGAATGGCGGGGTCGGGAATGGCCCGCCCGGGAATGGCCCGCCCGTGGAGTTCCTCCAGGCCCTGACCTCCGCTCGCGGCTCGGGCCACGCCGGCGTCCGGCTCAGCCTGGCGGGCAGCGAGTGGGTGGCCGCGGTCAGCCAGGACCAGCGCTCGGCCGACCCGGCGGCAGCCTGGGCCGCGCTCGAGCGCCTGGCCCAGTCCGCCGGCGACCAGCCCGCCGGCGACCGCCCCGCCAGCGACCAGCCCGCCAGCGAGGATCAGGGCGACAGCGAGGATCAGGGCGACAGGTAGATCGCCTGACGGCGGAAGGCCCTGGTGGCCGCGGCGTTGCCTTCGAGCTGCCAGTCCTCGTGGTAGGGGCCGTTGTCCTGTGCCTTGTCGAACCAGATCAGGCCGAGCAGCCTGTCCCGGCGCACGCCGCCGAACAGGTCGGTGATGCCGGCGGCCTGGTTGCCCGTGCCGGGACCGACCGCCGTCTCGGCGATCAGCACGGGCTTACCCAGCCCGCCGACAGCGGCCAGCGCCGTGCCGAACACGGACTGGAAGGTGTTCCCCGGCCCCACGTAGTACCCGTCCAGCCCGATCCAGGTGACATACCCGGCGCCGGGCCACCATTGCCCGGCGGCTGCGGCGTCGGCGCCCTGGGCGTTCATCGTCCACAGCCAGATCACGTTCTCGGCGCCGGCGGCCCGGAAGACCCCGACGACGTGCCGCCAGGCCGCGACCCAGGTCCGCGCGGAGTACCGAGCCGCGCCCCACGGGTACCAGGATCCGTCCGGCTCGTGCGCGAAGCCGATGATGACCGCGTGGCCGAAGGCGACGACCGCGCTGGCGTAGGAGGTCAGGTAGGCGTCGTACCGGCCCGCGGCGATGCCGGTGAGGCTGGCCGTGAACGGCTCGATCTGGACGGCGGGCGTGGCGCCGTCGTCGTAGGCCTGCTGGGCGAAGGAGCTCTTGAAGTGCTCCTGCCAGGAGCTGTAGTACAGCGCCACGTTGGGCTGCCGGCCGGTCGTGACGGCGAACTGGTCGATGCCGCTGACGCTGCCGGGCACGCCGCCGGCGTAGACCCCGAGATAGTGCAGCGGCGTAGCCGGCAGGCTAGCGTGCGCGACCCGCCGGGGGCCGCTGGGCCCGGCCGCGACGGCGGACCCCGGGGCCGGCCCGTGCGCGGTCCCGCCGGCAGCGCCGGCCTCCGGGCTGGAGGTGGCCACGACGGCGGTGGCCGCGGCGACGGCGGTGGCCGCCGTGACCGCGATGGTCGCGGCGCCCAGGTGATTCCCGGCCGTCGCGGCGAGCTGGCTGACGTTCTGGGCCGCCCCGCCGAGCCCGGCGGAGAGCCGGCGGAAGGCGTGCCGGATCCCCTCGGTGCTGAGCGCGGGGTACAGGGCGAGCCGGGGGAAGCGCCGGATGGTCGCCATCACCTCATGCACCGCGCGCTTGCGTGCCCGGGCGTCCAGCGAGGCCCGCACCATGACCGTCTTCCCGTCGGCGGAGGCGAGCGCGTCGATGCCGTCCGGCAGGTCGTTCGTCCGCAGGATGCGGGTCACGCCGCCCGGCCTGGACGGCGACCGCCGCCCCCGGCCGGGCAGGGCTGGCGGCGGGCTGGTCATCCCGACCTCCGGCCGGGAAAGATCAGGCGCCCGACGACGACCAGGTTCGCCACGCCCGCCGCCGCCACCACCGCGAATCGCGGCGAGCCGGTCTGCGCGATCCGCCAGCAGGCCAGGCCGACCCAGAGCACCGCCAGGGTGCCGTTCCAGCCCGTGACGCCCCACCAGAACCGGCGGGTGGTGTTGCCGCCGCCGCGGGACGGCTGCCAGGACATCACCTGGCCGCGGGCGTAGTCCCACAGCGACAGCACCTGGGCCCAGCCGATGGCCAGCGATAGCGGCCAGATCCGCGGCGAGTACGGCGCGTTGTGCCACAGCGGGTAGATGACGATGCCGGTGACCAGAGCCGGCAGCAGCAGCAGGGCATTGTGCAGCTGGATCTCGCCGGGCAGGCAGGCCAGCAGCGTGATCGGGATCAGCGGCAGGATCAGCGTCCGCAGCGCCGTGGTGAGGTTCCACAGCCATCCGGCCAGATAGGGCAGCCGCGCGGCGGGCCGCATCGGGACCCGCCACATGTGCCTGGTCCAGATCAGCGACGTCGCGCCGCAGCACCAGCGATACTGCTGGCGCATGAAGGACTCCAGCGTGGCCGGGCAGACCCCGGTGGCCAGCGGTACCGGCAGGTAGGTCAGCCGGTAACCGTGGTAACGGACGTCGAGGCCGGTGTGGCTGTCCTCCGCGTAGGGAATCTTGGTGAAGCCGCCCGCGGGGGCGAGCGCCGCCCGCCGGTAGACCGCGTTGGACCCGACGCAGAGCGCCGATCCCAGCCGGTCCCGCGACACCTGGACCGCCCGGTAGAAGACCTCCAGGGTGGGCCCGGCGGCCCGCTCCACCCAGGTCTGCCGATCGCTGGCCCGAAAGTACTGCGGAGTCTGCACGATCCCGACGGTCGGGTCATCGAGGTAGGGCAGCGTCTCGGCCAGGAAGTCGGCGCGGGGCCGGAAGTCGGCGTCGAAGACGACGATGTGCTGCCCGCTGGTCCGCGCGAACGCGTAATTGAGGTTGCCGGCCTTCTTGTGCTGCCGCAGGTGCGGGCGGCGCACGTAGGTAAATCCGAACGACACCGACAGCTGCCGGGCAGCGTCGGAGGGCCCGTCGTCCAGGATGTAGGCCTGCGCCCGCCCGGGGTAGGTGTAGATGAGCTCGAAGACCCCGGTCCAGGTGTTGCGGAGCACGTCGGCCGGCTCGCCGCAGATGGGCAGGAAGATGTCGACGTCGGGCCAGCGAGCCGGCCGCCAGCCCTTCACGGCCAGCACGTGATCGGCCAGGCTGAAGCTCGGGCCGCTGAAGTTCACCGGCAGGCTGATCAGCTGGTAGGCGATGTAGACGGCCGTGTAGCCGGAGAAGATGAGCAGGATCGGGTGAGCGGCCTCCATCAGAACCTGCGAGACGATGATGCAGCTGGCGCTCAGGGCCAGCGCCGTGGTCAGGAACGGCAGCGACCGCCAGCCGTAGGACGCCTTCTCGGCGTCGTCGGGCGGCTCGGGCAGGACGGGCCGGCCGGGCCCGGCCACCCGGTGGCGGCCGCGGGCGGCCAGGCCGGCCAGCATCATGGCCGACCCGCTCTCACCCAGACGTTCCAGGAGCTGCCCGCGAGTCCGCCGGGCTGGGCGGCCACCCGCTGGTAGCCAGCCAGCACGATGGTCCGCTCCAGCCGGTCCGCGCGGGCGGCCGGGCCGAGGCTGAGCAGGATCACGCCGAAGTAGTGCCGCCTGATCGCCTCCTGGCAGGCGGCCAGGCCGGTCCGCCGGCCGCCCGCGGCGGGACCGGGAAACCGGCATCGCGCCGGGCCGCCGATCACGCGGCCCGCGACCTCCGGGCCCAGGTAGTCCTGCAGCAGGCCGCCGTCGTTCGACAGGATGGGCCCGCCATGGCGGCCCAGGACGGTCGCCATCGTGGCCACGATCGGGCCTGCTGGCCGGCCGCCGAGCTGCTGGGCGGCCCTGGACAGGCCAGGGCCGGCGGCCAGGGCCACCAGGCCCAGGCCCACTCCGAACGCCGCCGCCGACTTGTGCCGGGGCACGCCCCTGGCCAGCGACGTCACCGCGTAGCCGGCCACGATGCAGGCGAACCACGCTCCGCAGGTGCCGGGCCAGAGCAGCCCGGCAGCACTCAGGTCCCCAGCCACCGTGAGCGGGACGGCCGCCACGGCGACGGCCAGGATCACGCTCATGGCGGTGACCGGCCAGGCCGGCCGGGCGGCGAGCTGCGCCAGCGCGCCGATGGCGGCCAGGATCGCCACCGCTCCCAGCCAGGGGCCGGCCGCCGCCACCAGGCCGGCCGGCGACGAGGTGGCTTTGCTCGGCAGGGCGGCCAGGACGTGAGCGAGGTAGGGCTGCCCGCCCCCCAGCTGGCCGGCCGCCAGCCAGCCGGCGGCCAGCAGCAGGCCCGGGGCACCGCACATCAGGGCCGCGGCCCGCCAGGCCGCCGCCGGGCCGCACGAGCGCCAGCTGGCCAGCGCGGTCACGAGCGCCGCGATGAGGGCCGCCGGGATGCAGCGGTGGTCGGTGGCGCAGGCCAGGGCGAGCGCGGCGCCCGACGCGACGGCCAGGGCTCCCTGAGCCCGGCTCGAGCCCCGCGCCGCCTCCGCGGCCCTGATCCCGAGCCAGGCCGCGAGCGCCACCAGGCTCAGCGAGATCGCCCCGCCGCTAGCCAGCGAGCCGAGCACGGCGGTCCCGCCCAGGCCCGCGAACAGGGCGGCCGCGAAGAACGCCGAACGCCGGTCAATGAGCCGGCGCGTCACGCCGTGCAGCGCCAGGGTCGCCCCGAGCATCAGGAGCAGGGACAGCAGCCGCGCGGCTATCGGGCCGCCCAGGCCGCCAGCCAGCCGCAGCGACGCGGCCGCCTGCAGAACCAGGATGACCGCCACCGGCCAGCCCGTCGTCGTGCCGAGTCGCACCCAGCCGCACCGCACCCAGCCGGGCCGCACCCAGCCGGACCGCAACCAGCCGGACCGCAACCAGGCTCCCAGCAGCGGAGCCCGTCGCGGCGGCGGGGATCGGTCCGGCCGGACCGTCGCCGGCGGCTCGTCCGCCAGCACAGCCAGCGACATCAGCACGGTCATGGCCTGGCCGGGCCGGGTCGCGGGGGAAACGCTACCCACCTCCTCTGGCCGGTCAGGGCGGAAGCCGCCGGGGAAGGCGGGCCCGCTCCCCCCGGCGGCTAAATCGCCCACGCCTGGCCCGGTCTCCGCTAAGCGGTCCGGGCAGGCACGTGGCGTCTTTCACTCCCCGGAAGCACGCGGCAGGGAGACACCCTGCCAGCCATTCAGGAAGCTCCGCACTTCACTCTCGCTGTAACGCCGGTGCCCGCCCGGGGTACGAATCGACGACAGCTTTCCGCCCCGTGCCCACCGGGTGACGGTCTTGGGGTCCACGCGAAGCATCGCGGCGACCTCGGCCGGGGTGAGCAGACGGTTGTCCGGCTTGATCTGGGTTCGCACGACTGCAGGTCCTCTCGCACTCGGGGGTAATGGTCAGGTAACAGAACGTGACGATCTACGAGCGTTACTGACCGAGAACGCTCTATCACAGGATGTCACATCCCCCTCGGATATGCGGGCCTTCCGGTGGCCACGGGAAGAAATTCTTCTCGCGAGAGCGGAATGCCCTTGGTAGCAGGACGGCTCGTGCAGGGGGGCGGTTTACTCGCGGAGCGTGTCATCTCGAACACGCAATGTCGCAGCAATGTCGCACTAATGTCGCACGGTACGTAGCCAGGCGGAAACTGCCAGCGAACGAGGAGCAATCCCCGAGCTCGGGGATAACGGCCGCAGCGGGCCGATAAGCGGGGCCGCGGCGGCGAGTTACCGCAGGTCGCCGTTGACCATTCCGGCAGTGGCGGCCGGCACGGTGACCAGGCCTAGCTCGGCCGGGCTGCTGACCAGAGGATGGCTGGGCAGTACCCGGACGGTGTACCCGAACGGGCCCGGCTCGCCGAGCTCGGCCTGGCCGACATAGCGGGCCACCCCGTCGTGACCCGGCTCGCCGTCCAGCACCAGCGGGCGGCGCACCGGGTCGAGGATCTCGTCGGAGTCGCCGGCCCGGCCGTAGACGACCTCGACGGTCAGGTCGTCCGGTGACAGGTCGCCCAGCGCGACGCTGGCCCGGATCGTCAGCCGGCCGCCCGGGGTCAGCTCGCCGTCATCGGCCTCCACGTGCTCGACGCGCACGCCGGGCCAGGCCGCGGTCACCCGCCGCTTCCACTCCGCCAGGGCCCGCGCGCCGCCGAAGTCCTCGGCGTCGCCCGCCAGCGCCGCCGACGACCGCGCGGCCGGCACGTACAGGTCGGTCACATACTGGCGAACCATCCGGGTGGCCTGCGCTCGCGGGCCGAGCGTCCGCAGCGTGTGGGCGACCATCTCCAGCCACCGGCGCGGGATGCCGTCAACGCCCTGGTCGTAGAACAGCGGCGCGACGGACTGGCTGACCAGGTCGTAGAGCGCGGCGGCTTCCAGCTCGTCGCGCCGGGCGGGATCGGTCACGCCGTCGGCCGACGGGATGGCCCAGCCGTCGGCGCCGTCGAACCACTCGTCCCACCAGCCGTCGAGCACCGACAGGTTGAGGCCGCCGTTCAGCGCGGCTTTCATCCCCGACGTCCCGCAGGCCTCCAGCGGCCGCAGCGGGTTGTTGAGCCAGATGTCACAGCCCTGCACGAGCGAGCGGGCCATGGCCATGTCGTAGTCGGGCAGGAACACGATCCGGTGCCGTACCCGAGGGTCGTCGGCGAACTTGACCATCTGCTGGATGAGCAGCTTGCCGCCCTCGTCGGCCGGGTGAGCCTTGCCGGCGATGACGATCTGCACCGGGCGCTCCGGGTCCAGCAGCAGCTCGGTGAGCCGGATCGGGTCATGCAGCATCAGGGTCAGCCGCTTGTAGGACGGCACCCGGCGGGCGAAGCCGATCGTCAGGACGTTCTCGTCGAGCACGCCGTCGATCCAGATGAGCTCGGCGTCCGACGCCCCGCGCTGCCGCCAGGACGCGCGCAGGCGCTGCCGGGCCTGGCTGACCAGGCGGGCCCGCAGCAGCCGCCGGATCTCCCAGACGCGGTCGGGGTCGGCGGCGACGCGATCCCAGGACTGCTCGTCGTCGGCCAGGTCGCCGCTCTGGCCGCCCTGGGCCAGGCCGATGATCTCCGGCGCCACCCAGGTCGGCGCGTGCACGCCGTTGGTCACCGAGCCGATCGGCACCTCGGCGGTGTCGAATCCCGGCCACAGGCCGGTGAACATCTCCCGGCTGACCTCGCCGTGCAGCTTGCTGACGCCGTTGACCCGCTGCGACAGCCGCATGCCCATGACCGCCATGTTGAACACCTCGGGATCGCCACCGGGAAAGGTCTCGGCCCCGAGGGCCAGCACCCGCTCCAGCGGCAGCGCGCCATCGGCCGCCTGGCCGCTGAACTGGCGCTTGACCAGGTCCACCGGGAACCGGTCGATGCCGGCAGGCACCGGGGTGTGGGTGGTGAAGACCGTGCCGGCCCGGCACACCTCCAGTGCCTCGTCAAAGGTGAGGCCGCGCTCCACGTACTCGCGGATGCGCTCCAGGCCCAGGAATCCCGCGTGCCCCTCGTTGGTGTGGAAGACGTCGGGCTCCGCATGCCCGGTGACCGTGCAGTAGGCGCGCACCGCCCGGACGCCGCCAATGCCCAGCAGCAGCTCCTGGCTCAGCCGGTGCTCGGTGCCGCCGCCGTAGAGGCGGTCGGTCACCTCGCGCAGGGACGGCTCGTTCTCTTCCACGTAGGAGTCCAGCAGCAGCAGCGGGACCCGCCCGACCTGCGCGATCCAGACCTGCGCGGCCAGGGCAGCGCCGTCGGCCAGGGCCACCCAGACCCGGACCGGCGCGCCGGCGCGGTCGCGCAGCAGGGTCAGCGGCAGGCCGTTGGGGTCGCTGGCCGGGTACCGCTCCGCCTGCCAGCCCTCGGCCGACAGCGACTGGGTGAAATAGCCATGCCGGTACAGCAGGCCCACGCCGATCAGCGGGACGCCGAGATCGCTGGCCGCCTTCAGGTGATCGCCGGCCAGGATGCCGAGGCCGCCGGAGTACTGCGGCAGTGCGGCGGTCACGCCGTACTCGGGCGAGAAGTAGGCGATGGCCGCCGGGCCGCTCCCGCGCAAGCCGGCCCCGCTGCGGCCAGCCCCGGGATCGCCGCCCGCCTGGTACCAGCGCGGCCCGGCCAGGTAGTCGCGCAGCTCGTCAGCCGCGTCGCCGAGCCGCCGCAGGAACTTCCGGTCCGTGGCCAGCCTGGCCAGCCGGTCCTGGGGCACCTCGGCGAGCAGCGCGACGGGCTCCCGGTCAGCGCGCTCCCAGGCCGCAGGGTCAATGGCGGCGAAGACCTCCCGGGTCTCCGCATGCCACGACCAGCGCAGATTGAGCATCAGCGCCCGGAGCGGGGCGAGCGGCTCGGGAAGCACCGGGTTGATCGTGAATCGGCGGATGGCTCTCACGTGCAGTGACCCTAATGCCAGTTGGCACCCGGCGTGAACATAGGCCCCCGGGCACCCGGCGACCGCCCCTCGGGCCGGGCTTCGCGGCTTGATCGGGGCAGCTTTGGACCGTCCGGCCCGCTTTGGGTGCGCGGCGGCGGGTAGCTTTTGCAGAGTGATCGGCAGAATCCCCATCATCGACGTGCAGCCCGTCGTGCACTGCGGGCGCTACCCGGCTAAGGCTGTCCCCGGCGAGCTGGTCGAGGTCACCGCCACCGTGTTCCGCGAGGGGCACGAGATGCTCGGCGCCGGGGTGGTCCTGCGAGATCCGCAGGGCCGCAACCAGCCGCTGGTCCTCATGCGCGAGCTCGCGGAGGGCTCCGACCGCTACGGGGCGGAGGTCAGCGCGACCAGCGAGGGCCTGTGGCAGTTCCGGATCGAGGCCTGGGGTGATCCGATCGCCCGCTGGTACCACGACGCGGCCATCAAGGTACCCATCGGCCAGGACGTGGACCTGATGTTCGCGGAGGGGGCGCTGCTGATGCGCCGCGCCGCGACCAGTATCCGAATCCCGCGCGGCGCGGCCCCGGCTCTGGTGCACGCCGCGCGGGCGGCCTGGGTGATCCTGGGTGACGTGGCCCGCCAGCTCACCAATGACCAGGTCCCGCCGCTGGAGCGGCTGACGGCCGCGATCCGGCCGCAGGTCCTCGAGGTGCTGCGCCGGTTCCCGCTGCGCGACCTGCTGACCAGGTCCCGGTTCAGCCAGCTGATCGTGCAGCGGCAGCGGGCGCTGTACGGATCCTGGTACGAGCTTTTCCCGCGCTCGGAGGGCGCCATCCTCGACCCGGCCGGGCACCGGCCGCCCGAGTCCGGCACCCTGAAGACCGCCGCGGGCCGGCTGGACGCGGTCGCCGAGATGGGCTTCGACGTCGTTTACCTCCCGCCCGTGCACCCGATCGGCCAGGTCGCGCGCAAGGGGGCCAACAACACGCTCCTCGCCGGTCCCGGCGATCCCGGATCCCCCTGGGCGATCGGCTCCGCCGAGGGCGGCCACGACGCCATCCACCCCGACCTCGGGACGCTGGCCGACTTCGACGCCTTCGTCGCCCGGGCGGGCGAGCTCGGCCTGGAGGTCGCCATGGATCTCGCGCTGCAGGCGGCGCCCGACCATCCGTGGGTCACCGAGCACCCGGAGTGGTTCACCACCAAGGCCGACGGCACGATCGCCCATGCCGAGAACCCGCCCAAGAAGTACCAGGACATCTACCCCATCAATTTCGACAACGACCCCGCGGGCATCTACGCGGAGGTCCTGCGGATCGCCCGGCACTGGATGGACCACGGCATCAGGATTTTCCGGGTGGACAACCCGCACACCAAGCCGCTGCCGTTCTGGGAGCGGCTGCTGGCCGAAGTGGCGCGCACTGACCCGGACGTGCTGTTCCTGGCCGAGGCCTTTACCCGCCCGGCGATGATGAAGGCCCTGGCCGCCATCGGGTTCCACCAGTCCTACACCTACTTCACCTGGCGCAACACCTCGGCGGAGATCGTCGAGTACCTGACCGAGCTGGCCGGCGAGGCGTCGGCCTACATGCGGCCGAATTTCTTCGTGAACACGCCGGACATCCTGAGCGAGTACCTGCAGCACGCCGGCCTGACCGCATTCCGGGTCCGGGCGGTGCTCGCGGCCATGCTGACGCCCTCCTGGGGCGTTTACTCCGGCTTCGAGCTCGGCGAGAACCTGCCCGCCGCGCCCGGCAGCGAGGAGTACCTGAACTCGGAGAAGTACGCCTATCGACCCCGGGACTGGGAGCGGGCCCGGCAGCTCGGGGTGACCATCGCACCGTTCCTGACCAGGCTCAACGCGATCAGGCGGGCCCATCCGGCGCTGCATCAGCTGCGGAACCTGCGTTTTCACTACCCGGACCAGCCGGGGATAGTGTGCTTCTCGAAGAGCATCGGCGCGGCCTCGCCGGGAGGCGTCGGCCGGGATACCGTCATTGTCGTGGTAAATCTCGATCCGAACCAGCCGCGGGAGGCTACTGTCTGGCTCGACGGCGCGGCTCTCGGCCTCGATGTCGGCGCGGGTTTCCTGGTCACCGATGAGCTCACCGGTACCGAGCACTGGTGGGGGCAGGGAAACTATGTACGGCTGGATCCAGCCATCGCGCCTGCCCACATCTTCACCGTCTCCGCATAACATACGTATAACACGGCAATCGCCGCGCCGCCCCCGGCGCGTAGCGTCACGCTGCCGCCGGTCAGGCGGATATATCTAGCAGACCAACCAACGCAAGCAGGAGAACTGCGTGATGCAGCCCACGCATGAGTCGCAGCCCGGGTCGCCGCTGCCCGAGTTCCGCGCCGGATCGGGAGCCGTCCCCACGGAGCCCGTGCCCGACTCCTTCTCGTTTGACAAGCCCCGAGATCCGCAGTGGTACAAGCGGGCGGTCTTCTACGAGGTCCTGGTCCGGGGCTTTCAGGATGCCACCGGGGACGGCACCGGCGACCTGCGCGGGCTGACCTCCCGGCTGGACTACCTGCAATGGCTGGGCATCGACTGCATCTGGCTGCTGCCCATCTACGACTCCCCGCTGCGCGACGGCGGCTACGACATCGCCGACTTCACCGCGATCCTGCCGGACTACGGCACCATCGGAGACTTCGTCGAGCTGGTGGAGGGGGCGCACGAGCGCGGCATCCGCGTCATCGCCGACCTGGTCATCAACCACACCAGCGACGCCCATCCCTGGTTCCAGGCGTCCCGGACCGACCCGCACGGCCCGTTCGGCGACTTCTACGTCTGGTCCGACACCGACGACCGGTACGCCGACGCCCGGATCATCTTCGTGGACACCGAGCAGTCGAACTGGAGCTACGACCAGGTCCGCGGCCAGTACTACTGGCACCGGTTCTTCTCCCACCAGCCCGACCTGAACTACGAGAACCCCAAGGTGCAGGACGCCATCCTGGAGGTGCTGCGGTTCTGGCTGGACCTGGGCATCGACGGCTTCCGGCTGGACGCGGTGCCCTACCTGTACGAGCGCGAGGGCACCAACTGCGAGAACCTCAAGGAGACCCACGAGTACCTCAAGCGGGTCCGCGCCGAGGTCGACCGGCTCTATCCCGACCGGGTGCTGCTGGCCGAGGCCAACCAGTGGCCGGCCGACGTGGTCGAGTACTTCGGTGACCCCAGCGTCGGCGGCGACGAGTGCCACATGGCGTTCCACTTCCCGCTGATGCCGCGCATCTTCATGGCCGTGCGCCGGGAGCAGCGCTACCCGATCTCCGAAATCATGGCCCAGACCCCGGCCATCCCCACGGGCTGCCAGTGGGGCATCTTCCTGCGCAACCACGACGAGCTGACCCTGGAGATGGTCACCGACGACGAGCGCGACTACATGTACGCCGAGTACGCGCGGGACCCGCGGATGAAGGCCAACATCGGCATCCGGCGGCGGCTGGCCCCCCTCCTGGAGAACGACCGCAACCAGCTCGAGCTGTTCACCGCGCTGCTGCTGTCGCTGCCCGGCTCGCCGGTGCTCTACTACGGCGACGAGATCGGCATGGGCGACAACATCTGGCTGGGTGACCGGGACGGCGTCCGCACCCCCATGCAGTGGACCCCGGACCGCAACGCGGGCTTCTCACGCTGCGACCCGGCCCGGCTGTACCTGCCGGTGCTCATGGACCCGATCTACGGATTCCAGGCCCTCAACGTCGAGGCCCAGGAGAAGAGCACGGGCTCGCTGCTGCACTGGACGCGGCGCATGATCGAGATCCGTAAGCGCCACCCGGTCTTCGCCCTTGGCACCTTCGAGGAGCTGGGCTCGTCCAACCCCAGCGTCCTGGCCTACGTCCGCGGATTCGCCGAGGAGTCATCGGGCGGGGCCGACCGGATACTGTGCGTTAATAACCTGTCGCGGTTCCCCCAGCCAGTCGAGCTGGATTTGCGGCGGTTCAGCGGCTCGACCCCGGTGGAGTGCATGGGCGGCGTGACGTTCCCGCGCATCGGGGAGCTCACCTACCTGCTGACGCTGCCGGGCCATGGCTTTTACTGGTTCGTCCTGCAGCCGCCCGCCGACTAGTAACGGACCCGACAGTACCGGACCCTGCTGGCGGTCCAGCTGAACCGCTGGGGCCTGGCAGGCGATGTAAGGGCATGGGACCGACCGCCGCGCCACCGCAGAGCCGCCTGCCCGCTTCGCGCCGTCTGCTGGCCCCGCGCCTGGCCGGCGCGGTGCTGCTCGCGGTGACCGGGGCAATCCACCTGGACCTGTACCTGACGGGCTACCGGGACATCCCGACCATCGGTCCGCTTTTCCTGCTGCAGATCATCGTCGCGTTCGCGCTGGCGGTCGCGGTGGCGTTGGTGCCCGGGGTCCTGGCCGCGGCGGCTGGCGCCGGCTTCGCGATCGCCACCCTGGGCGGCTACCTGCTGACGGTGTGGGTGGGCCTGTTCGGCTTCCAGGAGGTCCGCACGACCGCGGGCCTGGTCGCGGGCCTGGTGGAAGTGGCGGCGTTCGGCGTCCTGGCATACGTGGGGCTGGCCAGCCTGCGGGACGGCGCTGGCCGGGGGCTGCCGGGCGGGACGGCGGCGGCTGGCCTGACCCGGTCGCTGCCAGGCGGGGCGGCGGCCACCGTGGCCGGACTGTCGGCCGTGGCCCTGGTGGTGCTGGGCGTGTCGGTCGGCACCGCCAGCGGCGGCGGGACGGGCAGCCCGGCCGCCGCGGCGGGCACCGCGGCGGTGGTCAAGGTCGTGATCAAGAACTTCATGTTCCGGCCGGGCAACCCGGATGTCCGACCTGGACAGCGGATCGAGGTCATCAACCAGGACTCGGTCGCGCACACGCTGACGGCCGGGCCGTCGGCGGCGGACAACAACCTGTTCAGCACTGGCCTGGTGGGCCCGCACCAGACCATGATCGTCGCCGCGCCGAAAAAGGCGGGAATGTACCCCTTCTACTGCACGGTCCACCACTTCATGACGGGCATGCTCATCGTGGGAAAGTAGCCGTCGCGGCCTGCCGATTTCGCGTGGTTCCGCCCGTTAGGATGAACCTCTCCGGGGCGCGGCTGGCTCTATGACACATGTGTGACAGAACGTGATGGTTCGCTGCGCCTTCCCCGGGGAGTACTACCGGATCGGGATGAAGGGGAAAGGAGCGCGCGCCGATGACCGTCGAGACTCTGAATCTCCCAGAGCTGCTGGCCAGGTGGCTGCCGGCGCAGCGCTGGTACGGGAGCCGGGAGGCCCCGGTCGGCCGCCTCACCATCACCTCCGATGTCACCCTGGCGACGGGTGATCCGAGCACGGGCGGTCCAAGCACGGGCGGTCCAAGCACGGGCGGTCCAAGCACGGGCGATCCGGAGCTGCGGCACCTGATCCTGACCGTGGACCAGGGCATCCAGACCGCCCGGTACCAGCTCCTGGTCGGACTGCGCAGCAGCGTGCCGGACTGGCTGCGGCACGCGGTCATCGGCCGGCTCCCGGACGGGAGGACCGCCTATGACGCCCTGCACGACCCCGAGCTGAGCAGCCGCCTGCTGCATGACATCGCCGGCCAGCGCGAGGTGGGCGGCCTGGCCTTCCAGCGTGAGCCGGGCGTGTCGTTCGGGTCCTGGCCGGGGGCGCGCGTGATCGCCGCCGAGCAGAGCAACACCAGCGTCGTCTTCGGCGAGGCGGCCATCCTCAAGGTCCTGCGGCGGCTGTTCCCCGGCGCGAACCCCGATCTGGAGGTCGCGGCGGCGCTGGCCCGGCTCGGCTCGGTGCATGTGGCGCCGCCCTACGGGTGGATCGAGACCAAGGTCGACGGGGAGCCCATGCTGCTGGGGGTGCTCTCGCGCTACCTGGCCCGGGCGAGCGACGGCTGGTCGCTGGCCGCCGCAAGCATCGGCCGGCTGTCCGCCCAGCACGGTGACTACGGCCGCGAGTACCTGATGGCCCCGGTGCCGCGCGGCGGCCCGGGCCACCCGGCGGCCAACTTCGCTCAGGAGGCGCACCTGCTCGGCCGGGCCACCGCCGAGCTGCACGCCGACCTGGCCAGCGCCTTCGGCACCGAGCAGCTGACCAAGCAGGAGCTGGCCGAGCTAGCCGAGCAGATGACCGGCAAGCTCAGCCAGGCGACCGCGGTAGTCCCCGAGCTGGCGCCCTACGCGGCCAAGGTGCGGGCTAGCTACGCCGACCTGGCCTGCCTCACCACGCCGGTGACCATCCAGCGGATCCATGGCGACTACCATCTAGGCCAGGTACTGCGCACCGAGGACGGCTGGGTGGCCCTGGACTTCGAGGGTGAGCCGCTGGTGCCGCTGGCGCAGCGCACCGGGCCGTACCCGGCGCTGCGCGACGTCGCCGGCATGCTGCGCTCCTTCGACTACGCGGCCCGCCATCAGCTGCACGGGCATCCAGACGCCAAGCAGTTGCGCGGTCCGGCCGACATCTGGGTAGAGCAGTGCCAGCAGGCATTCTGCGCGGGGTACGCTCACGCGGGCGGGCTCGACCCGGAGGCCAATTCGGTCATGCTGCGAGCCCTAATGCTGGAGAAGGCGGTATACGAGGTGGAATACGAGGCGCGACACCGGCCGTCCTGGCTAGGGATCCCGCTCGACTACATCGCCGCGGCCTGATGACCGGCCCCGCGCGCCCGCAGGCCGGCCCGGCCAGCCCCGGCCCGGCCAGCCCCGGCCCGGCCAGCCCCGAGCCGGCCAACCCCGAGCCGGCCAGCACCGATGTGGCCAGCACCGAGCCGCCCAGCACGGATGTGGCCCCGGCGAGCGCTGATTCGGCTGCGGCTGCCAGCACCGAGCCGACCGCGGCCAGTACCGATCCGGGCAGCACCGATCCGGGCAGCACCGATCCGGTGAGTCTCGCGGTCATCGACGCGATCGTCGCCGGGGTCTACTACGACCCCCATGCGGTGCTCGGTGCTCACCCGGGCCCGGACGGCGTGACGATCCGGGCCCTGCGCCCGCTGGCGGTATCGGTGACCGTGGTGCTGCCCGACGGCACCCGCGCGCCCATGACTCACCTGCACGAGGGAGTCTTCTCGGTCACGCTGCCGGTCACGGTGGCCAAGGACGTGCCCGACTACCGGCTGGCGGTCGCCTACGCCGACGGCATGGAGACCATCAGTGACGACCCGTACCGGTACCTGCCCACGCTGGGCGAGATGGACCTGCATCTCATCGCCGAGGGCCGGCACGAGGCGCTGTGGCAGGTGCTCGGCTCGCACGTGAAGGGCACCATCGGGACCGCCTTCGCGGTGTGGGCGCCGAACGCGCGCGGGGTCCGGGTCATCGGCCAGTTCAACCACTGGAACGGCCGCCCGCACCCGATGCGGTCGTTGGGCGGCTCGGGGATCTGGGAGCTGTTCATCCCGGGCGTGGCAGCCGGAATGATCTACAAGTACGAGATCTGCGGGCCCGACGGAGTCTGGCGGGCCAAGGCCGACCCGATGGCCAGGCTGGCCGAGCAGCCGCCGGCCACCGCATCGGTGGTCTTCGAGACCGGCTACGAGTGGGGCGACCGCGACTGGCTGGCCCGCCGCGCGGCTACCGACGTGCTGACCAGCCCGATGAGCATTTACGAGGTCCACATAGGCTCCTGGCGGCCGGGCCTGTCCTACACCGAGCTGGCCGACCAGCTCGCGGACTACGTCACGGAGCTGGGCTTCACCCACGTGGAGTTCCTGCCGGTAGCCGAGCATCCCTACGGCGGATCCTGGGGCTACCAGGTCACCTCCTATTACGCGCCGTCCTCCCGGTTCGGCTCGCCCGATGATTTCCGGTATCTCGTGGACCGGCTGCACCAGGCCGGCATCGGAGTGATCGTGGACTGGGTGCCCGCGCACTTCCCCCGTGACGCCTGGGCGCTGGCCAGGTTCGACGGCACCCCGCTGTACGAGCACCCCGATCCCCGGCGCGGCGAGCACCCCGACTGGGGCACGCTGATCTTCAACTACGGCCGCAACGAGGTGCGCAACTTCCTGGTGGCCAACGCCATCTACTGGCTGCAGGAGCTCCACATCGACGGGCTGCGGGTGGACGCCGTGGCCTCCATGCTCTACCTGGACTACTCCCGCAAGGACGGCGAGTGGGCCCCCAACGAGCTGGGCGGCCGCGAGAACCTGGACGCCGTGGCCTTCCTGCGCGAGGTCAACGCCACGGCCTACCGGCTGGTCCCCGGCATCACGATGATCGCCGAGGAGTCGACCGCCTGGCCGGGCGTGACCCGGCCCGTCTACCTGGGCGGCCTCGGCTTCGGGCTCAAGTGGAACATGGGCTGGATGCACGACACGCTCGCCTACCTGGCCCGCGACCCCGTGTACCGCAGCTACCACCACGACGAGATCACGTTCTCGATGATCTACGCCTACAGCGAGAACTACGTGCTGCCGCTGTCGCACGACGAGGTCGTGCACGGCAAGCGCTCGCTGCTGCGCAAGATGGCCGGCGACGAGTGGCGGCAGTTCGCCGGGCTGCGCTCGCTGCTGGCCTACATGTGGTCCCATCCCGGCAAGCAGCTGCTGTTCATGGGGTCGGAGTTCGGCCAGGGCGACGAGTGGTCGCAGGAGACCGGGCTGCAGTGGCACCTGCTCGACTACGACTCACACCGAGGCGTGCAGCGCCTGGTCTCCGACCTCAACCAGGTCTACGGCGACCATCCGGCGCTCTGGCGGCAGGACGCCTCGCCGGCCGGGTTCAGCTGGATTGACGCCAACGACACCTCTGGCAACGTGCTGTCGTTCGTCCGCCGGGCCGGTGACCCGGCTGGCGGTGACCCGGCTGGCGGTGACCCGGCTGGCGGTGACCCGGCTGGCGGTGACCCGG
>Ga0208357_1000267_pt1 | contig 43123 bp, 40 predicted proteins | sample NGESurdeep092012_6_FD_184487 | JGI IMG/M metagenome (GOLD analysis project Ga0208357, IMG submission 184487) | Arctic peat soil microbial communities from Barrow, Alaska - NGEE Surface sample F52-2 deep-092012 (SPAdes) | ecosystem: Environmental > Terrestrial > Soil > Wetlands > Peat ...
GGACGCGCCGAGGCGAGCGCCGTCCGATTGGCCCTGCTCGACCATCATTACCGTGAGGACTGGGAGTGGCGCGACGAGTTGCTCTCCATGGCGCAGTCGCGTCTGGCGACGTGGCGCTCGACGCTCACCTACGGACGTCCCGGTCCGGTCCTCGACGACGTGCGCGCCGCGCTCGATGAGGACCTCGACGGTCCGGCGGCGTTGCGCGCGATCGACGACGCCGCGCACGCGGGCTACAACGTCGCCCCGGCGGCTTCATTGTTAGGCATTAACATTTGACAATGAGTGGCCGAAATGTCTGACATCGAAGTACGACTCCCCGACGGCAGTCAACGCTCGCTCCCCGACGGCGCTTCGGCGCTCGATCTCGCGTGTGCCATCGGCACACGACTAGCGAAGGACGCCCTCGCGGCCCAGGTGAACGGCCACTTGACCGACCTCGCGGCACCGCTGCCCAACGGTGCGACGGTGGCCATCGTCACGCCAGCGAGTGATCTCGGTCGTGAGGTCCTTCGTCACTCGAGCGCTCACGTGTTGGCCCAGGCCGTCACTCGCCTGTGGCCGGGAGCGCACTACGCCATCGGACCGGCGATCGCCGATGGCTTCTACTACGACTTCGAACTCCCGGGCGGTGAGCACTTCAGCGACGACGACCTAGGACGCATCGACGCCGAGATGCGTGCCATCATCGCCGAGGACCAACCATTCACTCGAAGCGAATACTCGATTCGAGACGGATTGGCCCTCTTCCAGGACCAGCCATTCAAGTTGGAGATCATCCAAGCGGTCGAGTCGACCCCGACCGATGAGGACCTCGCCGAACTGGCCGACCCGACTTCGGTGTCGACGTATTCGAACTCGCCGGCCTTCACGGACCTCTGTCGAGGTCCGCACGTCCCTTCGACGGCCCGACTGGGTCACTTCAAATTGACGCGCGTCGCTGGCGCGTACTGGCGCGGGGATGAGAAGAAGCCGCAGTTGCAGCGCATCTACGGCACGGCCTGGGAGAGCGACGCGGCGTTGGCCGCGCATCTCGAACAGTTGGCCCAGGCCGAGTTACGCGATCATCGAAAACTCGGACAGGAGTTGGACCTGTTCTCCTTCCCGAGCGAGATCGGACCCGGTCTGGCCGTCTTTCACCCCAAGGGCGGCACCATGCGCCGGGTGATGGAGGAGTACTCGCGCAAGCGCCACGAGGCCTCGGGCTACGACTTCGTCTACTCGCCGCACATCACCAAGTCCGATCTCTTCGAGATCTCGGGTCACCTCGAATGGTTCGCCGAATCGATGTACCCGCCCATGGAACTCGACGGTGGCGCCAAGTACTACCTGAAGCCGATGAACTGTCCCTTCCACACGCTGATCTTCAAGTCGAGTCAGCGCAGCTACCGCGAACTGCCCTTGCGCTACTTCGAGTTCGGTTCGGTCTATCGCTACGAAAAATCCGGTGCCGTGCACGGCCTCACTCGCGTTCGCGGGATGACCATGGACGACGCGCACATCTTTTGCACGAAGGGGCAGATGGGCGAGGAGTTGACGCGAACGCTGCAGTTCGTGCTCGACTTGCTGCGCGACTTCGGACTGAATGACTTCTACCTGGAACTCTCGACGCGCCCGCCGGGCAAGGCCGTCGGGACCGTCGAGGAGTGGGACGAGGCCGAAGCGACGCTCGAGAGCGTGGCGATCGCCGCCGGACTCGATCTGGTGATGGACCCCGGGGGTGGCGCGTTCTACGGTCCCAAGATCTCGGTCCAGGCGCGCGACGCCATTGGCCGTACCCACCAGATGTCGACGGTGCAACTCGACTTCCAAACGCCCCAGCGATTCGACGCGACCTACGTCGCCGCCGACAACACGCGCACGCTGCCGATCATGATCCACCGCGCCCTCTTCGGATCGGTGGAACGTTTCATGGCGATCCTGCTCGAGCACTACGCCGGCAACATGCCGACCTGGCTCTGCCCCGAGCAGGTACGCGTCCTGGGCGTGCGCAACGACCACGACGTCTACGCGACCTACGTCGCCGAGACCCTCGCGCTCGAGGGCATTCGCGCCAGCGTCGAGGAGGCGAGCGAACCTCTGGGTTCGCGTGTTCGAAAGGCCAAGCTCGAGAAGATCCCCTACATCCTGGTCGTCGGTGACGACGACGTCGAGAAGGGCACCCTCGGCGTCAACGCGCGCGGATCGAACGATCCCGAGCGCGGCGTGAGCGTGGCGGCGTTTCGCGAGCGAGTGCTCGAAGAGATCGCGACGCACGGTTCGCCCGAGGACCTGTAGTGGCCCTCGAGAGGTTCTCGGCCGCCTGGCGCGAGGACTACGTCGCCAACGTCGCGCGCTCCCACGCCGACGGCGACGCGTGCGTCTTTTGTACGTTGGCCGAAGAGCCGGTCGATGAGAGCACCGGCGTCATCGCCAAGAGCGCGCTCAGCTTCGTCGTCCTGAACGCTTTTCCGTACGGGTCGGGGCACATCTTGGTCCTGCCGCGGCGCCACGTGTCGGCGCTACAGGAGCTCAGCGACGCCGAATACGAGGACTATTTCTTGATGGTGCGCCGAAGCGTCGTGGCCCTCGAAGCCGCCTACGGACCCGACGGCATGAACATCGGCATGAACCTGGGACAGGCCGCGGGGGCCGGGATTCCCAAGCATTTGCACGGTCACGTCCTCCCGAGGTGGCTCGGTGACACGAATTTCATGACCACCATCGGCGAAACGCGCGTCTTGCCCGAATCACTCGAATCCACGTGGCAGAAGGTCCACGACCATTTTTGAGACCGTCGGATATGACGGTTCGTTATAATTGACCAACGGGATCCGGAGGATCGATGCTGGACGGAAACTTTAGGAAGTCGGTAGAGACGGTGACGCTGCCGACCGGTCGTTGGCTCGTGCGCATCGGATTCTCGGCCGACGTCCTGACATTTTCGGGCCTGGTCTTCTCCTTCGCGACCGCCTGGATGATCGCCCTCGGCCACTTCTGGATCGCCATCGTGCTCCTCACCCTGACCGGATTCCACGACCTCTTCGACGGACCGGTCGCCAAGGCCTCGAAGCGCGCCAGCCAACGCGGCGCGTTCTTCGACTCGGTGATGGACCGGGTCGCTGACTCAATGGTCCTCGGCGGCGTCGCGTTCTATCTCACCGCCCACGGTCACGGCCAGCTGGTGTTGTTGCCCTTCGCGATACTCACGACGACGTACCTGATCTCCTACCAACGATCCAAAGCCGAGAGCCTCGGCCTCGCGGCCAAGGGCGGCCTGATGGAGCGCGCCGAGCGGATGATCCTCTTGGGTATCGGTCTTCTCGCCAAGCCGATCTTCGTACCGGTCCTTTGGATCATGCTGGCCCTGACGGCCATGACCGCGGCCGGCCGGTTCTGGCGGATCTGGCAGATCGCGGCGAGCCCCGATCCGCCGATGACCCAAGCCGGTCGGATCCATCACCACAGCAGCCGGATCCGTCGAGGGCTTAGTCGCACGTCGCGTCGCTAGCCGTGAGCGATAGGTCGAAGGTCACACTCTTCAAGACGCTCGGCGCCGTCATGGAACGACTGCCCGAGCGATTCGACGTCGCGCTCGCGAAGCGTCTGGCCAAACTGGTCGGTCGACGAAGCACCGGGGCCCGAGGCAACCTTCGCGCCAACCTCACCCACGCGTTGCGCGTGGGCGACCACGAACTCGACCAGCGTCTGCTCGAACACTTCATCGACCGCGGCTTCGAGGGCTACGGACAGTACTGGGCCGAGGGCGCGAAACTGCCGGGCATCAAGCCCGCGCACGTCTTCGAACGCTTTCGCATCGGTGAAGGTCTCGAGTACCTCTACGACGCGAAGTCCAAAGGTCTCGGCACGATCATCGCGTTGCCGCACATCGGCAGTTGGGAGTGGGGCGGGTCGTACCTCAACTCGCTCGGGCTCGGTATGACCGCGGTCGCCGAGGACCTCGAACCGCCCGCGCTCTTCGAGTGGTTCAAAGCCAAGCGCGAATCCATCGGTATTCGCATCGAGCCGCTCGATGAACACGCCGGTACCGTGCTCCTCCAGACCCTGAAGGACGGCGGCGTCATTGGCCTGCTCTGTGACCGCGACATCCAGGGCAACGGCATCGAGGTCGAGTTCTTCGGTGAGCGAGTTCGCATTCCGGCCGGTCCCGCGACGTTGGCGCTGCGTACCGGAGCGACGTTGGTGGCGGCGGCCTGCTACTCGGGACCGGGCCGCGACCATTTCGCCGTGATCACCCCGCCGATTCCGGCCGAGCGACAGGGTCGACTGCGCGAGGACGTCACGAGGGTCACGCAGGCACTGGCGCTGGAGCTCGAGGGCTTGATCCGACGCGCCCCCGAACAGTGGCACGTGCTGCAATCTCGATTCGAAGGTGTCTGAGTTGCGCGTCGCGATCGTGTCGTCCTACGCGCTCAGCGCGTACGGCGGGGCCCAAGAACAGGCACTCGCCATGAGCCGTGAACTGACTCGTCGCGCTCACGACGTGCTCCTCGTCGCCCCAGACGGACACGACCGCGCGCTCTACGACACGCCCGCTCACGTGGCGCGCTTCGGGGCCGTGTTGAAGATCCCGGCCAACGGAAGTCGCGCGCCGCTCACGCTCTCGCCCTCGGCCGCACGCCACGCGCGACGAACTGTCGAGCACTTCGGACCCGACGTCGTGCACTTTCACGAACCATTCGCGCCACTGATCGGTTGGGGAGTGCTTCGCGCGCACGCCGCACCGGCGGTGGCGACCTTTCATCGCGGCGGCGGGGGACCGGCGCTCAGCCTCACGAAACCGCTCCTTCGACGACTGGCGACCGACATTGACGCCGCGGCGGCGGTGAGTGCGTCGGCCGCCTCGACCATCAAAGCCGCGTGCGGGATCGCGACGACGGTGCTCTTCAACGGCTTCGAGATGGATCGGTTCGTCGCCACTTCGCGCGAGCGCAGCGACGAAACCGTATTGGTGGTGCTGGGACGTCACGAGGAGCGAAAGGGCGTGGCCCACGCCATCAACGCCGTGCGCGCGCACAACGCCCGCGGCGAGGCGCCGTGGCGACTCGTCGTGCTCGGTGACGGACCGCAGCGTCGTGCCCTCGAGGCGCTGGCCGCGGGCGATGCGTTGATCGAGTTCGCCGGCGCACCGAGCGACGAACAGAAGCGTCGGTGGCTGCGCCGGGCGGACGCGTTGATCGCGCCGTCGCTCGGGGGCGAGAGCTTCGGGATGATTCTGCTCGAGGGCATGGCGAGTGAGACCTCGGTCGTGGCGAGTGACATCGAGGGCTACCGCGAGGCGGCGACGGGATTCGCCACGATGTTCACGCCGGGCGACGACACCAGTCTCGAAAAGGCGATCCAACACGCACTTGATGACGAGACCGCGGAGTCGATCGCGCGAGCGAAGGCGCACGCGAACGAGTGGTCGATGGCGAGGTTGATGGACCGCTACGAGGAGTTGTACGAAGTGGCGCGCGAGCGTTTTTTGGCCACCCGGTAGCCTTGGCCTATGGCAACTAAGCAACGCTCGAGGTCTCGACGCTCCAGTCCCTCGCGCGACCGCGGACCGCGCTACGTCGCACCGGTGCTCGATCCGAACTGGCACAGCCCGTATTCGCCCACCAACGCCGAGAAGCACCACAATCAAAAGGTGGTCCGCAGTTTCGCGATGCGCAAGAAACTGCCCCAGAGCATCGGCGTCGGCGTCGTGGTGTTGATTCTGGTCGCCGGCGTCATCGTGGCACCCTGGGTCCCGATCGTCGGTATCGCCGTGGCCCTGCTCTACGGATGGGACCTTCGCCGTTCACTCGTGCGCTACGGGTCCAAGGGGCTCGCCCTCGGGAACCTCGTCCTCGATCAGTTCAAGGCCGGCGGCAACGAAAATGATCGACTGCGATTGGCCACGGTCATGGACCGGCTCGCCGCCACCTTCGGCGTCGACGCCGTCAGCATCTACATCGTCAGTGACCCCGGCTACAACGCCGCGCTCGTGCCCACGGGCACGGGACTCTCGTTCTTCGTGACCGACGCGTTGATGCGCGACTTTGAACTCATCGAACTCGAGGGCGTCGTGGCGCACTGCCTCGCGCGACACCGCCTCGGCATGTTGTTGCGCGAGAGCGTCGCGGCGGTCGCCGTGACGAGTGATGAATCGCGTCGAGCCCTGGCCGGTCAGGGCCTGGCCTACCGCGCCGACGAGGTCGCGGCCGCCGCCATTCGCTACCCACCGGGTCTGGCCGGGGCCCTGCGCAAGTGCGCCGGTCAGAACCTCTCGAGCACCTCATTTTTCGCCGGCTCGACCTACGCGCAGTGGCGTTGGATCTGGTTCAACATCTGGAGCGACCGCGCCAGCGACCTCAGCGACCTCGACGACGTCGAACTGCGCGCTCGAGCGTTGGAAGAGTGGTAGAAGTCGTCAATTAGGATTGGTGCCATGAGTTCAACGCACGATTCTTCAATCATCGGATCGGCCCTCGTCAAGCGCGGACTGGCTGACATGCTGCGTGGCGGCGTCATCATGGACGTCGTCAATCCCGAACAGGCGAAGATCGCCGAAGACTCGGGCGCGGTCGCGGTCATGGCCCTCGAGCGCGTACCGTCGGACATTCGTCGCGACGGCGGCGTCGCTCGTATGAGCGACCCCGAGATGATTCAAGGCATCCAGGCGGCGGTCACGATCCCGGTCATGGCCAAGGCCCGTATCGGTCACTTCGCCGAAGCCCAGATCCTCGAGGCGCTCGACGTCGACTACATCGACGAATCCGAAGTTCTCACGCCGGCCGACGAAGAGAACCACATCGACAAGTGGGGCTTTACGGTGCCCTTCGTGTGTGGCGCGACGAACTTGGGGGAGGCGCTGCGCCGAATCGGTGAAGGCGCGTGCCTGATCCGATCCAAGGGTGAGGCCGGTACCGGCAACGTCGTGGAGGCCGTTCGACACCTGCGCACCATCAACGCCCAGATACGACGACTCCAGTCCGCTGACGCCAATGAACTCTTCGCACTCGCGAAGGACCTGCAGGCGCCGCTGCCGCTCGTCCAAGAGGTGTCGCTCACCGGCAAGCTTCCCGTCCCGCTCTTCTGTGCCGGTGGCATCTCGACGCCGGCCGACGCCGCGCTGGTGTTGCAACTCGGCGCCGAAGCGATCTTCGTCGGTTCGGGCATCTTCAAGAGCGACGACCCCGAGCGCATGGCCAAGGCCATCGTCGAAGCGACGACGCACTTCCGCGACGCGCACGTGGTCGCCAAGGTCTCGACCGGACTCGGCGCCGCGATGAAGGGTATCGAGACCGCCTCTTTGGAGCAGCGTCTCGCCGAACGCGGCTGGTAGAAGTGGCGCGCGTTGGCGTGCTCGCCCTGCAGGGCGACGTACGCGAACACACCTCGATGCTCGAACGCGTCGGCGCCCAGGTCGTCGCCGTACGAAGCGCCGAGCAACTCGATGACCTCGACGGCCTGGTCATGCCGGGCGGCGAGTCGACCACGATCGCCTACCTGCTCACGACGTCGGGCATACGAGCAAATCTGGAGAAGAAGATCGAAGACGGGTTGAGTGTCTTCGGCACCTGCGCCGGATTGATCCTGTTGGCCAATGAGATCTTGGATGGTCGCCGCGACCAGTGGAGTTTCGACGTACTGCCGGTGTCGGTGCGACGCAACGGGTACGGCCGTCAGATCTCGAGCTTCGAGACGATGGTGAACGTGAAGGGCGTCGGTGAGGTGCCCGGGGTGTTCATCCGCGCGCCGAAAATCGAAACCTGGTCCCACGACCTCGAGGTCCTCGCGTTCCACGACCACGGCGACGGCGAACACCCGGTGCTCGTTCGCCGGGATCGAATTTGGGGCTGTTCCTTCCATCCGGAACTGACGAACGACGACCGGATCCATCGTCTCTTCGTCGACGCATTGTGAATCTCGGATACAGTTATTCAGCCCAATCGGGCAGGAGGAATTGATGTCCGGCCATTCGAAGTGGGCAACGACCAAACACCGCAAGGGCGCCAAAGACAGCGCGCGCGCCAAGGTCTTTGCAAAATTGATCCGCCAAGTGGAAGTCGCCGCCCGAGAAGGCGGCGGCGACCTCGACACCAACGCGTCGCTGCGCACCATGTACCAGAAGGCCCGTGAGGCGTCGGTACCCCTCGACACGATCGAGCGCGCGATCAAACGCGGTACCGGAGAACTCGAAGGTGTGCGCTACGAGGCGATCAGCTACGAGGGGTACGGCCCCGACGGCGTCGCGGTCATCGTCGAGACGCTGACCGACAATCGCAATCGAACGAGCGCCGAGATCAAGCACGTCTTCGCGAGAAACGGCGGCACGATCGCCGAACCCGGGGCCGTGTCCTGGCAGTTCGACCGCAAGGGGATCGTCGAAGTCAAGGGACCGATCGACGAGGACCAACTCCTCGAGTGGGTCATGGACGCCGGCGGAGAGAACTTCGAAGCCAACGGCGCGAACTTCACGGTGACGACTGAACCCCACGACCTTGGATCAGTTCGTGACGCGCTCGACGGTTTCGGCGCCAAGGTGCTCAGCGCCGAACTGACCCTGGTACCCCAGAACTCGATCCCCGTGAACTCCGAGTCCGAGGCGAAGAAGATACTTCGGTTGATGGACGCCATTGACGACCACGACGACGTCCAGAACGTCTATTCCAACTTCGACATCTCCGACGAGATCCTCACGTCCTACGAGGGCTAATTCCCGGTTTCGGCCCTATTCGCGGTCTAGTATCGAACGTATGTTCGTATTAGGAATTGACCCCGGACTGACCCGTTGCGGCTACGGCCTCGTCGAGGGGTCATTCCAGGGCGTCGAGTCGTTTCGCGCGATTCGCGCCGGGACCATCGAGACGGACCACGAACTCGCCGTTGAATTACGTCTCGGTCAGATCCTGATCGAGTTGCGCACCCTATTGGAAGAGACCACGCCGGACGCCGTGGTCGTGGAGCGAGTTTTCTACCAACGAAACGCCAAGACCGCGATACCGGTCGCCCAGGCCAGCGGCGTCGCCGTCGCGCTCGCCTCGGCGATCAGTGTCCCGGTTCGCCAGTTCAACGCTCAAGAGGTCAAACTGGCGGTCACCGGGTACGGGGCCGCGAGCAAGGTCCAGGTCCAGGGAATGGTCGCGCGGTTGTGCGGTCTCGCCGAGATTCCCAAGCCGGCCGACGCCGCGGACGCCCTGGCGCTCGCGATCACGTACTTCATGGTCGTTCGCAGCGAAGAGAAATATCCACTGGAGAGCCGCGCGTGATCGGGTGGCTGCACGGCCAGGTCTTGCACCACCACAAGGACGGGGCCATCGTGCTCGACGTGCACGACGTGGGCTACGAAGTGAGCGTCGCCGTGCAAGAGGACTACCGCGTCGGTGACGTCGTCGATCTCTACATATTCACTGCGGTGCGCGACGACGCGATCGTCCTCTACGGTTTCCCGAGCTATTTGGACCGCGAATTCTTCGAACTCCTGTTGGTCACGCCGGGGGTCGGTCCATCGACGGCGCTCGCGGCCCTGCGAACGATGTCGACCGGCGACCTCGCCACGGCGATTGAGTGCGACGACGCCAAGAAGATCGCCACGATTCCGGGCATCGGACCCAAGACGGCCAGTCGCATCGTGTTGGAACTGAAGGGCAAGGTCGTCGTGGCGGGCTCGTACGTGGCGACGCACGCCGCGCCGCAGAACGACGCCATCGAAGACGCGCTACGAGGACTCGGCTACAGCACCCAGGAAGTTCGCCAAGCCCTGAGCGGCACGACGCTTTCGGACGACGAGGGTGTTGCCCTGCGCCAGGCGTTGCAACTGTTGAGGCGTCAGTGAGTCGACACGAGATCGACATCGAGCAGTTGGCACGAAACGTCGTCGCGCCGGTCGCCGACGAGCAGGACCGACGCGCCGAGGTCTCTCTTCGCCCGAGCACGTTGGCGGAGTTCGTCGGACAACGTGAATTGGTGCGCCACCTCGAAATCGTGCTGGGTTCGGCCAGGACGCGCAACCAGACCGCGGATCATCTCTTGTTCGCGGGCCCCCCGGGTCTCGGCAAGACTTCGCTCGCCAGCATCGTCGCCGCCGAGATGGGAGCGGGACTTCGCATCACGTCGGGTCCGGTGCTCTCGCGCCCCGGTGACTTGGCGGCGCTGCTCACCGACTTACAAGACGGCGACGTCTTGTTCGTTGACGAGATCCATCGTCTGTCGCGCGGTGTGGAGGAGATCCTGTACCCAGCGATGGAGGACCGCCGCCTCGACGTCATGATCGGACGCGGACCGTCGGCGCGCGCTATTCGACTGGACCTGCCCAACTTCACGCTCGTGGGCGCGACGACTCGAACCGGTCTCGTCGCTGCACCTCTTCGCGATCGGTTCGGTTTCGTCGGCCAACTCGACCTCTATGACCCCGAAGATTTGACGGTCATCGTCAGTCGTTCGGCCGGACTGTTGGACGTGACCTTGAAGGGCGACGCGGCGGCGATCATCGCCGGACGCAGTCGTGGCACGCCGCGAATCGCGAACCGTCTGTTGCGTCGGGTTCGTGACTTCGCCGCGGTCCAGGGTCATGACGTGGTCGATGACGACGTGGCCGTCGAGGGCCTGGCGCTCTTCGGCGTCGACGAATTCGGCCTCGACAAGATCGACCGGCGCATTCTGGGACTGCTCTGTCAGCAGTTCGCCAACCAGCCGGTGGGGCTGACGACGCTGGCCCACGCCTGCGGCGAAGAGCCTTCGACGATCGAAGACGCCTACGAGCCGTTTCTCTTGCGCGACGGCCTGTTGATTCGAACGCCACGTGGGCGGGTGGCGACCGAGCGCGCCTATCAACACCTTGGAATCACGCCTCGCGGGGGTGGGCTGGTCTAAAGCAATCACTTAAAACGACTAGGGTTTCTTTGTCTATATCTCGGAGGATTCCCTATGTTGTTCGCGGTGAACTTGCTGTTAGCGGCCACTACGGCGAAAAAGTCTTCGTTCAGTGGCTATTTGATCCTGATTTACATCGTGATCTTCGGATCCCTCTATTTCTTCTACATCCGCCCCCGATCCCAGAAGCAGAAGGCCGCTCGACTCAACACTCGAAAGGTCGAACTGGGCGAGCGCGCCCAGACGATCGGCGGATTCATCGGCACCGTCGTGAAGATGGACGATGGTCTCATCACCTTGCGCGCCTCGAGCGGCGTTGAATTGGACTTCATTCCTACGGCGATCGCTCGCAAGTACGATCCCCCCGCTGCCGTGCCTGAATCGACCGACGACGAACACCAAGAAGAAGGCGACCAGAAGTAATGGCCCAGCAGGTCGGTTCTCGACGATCGATGATCGTCAGTCTCATCCTTACGATCGCCATTGCGTTCGGATCTTTGGTGGCGACCCTGTCACTCGGATGGGGCCCGAAACTCGGCCTGGACTTGGCCGGTGGCCTTTCAGTGGTCTACAAGCCGGCGACCCACGCCACGACCGCCGACTTACAAGAAGTGGTCACGATTCTGAACAACCGCGTCAACGGCCTCGGGGTGTCGGGGGCCACCGTGAATCTGCAGGGCAAGACCGTCGTCCTCAGTGTGCCGGGCGTGACCGATGCCCGAAGGGTGTTAAAACTTGTGGGCGAGACCGCGCAGTTGCTGTTTCGTCCCGTGCTGTGTCAAGTCGCCGAACCAACGAAGAAGGCCAAGACCTACACCGGTTCGATACCCGCGTGCGCCAGTGCATATCTTTGGACCGAGAGCGCGCTGGGCGTGACGCCGAATAATTCGGCGGCCGGTTTTAGTAGCAACTCCCTCGCCGTCGATCCGGCGTATTCGATCGTCAAGACCACATCGCCCAGCAAGGACAATCCGAACGACAACGTCATCCTTCCGCTGCTCGGCCAGGCCGGCACGCGCTATCTCTTGGGACCGTCGGAACTGACCGGTCAGGCGATCGGCAAGGCCGTGGCCCAGCAGAGTCAGCTCGGCGCGTGGGTCGTCAATTACACGCTGACCAAAAAAGGCAGCCCCGAGTGGGACGCCGTCGCCAACAAGAACTTCCACCAGGCCCTCGCGATCGAACTCGACGGCGTCATCCAGTCGGCGCCGCTCATCCAACCGGGACAGGCCACGTTTACGAGTTTCGCCGGCACCGGTGAGATCTCGGGGTCGTTCACCGAACAGGGTGCGAAGAACCTCGCGATTGCCATGCAGTTCGGTGCCCTGCCGGTTCGACTGAATCCGCTCGACACGGTGACGATCTCGCCGACCCTCGGTCACAGCTCTCTCGTGGCGGGCCTCGGCGCCGGTCTCGTGGGCCTGCTCCTCGTGCTGCTCTACACGATTCTCTACTACCGAGCGCTCGGTCTCGTGATCGTGCTCGGGTTGGCGGCCACGGCCGCGCTCTTGTGGGCGATCATCTCGGCCCTCGGCCACACCGCCTTCGCGCCGAGTTTCGACCTCGCGGGCATCACGGGGATAATTGTGTCCATTGGTATCACCGTCGATAGTTACATCGTGTATTTCGAACGGTTGAAAGACGAGGCCCGAGCAGGGCGCTCGGTTCGCACCTCGGTCGACCGGGGTTTCCGATCGGCGTGGCGCACGGTGTTGGCCGCCGATACCGTCAGCCTGCTGGCTGCGATATTGCTGTACCTCATCGCCGTCGGTGACGTGCGCGGCTTCGCCTTCTTCCTCGGGTTGTCCACCTTGATGGACGTCTTCATGACGTGGTACTTCACGAGGCCGTTGGTGATCTTGCTCGGTCGGCGAAGCACCAAGAGCACGTCGGCCCTTTCGATGGTCGCTGGCCTGACGCCAGGAGTGAGCGCCCATGAGTGATAGTCATGACGTGACGACCGAAGAGACCACTGAGGTGAAGACGCCGGGACGACTCGGTCGGATTTATCAGGGCCGCACGACGGTTGACTTCGTCGGTCGCAAGCGCACGTGGTTCACGATCTCACTCGTGATCATCGTGCTGGGACTTGGATCACTCGGCATTCGCGGATTCAACCTCGGCATCGACTTCAGGGGCGGCAGCTCGTGGGAGGTCCTCGCACCACACTCTTCGATCACGGCGATAACGAATGCCGTCAAGGGTGCCGGACTGAGCAACCCGACCGTCGAGAAACTGGGCTCACAGACCTATCAGGTGACCGCCGACATCAACTCGCTCAACGGTACCGCCCAGACGAACCTGACCAATAAGGTCGCACACGCGATGGCCAAAGCGGCCGGCAAGAACTTCAACCAAGTCTCGACGAGCACTGTCGGACCCACGTGGGGCGGTCAGATCACGAACCGGGCGCTCGAGGCGTTGATCGTCTTCTTCATCGCGGTCGTCGCGTACATCAGTATCCGTTTCGAGCCCAAGATGGCGTTGGCCGCGTTCATCGCCATGGTGCACGACCTGCTCGTCACGGTCGGTGTGTACTCGCTCTTCGGCCTCCAGATCACGCCGGACACCGTCATCGCCATCTTGACGATCCTCGGCTACTCGCTCTATGACACCGTCGTCGTCTTCGACCGAGTGCGCGACAACGCTGGCGGCATCTTGAAGAGCGGCGACCTCAGTTACGGCGAGATGGTGAACCTGTCGATGAACCAAACGCTCGCGCGTTCCATCAACACGTCACTCGTGGCGATTCTGCCGGTCCTTTCGGTTCTGGTCGTCGGCGCCGACATCCTCGGTGCGACGACGCTCCAGAGCTACGGACTCGCGCTCTTCGTCGGTCTCATGAGTGGGGCCTACTCCTCGATCTTCATCGCGAGTCCGTTGCTCGCGTTGATGAAAGAACGCGAACCAAGATTCCGCGAGATGGCCGAACGCGCTCGACTGCGAAGTGACCAACGAGTACTCACGCCGGCCTCCGCGGCACTCTTCTCCGGCGACGGCGCCCAGCGCCTGACGCGCTCGAGCGCCTCAACGGGAACTCTTCCGCGAACGCCCACAGGCACGCTCTCGCGTGGCACCATTCAGGCGCGAGCGCGCAAACAAAAACGGAGATAGGTCGCTATTAGGCTGGCTCTATGGTCAGTCTCACTTCTCGCTCCGCCGCTGACCCCGCCCTGACCGGGTCGATTGAGCGTCTCATCGGCCGTTTCATCGAGCACCACGCCGACGGCGACGTCGAGGTCATTCGCCGCGCCGGGGCCGCCGCCATCAAGGCCCACGAGGGCCAACTTCGCCGAACGGGCGAGCCTTACGTCACGCACCCGATCGCCGTCGCGGACATCGCGGCCGACCTGGGGTTGGACGAGGCCACGATCACCGCAGCCCTGCTGCACGACGCCGTCGAGGACACCGGGATCACGAAAGAGTGGCTGGCCGAGGAGTTCGGCGACCAGGTCGCCGCGGTCGTCGATGGCGTCACCAAGCTCGATCGCTTGGAGTTCGACTCCAAAGAAGAACAGCAGGCCGCCACCATCCGCAAGATGTTCATCGCCATGGCCCAGGACTGGCGCGTGCTGTTGATCAAGCTCGCCGACCGCCTGCACAACATGCGCACGATCTCCGTGATGCCGATGGCCCGACAGCGGGCCATCGCTCAAGAGACCCTCGACGTCTACGCGCCGCTGGCGCACCGACTCGGAGTGCAGCAGGTCAAGTGGCAACTCGAGGACCTCAGTTTCGCGACGCTCCACCCGAAGCGCTACGCCGAGATCGAGCAGATGGTCGCAGCGCGCCAGCCCGAGCGCGAGGACTACCTGGGCGAGGTCATGGCGACGCTGTCGAGCAAGCTCGACGAGTTCGGCATCAAGGCCGAAGTTCGTGGTCGCCCGAAGCACCTGTGGAGCATCTACGAAAAGATGGTCATCGGTGGCAAGGAGTTCGACGACATCTTCGACCTCGTCGGTCTGCGCGTCATCGTTGACGAAGACCGCGACTGCTGGGCCGTGATCGGTGCGATCCACGCGCTCTGGTCACCGGTCCCCGGACGGTTCAAGGACTACATCAATTCGCCAAAGTTCAATCTCTACCAATCGCTACACACGACGGTGATCGGACCGCGAGGGAAGTCCGTCGAGGTGCAGATCAGGACCTTCGAGATGCACCGACGGGCCGAGTTCGGCGTCGCCGCGCACTGGGGCTACAAAGAGGGCGCCTCGAGCAAAGAGGTCGCGTGGATGCAGCGCCTCGCCGACGTCGAAGAAGAAGAGAACGACCCGATCGCCTTCCTGGAGGCGCTGAAACTCGACCTCGGACAAGACGAGGTCTACGTCTTCACGCCCAAGGGTCGCGTGATTGCGTTGGTCGAAGGCGCCACGACCATCGACTTCGCCTACGCCGTGCACACCGAAGTCGGCCACCACTGCGTCGGCGCGAAAGTCAATGGTCGCCTCGTGCCCCTCGATACGGTCCTGCGCTCGGCGGACGTGGTCGAGATCGTGACCAGCAAGAGCGACACCGCCGGTCCGTCGCGCGACTGGCTCGCGATCGCCCAGTCGTCGCGCGCGAAGTCAAAGATTCGTCAGTGGTTCCAGCGCGAGCGTCGTGACGACGCGATCGAGGGCGGCCGCGAGGAACTGACCAAGGCACTGCGCCGTGAAGGTTTGCCAATCGCGACGTCGCTCTCGTCGAGCGCGCTCGACACGGTCATCACGGGCATGAATCTGGAGGACATCGACGCGCTCTTCATGGCGATCGACAGTGGACAGATCTCAGCGCTCGCCGTCGTCCAACGCCTCGACCGCGAGCTGCGCGGCGGCGGCGACACCGAACAGATGCCGACGACGGTCACGCGCATGCCGCGCACCGGTCGCACGACGCGTCGCACGGCCGGCGTCTACGTCGAAGGTCTCGACGACGTCATGATCCACCTGGCTCGTTGTTGTTCGCCGGTGCCCGGGGACAGCATCATGGGTTTCATCACACAGGGCCGGGGAGTCTCGGTGCACCGCGACGACTGTTCGAACGCGGTGGCCCTGGCCCAACGCCTGGGCGAGCGCATCATCGACGTGGAATGGGACGGCTCGGTCAGCGGTCAGTACCGCGCCGTCCTGGAGGTCATGGCCTTCGACCGGTCGCGGCTCCTCCTGGACGTCTCCAAGGTCGTGGCCGAGTATCACCTCAGTATCATCTCGAGTTCGACCTCGACGTCGGGTTCGAGAATCGTGCGCATGGTCTTCGACGTGGAACTCGCGGACCCGACGCACCTCAGTAGCCTGTTGGCGGCGCTGAAGGGCGTCGACGGTGTCTTTGACGCCTTCCGACAACTACCGGGACAGAACAAGAATTCATGAGCGACGCCGTCACACCTTTCCAAGCCCCCATCGGGACCCACGACGTCCTGGGACCGAACTCAGCCGAGTGGGAGGGAGTCGTGGCGACGTTCGCGCAGTTCGCGTACCGCTTCGGATTTGAACTCGTGCTCACGCCCATGTTCGAAGACGTCGGTGTCTTCAATCGCGGCATCGGTGAAGAGAGCGAGGTCGCCAAGAAGGAGATGTACGTGTTCTCGGACCGTGGTGAGCGGGTGTACGCGCTGCGTCCCGAAGGCACCGCGCCGGTCGTACGGGCCTTCATCCAGCACAACCCCACGACGCCCTGGAAGGCGTGGTACGTGACGCCGGCCTTTCGCTACGAACGTCCCCAGGCCGGACGTTATCGCCAGCACCACCAGCTCGGCGTGGAAGTGATCGGCACCGATGACCCGGCGGTCGACGTCGAAGTCATTGCCCTCGCGGAGCGTTTCTACCGGGCGCTCGGACTCTCTCGTTTCCGCCTGCTCATCAACTCCATGGGCCACGACGTCTGTCGCGCGGCCTACGTGGAGCTACTTCGCGCGCACCTGGAAAAGAACGTCGAGCGACTCTGCGACGAACACCAGAAGACCTGGTCCGAGAGTCCACTTCGGGTGCTCGACTGCAAGGACCCGGCCTGCATCGCGGTCACCGCGCAGGGGCCGATGCTGATCGACCACATCTGTGACGAGTGTCGCGCACACTTCGACAAGGTCATCGCCGGGCTGAGGTCCATTGGCATCACTTCGCAGTTGGACCCGCGGCTCGTGCGGGGCTTTGACTACTACACCCGCACGACGTTCGAGTTCGTCGCCGACGCCCTCGGGGGGGCCCAGAACGCCATCGGCGGGGGAGGACGATACGACAAACTGGCGGAGCAGCTGGGTGGCAAGCCCACGAGTGGTATCGGATTCGGCAGCGGCATCGAGCGACTGCTGCTCACTCGCGACGCGGAGGGCGTGGAACCGCGCAACTTGGTCAGTCGCGCACTGGACCTTTTCGTCATCGACACGACGACCGACGACGTCGCGACGGTATTGGTCGATGAACTGCGCGCCGCCGGATTCGCGACGGCGCGGGCCTACGACCATCGCTCAATGAAGTCCCAGATGAAGGTGGCCGACAAATCGGGCGCGCGACTCGCTCTCCTCGTTGGTCCCCAGGAGTACGCGGCCAGCGAGGTTACGATTAGGGACTTGCGCAGTGACGACTTCGAGCAGACGCAGCGCCGTGTCGCGCGAAGCGAGGTCGCCATCGTGGTCGCCGAACTACTGACGAAGAACTGAGAATGTCCAAGAACCTTGAATCCACGAGCATGCGCGACCTGCTGTGCGCGTCGCTTCGCGAGAGCGACGTCGGCACGAAGGTCAGCGTTTGCGGCTGGGTGGCGAAGCGCCGCGAACACGGAGAGCACCTGGCGTTTCTCGACGTGCGCGACCACTCGGGCATCATCCAGGTGGTCGTTGAAGGTTCGGTCGACGTTCGCAGTGAATACGTCGTTCGGGTGAGCGGCACGGTGACGCGCCGCCCGGAAGGCACCGTCAATGACAAGCTCGACACCGGTTCGATCGAATTGACCGACTGCGTCGTCGAGATATTGGCGTCGGCCGAAGCGCCGCCGTTCCAACTCGACGATCGCGTTGACATCGACGAACAGGTGCGCCTGCGCTACCGCTACCTCGACCTGCGTCGCGAGCACATGCAACGAAACCTTCGACTGCGCGCCGTGGTGAACGGTGCGATTCGCCGCGCGATGGACGCCCAGGGTTTCTGCGAAGTCGAGACGCCACTTCTCTGGGCCCCGACGCCGGAGGGCTCTCGCGAGTTCGTCGTACCGTCGCGTCTGCAACCCGGAGAGTTCTACGTCCTGCCCCAGAGCCCGCAGATCGCCAAGCAACTCTTGATGGTCGGTGGCTTCGATCGCTACTACCAAATCGCGCGGTGCATGCGCGACGAGGACCTGCGCGCCGATCGACAGTTCGAGTTCTCACAACTCGACATGGAGGCAAGTTTCGTCGACCAGGACGACGTACTGGGTTTCGTGTCGGTGGCCGTGCTCGACGCCGCCGAGGCCGCGACCGGCGTGCGCCCGGAGGACATACCGTCGATGACGTGGGCCGAGGCCCTCGACCGCTACGGCAACGACAAACCGGACATGCGATTCGAGATGTTGCTCCACGACCTCTCCGACGTGTTCGCGACGACCGAAGTGAAGGCGTTCTCGGCGTCCACGGTGAAGGCGATACGAATGCCCGGCGGCGCGATCTTCTCGCGAGCCGGACTGGACGCACTGACCGCGCAGGCCAAGAGTCTGGGTGCCAAGGGCCTGGCGTGGTTCCGGATCACTGAAGACGGCCTCGACTCACCGCTGGCCAAGTTCCTCAACGACACCGAGAGCGCGGCCATCGCCGCGGTGGACGGTGCCCAAGTCGGCGACATGGTCTTTTGCGTCGCCGACGAGTACGCCGACGCCTGTCGCGTGCTCGGCGCCATTCGCACGGCGTTGGGATCTCCGCCCGTGGGCGAGGGACCGCATAAGTACGTCTGGGTCACCGAGTTCCCCCTCTTCGAAGGCGTGGACGAGGACGGCAACCTACAAGCGGCGCACCACCCCTTCACTATGCCGCACCCCGACGACATGGACCTGATCGAATCAGACCCGCTCAAGGTCCGCTCGCGGGCCTACGACCTGGTGCTCAACGGCTGGGAGCTCGGTAGCGGATCGGTACGAATTCATCGCGCGGACATCCAGTCACGAGTCTTTCGGGCACTCGGGATCTCCGAAGAAGATGCCGAGAGTCGTTTCGGATTCTTGTTGGGAGCGTTCAAATACGGTGCGCCACCACACGCCGGCTTCGCCTTCGGCATCGATCGGCTCGTGGCGATCTTCGCCGGCGAGGAGAACATCCGCGAGGTCATTGCCTATCCCAAGACCCAGTCGGGGGCTGACCTGATGACCGGCGCGCCCAAGGTCGTCGCGCCTAAGGTGCTGCGCGAACTTCGTATCACCGTCACACCGAAAGGTTCGTGAGTTACGTCGCTCTTCGACGACGCCGTCGCTCAGCGCCTGAAAAAGGTCGCGCCACTCGCTGACCTCCTGCGACCGCGCACGTTGGACGAGCTCGTCGGTCAAGCGCACCTCGTAGGCCCCCACGGACCTCTGCGCCGATTTGTGGAAGCGGGGGAGCTGACCTCGATGATCCTGTGGGGTCCGGCCGGTACCGGCAAGACCACGCTGGCGCGGATCCTCGCAACGTCGGCGGGCTACGCGACCGAGAGTCTTTCGGCCGTCACGAGTGGCGTGAAGGACGTGCGCGAGGCTCTCTCGCGCGCCCACGATCGACTCGGCGAGCAGGGCCAGCGGACCGTCTTGTTCATCGACGAAGTCCACCGGTTCAATAAATCGCAGCAGGATCTCTTGTTGCCGGCGACTGAAACCGGACAGGTCGTGCTTATCGGCGCCACGACCGAGAACCCGTACTTCGAAGTGAACGCGGCGTTGATGAGCCGATCGACATTGTGGCGGCTGTATCCACTGTCGGGCGAGGACCTCGAGGTGCTCGTGCGAAGGGGGGTCGCCCTTCGCCAGAGCGCGATCGCCGACGAAGCACTCGACGCCATCACGTCGGCCAGTGACGGTGACGCGCGCGTCGCGCTGACGACACTCGACACGGCGATCGTGCTCGCGCGCGCTGACGAGTCATCGTCCGACGTCGTCGAAGTGGAACACGTCGCTCAGGCGCGCGACGGTCGCCTCTATCACCAGTCGCGCGACACTCACTTCGACCAGATCAGCGCGTTCATCAAGTCCGTGAGGGGTTCGGACCCGGACGGGGCGCTCTACTGGCTCGTCACGATGCTCGAAAGTGGTGAGAGTCCTCGTTTCCTCGCCCGACGTCTCGTCATCCTGGCGAGCGAGGACATCGGACTCGCCGACCCCATGGGTCTCGTCCTCGCCGACGCCGCCGCGCGAACGGTCGAGTTCATCGGCCTGCCCGAGGGCCGTTTGACCCTGGCCCACGCGACGATCACGCTCGCCTTGATGCCCAAGAGCAACTCCGTCACGCGAGCGCTCGGCGCCGTGACGCGCGCCGTGCAAGAAGGCGGCCTGGTCGAGGTCCCCGATCACCTTCGCGGATCGAACTATCGCGGTGCGTCCGAACAGGGTTTCGGCACCGACTACCAGTACCCGCACGATTTCGACGGCGGCTGGGTGTCCCAGCAGTACATGCCGGACGCGCTCGTCGGCCAGCGTTATTACGAGCCCAGTGAGTACGGACGCGAGAAGTCTCTCGTCGAACAGTGGCGCGTCATGGTCCAGCGTGAGGACGGGGCCGATTCCGCGCCGCCGGTAGAGTGAGGGCCGTGGAAGCCGCACAACTTCGTTCAATTTTCCTGGATTACTTCGCTGACAACGGCCACACGGTTGTGCCCTCGGCGAGTCTGATCCCGTATGACCCGAGCCTGCTCTTCACCGTCGCCGGCATGGTCCCCTTCAAGCCGTACTTCACCGAAGAGGAGACCGCGCCCTATCCGCGCGCGGTCTCGGTGCAGAAGTGCTTTCGAGCCCTCGACATCGACATCATCGGCACGACCCAACGCCACCTGACCTTCTTCGAGATGATGGGCAACTTCTCCTTCGGCGACTACTTCAAAGAGGGCGCCATCCGTTTTGCGTGGGGCCTGATCACCGAGGGTTTTGGACTGGATCCCGAGCGACTCTGGATCACCGTGCACACTTCGGACGACCAGGCTGAAGAACTCTGGCGCGACCTCATCGGGGTTCCGGCGAGCCGCATTCAACGTCTCGGTGAGGACAACTTCTGGGAGATGGGACCGACGGGACCGTGCGGGCCCAGCTCGGAGATCTTCTTTGACAAGGGCGCGCAGTTCGGTGCCGACGGCGGACCCGAGAGCGGCGGCGAGGATCGATTCGTCGAGTTCTGGAATCTGGTCTTCACGCAGTACGACCGCAGCGCCGACGGCACGCTGAGTGAACTACCGAAGAAGAACATCGACACCGGCGCCGGTTTCGAACGAGTCCTCTCGATTCTCAACGGACTGGAGTCGGTCTTCGCGACGGACCTCTTCGCGCCGTTGCTCGACGCCGCGTCGCGGGCCATCGACAAGAGCTACGGCGCCGATGAATCAACTGACGTGGCGATACGACGCATCGCCGAGCACGGTCGCGCCATGACGATGTTGGTGTCCGACGGCGTGCTGCCCTCGAACGAGGGACGGGGCTACGTGCTTCGTCGGATCATCCGTCGCGCGGTCCTCGCGGCCCGTCGAGCCGGCTCCGAACGACCGTTGACGGCGTCATTGGTCGACGCGACGATCGAGAAGATGAGTGGCGCCTACCCGGTGCTCGTGAACAACCGCGACCTCATCGTCGAAGTCCTCGAACGTGAAGAGACCGGGTTCGCTCGAACCCTCAAGACCGGACTCTCGCTGCTCGAAGAGGCCCAGCGCGAGGTCGTGTCGAGTGGCGCGACCGTCTTTCCGGGCATCGTCGCCTTCAAACTGCACGACACGCACGGCTTTCCCATCGAACTGACCGAAGAGATCGTGTCCGAGTCGGGTCTCATCGTGGAGCGCAGCGCCTTCGACGACGCCATGACCGAACAGCGCGAACGGGCCCGCGCCAAGGCCAAGACCCTGAACCTGGCCGACGACGCGCAGTATCGCGAACTGATCGACAGCCACGGCACGACCGAGTTCGTCGGACGCGACGTGTCGCGCTACAGCATCGAAACCGAAATCCTCGCGTCACTCGTCGGCCTCGACGGCGTGGGCGAACTCTTCCTCGATTCGACACCGTTCTACGCTGAGTCGGGCGGTCAGGTCGCCGACACCGGGATGATCGTCTCGGAGACGGGCAGTTTCAAGGTGTTGGACGTCCAGAACGTCGCGGGCGGTCTCTTCGCCCATCGCGGTCTCCTCACTGGTGAACTCGTGCCGGGCCAAGTCGCCGTCGCGACGATCAATCCCGAGCGCCGCGAAGCGACGCGTCGGAACCACACCGCGACACACCTCCTGCACGCGGGTCTACGCACCGTGTTGGGGGACCACGTCCGCCAACAGGGATCCTTCGTCGGGCCGGATCGACTGCGTTTCGACTTCTCTCACGGCGCGGGCGTGACGCCGCACGAAACGGCCGAGATCCTGACGCTGGTCAACACCGACGTGGTCGCCAACGAAGAGGTCAATACGATTCAAACCACCAAGAAGGACGCCGAGACGATGGGGGCAATCGCCTTCTTCGGTGACAAGTACGGCGACCGCGTGCGTGTCGTGCGCGCCGGAGCCCATAGCCTCGAGTTTTGTGGTGGCACCCACGTCGATCGCTTGGGCGACATCGGTCAGATTCAGATCGTCAGCGAGGCCTCCATCGGCTCGAATACCCGACGAATCGAGGGCGTGAGCGCGATGGGTGCCTTCCAGCGCAGTCACGACATGGAAACGGCCCTCGGTTCGGTGGCGTCAATATTGAAGAGCTCGGTCGACGACGTCGTGCCCGCGTTGGAGCGCGTCATGGAACGACAGCGCGAGTTCGAGAAGGAGCTGTCGTCACTTCGTCAAGCGCAGCTCTCGCGTTTCGCCGAAGAGTTGCACTCGCAGGTCTCATCCGACGTCTTGGTGGCGAGGGTGGACGGCTATCCGGGCGAGCAGTTGCGAACGTTGGCCTCCGACCTACAACGCCGCGGACGCCGAGTGGTCGTGTTGGTGGGCGCGATGGACGACAAGGTGTCAGTCGCCGTGGCGAGTGACGACTCCCTCGACGCGACGAACGCCGTCAAGCAGTTGGCGGCCCTGGTCGGTGGAGGCGGCGGCGGTTCGGCGCGCTTGGCGCTCGCCGGTGGGCGCAATCCCGGGGGCATCGACGCCGTCTTGAGCGCGGCGGCGGCGCTGTAATCCTCGATGGCGAGAGTTCTTGGCATTGATCCCGGCACCAAACGCTGTGGCATCGCCGTCACCAACTCAGCACGGACCATGGCGTTTCCTCGACCCGCGATTCCTCGCGATAGTCACACGCTGACCAGACTCGAGGAACTCATCGAAGGCGATGACGTTGGCAGCGTGGTCATCGGGCGACCGATCGCGCTCTCGGGAAATGAAACCTCGAGTACGAAGGACGCCGATGAACTCTTCTCAGCGTTGTGCGAACGATTGACGGTTCCGGTCATCCAGTGGGATGAACGACTCACGACGCGCGACGCGCAAAAGTCGTTGTCAGAGGCCGGATTGACGACCAAAGAGTCGCGCGAGCGACTCGACAGCGCGGCTGCCGTCATCATGCTGCAAAACTATCTAGATGGGCTCAATGCTGAGTAAGCCGCTGGGCCGGATTATTGCTGGTCTCATTGTCGTGATCGTGATCATGGTGGCGTGGTTCGCGCTCCAAGTCGATCCGATCTTCCACGGCAAGGGCAAGAACGTCATCGTCACCGTGAACACCGGTGAGTCGCTGTCGACGCTCACCGATGCCTTGCACGCCAGTGGCGTCATCGCCTCATCGCTGGCCTTTCGAATCGACACGACGATCTTCGGATCCTTCCAATTGACTCACGGCTCCTATGAGATCGCGCAGGGTTCGTCGTTCTCACACGTTCACTCGATCTTCGGTGGGCGGCCCAACGTCATCGCGGTGGACGTGAGCGCGGGACAGACGTTGCACGAGGTGGCCGTCAACGTCGTCGCCAACGGCGAGAGCACTTCCTTCGGGGACCGCTTCCTCGTCGACGCGACGGCGAGCCACACGCCGAGTCCCTTCCTCTCGTCGGGATCACTCGAAGGTCTCATCGGTACCGGCCAATACATCATCAAACCCGGAGAGTCGCCGGCTCGACTCGCACAGACCATGGAGAAGCGTTTCGTGACACAGGCGGCCTCGGTTGGTCTGATGCCGTCGACGACGGTCCAGGGACTCAACGCGTATCAACTGGTGATTGCCGCCTCGATCGTGGAGAAGGAGGGCTATTACCCTGTGAATATGCCGAAGGTCGCGCGCGTGATCTACAACCGACTCGCACGCGGGGGGCCCCTTCAGATGGATGCGACGGTCCTCTATTACCTCGGTATGGACGGCGGAACGGTGACGCCGGCGATGCTCCAGACCCAAGAGCCCTACAACACCTATCTGAACACCGGACTCACCCCGACGCCGATCTGCGCGATCTCGACGATTGCCATGCGCGCGACGCTGCACCCGCCGGTCGGGACCTGGCTGTACTTCACCTTGGTCAACCAAGACGGCCAGATGGCGTTCTCGACGACGTTCGCCCAGCAGTTGAAAGAGGAGAAATTGGCCCAGTCGAGGGGGATCGGATGAACTGGCGCCTGGGTGTCGCGGGCTCACCCATCGAGCACTCGCTCACCCCCCAACTGCACGAAGCAGCTCTGGCGATGGTCGGCCTCGAAGGTTCATCGCGGCGCGTCGAGCTGGGTGCGAAGGACAAGGCCAAGCTGAACAAGGTGGTGCGTAAGGAGTTCGACGCCCTCTCGATCACGATGCCCCTCAAGGGATTCGGGGCTGAGATCTGCGACGAACTCGACGATGTGGCGGCGCGCACTCAGTGCGTCAACTCCCTGCTCATGCGCGACGGCAAGCTCTTCGGAGCTTCCACCGACGGTGACGGCTTCGTGGACGCCCTGCGCGGACAGTTCGACACGGGCGTCGAGGGCGCGCACGTCGTCGTGCTCGGCGCGGGGGGAGCGGCGAACGCCATTGTCGACGGGCTGGTTCGCCACGGCGTCGCGTCGGTCGCGGTGCACGGTCGCAACGAAGCCAAGGTCGAGGCGCTCGTCGCGCGCTATCAGAACGTCTACGACTTCTCCCTCACGTACCGACCCGTTGACGTCATCGTCAACACGACGCCCATCGCCGGGCGAGTTGACGAGGTCGCCGTCATGCAGGGCGTCGGGGCGCACACGATCGCCGTCGACATCACGTACGAACCACGCCTGTCGTCGTGGCGCGCGCTCCACGAGCGATCGGGCTGCGCGAGCGCGAACGGTCTGGGCATGCTCGTCTACCAAGCGGCGCTGCAGATGCAGTGGTGGTGGGACGTGCCGGTGGACGCCGCGCAACTACTGAAGGTCATCTCGTGACCGACACCCTGAGTGCGATGTCGTCGCGGATCCGCTCGAAGGATCGCCTGGACCTCGGTCTGGCGTGTGGGCTCATCGCCCTGGGCTTCACCGGCGTCGTCATGATCTACAGCGCGACGCGCCAAGGACTGATCAACGCCGGCTACAACCCGCACTACTACTTGGAACGTCAAGCGGTATTCGTCATCCTCGGCATCGTGGTGATGTACGTCGTGTCGCTCATCGACTACCGACGACTGGAGATCGCGACCACGCCGCTGTACGTCTGCAGCTTGTTGAGTCTGGCGGGGGTGTACGTCGTCGGTTCATCGGCGCAGGGTGCCTTGCGCTGGTACAGCGTGGGCATCTTTCAGATTCAGCCGAGCGAGTTCACGGTTTTGATATTGATCTTCGCGATCGCGACGTACTGCCAGCGAAGACCGGACGGACTCACCATGTACGACGTCGCGCGGTTGCTGGTGATGTCGGCCGCCCCGCTTATCTTCATCGTGCTCGAGCCCGACCTGGGTACGGCGATCATCATGGTCTTGAGCGTTGGCGCGATGTTGGTCGTGGCGGGAGTTCCACCGCGATTGCTGACGCTGCTCGCGATTCTCGGTACGGCGGGCGTGGTGGTCGCGTTCTACCTAGATCTCGTCGGGCGCTACGCCATTGACCGCTTCGCCGGGTTCTTGCATCAGAATTCAACGAGCGCGCAGTGGGCGAAGTACATCTATAACGTCGACAACGCCAAGAACGCCATCGGTTCCGGTGGGCTCCACGGCGTCGGTCTCTTCAACGGTCTGCAGACGAACCTCGGTTACGTGCCCGAACAGCACACCGACTTCATCTTCACCGCGATCGGTGAGCAGTTGGGTTTCATTGGATCCCTGCTCATCCTCTTGCTGCTCGGCTTCGTCGGGTTCCGGCTCTTTCGGATCGGACGTCTCGCCAAGGACACGATGGGTCGAATCATCTGTATCGGCGTCTTCGTCTTCTTCGCCTTCAGTTGTTTCGAGAACATCGGAATGACGATGGGCATCATGCCGGTCACCGGAATTCCACTGCCGTTGCTCAGTTACGGGGGTTCCTCGGCGCTGGTGTTCTTCACGGCCGGAGGTCTCGTGCTCTCTGTTTCACGCCGGACCGGGAATTAGGCTGGACCCCTGATGAGCGACGATCCCACGACGACGAGCGAGGAACCGACCGAATCGCTCCAGTCTGACTCTTCGGACACCGGAGCGGTTCCAGAAGTCGATCCCGACACCCTGAAGTTCAACGTGATGAGCGTCGAGTCGGTGCTCTTCGACCTCTCGGACTCCTCGCCCATGGTGCACCTGATCGAAGAGGAGACGCCGTACCGGTACTTGGCGATCCCGATCGCCCTGGCCGAGGCCTTCGCGCTGCATAACGCCCTGGACAAGATCGACGGACGCCGTCCCGGAACGCATGAGTTGATGGCCGAAGTCTTGCGACGTTTGAGCGCGGACATCGTCGCGGCACGAATCACGCGCTACGACGCGGGCGTGTTCTACGCCGAACTCGACCTCATGACGCCGAGGGGGCACGAGGTCTTCGACTGTCGCACGAGCGACGCCTTGATTCTGGCGACGCGCCAGGGTGTGCGCGCCCCAGTGCTCTGCGCCGAGTCGGTGCTGCAGGCCTTCTACGCGTAGGCGATCGAGCCCAACACGCCGGGTTTACTTATACGGCAGTCCCTTGGAACCCGGGACGAAGGGATGGACTTGCGGTCGGATGCAGCCGGGAAACCTCGTGGTGAACCGGTACGGGGGACTCAAGCGCGGGAGCGCCACCGACACCTTGGTGTAGGTCACGCACGCGACGGCGTTCCCGACGGGAACGTCACCACCTTCGAGGATGCTCGACGCGCCACCTCCGTGCGCGCGAAGCCGCACCACGGGAACTGTGAGGGTCGTGCCTGTCCCGCCTAGTCCGCCCAAGAATCCGTTCTTCGTCTTTCTCGCCACGGTCGCCACGACGTTCGCGCCACCCGACAAGCGCACCGTCGGATAGCCGTTCACCGTGCAGGCGCTAGCGCTGACGTTGGTGATGACGATCAGGTCACCGACGTGGCCGCTCGCGACACCATGTGAGGTGATCTTGACGCTCAATTGAGTCTCTTGGCATCGCGCGGGGGTGTTCGCGAACGCTCGCTCGGTGCGTGAGGTGAGCGTAACGAGGGCGACACTCACCAAAATCCCGATGAGCGTCGCGCGAATGAGGGAGCGAGTCTTGGCCAATGCAACTCCAAAGAAAAGTGTCGGTCGTTTCACCCGATGGTAGAGACGACCGCGACGAAAAACGCCGAAGAACCGGTTACGGTTTCTTGAATTTCACGGCGACGATCTCGCCGCCACGTCGATCGAGGCTGTTTTCGTCCGATATCCGCAGTAGCAGGGCGACGATCAGGTAGTTCGCGAAGAGCGAGCTACCGCCGTAGGCGACGAAGGGCAGGGTGATGCCAGTGAACGGGAGCACTCGAAGTACGCCGGCCATGATGAAGAACGCTTGAAAACCCAGCATTGCGGTGAGTCCGGTGGCCGCGAGACGAACGTAATCCGACGTCGCGCGCTGCGCGATGTGAAATCCCTCACCGACAAAAGCGGCGAAGAGACAGACGACGAGTACGATCCCGAGGAAGCCGAGTTCTTGACCGACGGCCGCGAAAATCATGTCCGAAGTGAGGTCCGAAATGGTGCCCGTCCACAGTGGTCCGAGTCCCAATCCGGTGCCGGTGATGCCGCCGCCGGCGATCGCGTACCAGCCATAGGCAAGCTGACAACTGTGGACGGCCGATTGACATATTGTCCAGGGGTTCAGCCAGAGTGAGAGACGAGTGTGCACCTGGCTGAAATAACTGGCCAGTACGAACATCCCGCCGGCGAAGAGGCCTACGCCTAAGACGACGTACGTCTTCAGTCCGGTCGTTACCCACAACAATGAGATGAAGAGTGCGAAGAGCAACAGGGCGAAGCCGATGTCATTCTCGGCGCCAAGGATCGCCATTGAGATTCCCCACGCGAAGAGAATTGGCAACAGAACCTTCAGTGGGACGATTTGGCGTCGACCGATTCGCTGGGTGGGCGTCGAGAGGAGTTCGCGATTGGCGGCGAAGTACGACGCGAAGAAAAAGACCAAGAGGATCTTGGCGATTTCGACCGGTTGGAACGAGATCGGCCCGATGTAGACCCAGAGTCGCGCCCCGCCGATATTTTGACCAATATGGGGCACGAGGGGCAACAGCAAGAGTCCGAGTGCTGCGAGCAACGTCAAGTATCGATAGCGATCGAGGTCGCGTACGCGTCGTACGACGGTCAGCGTCGCGACGAGGGCGACGGCGCTGATGAGGAACCACAGCGCCTGGTAGCCCGCAGCCGTTGGATTCCATCGCGCGATCTCGACGTACCCCACGCCATTGAGGAGCGTGGCGATCGGCAACAGCACCTGAGAGGAGTTTGGCGCGAGGAATCTGATGCACACGTGCATGGCGAGTGAGATCGCGATGATGGAGGTGAGAAAGAGACCGAGTCGGTCGGGCAAGTGGCCCTTCGCCCCGAGCGAGGCGAGCACGTAGAACGAGGCGACGATCACCCACGCGAGAATCATCAAACTGAGCTCCGTGAGACGTCCTTGTGACGCCCGGGTGACGGATGAACGCTTTGCGGGGGCAACGGCCGTATTCGCGTGTCTGGCCACGAATCAACAGTAGTAGTCGTACGATGTTCCCATGGATCTCATCGACGCCGAGGAGTCGGGCGCACTCGTCATCGACGTGCGATCCTTTGGTCCGGAGAGGTTTTCGAGCCGTGAACTGTCGCGTCTCGAGTTCGGCGCGCGACTGTTGGACCTCGCCGACGACCATATGTTGCCGATTCTCGATCGCTGTAAGTTCGTCGCCATCTTCGCCGACATGATCGACGAGTTCTTCCAGGTGCGCGTGGTGAGTCTCGAGGACAAGGTCGCCGCCGGTGTGCAAACTCCCTCGATTGACGGCGTTCGACCGCGTCAACAACTTGAGTCGATCCGTGAGCGAGTCCTATCCCTCGTCGAACGCCAGGACCGACTGGTACTCGACGTCCTCCTGCCGGAACTGGCCCAGAAAGGCATCGCGATCGTACCGTTCAGTTCACTGGGCACCGAAGACCACGATCGAATGACCAGGTACTTCGACGAGAACGTCTATCCCGTACTCACGCCGTTGGCCGTCGATCCGGGTCATCCGTTCCCGATGATTTCGAATCTCTCTTTGAACATCGCGGTTTACGTGCGTGACGACGTCACGGGAGAGGAGCGCAGCGCCCGCGTGAAGGTCCCGAATTCGCTGCCGCGTTTCTTGCAGGCCAATGAGAACCAGTGGTGTCTGCTCGAGGACCTCATCACCTCGAATCTCGGTCGCCTGTTCTCCGGCATGACCGTCGGACGAGCCGACCTCTTTCGTGTCACCCGAAACGCCGACCTCACGTTGGAAGAGGACGAGGCCGACGACCTGCTCGTCGCGCTCGAAGTGGAGCTTCGTCGACGCCGTTTCGGCGAGGCCCTGCGCGTCGAGATCCAAAGCGGGATGTCGCCGGAGTTCTTGGAACTCTTGGTCGACCAGCTCGAACTCGACCGTTCCAACGTCTACGTCACTGACGCGCCGCTGGGGTTGCACGACCTGTGGACGCTCTACGCCATCGATCGGCCGGATCTCAAGGGTGAGGGTTGGTCCCCGATAACGCCACGGCGTCTGCTCGACGGCGAGCACGTCGGTGACATCTTCGCCGCCATTCGTGAAGATGACATCTTGCTCCACCATCCGTACGAATCCTTCGCGGACTCCGTCGAGATGTTCATCGCGCAAGCGGCCGCCGATCCGAAGGTCGTCGGTATCAAGATGACGCTCTATCGCACGTCCGGGGACTCTCCTATCGTGGCCTCGCTCATACACGCCGCGGAGCAAGGTAAGCAGGTGGCCGCGCTGGTCGAGTTGAAGGCTCGCTTCGACGAGGCGGCGAACATCGAATGGGCCAAGGCCCTGGAAGACGCGGGCGTCCACGTGGTCTACGGCATCGTCGGATTGAAGACGCACTCCAAGACCGCGCTGGTGCTGCGCAGTGAAGGCGACACGACCGCGCGCTACGTCCACATCGCCACGGGCAACTACAACGGCAAGACCGCTCGAACCTACGAGGACTTCGGTCTCTTGACCAGTGACCCGGCTATCACCGACGACGTGGGCGAACTGTTCAACTTCCTCACCGGCTTCTCTCGGATTGGCGAATACAAGAAGCTCATGGTGAGCCCGCTTTCGACGCGTACTCGGGTCATCGAGCTCATCAACCTTCAGCGCGACCGCGGACGATCGGGTCGAATCGCCATCAAGGTCAACGGACTCACTGACCCGATGATCATCGACGCCCTCTACGAAGCGAGTTCGGCCGGGGTCGAGATCCGCCTCGAAGTCCGGACCCTCTGTTCGCTGCGTCCCGGTGTCGCCGGGCTGTCGGAGAACATCAACGTCCACAGCCTGGTCGGGGAGTTCCTCGAACACTCGAGAATCCTGATTTTCGGCACCCCTGGTGAGCCGGAGTTCTCCATCTGGCTCGGTTCGGCCGACCTGATGGAGCGAAATCTTGACCGTCGCGTCGAGGTACAGGTACCGATCGAGAATCGCACGCTCCAACAAGAGTTGCTCGAAGCCTTCGAGGTCACCTGGCGCGACGATCTCTTCACGTGGGTGCTCGGCACGGATCGTCGATGGCGTCGCTTGCAGGCGGTCAACAGTTTCTCGGCCCAGAGCGAGTTCAAGCGGCTGGCGTTGCTGCGGTCCCGGGCTCTCGCTTAGGCCCGAGTCCGTTGTCCTTGCGCCACATGAGCGAGGCGTAGGAGATCCCGCCGACGGGTATCGGGATCCAGAAGTTGATGAGGCGATAGGACAAGACTGCGAGGATCGCTTGGCTGTGGGGCACACCGAAGCCGACGAGCGTCCCGATGAGGACGCCCTCGATGATGCCGAGTCCCGAGGGGGTAATCGGAATCGCCGCCAGTATGTTGGCGAGTCCGTAGGCGACGAGCAGGTCAATGGGCGAGATCACACGACCGAAGGACCAGATGAAGACCCAGAGGCACGCGGCGTCGAGCACCCAGTTGAGCGACGCCCACATGAACGCGGCCCAGAGCGTGCGTCGATTATTCACCAGCATCGTGATACGGTCGGCGACCTTCGCGATCAGGGCGCTGATCCGGTCGGCGTTGACCGCGGGGACGCGAAGAGCGATCCAGCGCAACCAGTTCGCGGCGTGTCGCTGACCCCGGGTGATCAGGAGGATTGTTCCAAAAAACGCCGCCAAGAGAAAGACGCCGGCCAGCGCGGCGAATCCGTACGCGGGGTTGAAGCCGCGTAGGGGGATCGAAATCACGAGCGCGAACCAGAAGATCATGTTCAAGACAACGGCTGAGCCGGTGCCCTGCACGGCGAGACCGAAGGCGTTGGTCTCCTTGGGCACGCCGAGTTCGTTGAAGATTCGATAGGAGAGCGCCCCGGCCGGTGCGGTCCCCCCGGGAACGACGTGACTGATGGCGAGTCCGGCGAGATTGACGCGCAGCAAGTTGTAACGGCCCGGGGCGTAGGGGTAGAGCACTGATTTGGTCAGTTCGACGTAGGCGTAGATCGCGGCCATCTCCAAGATCACGGCCACCGCCACGAGCACCGGATTGACGGTGGCGAGCAGGTGCAGCGACTTGCGCGCCGAGGCGAACTGGGGCAGCACGAAGTATTCGAAGACGAAGACCAGGGCCCCCACGCTCAAGATGATGCGCACCTCGCGCGGCAGCGCGAATCGCTTCTTCTTGACCGGCTTGGGCATTCCAGTACCTTAAACGCGCCCTCGTGGATACTCCCAACATTCGCTCGCCCAGTCGGCGCGAGCACCCCTCGGTAGAATCGGCTAATGCGTACGCTCGTGGTCCTGCCCACGTACAACGAGATATTGAACGTCGAACCGATGTTGCGCACGCTGCGAAAAGTCGTGGCGCAGTGTGACGTCCTGGTCGTTGACGACGGCAGCCCCGACGGAACCGCGAACCTGGCGCAGGAAGTTGGCGAGGACCTCGGTCAGATCACCGTGCTGCGACGAACGAAGAAGAGCGGCCTCGGCGGCGCCTATCGGGCCGGTTTCTCGTGGGGCCTCGAGCACGGCTACGACCGCTTCGTCGAGATCGACTGCGACTTCAGCCACGACCCGAACGCGCTGCCGACGCTACTCAGCGCGGCCGAAGACCACGACGTGGTGATTGGCTCGCGCTACATCCCGGGCGGTCACATCCCGAGATGGAGTCTCTCTCGACGGTTTCTCTCGCGCGGCGGCAATCAGTACGCGTCGTTCATGCTCGGACTTGGCGTCGCGGACTCGACCGCCGGATATCGCGTGTACTCGAAGAAGGCTCTCGAGCTCATCGATTTCGAGACGGTGAGCGCCGACGGTTACGGGTTCCAGATCGAGATGACGTACCGCGCGAAGCGAGCCGGCGCGTCGATCATCGAGGTGCCAATCTCATTCACGGATCGTGAACTGGGTGAGTCCAAGATGTCCCGGGCGATTGTCATTGAGGCCTTGTGGTTGGTGACGAAATGGGCGCTCGAGCAACCGTTCGGCCGCGGTGCTCACTGAACGGCGTCCACGAGGACCGACGAAAGGAAGCTGGCCAGTTTGGCCCGGGTCTCTTCTCGTTCCGCAATCGGATCGGACTCACTGACGATGCCGGCGCCGGCCCACGCCTCGAACGTCGCGCCCTTGACGAGCACACCGCGAAACCCGATCCACCATTCGCCGTCACCGTGGGCGTCGATCCAACCCAACGGCCCGGCGTAGTAACCGCGGTCGATCTGTTCGAGACGACGAATCAGTTCATAGGCGCTCCGGCGCGGTACACCGCCGACGGCGGACGTGGGATGCAAGAGACGTAGTACGGCGAGGGCGTCGGGCGCGTCAGATTCGTCACGACACGACGCCTCGATCCACGTGCCAAGGTGTGCGAGGGTGCGAAGCGCCACGATGGATGGACCGACGTCGGCCTCGACGTCGTCGTACACGCTCTCGAGCGCGGTGACGATCTCGTTGACGGGCACGTTGTGCTCGTGCAGGTTCTTGGTGCTGCCGAGCAACCAGGTCAGGTAGTCCTCAGGTTCGACGTTCGGCGGTAGGGCGATGGTGCCGGCCAACGGGTGCGACTGCAACGTTCGTCCCGTGCGGCGTGCGATCAACTCTGGCGTGGCGCCGACGAATCGACGCGCGTCGCTCGTGGGAATGCTGTAGATGGTGCACAACGGCTCACGGTGATGAAGACGTTGCGCGACCGCGGCGGCGTCGATGGCCTCGGGTACCGTACCGCGAACGGAGCGCGCGAGCACCACCTTGTCAATCTCCTTGGAACGAAGGATCTCGACCGCGAGGGCCACGTTGTGCGCGTATTCGTCGGGCGTCGGCTCCAGAGCGAGCGATCGCAGACTCTGGGTCTCTTGGACCGGTGGCGTGGCGCCCGCGAGCACGCCGGCCCACGAAGTGGACCCCTCGAGGCTCGTGATCCACGCGTCCCCTTTGCTCGATTGCGTGATGCAGTACTCCGGCACGTCGAGTTGGCTCGGGGACGAGCGATCGAACGGCAGGGCGCCAAAGGCGACAACACCCGAGCCGGGGGGACCGTCGTCGCCCGCACAGTCGTGGTTGCGTAGTGCGGACGTGGCGTCGAACGGCGCTTCCAAACCCCGTTCGAGCACGACGTGGTCGACGGCGTCGCCCAAGCCGACGCGGATGACGTCGCTGGTCTCAATGAGCCAGCCGTCGCGGGCGCCGATCGTGCGCAGCGCTTCGAGCGATTGCTTCGGGATCCTCCGACGTTGGAACCTCACGACGTCCTCGTCGCTATGAACTGTTGCGAGAGGCCACCCATGACACGACGGTGATTGACCGCGGCGAATCCCGATCGATTCAGCATCCGGACGATCTCTTCGCTCGCCGGCAGGTAGGCCGTCGACTCCGGGAGGTAGTGGTACGCGGCGCGATCCGAGACGAGTGATCCGATGAACGGTACGACGTGGCGGAACCAGACGCGAAATCCGGCGCGAAGGATTCCCGGTCGTGGCTCGGCCACTTCGAGGAGCGACAGTCGACCGCCCGGACGAACGACGCGGGCCATCTCGTCAAACGTGGCCGAGAGATCGCTGAAATTGCGAAGCGCGTAGCCGCACGTCACGCCGTCGAAGCCGGCCGTTCGAAACGGCAAGATCGACGCGTCGGCCTGGACCCGTTCGTCCACGCGTTTGCCAGCGTGCAGCATCCCGAAGCTCAGGTCGGTCGCGACGGCGAGGTGACCTTGTCGCACGAGTTCGCGCGTGAAGTCACCGGTACCCGCGGCGATGTCGAGGACCACGCTTCGGCGCGGCAGGCGCAGGTCGCTGACCGCCCGTCGGCGCCACCGCGAGTCCAGTCCGAAGGTCATCAGCTTGTTGACCATCTCGTAGCGCGACGCGATGGCGTCGAACATCGCTCGGACCTGTCGGGTCTTCTCATCGCCTTGGGGGAGGGGGGTGGACAACGGACTCAGCGGTAGTAGCGAAAGACCACTTGCGCGACGCACGACGGCTTGGGAGCGTCCTTCACCTCGACCACGACGTCGAGCGCGACCTGGACGCCGCCGGCGACTTCATCGACCGAGGCCAACGTGGCGCCGGCGCGAACCTCCGAGCCGACCGGCACCGGACTGGTGAATCGGACCTTGTTGGTCCCGTAGTTGACGCCCATGGCGACGCCGTCGACCTTCATGACGCCACCGAGCAGTACCGGGATCAACGACAGCGTGAGGTACCCGTGGGCGATGGGACCTCCGAAGGGTCCGGTCCTCGCGCGCTCGGGGTCCACGTGAATCCATTGGTGGTCACCGGTCGCGTCGGCGAACAGGTTCACCTGCTCTTGGGTCACGGTTCGGTATTCGCTGTAGCCCAAGTGCGTGCCCACGAGTGCTGTCAACTCTTCGATGCTGTTCACGTGCGTCGTCATAGGAAACCTCCAAAATCAACTCTAGACAATCGAAACTTCATGGGAACTGGCGTCGCCGTTGCGTAGGATTAGGCGATGAGTGAAACCGTTCACCCCGAGAAGCACCGCAACGTGGCGGGGAGTTGGTATCGCGCTTCGGTCTTCGGCGTGAGTGACGGACTGGTCACGAACGCCTCGCTGATCCTGGGCTTCGCCGGCGCGAACCCCGGGCACAACATCGTGCGCTTGGCCGGTCTCGCGGGACTCGTCGCCGGTGGCTTCTCGATGGCGAGTGGTGAGTACATCTCGGTGCGGGCCCAAAAGGAACTACTCGAGTACGAGATTGACGTCGAGCGAAAGTCGATCGCGGAGTCACCGGTCCAGGAACAAGAGGAATTGCGCCAACTCTTCGTCGCACGCGGTATCGAAGTAGAGCTGGCCCAACGGCTGTCGGCCGATCTGATGCGCGATCCGGAGATGGCCCTTCGCACCCACGCCCGCGAAGAGTTAGGCGTCGATCCGTCGACGACCGGCTCACCGTGGGGCGCCGCGATCTCGTCGCTCTTCTCCTTCGCAATCGGCGCCTTCGTCCCCCTGCTCCCATGGATCGTGACCTCGACTGGTGATCCGGTGCGGTGGTCCATCCTGCTGGCCGCATTCGCCGCCGCGGTCGTCGGGAGCATCATCGGTTGGTTCACGCGCAACGGCATCTTCAAATGGGCGTTACGTCAAGTCCTGGTCGGCACGCTGGCCGCGGCCGTAACGTTCGGAATCGGTCGACTCGTCGGCTACCACTAGTTACGGTGAAAGTGCAACAGGCGGTCGTCGCGTTCGACCTTGAAACCGAGGGACTCGTAGAGTTTGAGTGCTCCGACGTTCGACTGCTCGACGAAGAGGATCGCCGTCGATACCCCCTTCTTACGTAGGACGTCCAGACCTTGGGTCACCATGACCCGTCCCAGGTTGCGCCCCTGGAAATCCGGGTGAACCGAGATGATGTAGATCTCCCCGAAGCGGTCCGGGTGAAGTTCGTGCACCTTGGTCCAACACGAGGCCGCGAGGCGTCCGTCGATCTCCAAGAGCAAGAAACCCGAAGGGTCGAACCAGGGTTCACTCGTGCGCTCGTCGAGGTCCGAGCGCAGCCAGGCGCCCTGTTCCGGATGATCGGCGAAGGCGGCGTTGTTCTGTTCCAGCCACGCGTCCTCGTCGCGTCCCGGCTCGTAGTTGCGCAGTATGGCGCCTTCGGGAACGTCCACGGTGTTGACCGGCAGGCCCACCTGCATCAGTTGCAAGGTCCGTACGACCTGGCACTGGGAATGGTCGGGGACCATAGAGCCGCGCGTCCACCAATCGAGTGACTCGTGGTGGGTCAACAGGTTCTGCAAGAGGTCCTCGTCAATACCGCCGCCGCACATCTCGACCGTTGCGTTCTTGGTCCCCGTGGCCATGGCGTACTTGACGAGAAGGCCCTCGTGGTAGAGCAACCAGTGCTCGGCGCGCCAGCCGTGCACGACGATTCGACGTCGTCCTTCGTCGATGGCCTCGCGTCCCAACAGGGACTCCGTGCGGTTCAAGAGATTCAAGACTTCGAGTCGACGCTCGGGCGTCAGCGAGTGGCTGCGTTGCCACGAATCGGTCATGAGCGCAGGTTACCGTCGCGTCAGGCGATTCGACCGACGACGCGATTGAGTCGACGCAGTAGCGCGCCCAGGGTTCGCTCCGCGGCAACGAGCTCGGAGTAGATGTCGGGCGGCATCGCCGAACCTTCCGTTTCCACCAGTGCGGTGACCCGATGCGACAGCTCGTTCATCGTCGAAGTGATCGTATTGAGTTCGTTCTGCATGCTCATCGACGTGGTCCTTCGGGTTGGGAGCGTCTCGCGCGCTGGCGAATACTGTAATGGTCGATGGAACCTATGACCGACACCGGGATCGACGCGACGCTGTACTGGTCGAGCATCGTCGCGAATGGTCCGGACGCGACCTCGTTCCTCCAGGGTCAGTTAAGTCAAGACATCGCGACGGTGAGCGCGAGCGGCGTATGGTCGCTCCTGCTCGCGCCGGACGGCATCGTGGTCACGTCGGTCCACGTCTCGCCGAGTCCCCTCGGCTACGACCTGGTGGTGTCGCGCGAACTCGGTGCCGCCGCACTGACGCGACTTCGGCGATTCCTCCTGCGCACCGCGTGCACGCTCGAATTGGTTGAACTCGACCACGGACCCTACGACACGGTGCGAGAGCAGATCGAGGCCGGACGTCCCGGTCCGGCGGAGTTCGCACGAGGACTCACGCCGCAGTGTTTCGGAGGCGACTTCGTCGCCGCCACGGTGTCATTCACGAAAGGTTGCTTCACGGGACAAGAGTTGGTCGGGCGCCTCGACGCACGGGGCTCGAGTGTTCCGTGGCGTCTGGTGCGCGTCAGCGGACCGAACGAAGCGCGCATCAACGAGGTACTCACGTCGAAGGGTCCGCCCGGCCCGTCGGGACTCACGTCCTCGACGCCGAGTGGCGAGAGCGTCATCGGTCTCGGCTTCGCGCACCGAAGCCTCTTCGCCAGCGAGGAACTTCAACTCGCGACCGACGTACGCGTCGAGGAGATGGCCTGACACCAAACGGTACGGGCCGTTAACGTAGGGGCCAAGGAGTCAGCGCGTGCGGTTGAATACTGAGGGCCTATTCATCAAAGTCTCCGGCGTGACGACCGAAGACGACGCGCTGTTCTCGATCGGGCTAGGGGCGAGCGCCGTTGGATTTGAATTCGGCCCCACGCCACGCCAGATCTCGGTCAACGCCGCCCACGACATTGTTCGACGCCTGCCGGTGGGCGCGATCTCCGTGGGCGTATTTCGAAATGAGATGCCCCAGCGGATCGTGGAGATCGCCAACACGCTCGGGCTGACGGCGGTCCAGATCGATGGGATCGTCGCCGGTGAAGAACTCACCTACGTCTCTGAACGCGTGAACACGGTACTTCGCAGTCTGCCGAGCACCGCCAATCACGACGTGGTGCGAGCACTCTCGGGCGTGGACTATCTCGTCGTGCCGGAATCGGATGATCACTATTCGTTGATGGACTGTCTGGAGTTCTTCACTGATCAAGAAGTTCGAACGCCGATCATCGCCTCCGGTGGACTCACGCCCTCGAACGTCGTCGACATCGTGCAGAACTACCCCGTGTGGGGCGTGGACGTGCGCGCGGGTGTCGAGAAATCGGTCGGTGAGAAGGACCCGGTACTCCTCGGACAGTTCATCGCGAACGCCCGGTGGGCCTTTGACAACACCTACGCCGAACGCCACTACGACGAATGGCCAATGTGAGAGGACTTTGCGGCGATGGACCTTGCGTCGGCGTGACGCGAAAGGCAATCCTCAATGAAGGTCCGCGCAACCAGAGCGTCTTCGAGACTTTCTCGCCGAATTGTGATGTGACTGCTATCCTGAGGTCTCCGCATTGCGCAATCACATACAGAATCACGTAATTCTCAATACTCTTCGTCGATGTGGTCACGCCAACGATGTGACCAATAGGGCAGTCGTCGATTCCGAAGACGGGAGGATTTTCCGCGATGGTTGAGTCCGAAGAATCGGCTCTGTCGGCACGCCCGATCGCTCACGGCAAGTTTCCCTTGGTCGATAGGAATCTAACTCTCCAAGAGATCGAGACGATCTTCTCGGGTTCGATTCCCTCGCACAACGGCTGTCTCTCCATTGAGGGCAGCTGGGGCATGGGGCGCACGGCACTGCTCAACGCGGCCTGCCTCAGCGCCCAGAGTGCGGGCTGTATCGTGCTGCGAACGCGCGCGGGCATTTCGGAGCGCCCGGCACCATTTGGTGCGCTCCTTCAACTCATCGAAGATATTGCGTCGTTGCGCAATGCCAACGAGGAGATCGTGGAACAGATTCAAAAAGTGCTCGCCCAACTTCAACGCGATGGGGAGCGTAATTTCGATGCCCTCGGTGAAGCCTTTTACGGCCTCGTACTGTCGGTGAGGAAACTCGGTTTCGTGGTACTGGCGGTCGACGACGCCGACGTGGTCGATGACGCCACGATGTTGACCCTCGAATACCTCTTTCACCGGTGCGACGACCAACAAGTCTGGCTCGTGACGACCTCGCCACCGCGCCAGTCCGGCGCGGCACCACTCGTGATCGAAGAGTTGCTCGTGCACCAAGACGTACGTCACTTCGAATTAACGCCACTCAGTCGCGAAGGCGTACGGATCATCCTGTCGACGCAGCTCAACGTCGAACCGGAACGTGGATTCGTCGACGCAGTTCTGGCAGCGACGAGCGGTCGTCCGGAGTTCGTTGTTGAACTCGCCCGGGCCTGTCGAGATGAGCACGTCGAGCCCGATGATGCGGCGGCGAGCCACCTCGATCGATGGTCCATTCCGCGTATCTCACAAGACGTCTCGGCTCGTCGCAACCGCGTCGGACCGGCCGCGCGCGAGCTGCTGGAGTCGTGTGCGGTCTACGGAGATCTCAGTAATGTCGCACCCGTGCTGCGCTTGGCTGACCTCGATCCCGACACCTCAGAGCGCGCGATCGACAGCCTGAAGCACGCTGAACTGCTGTGCGCGAGTCGTCCGCTCGCCTTCGCGGCGCCGATCGTGCAGTGGGCGATCCTTCGCGATATCCCTTCGTCGCGTCGTTCTCGGCTGCACGCGCGATGCGCCGAGCTTCTGGAACGCGGCGGCGCCGACGAGTCGTTGGTGGTATCTCATCTTCTCGCGACGGAGCCGGCCTGGAGTCAGGACGTGGCGCATCGATTGAAAATCGTCGGAAGAACCCTTCTCGACCAGGGCCACCTGGCGCTCGCGATGAAGTGCCTCCGACGATCGTTGAACGAGAGTGCCGTGGCCGAACAAGAAGCGTCGACGTGGCTCGACCTGGCCGATTGCGAAATCGAAATGGACCTTCGTACGGCCCTGTCATCGTTTCAGAAGGCTCTCTCGCTCGGTATCGTCGACGACCAGAAGCTCATCAGGGTCGCGCTGCGTTTGACGCACTCGCTTCGTGATTGGCCCGAGTTACGCGCGGAAGGTGTCGTGACACTGCAAAGTCTGTCGCCGCGTCTCAACGCCGTGGATACCACACTCCAACTTGAGTTCGAACTCGGTCTCACGCTCCTCTCGGGCCATCCGGCGCAGCAAAACTATGGCGTCGCCAGGATCGGGGCGCTCGTAGCCACTTCGGATCCGCGCACGACCGCCTCGCGCGCCGCGCGAGTCTTCCTCGATCTCCTCCAATTCGAGAGTGATCCAAAGGTGAGCGCGGACGGCGTCATCCAAGTACTCGTCGCGGCCTTTCAGTCAGACCAGATGCCCGTGGGCGGCTTCGCCAGCGAAGTGATTTTGACCCGAGCCTGTCGGATGTTGCTCAACGCTGACGAATTCGCACGGGTCGACCAAATCCTCGAAATGGCGTGCTGGCACGCCCGCGCGGTTGGCGACCTCGCCGGCGAGGACGACGCGCTTCGACTGGTGGTCCTGTCAAAGCTCTGGCAAGGTTCGCTCGACGAAGCCGACGAGGCCCGTCGTCGCCACGACGAACTCGGTGCTCGCGTCCCGCCACGACACCTGATCGGAGGGTCGGACCTCCTCCTCGCCCACGGCCGCGCCGACGAGGCACTTTCTCGGTACGGCGCGGCCGAACTCGAACGCATCGTGGACCCGCTCGATCGAGCGTGCGCGCACGTGGAACGTGGTCGTCTCTACGAAGCGCTCGATCGAACTGACGAAGCGCTCGACGAGTGCTACCGCGCCAAAGAGACCGCCGAGCGCGCCGGCATTTACAACGAGATTCTGGTGGCGTGGCGACCACTGGCGGCGCGAGCGCTGGCCTCAGTGGGGCGATGGGACGAGGCGAAGGAATTGGCGAGCAGCCACCTTGGCGCGGCCCGCGCCTTTGGCGCTCGTCGCAGCCTCGGAGCGGCGCTTCGGGCAATGGCCGATTCGATCCAAGACCTCGACGAGCGCGTGAATTGGCTCATCGAATCGGTCAAAGTGCTCGACGAGTCACCGGCTCGGCTCGAGATGGCCGCAGCGATGATCGACCTCGGTGTGTCATTGGTCGAACGGCGCGACGCGGAGACCGCGCGCGCACTCTTTCAGCGGAGCGCGACGATCGCGGTCGCGTGCCGAGCTGAGCGACTGGTCGAGATCGCCAATTCGAACTTGCGCTCACTTGGATCAAGGCCGCGCCAATTGGGTTCGACGGGTATGGACTCGTTGACGCCCGCCGAGTTGCGCGCGGTGAACCTGGCCGCCGTGAACGTGACCAATCGTGCGATCGCTGACAAGCTCTTCGTGAACGTCAAGACCGTCGAAGGTCATCTCTCGAAGGCCTATCGCAAGTTGGGTGTCTCGTCGAGATTTGAACTCGCTGAAGTCATCCGCGCCCATTCCCTCGAGAGGTCCGACCACGCCCCCGCGGTCGATTCGGCCTCCGCGTGGTCCGGGGACTGAGAGTTACCTACGACGTTGTGGTAGCCGCGTCAGCGTTGAGCGTCGCGGCGCGCGGACGGTGCGATACCGGCTAGCCGTGAAAGCGCCGGAACACGACGCTGCCGTTGTGGCCGCCGAATCCGAACGAGTTCGAAAGAATCACTTCGATATCGACCTTTCGAGGTACTCCAATGACCACGTCGAGACCGACCTCCGGGTCCACGACCGTCGTACCGGCCGTTGGGGGGATCACTTGGTTGACCAACGTCATCACTGACGCCACGCCCTCGAGGGCGCCGGCCGCGGCCAAGGAATGACCGAGGTGACCCTTGATCGACGTGACCGGGGGAGCGCTGTCACCAAAGACTTTTCGAACGGCGACCGATTCGGCGAGGTCATTGAGCGGCGTCGAGGTACCGTGCGCGTTGATGTGTGACACATCGCTCGGCGCGACGTCCGCGTCCTCGAGCGCCAACTCCATACATCGAATGGCCCCGTGGCCGGAGGGATCCGGCGCCGTGATGTGGTGCGCGTCGGCGGTCGAGGCCGCCCCGAGGACTTCGGCGTAGATGGTCGCGCCGCGTGAGCTCGCGTGCTCCCACTCTTCCAGGATCAAGATGCCCGCGCCCTCACCCATCACGAATCCGTCACGTCCGACGTCGAAGGGTCGCGAGAACTCGGTGTTACTCAGCGCGGTCATGTTGCGAAAGCCGGCCTCGGCGATTTCGACCATCACCGCTTCGGCGCCGCCGGCGATCGCGACCGAACTGCGTCCCGTCGCGACCAGTCGGGCGGCGTTGCCGATGGCGTGGGTACCGGCCGCGCAGGCGGTCGTGACCGTCTCACACGGACCGCCCAATCCGAAGCGCATGGAGACCGCCGCGGTCGCGGCGTTGGGCATCATCATCGGCACCATGAACGGCGAGACGCGGTCGGGCCCCTTCTCCGACAGAACGCGGAACTGTTCGAGCACGGTCTGGAGCCCGCCAATGCCGGTCGTGACGATGCTCCCGGCGTCGACGAGCGGACCGGCCAGGCCGCTCTGGCGCCACGCTTCGTCGGCCGCCATGAGTGCGTAGAGCGTGAACGGGTCGAACCGACGAAGTTCCTTGGGTCCCCCGATATGCGTGGCGTCAAATGGCGCGATTCGTTTGCTCTCGGGTGCCGTGTCCTTGAGAAGCGCGTTCCACAACGCCTCGACACCGACGCCGGCGCAACTGATGGCGCCGAAGCCCGTGACGGCAACCCGGTATCCAGAAACTGGGCCCGTCGGGGTGGACGCGACGCGCACTACAGCTTGGCGTAGATCAGTTCGAAGGCTTCGCCGACCGTGCGAATGTCCTTCAGTTCGTCTTCGGCGACTT
>Ga0208357_1000268_pt1 | contig 43105 bp, 41 predicted proteins | sample NGESurdeep092012_6_FD_184487 | JGI IMG/M metagenome (GOLD analysis project Ga0208357, IMG submission 184487) | Arctic peat soil microbial communities from Barrow, Alaska - NGEE Surface sample F52-2 deep-092012 (SPAdes) | ecosystem: Environmental > Terrestrial > Soil > Wetlands > Peat ...
ACAGTCGGAAATATCAAATCTAATTTCTGCAAGGTCGGGAACAAATACCTGAATAGGGGCCCAAAACACCGCTCGAAGGTCTTCGGTTCGAAAGTGTTACGTTGGACCTGATTTAGTCACTTGTATTCGACGGAACTCCCCTGATCAACGGGCCAGTACTGGTAGTCGCCAAAACGCGCGACCAAAAAGTAGGAGTGGACTTGATGACCGTAACGGATGGTTACACTGGTGTAACGTACGGTTACAGGCCAAGGAGGAGACATGGGGAGCACCACGGTTACCCGCGTTGATTTGGAAATTGTTGAGTCGGCCCGTGTGGCTGGCGAAATCATGAGTCGGAACACGTCACAACAAGTCACGCACTGGGCGAGGATTGGACGCGAGATCGAGGCCGCTGAGAGTATGTCGCCAAAGGCAATCTCGGAGGTGCTTGCAGGCACCGCTCACTACGATCATTTGAGTTCCGGTGGTCAGGCAGTTGTTCGGGCGTTGTGGTCCGAGGCGCTCGACGCTCGCATCGCTGACGTCAACTTCCAAAGCCGTTTTATGGCTGAAGGACGGGCCTACGCAGAACTTGACGAGGCCGGGAACGTTGTGGTTCACAATCCCGCACGTTCGTGAGCTGAACCGTCTCGCTTGTCTACTCCGGTACTACACGTCATAGCTGGTCCAAATGGTGCGGGTAAGAGTTCGCTATATCGCGTAGTCATCGCGCCCGTGATGAACCTGCCATTCGTCAACGCAGATGAGATTGCGCAGCGCCTCTGGCCAGGCGATGTTGAAGCGCACGCGTACGACGCCGCCGAGGTAGCGCAGCAGACGCGCCTCGCGCACCTCGAGAACAGTGACTCATTCGCGACCGAGACGGTGTTCTCGCATGACTCGAAGCTCGACCTATTGGTGGAGGCGGCTGATCGTGGGTACCTAACCACGCTCCATATCGTCATGATCCCAGTCGAGCTTGCGGTGGCGCGAGTCGAAATAAGGGTGTCACAAGGAGGGCACACCGTCCCTATTGACAAGATCCGGAGTCGATTCGCTCGACTCTGGGACCTCCTTGCGCAAGGAATACGACTCACGAACGATGCGTTCGTCTACGACAACTCGCGCGCGGCCACTCCCTTCAGAAAGGTGGCCACGTTTCGGGAGGGGCACCTTCTTGAGGCGCCGCAGTGGCCGACGTGGACGCCGGAAGCGATTCGTAGCGCTGGCGACCAGAAGTGATGGTGCCCGTGCTGTCGACGTTGAAGATGGTTAGTCCTCGTGCTTCGACGACGGCCTAAGCAGGTACGGATCCGTTGACGGAAGCCGCGAATACGTACTACTGGTGCTCACTCGGGCTCTTGCTACCCATGCCTCGTTGATGCCAAGGCTCCCCTGCTAGGCCTCTACCAACCGTCTACGCCAAGGTGCATCCTAAGTATGCTCAGACATGTCCGAGTTATTAAAGTTATCTCGATTTGACAAAATTTGATTAATTTAATTGACGGCGGTTATTGCCGGGGATGGCCCTGACCAAACGTGAAGTTCGTCGGATGTGGGTCGAACCTATCTAGAGTTCAGTGTTGTAGTCCGACATCACTCGTTTGCGTGAGAGTTGTCAACGGACCAATAGGAATTATTAATTTCAGCCCGTTTAGTGACGTCGGGAACGTTCAGATCGTTACCCTGTTGAGCGGAATTGTGCATTCCTGAGGGTCTGTTTTGTTCATCATGACCTGTTTCCTACATTTAGCAACGTTATTCAAAGTGCGCAACGCCCGCGCCATTGGCGCGGGCGCTGCGCACTTAAGTAGAATCTATTTTGGCTGCATGCGGATGCCGGCGTCGATGCGAATCGATTCGGCGTTCATGTAGCTGTTTGACAACAACTCAACGGCCAACGAAGCGAACTCTTCGGAGTAGCCGAGACGCTTTGGAAAGAGAACGCCCGCACCAAGGCGAGCCTTGAACTCATCGGACTGGGGACCAGTTCCGTAGATCGGCGTGTCGATGAGTCCAGGCAAGATGCAGTTTGCTCGAACTCCAATGGGCGCAATGTCACGTGCGAGCGGCAGCGTGAGGCCAACGACGCCACCCTTGGACGACGAGTAAGCCACCTGGCCAATTTGGCCGTCTTCGGCGGCGACCGACGCCGTGTTCACGATTGCGCCTCGCATGTTGTCAGCGTCAGGGTTGTTGTGACTCATGGCCGTCGCCGCGAGACGACAGACGTTGAACGTGCCAATCAAGTTGATCTCAATTACCTTGCGGTAGAGATCGAGGTCGTGGGCTGAAGCGTACTCACCGTCTTTGCCAATAGTGCGTGTCGCCCATCCGATGCCCGCGCAGTTGACCGCGCTCCAAAGTGGGGCCATGGCTATGGCGGCCTCAATGGCGGCGATGACCTGGTCGGTGTTCGTGACGTCGCAGTGAACGTACGCGCCACCGATTTCTTTGGCGATAGCTTCGCCGCCGGCGTCGTTGAGGTCCGCGACCACGACCCTGACGCCACGTGCGGCGAGTGCGCGCGCGGTTGCCTCGCCCAGTCCCGAAGCGCCGCCGGTTACGACAGCCGATGTGTTCTTGAGTTCCATGCTGCTCCTGTCATCCGTTCAGCGATGGGCTGAACCGATAAAGAGTCAAGCAGACATTGAGAGCGGGCGGCGAGACCGGAGAGCCGGTCTCGCCGCTGGGGCGAAACTCAACGAGATGTCAAGGAAAGCTCAGGGTCGGTTTGTACGAACTGCCGATACGCGTTAATCGTTGCTTCGTAGTCAGCAATGATGGTGCGCTGGCGATACAACTCGGCCACATGATCACGCTCACGTTGGCGCGCTCGTTCGAGGTGCACGCTGAGCCAGGGAAGTCCGAGGCCTGCAGCCAGTCCACAACCGACGAGCATTACCGTGAAATACACGCTGAGCATTTGATGATCCTTTCGATGCAGTCGTTTACTCGATGTAGTTTCACCACTGATTAAATGACGTTCGCGAGAGTAAGTCAAGAGGAATTTAAGAATTCTCTCGCCCCCAAGATATTCACAGTTTCCTGGTTGACAAAGTGGTGATTTCGATGTCGAGAACGCGATTGTTGCGAGTCCTCTAGCGTAGAAAGGTGACTTCCATCTATGAGTATTCCAAAGAAGAGCTCTCTGCTCTCCTCGTGGACGAGCCGCGGTATCGACTCGATCAGCTTTGGCAGGGACTCTGGATTGATGGTTTAGCGATTGAGGACATAACCACCATTCCCAAGGCGCTTCGTGCGCGACTCGTCCAGGAGTTCCCCCCGGGTCTTGAAGTGCTCAACGACGTCGCGAGTGATCGCGGTTCGACGAGGAAATGGGTCTTTCGACTCGAGAACGGTTCGACTATTGAAACTGTCTTGATGCACTACGACGACCGTGTCACGGTCTGCGTGTCGTCCCAGGCAGGGTGCGCGATGGGCTGCACGTTTTGTGCGACGGGCCAGATGGGTTTTAGTGGTCACCTCACGACCGGGCAGGTCATCGAGCAGGTCATGTTCGCCGCGCGAGCCGCTGCGCCGTCACGACTTTCCAACGTGGTCTTTATGGGCATGGGCGAGCCACTCGCCAACTACCTCGTCACGGTAAGGGTTGTTCGGCGCCTCCACGAGTACCGCGGACTTTCTGCGCGGCACTTAACCGTTTCAACGGTTGGCGTGGCTCCAGCGATTGAGCGACTCGCGAAAGAAGGGCTGCCACTGACGCTTGCGGTGTCGTTGCACGCGGCAAATAATGAAACCCGAAATGACCTGGTGCCACTTAATCGTCGCTATCCCCTTGAGCGACTGCATCAGGCGTGCTCGACGTGGCTCGAAACAACTGGACGTCGACTCAGCTTTGAATGGGCCCTCATCGACGGCGTCAACGATAGCGATAAGGCAATCGATGAGCTCGCGGCGTACGCGAACTCACTCGACGCGCACGTCAATTTGATTCCACTCAATCCCACGCCGGGCTACCTCGTTCTTGGTTCGAGCGCCAGACGAGTTGTGGAATTTCGAGATGGTCTGCAAAGACGAGGCGTGAACGTTACGGTGCGCAACACCAGAGGTCGTTCGATCGCCGCGGCATGTGGTCAGTTGGCGATCGTCACGAATCCGAAGCGTCGATCGATTCCCGTGCGCAGCGCTTAGAGTGCTTCTTCCTTCCAGAAACTCGGTCGCCAACGCACGAGCGCGAGAACACCGAGAACACACATCACGCCGCCCGAAATAATTGAGAACTCGGTTGACGTGAAGTTCGCCACCGTTCCCGATTCGAGATCACCCAAGCGAGGACCACCGGTCACGACCGCCATCTGTATGGCGGAGATTCGACTGCGGTAATCCTCAAGAATGGATGTCTGCAAAATGGTGCTTCGCATCACTGTGGAGATGACGTCCATCGCGCCAGCAACTCCTAAGCACGCGAGTCCGACCCAGAGAACGGGGACGAGACCGAAAAGCGCCATCACGAGACCCCACGAGATGACGACGAGAACAACCAGTCGACCGCGCCGACGAACGCGGTCCATCCAACCCGTGAAGAGCGCCATAATGAGCGCTCCCGCGCCGGGTGCGGCATAGAGCAGCCCCAGGATCGCCGGACCACCGTGATAAACGTGCAACGTCATGGCTGGAAACAGCGCGCGAGGAAGACCAAAGACCATGGCGTTGAGATCGACGAGGTAGACCGCTTGGACCACTGCGTGAGAACGGACGTAGCGAAACCCCTCGCCAATAGCGCGGAGCATTTTGACGCCCCCGTGTGCACCGATTGGCCGCATAGAAGCCATAAAGAATGTCGTGATCGTGAGAGCCAAGAACGTTCCCGCGTCAATGAAGTAGCACCAAGAAAGTCCGACCGTTGCCAGAAGCGCTCCCGCCGCCGCTGGACCTACCAGCGTGCCCGTGTTGTAGAGGACTTGATTAAGTGAGTACGCGGCGACCAGCTCTTCGGGTTTCACGAGTGTGGGTATCACCGCGGTTCGAAGCGGACCCGAGAGTCCAGCGAGCCCGGCCGCGAGCGCGGGCAACGTCACCAAGAGCGAGAAAGATGGATGAACAGCGAGCGCGTTTAGTCCAAGTCCCAGACTGAGGAGACCAAGAAGAAACGACGCGCCAATGAGTAGGGTTCGTCGATCGAAGCGATCGCCGAGTCCACCGCCCCAAAGAGAACCGATGATGAGGACGGGAAGTTGGATGAAACTAACGAGTCCCACCCACAGACTCGAATTCGTTACTTGATACACCTGATACGCCACAGCGACGATTGTGAGGTTACTGCCAAGTACTGATACGAATTGGCCGATAAAAAGTAAACGAAAGTCTCGGTTCGTTCGTAGAGGGGTGACGTCTACGAACAGGCGGGGCACCACCTCATCGTACGAGAGTAAGGTGAATCCCTGGGGGTAGTGGTCTAAGGAGTGTTGATGATCGGCGAAGAACTGGTCCAGTTACTGACACCCGAAGGGGAGCGAGTTAAGCACCCCGAGTACGAAAGCACACTCAGCGGCGAAGAGATATTTGGTCTCTATCGCGACATGATTATCGTTCGCCGACTGTGCAATGAGTCAACGTCGCTCCAGCGCCAAGGCCAGCTCGCGCTCTGGGCACCAATTCAAGGTCAAGAGGCCGCGCAGATTGGCGCCGGACGCGCCCTAGCCCCCATGGACTTCACCTTCCCCACCTACCGTGAGCACGGTATTGCCTGGTGTCGTGGGGTGCCACCAGAGGACATGCTGCGACTTTTTCGCGCCACCTCGAATGGTGGTTGGGACCCACAGAAGTACCGCCACTCGGTGCCGACGATCGTCTTGGGCAACCAAGCCCTCAACGCCGTGGGCTACGCGATGGGCATTCAGCGCGACGGAGCTGAAGAGGCTGTGATGACGTTCTTCGGAGACGGTGCCTCAAGTCAAGGCGACGTACTCGAAGCATTCGTGTGGGCTGCGTCGTTCAACACGCCTGTGGTTTTCTTCTGTCAAAACAACCAATGGGGCATCTCGACGCCAATGTCAACGCAGTCCAAGATTCCCCTCTATCACCGTGCGCATGGATTTGGATTCCCCGGCGTTCGCGTTGACGGCAACGACGTGCTTGCCGTCTACGAAGTCTCGAAGCGCGCTTTAGAGAGCGCGCGCGTTGGTGGAGGACCAACGATGATTGAGGCGTATACCTACCGACTTGGTGCGCACACCACGTCCGACGATCCGACGCGTTACCGCGTGGACGCTGAGGTAGAGATCTGGAAGCACCGTGATCCAATCGAGCGCGTGAAATCACTTCTCGTTCGCGAGTACAGCGTGAAGACTCCTAAATTTGACGAAGTCGCTGAAGAGGCTGACGTGATGGCGCTCAAACTTCGAGACGACGTTTTGAGCATGGATCGTCCTGACCCGATCACGATGTTTGACAACGCCTACGCCGCACCGCACCCACTGGTTGAAGAGGGTCGTCGCGAGATGATCGAACTTGGCGTCAGCGGAGGTGCGCACTGATGGCCACAACCACGATGACCATGGCCAAGGCGCTCAACGAGGGACTTCGTCGAGCCATGGAGAAGAACAAGAAAGTCCTCATCATGGGTGAGGACGTCGGCAAGCTTGGTGGTGTCTTTCGGATCACCGATGGATTGCAGAAGGACTTTGGCGAAGACCGAGTCATTGACGCACCGCTCGCCGAGTCGGCAATCGTGGGCACGGCCGTTGGCCTCGCCATTCGCGGATACCGAACGGTGTGCGAGATTCAGTTCGACGGTTTTGTCTATCCGGCTTTCGACCAGATTGTCTCCCAAGTTGCGAAGCTCCACAAGCGATCCGACGGCGTCTACACGATGGGTCTCGTCATTCGCATTCCCTTTCAGGGCGGTATTGGCGCCATCGAGCATCACTCGGAAAGCCCTGAGGCCTATTTTGCACAGACCGCCGGTCTTCGCGTGGTGTCGTGTTCCACGCCAAGCGACGCGTATTGGGGCATTCAGCAGTCCATCGAGCATGACGACCCCATCATCTTTTGTGAACCTAAGAGTCGTTACTGGGAAAAGGGTGAAGTCGATCTCGAGAATCCGCCCCAAGGCCTCTTCGAGGCCGCCGTTCGCCGCGAAGGTAGCGACGTCACGGTAATTGGATACGGGTCCACCGTTAAGACGATTCTGCGCGCGGCGGACACTGCGGCTGTTGAGGGAACGTCACTCGAAGTCATCGACGCCCGCTCGATCGCTCCACTCGATCTCGACACTATGGTTACGTCGCTCGAAAAGACGGGTCGACTCATTGTTGTCCAAGAGGCGCCTCACATGGCCTCGATTGGATCAGAGATTGTTGCTGAGCTCAGTGAGCGGTGCTTCTACTCACTTCGCGCGCCGGGCGTTCGGGTGAGTGGCTATCACGTTCCTTATCCACCCACTCGAATTGAAGAGGAATATCGTCCCAGCGTGGACCGGATTCTCGACGCGGTCGACCGAGTGATGGGATTTGAAAGTTGAGCGAAGAGATCTTCTTATTACCCGACGTCGGTGAAGGACTTGTCGAAGCCGAAATCGTTACATGGAAAGTTAGCGTCGGCGACACGGTCAAGCTAAACCAGCCCCTCGTCGACATCGAAACTGCCAAAGCTACCGTTGAGCTGCCGAGCCCTTACGAGGGAACGATTGTGAAGTTGCACGGCAACGTTGGTGACGTTATGGAAGTCCACAAGCCGCTCATCACCTTTGAAATTGGCGCCAGGGCGGGCAGCTCGCCTGCTGCCGTCGTTGCTGAGGCGCCCGCTGAGGCTGCTGGCCCCGCATCAATTGGCGAAGGTCGCGAGGCAGTACTTGTTGGCTACGGTGTCGCGAATGAGGACGGCGTTGCAACGCGAAAGCATCGTCGCCAAGGTGCACCGGCAGTTCCCAGGCCGGTCGTGGCCTCCGCGCCTGCGCCGATAATTGCGGCCAGCTCCGCGAGCACCCTGGCCCCGCGTTCGACGCCGCCCGTGCGTCTCTACGCCAAACAACACGGTCTTGATATTGCGGTCCTCGCAGGTACTGGTCGTGATGGATTGATCACTCGCAACGACGTCGAGCGCGCATTAAGTGGCGTACCCACAGCTGCGCCCGTACGAACGAGCGCACCCATTACTGGACCAAACACGACGTCGCGTTTTGTTGGTCGTGAGTTGGAGTCGTGGGCAACGGGACCCAAGGAAGAGCGATTTCCGGTTAAGGGTGTGCTTCGTTCGATGTCTGACGCAATGGTGCAAAGTGCCTTCAGCGCCCCGCACGCTGCGGTGTGGGTTCGCTTTGACGCAACCAAGACTGTTGAACTGCTCGCGTCGCTGAAGCAGCGAGCGAATCTCGCCAGTGTTCGACTTTCGCCGCTGACAATCGTGGCGCTGGCACTCTGTGACGCAGCGCGTCACTTTGCCGGGATCAACTCGAGTTTCGACGCCGCAGCTGGCGAAGTTATCGTTCGTCGAAGCGTGAACTTGGGTATTGCGGCCGACACGCCTCGAGGATTGATTGTTCCCAATATCAAGGGTGCCGATGAGCTCGACCTCGTCGGTATGGCGCAAGCGCTCAACGTCCTCGTTGAGAAGGCTCGCAACGGCACCACGACGCCAAATGACATGATCGGTACCACATTGACCATTACTAACGTAGGTCCTTTCGGCGTTGACGCCGCCATTCCAATACTCCCCCCCGGTACTGGAGCGATTTTGGCAGTGGGCCAAATTGCAAAGGCGCCGTGGGTCGTGAACGACGAGGTCGTTGTTCGTCACGTGGCCGAACTGGCGATGTCGTTCGATCACCGACAAGTTGACGGCGCGCTGGCTTCACGAGTGTTGAGCCATGTCGCGCGCTACCTCGAGGATCCCGCCGCGGCAATAATCGCTGGTTAGGCCTCGAGTGACCGAAGGAATGCAAGCGCGCGATCAGCGTGGGCGTTCATACTGACCTCACTCGAAATAACGTCGAGTATTTGTCGATTCTGACCAATGATGAACGTTGCGCGTTTTACTTTTAGAAAACTCAAGGAACGCTTGACGCCGTAGTGCTGGGCGACTGAACCGTCGACGTCAGCGAGTAGGGGATAGGTGATGCCGTTCTTCTGAGTAAACTGTGCTTGGCGCTCGAAGCTGTCCATTGAGATGCCCACCGGCTGAGCGCCAAGTTCCGTGAACTCCTTGGTGAGATCTCGAAAGTGACACGACTCTTTGGTGCAACCGGGACTCATCGCGGCGGGATAGAAGAACATGACCACGATGCCGTCGCGCAACAGCCCTGAGAGCGACCGCTCTGTGCCTGTTTGATCCGCGAGATTGAAATCAAAAGCGAAATCGTTTTTCTTCACTCCGAAAGACTAAGGGTCCAGCCGGAACCCGACGCCGCGAATTGTGAGCAAGTGTGTTGGCGTCGTTGGATCGTCCTCAATCTTCTGGCGAAGTCGTTTGACGTGGGTGTCGAGGGTTCGGGTGTCGGAGAGTTCAAGTCCCCACCACAAGGTATCGAGACAGACTTCCCGGGTGACCACTTGGCCGAGGCGCGAAGCGAAGAGACCAAGCAGGTCAAACTCTTTACGGCTCAACTCAATCTCTTGGCCGCGACGAGCAACGGAACGTCGTGCGAAGTCGATGCGTAGGTCGCCAAAGGTCACGACGTCATCGGTGTCGTCTGTCGTGGGGCGGCGAAGCACGGCGCGAATTCTCGCAACGAGTTCGCGAAGTCGGTAGGGCTTGGTGACATAGTCCGCGGCACCAATCTCGAGGCCAAGCACGATGTCGACTTCGCTCGAGCGCGCGGAGACCATGATGATCGGAACACGCGAGGTGTCGTGGAGTTCACGGCAGTAGTCAATGCCAGATCCGTCGGGCAACATAACGTCGAGCAGCACGAGATCGGGTTTCGATGAAGCGAAGACGAGGCGGGCCTCGGCAATGTTGGTGGCGCTCACGACGGAGAATCCTTCAACGCTCAGCCCAATGTTCAGCGCATCTTGGTAGCTCTCTTCGTCTTCAACGATGAGGATAACGCTGCGACCCTGGAGATCGAGTGCCGCGCTCACGCACGTCTCGAGTCGTTATTCGTGTGGGCGGCACGCCCGAGTTCATCGAGGGGACGGCGAGATCGTTGGCGTGCCACAAAGACAACGTAAAGAGACAGGGTTACCCAAAGGTGAAAGGAGGGATATCGAAAGATGGTCAGCAGATGAAACCTTGAGCGGCTTCGTTTAGGGGAATCTCACTAACTGCTGACGGTAAATCCCTCATAGACGGTCGCGGTTTTGAGATAACTTCCAGCGGCGGTACAGGTGATTATTGAAGGACAGTCCAAGGCGTAGACGCCTCCGTCAACGCCCACCGTGGCCGCCCCGCCAGGGAGCGTGACCTTGGTTCCTTGGCGCCAGGCGCCATTATCTTCTTCAACGGTCAGGGCTTGGTAGTTACCGGATCCGTCGAGGTACGCGGCTCCCGCTCGGCAGTTTCCAGCACTGGGGCACGACAGAGCGACAACGCCCCCGTTGGCCCCCGCCGATCGGCCACCCGTTGGCAGCGCCAGTTTCACGGCACTCTTCCAGGTTCCGTTGACGTCATTAGCGAGGAACCCTTCATAGTTGCCCGCTGAGTCGCGATACTGACCCCCCGCCGCACAGTTCCCCGCTTTTGCGCAAGCGATGCCTGAAAATCCATAGAGGAAGGCGTGAGGATTGGTCGCTGCGCCCGCGGGCATGGTGAGTTCATCAGCGCGAAGCCACGTGCCGTTGATGTCGCGTGCGCTTAGGGCCTCGGTGGCACCAGTGCTCGTGAGATAGGTGCCAAGAACTGCGCACGAAGCGCCCGCGCACGCAACCTCACTAAGCGAGGCGCCGGAGTACGCGCTGGCGTTGGCGGGTAGCGTCAGGGTAACTGCCCTTGACCAGGCGCCTCTCACTTGATTGATGAGGAAGCCTTGGGCAACGCCATTGACGTCAATGAAGGAACCTACGCCACTGCAGTTTCCTGCCGATGAGCAGTCGATCTGGTTTGGTGTTACGAAGGGGTTGAAATTCGTGGTTTGAGCGAATGTGATCTCCGCCGCTCGTTGCCACGTCCCGTTGACTTCAGCAACTACAAACCCATCAGTTCGAGGAGCGGTGTGGTGGTTGTCGAAGTAGCCACCTAGAGCGCTGCAGTTGCTCGCCGAGGAGCAGATCACCGAACGTACGAAGGCGTCTTGGCCGTCGCCGAGTGCGTTGGCCGGTAGGGCCAATTTGACGGTCCGGTTCCAGACGTTTCGCACCTCGTTCGCGACGAATCCTTCAATATTTCCTGCCTGGTCTTGGTAGTCCCCGACGGCAGCACAGTTTCCGATCGTGCTGCACGAAAGGCTTTCAATCGTGAGGTTTGAAGCCGCCGCGGCGCCAGCGGGAGCCTTCAGCGTGGTTGGTGCTCGCCACGTGCCGTTGGTTTCGGTGAGTATGAGACCGTTCTCGTTGCCCGCGGGGTTGTTGTAATCTCCTCCCGCCACGCAGTTTCCCGCCGAGACGCACGAAAGCGTTGGTAGGTAGCCCTGGTACAGTCCTCGCGCGCCGCTGGGTAGCGTAACTTCTTTCGCGCTTTGAAATACCGGTGTCGTGCCGGCCGACGCCGGAAGTACCGAGGCGAATGTTACGAGCGCAGCGCCTACGACAACGATGCGTAGAAGCTTCATTAGATGGTCTCCAATTGCGAGAGCGTCACGACGCAAGCGCTCTTATACGACGGCGACCGGCTGATCCGGCGCCTCTCGACTCGTTCATAAGTATAAAGAACCGGTGCTTAGAGATTCTGGGCGCGACGTCCGATAGAGAGTGCCTTTAGTCAATTCTTACGCTAAGCAGGAGTGGGCGTCACTGTCGCGTTCGGATACGAATCATGGCTCGAATGGCGCAACGCGATGGCACTTCAGATGTCCCACATTTCAATACCAAATGAAGCCCCGCACTGCAGTGAGTGATTAATTCGGAGCGTCGATCAGACGACACGGAATCTGCGCGTTCTCGTCAATCCAGTAGCTTGCACATACGCGGTGATACCCGTCAGCGACTATGAGCGGTCGTCCTTTGAGGAACTTTCCACGCACGAGCAGTACCGGAGAGAGCTTGCGACCAGCTTTGACCTTATTCAAGTCTTTCAAAACGTGCGCGTTGTCTCTTGGGAGTAGTGACAACTGACTCGCACGAAGGAGATCCTTCGCTTCATAGATCGACGTTGGCGCACTCTGGAAAAGCTTGGCGATGGCGTTAGCGAGGAGGGGATCACCGGTCAAACTGAGATAGGTAATCGCGGCGGGGTAGTCGTGGTCCTCTGGCTCTAACTGCCAGTGTTCGCTCTTCATCTCGCCTCCTTCCAAGAGCCTAGAGCAGTGCTTCGACGTTGGCGTGGGTGTATGGCTGATGGGTTGTTCTCGCGTGGACGACCGAAACCGATCGTGGTTTTGTGTGATCACCTTGAAATCTGGACACGACACGTGGACCCCGGCTCGCGGAGATCAAGAACTATTTATAATTCCTTGTTATCCAAGAACTTGATATATGCAGACGCCTGCACCTATGAGACTCGCTATTAAGTTCTCGCTGCGACGTCGAAATGGTGAGCGATCACCCGCAAGGAAGCGGTCTCTACGGAGTCGTCCTGCGCTGGCCGGTCTTCTCCTTATTGCCCTGATAGGTGTTTTTTACATTGGTCGCTCGAGCGCCCCGCCGACAACAACGGTGCTAACAGCAAAAGTTCCGATCACCTTTTCGGCGTTCTATCTCGACGTTGGTGCATCGGCGTCACTCGGCTTTCAGCCCACGGGAATCAAAGGTCACAACGGACGAAGTACGAATGACGGTTACGCGGACGACCTGGCACTAATCGAGCGCTACATCGGTACTTCGTTAAGTGTCTACAAAACGGGCTGCCCCGGGGAAACGCTGCGATCGTATCTCAGCACGTACCTCGAACATCACTGCAATAATGCGCCCACCACCCAGCTCGGTAGGGACCTTACGTATCTTCGATCCCATCTTGGTGAAAATGGACTGATCACTATCGACATGGGCTTTAACAACATGCGGCTCTGTCTTTCGACGCTTGACGTGAATGAGAACTGCGTGAATAGAACCATCGCCGCGGTTGCGCTTGACATTCCTAAAATTGTCGAAGATCTAAAAACTGCGTCAGGATCGAACGTTCGAATAGTGGGCCTCGAGTACAGCGATCCCTTTCTTGGCCACTATGTCGACGGACCGGCGGGCGTTGTTTACGCCAACGAGACGCTCGTAGCGATGAATCGAATGAACGGTGCACTTGCGACGGCGTACGAGAGTGCGGGCGCCTCAGTCGCTGACGTTCCCGCCTTCTTTCGAATGGACGACACTGACCTCGTCTCGCTGAAGAATGTTGGCAGTTGGCCAGAGAACGTTAAGGAAGCGTGCGCCTTGACGTGGATCTGTTACTCATCGCCCTATGGTCCCGACGACCATCCAAATGACGCCGGCTACTCGTTGATTGCGAAGGCCATTTTCGCCACGTTACCTAAGACCTGGTGAACATCAGCGAGCGTCTTTACGCGCGCCGCTAACTACAGTGGATTTCGAAGCAGTTCGCGACGTTTCGTGAACTCTTCGGCGTCAATCTCGCCGCGAGCAAATCGCTCGTCCAAAATTCGAAGGGCTTCAGAAGGCTTCGTGGCTGCGTCGCCCGTCGTCATCATCTCGTGTGGGTGGTGGTGGCGCCGCTGACGCGACATCATCGTTACAATCCAGAAAACGGCGACAATGACGATGATGAGAAAAAACAACATGAAGAGACCTTGGCCCCACATCATGTTTGAGCCTCTGCCCCACACTATTTCCGTGTGTTGGTTTCCAAAGGGTGGCATTAGTACGACCTTTCGACAACTCCCCTTCTAGTACTAAGTCATGCACGGACGAATTGCAAGTACGAGAGGTCCGTTTGAGCGGATTCTTATCTGATTATTCGTTGCGGTCGACTATTCGTCGATGTAGAACAGTTCGCTAACTAGGTGGAGCGTCAAATGTGGTCGCCGTGAAGGGGCCGCCGAGAAGATCGCGCGCCGGGGGATCATCGGAATCGAGCGTCGGTGCAACGTCGTCGGCGTACTTTTCAGCGTTGTCCTTCGGGGCGTAGCCAATCGACATGGCTTCATCGAGTGAGACCACTGCTCGGGTGTTCGCCGAGATACCCCAAACCACGCGAAAACCCGGACTGGGAGTTGTTATCGCAGCTTCAAAGAGGCGCGCGCAGTCACCAGGTGAGAGCCAGTTCCAGAGGACGCGCTGATTGGTTGGTCGCTCGCGATACGAACCAATGCGCAAGCAGATGACGTCGAGACCGTGGCGATCATGGTAGAGACTGCACAGGCTTTCACTCGCGACTTTTGAAACACCGTAAAAGCTGTCGGGTCGGGGAAAGGCGTAATCGGGAATGGTGGCGCCAGTGTTGTTGGGAAGGAACCCGGCCGCGTGATGGCTGCTTGCGTAGATCACCCTGGGAACGCCGGCTTTTCGAGCAGCTTCCAGGATGATGAGTGTTCCAGTGACGTTGACCTCGAGGTACTCGTCCCATGTAGAGCCGCCCGCCGCAATTCCCCCAAGATGAATGACGGCGTTGACGTCGCGGCAAGCTTCCTCGAGGGCGCTGCGATCGAGGAAGGACGCCACGATCAACTCGGCGTTCTCGCCGGACTCTAACGCGGGCTGCTTCGCGACGTCAAGCAGGCGCAAAAGACGACCGGGTTGAGCGAGTGAGCGACGTAACAAGGTACCGATGTTGCCGGCCGAGCCAGTGATAAGTATCTTTTGATCAGCCACCGATCTCCTTTCAGATCCGGCGAGCGAGGTCAATCACTTCACGTGTTGCCCCTAAGCCGTGTCGCGACAAGAGACCTAAATGGTAGAGATGGAGCTCGTCCATTCCGGCTTCAATGTAGCGACTGAACCTTTTCGCAACAGTTGATTCATCTGCCCACCCTTGATCCATTCTGAGATACGCGCCGACGCTTCTCGCGCCAGCCACTAGATCGTTTAGCGCCGTTAACTCCTCCTCAGCACTCGTTGCGTCCCAACATCGAGCGACGGTCGTGTCGATGCCCGAGAGAGTGTCGGCGTCACCTGTCGTAGGAAAAGAGCCGGTTGCCCAGATACTGGCTGACCCGTGCAGAGTGATCGCGGCGTCGGGCTGAAGTTCGCGAACTCGTTCAACGATGAGGAGACGAAGTTGGGTGCTGAGCTTCGAACGATACTTTCCCACTTCGCTTGCCAAGTCGCTGCCGAGCGCCGCCTCAAGCGTTGGTGCGTCCGTGCCGACAGCGTCGCGAACTATGCGAGCGAGGTCGTCAACGTCAATGCCGAACTGAGCGAGACCGAGTCGACAGGCTTCACAGAAACAGAGAGACAACAGCGCCTCATCAGTGCTGGTCCAGTTCGCGAACTCACTCTTGTCGTGCACACTTCCGTGCTCGAATCCCATGGGGCCGCACGCCTCGAGGACGACGCCGCGACACTGCGAAGCAGTAAGTACCTCTTCAACCAAGGTAAGGCAGTACTCGCGGACTTCTTCAACCTGGGGACAGAGTGCATAGGGATAGACATCGCCGAAGGCATTGCGCACAACGACATCGGGATTGGCGTAACCCAACTCGTCGTGATGCGTGAGAACAATCCACGCGTCGATCGCTAGACCTTCTTCCATGAGGGCGTGCTGGGCGAGTCCGAAGGCGTTTGGTACTTCCAGCCATTTGGGGGCGCTTGGTGCGAGTCGACGTCCGCGCCACGCACCTTCTCGAATAGGGACGTAACAGGACGAACGTGGAACTTCGGTAACTCGACGAGTTGGGTGAAGTGGGCTGACCGTTCGACTGGCGTGGTACGTGGCGGCGAGCGCTACGACGTCGACACCTAGTTCACTGGCTCGCCGCGCGGCATCAGCGTCGTCCACGTAGTCCCACGGAAAGGCGTAGCCAGTGACGTTCACCAGCGTGGAAGATCAGCGTTGAAGGAAGGGTTGAACGTCTGCATATAGCGGGTGTCACTACGTTCGGTTATTCCACACGCGAGATACTGTTCGTGCAGTTTCGCCAGTGCGTCACGATCGAGTTCCACACCGAGTCCGGGCGTTGTCGGGACCGCTACAGATCCGTCTTTGAATGCCAGTGCGCCGTCGACGATGACGTCTTCGTTCTTCCAGGGCCAGTGCGTGTCCAGAGCGTAGGAGAGATGTGGCACCGACGCGGCGATGTGTGTCATCGCTGCCAAGCTGATGCCGAGGTGCGAGTTTGAGTGCATCGAGAGTCCGAGGTCAAAGGTCTCACAGATGCTCGCAAGTCCTTGCACTTTGCGCAGTCCACCCCAGTAGTGATGATCGGAAAGTATGACCTGAACGGATCCTTGGGCAACCGCAGGCGCAACGTCTTCAAAGCCGACCACGCACATATTTGTCGCCAGTGGCATCGACACGTCGCGCGCCACCTCAGCCATTGCACCCAGCCCTGGCGTGGGATCCTCGAGATATTCAAGGACTCCTTCGAGCTCGCGTCCTACTTCAATCGAGGTCGCGACGCTCCAAGCAGTGTTGGGATCGAGGCGCAACGGAATAGCAGGAAAGGCGTCGCGCAACGCGTGGATCGCGGAGACTTCCTCGCTCGGCGCGAACACGCCACCTTTCAGTTTGATCGCGGTGAAGCCATACTCGGACAGCATCCAGCGGGCCTGATCGACAATGCTCTGCGCGTCAAGAGCTTCGCCGTAACGATCGGGTCGTTCTCCTGGGTGCGCCGCCCACTTGTAAAAAAGGTAGGCAGAGAAAGGAACAGTGTGGCGAACAGCGCCACCGAGAAGGTCCGACACCGGTCGGCCCAACAGCTTTCCTTGGATGTCTAAGCAAGCAACCTCGAAGCTCGCAAAGACGCGAAGAACGGTGCCGGAGGCACTGATCTGTCCGGTCAATCCGTGGGCGTCGTTTCCCGTGATGCCGCTGAGAGCTCTAGTGGTGAGCGCGAATATCTCGTTGGTCGCGAACACGTCAACGCCGTGGAGGGACGTGGCCACAAGGCGCAGTTGCTCGAGGTGGCCGAGGTCTCCGTAGGACTCGCCCAGCCCACTCACGCCATCGCTCGTCTCGATTTCGATGATGGAGCGCACGGCGAAGGGTTCGTGAATACCAACGGCGTTAAGAAGTGGTGGATCATGAAAGGCCACTGGTGTGATCGTGACCTTGGTTATTCGAGTTGAGCTCATGGCCTCTAATTTTGTAGTCGTGCGTGTTGAGCGTGGGTTTAAGTTGTTACCTATCGCCCGTGGTGGAAGACTAACGCATGAAGATTTTCTCTCTTGTGGTACATCGAAGGGCAAGGTGTTCGTTGACAAGGGTTGAATGGATGGAGGCGCCGTGACGTCACTACGCGAGCGTGTTCGATCAGGTGAGTTCTTGAGGGGAACTTTTCTCAACCTTGGATCACCCCTCGTCGCGGAAGTATGCGCACTTAGTGGATTTGACTGGCTGCTCGTAGACCTTGAGCACGGCTTTCGCGGTGATGAAGCACTCATCGGTCAGCTTCTCGCCGGAGCCGCCCACGACGTTCCTGTACTCGTGCGCACCGAATCGGCAGAGCGCATTCGCGTGGGCCACGTGCTCGATCTCGGCGCCGCTGGCGTCATGTTCCCGCGCTTAAATACGCCCGAGGAGGCCAGTGCCGCGGTCACTCATCTGCGTTACCCCCCGCGCGGGGACCGCGGTGTCGCGAGTTACAACCGAGCGCGTAGCTTTGGTGGCGATACTCGCGACGCCAAAGAAGTCGACGACTCCTTGCTGTGTCTCGTGCAGATCGAGACGCTGTCAGCACTGGGCAACGTTGAGGAGATCGCGGCAACACCAGGTGTGGACGTGTTGTTTGTTGGCCCCGGGGATCTCTCAACGGCATTGGGAGTTCCTGGACAGTGGTCGTCGCGCGAAGTTATTGACGCGCTCGAGCGAGTGGCAACCGCTGCACGAGGAGCAAATATTGCTGCCGGTATTCTCACGCCCGATCTCGAGCGAGTGCCGTCGCTCAATGAGATGGGATACTCGTTCATCAGCATTGCGTCAGATTCAGCGATTCTTAGGACCGCGGCGCGCAGAGCGTCGGGTCAGGCATCCTAAACAAAAAGGTGGAAGTACGAATGGCGAACGAGAACAAAAAGAGCGATGAGTCGTCGGAACTGCGCGTTGGATTCGTGGGACTTGGAACGATGGGTGCGTTCATGTCCGCAAATCTTTTGAGTGCCGGATTTCCCCTTACCGTGTGGAATCGAACGCCGGGACGCGATAAAGGACTCGTCGGACAAGGCGCGACGGGAGCGACGAGTCCAGCGGCGCTGGCGCGTTCGAGCGATGTCGTCGTCACGTGCTTAACCGATTCGCCACAAGTTGAAGAGGTGCTTTTTGGACCGGACGGGCTGGCCGAGGGGCTCGCCCCGGGCTCGTTGCTCATCGACTGTTCCACGTTGAGCCCCCTTAAAACACAAGAGTTCGGTCAACGACTTGCCCTTCAGAACGTCGCAATGCTGGACGCACCGGTTTCTGGGGGTTCAGAAGGTGCGAAGAACGCCACGCTCACCATCCTGGTTGGAGGGGAAGCACCAGACTTCGATCGAGCATCGGGCGTCTTGCGCGCAATGGGTCGAACCGTCACGTTGTTGGGCCCACTTGGGGCGGGACAATGGGCTAAGGCGATCAATCAAGTGATCCTCGCTGGCGTGTACTTGGGCGTCGCCGAGGGCGTAACGCTCGGCCTAAAAGCGGGTCTCGATGTGGAGGGTGTGGTGGCTGCCCTGACCGGGGGTGCAGCGGGTTCGTGGGTTCTTGAGAACAGGAGCCAACGCATGATTGACAACGACTATCCCCTCGGCTTCAAGATTGCTCTTCACCGAAAAGATCTGGCCATTGGGTTGGAGTTGGCCAAGAGCGTCGGTGCCGCACTGCCGGTGAGTTCGTTGGCAGCCACGTTTGAAGACGGACTAATCGCTCAAGGTCACGGCGATGATGATAATTCGGCGTTGGCTCGAGCGATTCGCCAACTTTCTGGACTCTAGGTTTCTTATTGCTACACGCGAGACGTGTCGCGCTTGAAGACGCGTATTGAAATTCTCGTGAGAATAACGGTCCATACCGCGATCACGAGCCAAGCTTGAGCAGGCCAGGTGCCACCACCTAACGCTGACTTTCCGGCTTGAACGAGCCAGTACGACGGCAGCAACTTCACGATGGTGAGGAGCGCTCCCGAATTGACCAGAGGCCCAAACGCGCCTCCAAGTAGTGCCAGTAACGACGTCAGTCCACCAATGGTGGGGCCAAGAGTATCGACGGTCAACAAGTGGCCGAGCATGATGCCCATAACGGCGAAGGGAATCAGCCCGACGAGCAAGAGCCCGAGCATTGTCAGCCATTCAGTCGCACCAAGGCGCACGCCGACGATGGAGCCAGCGGTCGCCATGACGGCAATGCTGAAGAGGGCCATCATGTAACCCGAGAGAATCTTCGCACTGAAGTAGACGCTCGGTTTTAGTGGAGTGATTCGCATTTGACGGGTCCAGCCGACCTGTCGGTCCGCGGCAATTCGCGCACCACTTGATATGACTGCGTTCATCGATCCCCACGCGGCCATGCCCGTCATGAAATACAGCGGAAGGCCAATGCCGCCCTCGACGGCGTTCTTATTCGGTCCCGCGATAGCCAGAAACAGAATCAGGGGAAAGATCAAGGAGAAGATGAGGAAACGGCGGTTACGTAGAGTTCGAAGAAGCTCGAAACGAATGTAAGTAAAACGCTTCATGAAGCCACTCCGTCTTCTTCGTGGTCGCCCGTGAGATTGAGGAACGCCTCTTCAAGGCCGGCGCCTCGAACTTCAAGGTCGCGAGCCTCTGGAAAGCGCGAGAGCAGTTCACGAAGCGCCGAGTCCGACGACGCAGAGTCGGCACAGGTCAAAATGACCGCCTCTCCTCGTCGTTCGACTTTGGAGACCCCCGCCAGTGCCGCAAGCGAATCGTTTCGCACGTCGGGAAGTGTGGCCCGGATTGATCTTCCGCCGACCTTCGCCTTGATCTCGGTTGGTGGTCCGTCGGCGACAACCTGGCCACGAGCCATCAGGACAATGCGGTCCGCATAGGCGTCGGCTTCTTCGAGGTAGTGGGTGGCGAAGACAATAGTTTTTCCACGAGCGGCGACTTCGCGCATGGCGGCCCAAAAGTCACGGCGCCCCTCGACGTCAAGGGCCGCGGTGGGTTCATCGAGCACGAGGAGATCGGGATTGGCGACGAGGGCGATGGCCATGCGGACTCGTTGGGTTTGACCTCCGGAGAGTTTCTTGGTTGGACGATTGGCGTATTCACTCGTGCCGGTGATGTGAAGGACCTCGTCGACCGCGAGCGGATGGGGATAGAGCGACGCGACCATCGTCACGAGTTCGTGAACACTCATGAACTCAATGAGCGTCCCTGTTTGGAGCATGCCACCGACCGCGCCAGCTTTGACGGCGTCAGCGGGGGACGAGCCGAAAAGTGTCACCGTTCCTGAGTCGGGGCGAGTGAGTCCGAGGATCATGTCAATCGTCGTGGACTTACCGGCGCCATTGGGTCCAAGCAGCGCGAGTGTCTCTCCGCGCTGGATGGTGACATTGATGCCACGAACGGCCTTCACGGCACCGTAGGACTTAGTGAGCTCGGTGAGTTCAATCTTGTCGTCGGGGGTTTCGGTCCTGGTCACTTCGAAACCTTAGATTGAACGTCATCCAAAAATAAGCACGTCGAGGACTTGATGCCTCGTTGACGCCCTAAAGTTTTGCGCTCGCAGGCTCAGTGTGTCGTCGCGACGAGTGTGTCGTTCTCGCTAAATCCGCTGACGACGCGAACGACACCAGTGAGCGCCAGAGCTAAACCAAACACCATAAGTACGGACATGAGCACTAGCGCAGGCGGGAACGAGTTTGAGGTAAAGACGACGCCGTTGCCAATGCTCATATCGAGAAACCTTGGTGCGACGAGTGCTTCGTTGGTCCACCAAATTCCTGATCCGACTGCGATATCGACCATGAGAATGGTTAAAACTAGTGCCGCGAACGAGAGGTTTTTTAGTAACCGTCGAGAGAGGTCGACCTGGCGAGAGAGTGATACGGCGGTAGTTGTCATAGTGACAAGCGTTGCGATCAGCGAGATACCGGCGAGGAGAACGAGTGCGACATAGCTACGGGACCCACCGTTTCGTTGGTGGTAATTCAAGAAATGCGCTCGTATCGCAACACTGGCCACGAGCGCTATTGAAATCGTGAGCGCGAGAGCATTCTTCGTGACCGGTCGGCGGATAGATTGCCATCCAGCAGTACGGAGTAGACGAACAGTTGAAGGCAGAACGAACGCCGCCGCGCCAAGTACGAGGAGCACGCCAACCGTCCCCGCGAACTGAACCGACGCGACACTGATGCTTGAGAGCGTGCGGTGATTTGAGGGTATGGGATCGTTCCAATGCTCAATGAACTTCGCGAAGATGGCACCAGCAACGACGAACAAGGACCAACCACAAAGCACGAGCTGTGATCCGGCGAGCAGACGTGCGTCGCCGCTCGCCGATGTCCTGATGATGCCAACCTCGCGAGCTCGCTCGAGAAGCCCGTTTTTAAAGATGGACAATTGAACGCGCCATGGTACCGATTTTGCTCCGTAGGTATCGTCCAGGAGTGCCTCGAATCCTGCACCGTAGCGAGAACGCCACTGTTGCGGGTACCAGCGAAGCAGTCGCGTCGTGCGGTTCTTTTCGCTCATTGCGCCAACCTCGGTGCGTGGGGCGCTGGCAAGAGTGGGTTGGCAACGTCACGAAGTCGAAGGCGTGTGGCGCCTTCGTTGGCTAAGGACTGCATTGCGCGCACGGCATCGGTAAGGGCGGCACGTCCGTTTGCGGTGATTTCAAACGGCTGACGTCGATCGCCACTCTGTACCGGCGCAATGAGGCCTCGCTCCACGAGGCGCGTCAACGCTCCGTACAGGGTTCCCGGGCCGAGCACCACGCCGGCAAACTCCGTGATGTCTTTTGTGAGCGCGTACCCGTGCTTGGCCCCAGAGGCGAGGCTGGTGAGAATGAGCACCGCTGGTTCGTTGGGTCGCGCGAGATCGTTCGGGAGGGCGGTTTTGCTGTTCATGAAGCGTACGTTACTACGTCAAACGTAGTAACGTAACAATTCGTTCATTTCCCGCGTCGCTGCCTGAAACTACTTCGTTGGTTGGATTCGTGATGAAGAAACGGGCCTTCCTGGCTCGAAATAATGGACTTCCTGGGTAGAAGATTCTTTAGGGCAGACTGCTCTGGTGAACTCCAGAGAAATGGTGAACAATTGAGTCACCATCTAGGTATATATGGGTAGGGCGCGCTTCATGCGACTTCGCGTACAACTACATAAGAGGGGTGTTGCGCAATGAAGAGATCACCACTAGCGACCATCAGATCAAAGTTTGGACCAAGCACATGGGCGGCTATCACTATGGTCGTCGCGGGCATGGCCCTGCTCAGCACCGCCGTACTTGTGTCGCCGGTGAGTGCCTCTTCATCGCCAACGACCATAAAGGTGACGCAGAACAAGTCGTGGGGGCCAACGCTCTCACTGAAGAACGGTGACACCCTCTATCGTCTCTCGGCAGATTCGAAAAACAAAAGTGTGTGTACAAGTGCGTGCGCGCGAGTCTGGCCGCCGCTCATCTTGGCCAAGGGTCAAAAGAGTGCGATTGGCATAGGTGTTAGTGGACTTGGAACGATTACGCGAGCAGGCGGAACGAAGCAAGTCACGTTTCACGGCATTGCGCTTTATCGCTTTGTTGGCGACACGAAGGCTGGTCAGGTGAGTGGCAATGTCTCTGACTCATGGGGCAGTTGGTTCTCAATAAATCCAAAGCATCCTCACACTGCGCCGAAGCGATCGAGTGCAGGATCGACAACAACAACGACTGGCTCTTCGGGCTACGGGTACTAGTTCATCGAGCAGTACCGGAACAGATCTTTCGGCGTTGGCGCGACGAGAGCCCTCCTAAGCGTTGCGATGATCGATGCAGCGTCGTACGCACATGCTTTTCGGCGAAATCTGCTCCTTAACGACGTTCGTCGATGAAGGCTTATTACTGCGGCCTTGGATCTTCATTGTTTCCTTAACGTTTGAAGCCCTGGGCGTTACGACGCGACGGCGTCAAGTCCCCACGATTCAGCGATTAATGAGAATGATCGTTTGCGGGCCTCGAAGGAGTGAGTGCGCGTTGAGATCATGAGTTCGTTGGCGCTGGTGCGCTCTTGAAGTTGAACGAGTCCTTCTCGCACGATCGCCGGGTCGCCGATCACGTGAGAGGCGATGGCTTCTTCGATGATCGCGATGTCGTCACTGGCGAAGGGATAGACGTCCGCTTCTTCGGGAGACGGGAGTAGCCCAACGTGACCCGTGCGGCGTTGCAAAATGTTGAGCGCGGTTGAACCGGCGAGCCACTTTGCCTCACCGACCGTCGGCGCACAGATCACTGATACCGCGACCATGGCGTAGGGGCTTTCGAGCAACACCGATGGGCGAAACGTAGATCGATAGAGTTCGAGCGCGGAATCAAGAAGGTTGGGCGCGAAGTGGTACGCGAAAGAAAACGGTAGGCCCAACATTCCGGCCAACTGTGCGCTGAACGTGGAGGATCCTAGGAGCCACACCTCTGGGAGATAGCCGCTGCCCGGGGTCGGTGAGGGGTGTTGCGCCGCGCCATCGTGAGGCAAGAGGTAGCTGATGAGTTCGACGACGTCGTCGGGAAACGTATCGGAACCAAGGTCGGCCGCGCGACGTAGCGCACGCGCAGTGACGTGATCGGTGCCCGGTGCTCGCCCGAGGCCGAGATCAATTCTGTCCGGATGCAAGGCTTCAAGAGTCGCGAACTGCTCAGCAATAACTAAAGGCGCGTGGTTTGGCAACATCACGCCGCCCGCGCCAACACGAAGAGTGGTTGTGGCGTTGGCCAGGTGGGCAATAAGTACTGCGGGTGCTGAACTCGCGACGGCGGGCATTGCGTGATGTTCTGCGACCCAGAGGCGGTGGTAGCCAAGTTGCTCGACGGTCTTTGCCATCGCCGTTGTCTCTGACAAGGCAATCGCGGGTGTTGAGCCGGTGGCGACGGTGGCGAGGTCGAGGACGGAGAGAGGAATCATGGTGCATGCACCTTAAAACGTTGCGTTGCTCGTTAGTACGTCTTGACGCTGCGTCACCACGAAGAGATGGTCCTGCTGGCACTTTCCACCAGGAAGTCTTTCAGGAAGGAAATCTCGGCGACAGCGACAGGTCGTGACAAATCACGTGGAGCTGTTTAACCGCCATCCAGGTGCTTCTCCTTAAGGGGGTTTACCGGCGCGTCGCTAAATAGGCCTGACCCATATCTTTCAAGCGCTGATGGATACCATCCATTGAGTTAATGCCGGGTAGTAGATCTTTACGAACTTTCGCGACAACGGTGTAATTCGTGTCTACGACGTTGGCAATTGGTGCAAGTGAAGTCTGGGAGACGAACTGGTACGAGTCCATCACCGACAGTCCCGTGAGCTCAGCGACCCAATGGACCATCTGGACTTGGCTAATGCGGAAAGCGTCTTCAAGGGGCTTCGTCGAACCCGTTGTCATGATTTCGGTATCGCTCTCAAGACGAGGCCACAAAACCGGAGGGACGCCCTTAAGCAGATCGATGACCATGACGGTGTCCATTGCGGTTTCAACGGCCACACCGCACGTCTCACCTTCGCCTTGTCGAGCGTGTCCGTCTCCAAAACTGAACAATGCTCCTTCTACGTTGACACCGAGATAACACGTCACACCTGAACGCATCTCCGGTGTGTCCATGTTCCCGCCCCAGTCTCCCGGCGTGAGAGCCGAACGGACTTCGTTGAGCGCAGGTGCGACACCGACCGTGCCGTGCATGGGGTCAAGGGGCAGTGTGTACATTGCTTTCGACTCGCGTGCCTCGTACCGCACGGTGCGCTGCTCCTTGTCGATCGTGTACGCCCACGTCATCTCAGGGAGAGGCTGGTGCAGCATTTGCGTGAAGCCGTTGGCCGTCAGTGCGCCAAAGAGCGGCACCGTCGTGGAAAATCCGAGCGTGTTGCGTGGCTCAATGCTTGCAAAGTGAATGGCTAGTACGTCGCCCGGCATCGCACCTTCCACGTAGAAAGGTCCGGTCTGGGGATTCAAGCATCTCGGATCACATACTTCGCTGACGCGATCGTTTACTGAATGAATTTTTCCCGCGAAGCAGTCGAGACTGCTGGTGTCGAGAATTGTGCCGGGGCGAATTGACGCGCGTGCTTCGACGCCACCAAAGGTGTATACGAGTTGACTGACGTCATCTTCGTGATCGACTTCATACTTAAGGATTGACACGTCACTCATGGTTGCTCCTCTAGATATTTCACACTACTTAGAGACGCAGATGCCCCGCTCGTGGATCACGAGCGGGGCATCTGCAGAAAGTTCTACTCGTGGATCTCGGCTACGGCTTCCACTGCTGCTGGCTCGGTCGTGCGAAGCTTGAACAGCCAGACGAGACCCAAGATCATCCAGATGCCCACAGCCCACGCACCGTACGACAGTGGCTTAGGTAGAGCGGCGATGAACTTGAGTCCTGGAATACCCGTGATACCGGCGGCATTCATGAATCCAGGCACCAAGAACAGAAATCCGATAATTGGAATCACGATGTGGAGCCAAAACTTGCGCTCTTCTCTGCGGTGCTTTGTGTAATAGCCAATGCACGCAAGGTTTGTCACGGCATAGACGAGAACAACAATCACGACGAGTCCTGTGGCCACGATGCCGAACGCGGTCGTTGGACCGTACTTCCAACCGAGGAACAACGCAATGATGAGTCCTAAGACCAGCTGTACGAGGATTGCGTTTTGTGGCGAACGGTGTCGATCATTCAATTTTGAGAGCGACTTCGGGAACGCACCGGCGCGTCCGAACGCGAACGCGGTCCGGGTGAAAACGTTGGTCCCCGAGATGGCGTTCGCGAGCGTTGAGTTAATAATCGCTACAAGTACTAAGAACCAGAAAACAATCGAGACCGAGTTCGCCAGGCCGTCCCATGGAACATTATTTGCCGACGTGGAAAAGCCAGTGAACCTTTTCGGACCGTAGGCAACGTCCGCGGCGTACGTTGATATGACGTACAAAATTCCAATTGACACCGTAGCGATCATGATGGCCTTGGGTACGTTCTTTCGAGGTTCACGTGTTTCCTCAGCCATTGGAGCTGCCGCCTCGAAGCCCGAGAATGCGAGGAGTGTGAAAATCGAACCAGCAATGACGCCACTCCATCCTTTGTAGCCAGGGGCATTGGCGTACTTGATCGTGAAGGCGCTCAGCGTGTTGTGACCGCCTGCCTTAAAGATCAGAACAATTGAAAGGATGGCGAATACCGTGATCTCGATGAAGCCAAGCCAGGTGGCAGTTTTGGCGGATGTTCGAATACCGAGCCAGACCAAGTAGCAAACAAGGAGTGTTCCGATTGCAGTGAAGACCCACCACGAACCAATTGGAAACGAGTGCACTTTTGAGTTCCATTCACCCGCCACGGTGTAGCCAAGTTGGAGCATTACCAACGGCACAATCAAAACTTCAACGGCGGCGTATCCCCAGCCCACAAGGAATCCAACCCACGGGCGTAGCCCCACTGCGCTGTACGTCGCAACCGATCCCGACGAAGGAATGTGTTTCGCCAGTTGGCCAATGCTTGAAGCAGTGAAGAAAATGCCAATGAACGCAAAGATCACGGCGAGCGGGAGTGCTCCACCGGCCAAGGGAGCTCCGAAGGGGATTGACGCGGCAATTGCCGCCGCGGGCGCCATCGAACAAATCGACTGAAAAGCAACTTCTCGCAGGCCAATTGCGTTGCGATCCAACTTTGTCGCTGTGTTGCTCATGGTTCCTCCTCGCTCTAATTTTCATTGACACTACTTCGTCGGTCAGGAGGAATGACGCAATTGATCTCTGGCCACACGACTTGGGAGAATGGTCGATTCGCGCCAGTGACCTCAGGTAGTGACGGTTTCCTCCGCCGTTTTCACTGGAGCGCCAAAACGAAGTTGGTATCCGCCAAAGGCGATTGAACAGAGTGCGAACCACGCCCAGCCAAGTGCCAAACCGCCGAGTACGTCGGCGAGCCAGTGCACGCCCAGCGCAATACGAACCCAGGCAGTGCCCCTAGCGGGACCTACGGCAAGACCAGCAAGCAACGCTTCCACCTTGAGGGACCGACGTCGACCAAGTACCAGTGGAAACCCGGCGAAGCACGCGGCGGTCGCTACGGCGTGGCCTGACGGAAATTACGTGCCAGAAAAACCGGTCAATTGGTCGAAGTGAGGCCTCGCGCGTCCCACGATCGATTTGAGGACGTCGGCGACGAGAAACAGCCCTCCAACGACAAGGGTGCCAACTGATGTGACACCGCTACGCAAGACTGCGAAGCAATGAACTTGGGTGAGTGGGCGGAACGACAAGGGGCACATCCCCAGACCGCCTATCGGTGGTTCCGAGAGGGGACATTGCCTGTGCCAGCGCGTCAGGTCGGCCGCTTGATTCTCGTCGGCGATCTCGAAACCTCGACATCGCGGAGCGGATCGACCGTCATTTACGCCCGTGTCTCGTCAGCCGGTCAGCGAGATGACCTTGATCGCCAAGTGGCTCGAGTCGCCACGTGGGCAACAACGAACGGCCACTCGATTGACCGGGTCGTGAGCGAGGTTGGTTCCGGTCTCAATGGCAAGCGCCGCAAGTTCCTTGGACTCCTGTCCGACTCGACAGTCACGACCATCGTCGTCGAACATCGAGACCGCTTCGCCAGGTTTGGCTCCGAGTATGTCGCCGCTTCGCTGCACGCCACCGGGCGACGCCTGGTGGTGGACGACGCGGAAGTCGACGACGACCTTGTTCGTGACATGACTGAAGTGCTGACGTCGTTCTGCGCTCGCCTCTGTGGCCGACGTGCGGCCGCACACCGAGCGGCGAAAGCGTTGGCAGCCGCCCGGGAGTCGACCGATGTCGCCTAGATACTCCCCACCCGAGGGTCACATCATCCAAGCCTTCACCTTCGCGCTCGACCCCACGCCTGAGCAGACGGCCCAGATCAGTCGATTTTTCGGCGCTCGTCGCAACGCCTTTAACTGGTCGCTCGATCAGATCAAGGCCGACCTCGAGCGCTACCGCGAGAGCGGCGAGTCAGGTACCGCACCATCGTTCTACTCCTTACGCAAACGCTGGAACGCGCAGAAGAACAGCGTCTGCGTCAACGCTGAAACCGGCGAAATTTGGTGGTCCGAGGTCTCCAAGGAGGTCTTCGCCGACGGGGTGCGTCGCGCCACCGACGCCTACTGGCGTTGGCAGAAGTCGCGGGCGGGCACGATCCAATGTCGCAAGGTGGGCTTTCCCCGGTTCAAGAAGCGGGGGAAGGACCGCGACCGCTGCTCCTTTAGTACTGGCGTAATGCGTCTCGAAGCCGACCGGCGTCACCTCACGTTGCCGGTGCTCGGCACGATCCGCACGCACGAAAACACCCGACGCATCGAGCGGCTCATTGCACTGAATCGAGCGAAGATCCTTGGCGTCACGCTCTCTCGCCAAGGGAATCGCATCATCGCGGCCGTTCGAGTGAGTGTCGCTCGTCCCCAACAGGCTGGCGTTGCCCAGCTCGACTCCACTGTCGGCATCGACGTGGGGGTGCGGCGACTGGCGACGGTTGCTTCCACCACCGAGGTGCTGGGCGAACTCGAGAACCCTCGCGCCCTCGAACATCGCCTGAAGGAACTCCGCCGACTCCAACGCCAGCGTTGTCGTCGCACGCGTGGTTCGCGCCAGTACAAAGAAACAGCCACCAAGACCACCCGCCTGCACACGCAGGTGGCCCACGTTCGTAGTACCCACGTTCACCGCCTTACGACGAACCTTGCCAAAACCCACGGGACGATCGTCGTCGAAGATTTGGACATGCTGGCATGATGCAACAAAAGGGACTACCGGGTGCACGTTCGCGCCGGCGTGGTCTTGGTGATGCAGCACTGGGAGAGATCCGCCGTCAGCTTCGCTACAAGTGCCCCTGGTATGGGTCGGTGCTGGTTGAAGCTGATCGATTCTTTCCTTCATCCAAGACGTGCCAGGCGTGTGGTCACGTGCAGAGCATTGGTTGGCACGAGCACTGGACCTGTGAAGAGTGCAGCTCTTCACACCAGCGCGACGATAACGCCGCTATGAATCTCGCCCGTTGGGCGAGCCTGAGTTCAGTTGGAGCCCCGGTGAAGCGTGGAGCCGAGCATCAGACTGAGTCTCACTCAGCGGCTGGCGATGACACGCGAAAGGGAGGTCCGACACCTGTCGGGCCGAACAACTCCGTGAGGAGTGCGGCATGAGTGGACTCACTAGAGTGCACTCGGTTGCAACGGTAAGGAAAACGACGCCTGAGACGGAGCGCTGGCGAATGGTTTCGACCACTGCCACGATGACGGCGAGGGGAACGATGACGAGCGCACCATCCATCTGCGTGTAAATCTTCAGGACTTTCGTCGAGAGGTTCGTTGCGTGATGTGCCGCAAAGAGACTGGCACTTCGATCGAGTCGCTCAATCTGCTCGTCCGCAACGAGCGAGGAGAGTTGACTGTCCTCGATGCTCACGACGTTTTCACGTTGTCTTGATGGGAATCGCTTACCGGGTCAGATTCAACGACTTTCGCAATGTCCTGTGGTGCAGGACTTTCAGTTCTTACGGCTTCGAGTTGGGCCGCGACCGCGGCGCCATACAAGAGAGCCACGCTCGAGAGCAAGCTCCATATGAGTAACGCCACGACACCAGCCAAGGGGCCGTACGTCGCCCCGAAGGAGGAGCTTGACCTAAAGAACAGACCGAGTCCAACCGTTACCAGTCCCCACATAAGGACGGAAACGCCTGAGCCGTACGCGAGCCACGAGAGACGGGGCTGTCGACGTCGAGGGGACCAGCGAAAGAGCATCGTCACGGTTACCGTGGTGAGACCAACGCCAAGGGGCCAGCGCAACAGAGACCACGCGTCGGCCAACGCGTGGTTGCTCGTCAAGTTAATCACGTCTCTACCGAACGCTAAGCACACAAAGGCGGCCGCGGCAGCGGTGCCTGCGCTCAACGCGAACAAAAACGCAAGTCCGTATTTTTTTGAAGTTGGCCGGTCCTGCTCGACGCCGTAGATGCGATTGAGTCCACGTTCGAGTTGCCCCATCGCGGTTGTTGCCACAACGAGTGACCCGATGATGCCAAATAAGAGCGCACCGTAATGATGCGCCCCGGCGACGCGGTGCGCTTGGGTCACGGCGGTCGTCAGCACGTGCCCGGCGGGCCCGGGAATCGCTCCACGCACGGTGGCGTCGATCATCGCGCTGATCCTCCCTTTGTGCAAGACACTGGCGAGACCAACGACGCCAATGAGTCCCTCAATAGCGAGAAGTGAGATCATGAAAGCCAACGAGCGTGCATGACTGAAGCCGTCGGCGACGCGCATTCGTTTGAAGGCATCTTTGGCAAGGCGTCCCCAGCCCGTGCGCTTCAGTACTGCCCATGCGTCGTCGCCACTCAGGTCTCGTGTCTCGGGAACGAGCGAGGCGCTGCTCACTGTTTGTACCTCGTTGGCACGCACACGTTGATCGCACCGGGTTCGATACTTGCTCGAATCTTCTTCGTTGCTTTGCGCGCGCCACCATCTAGTTCGTACGTCGTTGGGCGATCGAGTTTGACGCGCACCTTGCGTGCGCGAGTCATTTTTGTTAGTGGCGAGTGTTTCACGTCGTCGACCACCATCCGACTGAGTACACGCGCCCACTGAAGGGCACTCTCAGCCGTTACGACCCCGACCTCGAGCAGGCCATCATCGGGCTGAGCATCTGGGAAGGCGACGATGCCCCCGGACAAGCTGCCCATCTGGCCAAGAAGCACGCACGTCGCGTTTCCTTTGAACCATGGTTCTCCGTTAATCTTGATGCGCACCTTGCGGGGATTCATGTGCGTGGTACGTACGCCAGTCCATACGTAGGCCAGACGGCCAAAGTGACCTTTTAACTCACGGTCAGCATCGCGCATCATGATGGCGTCGTACCCAACGCCCGCCATCACAGCGAAGCGCTCACCGTTCAAGACGCCGACGTCTAATCGACGCCGGTCTCCAAAGAGACCGACATCGACTGCGGAACTCAAGTCCTTTGGAATTTCCAAATTATTGGCCAGAAGGTTGGCGGTGCCCGCCGGCAAGATCGCAATATCTACTGCTTCACCCGCCACGGCGTCCACACACTGTTGAACCGACCCGTCGCCGCCCCAAATGAAGAGAAGTTCCGCGCCTTCCTTCACCGCTCGACGAGCGAGTCCGGGCATTTTGCTGCTTTTGGAAGCTTCGTACCAGAGGGGGTTCGGGAATCCTTTCTCGGTCAAGTCTTTACGGAGTTCAGCGAGGCCCCCGCCGAACGTCTTCTTGCGATGAGCGATAACGGCGATAGACGTCATCATCCGGCGTCGTCACTTGGAGAAGCGCCCGTGACGAGAGTCGATCTTTCTTGTGCGGCCGAGTGGAGACCACGATGTACGTCGGTTACTCGAATGATGAAGACGGCAGCTATGAGGGAAACGATGCCGAGGAGGAAACCGGACATGACGTCAGTCGCGTAGTGCTCCCCCCGGTACACCCGGTACACCCGGGACAACGCAACCGCTACCGTCAAGGCGAAGGCGAACGCCCACATGAGAACGCGTGCCCACCATCGACTGCTTGCTACCGCAACGACGAGCGCGAGACCCCCGTACAACGCGAAGGTGGCCGCGGTGTGACCTGAAGGAAAGCTGTAGGTCGAGGGCGCTCCCCCTAAGTGACTCACGGCGGGTCGTGGTCGTGCGTCGTGGCAGTCTGCCGCTCGTCGTCTCAAAGAGACACTTCGTGCGGCAGTATCTACGCTGACGTTGAAGACTTTTGTTGTCGTAGTCAAAGTTGCACCGCCCCCTAGTTAATTCCAGCCACCAACGCGCTTAGAACGAAGCGGGGTCTTGGCTTCTTGTCCGTCACTATAGAACGAGTCACTCAAGTTCGCTACCAAGAGGCAATGCGAATCAGCTTCGACGTACGTTGTGAAGTCGAAGAACCGGTGCGATGACCCATCACCCCTCACCGATATCGGCGAGGTTACTCAGGTGAGTGCGCTGAACAGTTGCGACGCGGTTTGTCGAGAGGTCGCAGGGTGAGCGTATTGCATTCGTCGTTAACTTTGAATTGTGAGGCACTTCGCGTCGATTGGAGTGAAAGGGAAAGCGAGATCAGAATTTCGTGAGGTCTTGACCTGTATTCCCTTTTGCGTACCTTAGGAAATCCTCAGAATCGACGCCGTAGTCGAAGCCTGAGCGGGCGACCATCGGGATCGAAAATCAATCGATAGGCGCCTTTGGCCCACTGCCGACTGCTCTTTGACACCGGGTCGACGTCGTGTGATCGAACGTGACCCGGGGGTCGAGTCCCCGTGCCGTGCGACGATTGCCATGACGAGAGTTTGATAGCGGCCTCTTGCCAAAGAACGGAACCGTGCGCTAGATCAAGAAGCGCTGGGTCTTCGTTGGAGCGTTCGAGATGCTCCGCCCAAAGCGCAAGTCGCAGATCGCGCGCGAACCGACGACTACCGTCACCCAGGCCACCGGGATCGAGCGGGAGCCTGTCATCGAGTTCATCGTCGATCACCGCGCAGGAAAGCTCTGAGTCGTGCGTCCACGAGCGGCGATTCAAGTTGTCGGACCCTACTGTGGCCCAGACGTCATCTATCACGCAGACCTTGGCGTGAACGTAGATGGGCGTTCCGGACTTGTTCTCGACGTCGTAGATTCCAACTCGCGTCCCGCCGGCAGCTTTGACAATGTCGATGGCTCGAGCTTGGGCGAGCCTGCTCGGCGGCCCCGATAACTTGCTGTCCTTGTCGGGGTAGCGCGGTACGACGCCGATGAGTTGCAAATGTGGCTGTCGACGTAACGCGTCGGCGAGGAGATTCGCAATTTCGACCGACCAGAAGTACTGGTCTTCGATGTAAATCAACGTGCGAGCTCGATTAATCGCTTTGGCAAAAGCTCTTGCGACACTTCGTTCACCATCGGGGGCGAATGGATACCCAGGTCGTCGTGACGGATACGTACGAAGCACTTGAACTGAATGTCCGCCGAGAGGGAGAGGTGCTTCGAGTTGTTTAGGTAGGGGGAGGGCAACGCGGTCTCGCGACAGTGCACGCGAGAGCAACGCACGCAGTTGACCAGCATGATTGAGTGGCGTTGGGTCCTCCCATCGCTCTTGGAACGTGAGATCGAGTTTGCTCACTACGGGTCCAGATATCTCTAATTGCACATCGTGCCAGGGGGGTCGCGGACTGTAGCGCTCGTCTAGTTCGATGGCCTGAGCGTCGCCGTGATGGTGAGCGCTGTCTCGGCGGCCGTGACACAAATCAATCCCCCCGATGAAGGCGACGTCACGTTCGAGAGCATCGGGGTGACGGATAACAACCAATTTTTGGTGATGCGATCCGGCTCGACGCACTCTCTCATCAAGAAGTACCTCGCCGCCAGCCTTCGTTATCTCCAGAGCGAGACGACGATTCTGCTTTGAACTAAACGCGAAGCGGTCGCTGTGCGAACGCCACACCAGTCCGCGAACATCAACGCCGCGCCGACACGTGTCGGCCAAGAGTTTCGCGATCGTCGTCCCGTCATCGGAGACGAACTCGTCCGCGTCGCCTCGCCAATCGGTAAACCGCACCTCGTCGGATGGTTCGAGGCACGAGATGGCTTCCGAAAGCCGAGTGAAATAAGAGGCTCCATCAATTAAAAATTCGACGTGGTTGCCGTCGCTCCACGCAACGTCGATTGATTGTTGCGCGTCAATCGTGGTCGCCGGGTTACCCCGTTCCTCGGGAGTCAGAAACCAGTCGTCTAGGCGCATTAGATGTCAACGTACTATGGGCGTCGCGAAGCCCCTCGGTGATGGCAACGCAGCCAAAGACAAGACCTGTCGAATCCTCGATCAATTGACCTTCACTACATCCGTGGAACGATTCATCGGAACGAACTTGCGCTCGCGCCGTCAGGGGTAGGAACCCTTCGTCGCGACTTAGTCCGGCTCAGCAGAAATCTTCATATTGATGTGGGCGCTACTGAGGTGGTCCCGAACCAAGTACAAGTGCCAAGGTTGCTTGAGCGCCGCTGGTGTCGGTATAGCCAACGTTCACAGTGTCACCAACATTCAGTGTCTGCAAGAGATCGTCGAGGGACGTGACCGTCGAGACGGACTGACCGTTCACTGAGACGATAACGTCGCCCACACTCAGGGCTGAGTTCGCCGCGGCGGTGCCAGGGATCGTTGCCGCGACGGTGACACCGCTCGAGGTGCTCGGTGGCTGATCGCCAATTCCCCCGAATGGGTTGGCTGCTGCTGCGACCTCAATGCCGAGGAACGCGGTTTCGCCAATGTGGACAGTCGACGACGCGCTACCGTTTTCGATTTTCTTGGCGATAGATAGAGCCGTGCTGATCGGAATGGCAAATGCCTGCGTCGACGTTGTAACCGCGGAATTAACGATTGGACCTTGATTGACGGACGAAGCAGCGGTGTCCATGCCAATGACTTGGCCCTTGGCGTTAACGAGTGCTCCGCCAGAATCGCCCGCTTGGATGCCGGCACTGATTTCGATGAGGCCCTTCAGTGTTTCAGATCCCGTTGCGTTGTCGACGCCGTACGCCGTAATTGTTTTGCCGACGGCCAGTACCGAACCCGCTGCGTAACTCGGCGTTCCGCCAACGCCACCCGCGTTACCGATGCCCACCACCGATTCACCCTTCGTGACTGCTTCGGTGTTCGTCTTGATAGTGGTGAGACCCGAGGCGTTGTTAAGTTGCAGCACCGCAATGTCGGACGTCACGTCATAACCCACGACCGTCGCCGTGTAGGTCTTGTTTGTCGCTACGTCGCGCGCCGAGATTGACGTCGCGCCAGCGATCACGTGATTATTCGTGAGGACGAGACCCTTAGAGGTCAAGATCATCCCAGTGCCGGCGGCCGTGGCCTGTTGGTACGAAAGATTGGTGTTGATGTCCACTAAGCCAGGATCAACGGTTTTCGCGATTTTCGCCGCGGCGGCGTCAGCAGCCGATGATGGAGCACTGACTTCCGGTGCCCGTGGCGTGGGAGGTGGTGTCGTCTCGTTGTAGTTGCCTCCGAAGTACCCGTAATATCCGTTTCCCCCCGGGGGGAGTTGCGCGTTTGGCGTACCCTGTTGCGCAACGGCGTTGGTGGTGTTCGAATTGGGATGGCCAAGAATGAAGCCAATCGAACCCGCAGCAAGCACGAGCGCGAGCGCTGACAAGCCCACCATTATTCGTTTTTGAAGATTCCGTCGCGGTGTACTTAAAGAAGTGGTGTCCGAAAGAATCGGTTCCGACTGCCCAAGATTTTCGTGCTCTGTCGTCATGTCCATTGTGAGTTCCTCTCACCCGCTTGTTGCTTTATTCCAGTGTGAACCTTGGTCCTGAGTTGTTGGTTGAGAAGACGTAAGAACCGACTAATAAATCGGCATCAGGTCTTTTGCGATATTTCACGCAACAGCGCCGCGAACGGCCAACATTCGCAACGTTTAACCGTGAACCGGCGCAACGAGCCCACCGTCTCGAAGATCTTTGAATTTCATGTGACTGTAGAAATTCAGATGATCATGAGGATCGACGTCGCGATCGTTGACCACCTAGGCGACGTTTGGATTAGCACTCTGTTCGAGCGTCAGGTGACGGGTTTCGTGGCCGAACACGGCTACCACCACCACGGCAATGAGTGCCACTATGCCGACCAGCGAGTACACGGCGCCCACCCCAAAATTCGAAAGCACGACCGGAATGAGTGACGGGCCAATGACGCCGGAGATGAGCCTCCCGAATCCTTCGGTCGTCGCTACGCCCCACGCGCGAATTTCGGTCGGATAATTTTCAGAGGTGTAGGTCTTCACGGCCGGATCAACCGCGATGCCGAAGAACGACATAAGACAGCCAAGAATAAGTATCGGAACGGCGCCTCGCACGAAGCCGAAGGCCAGCGAAGCCAACGCTGCAACGGCGGTGAAACTAATAATGACTGGCTTGCGTCCCCAGCGCTCGATGACCCAGGATTCGAGAAGTTTGCCGGGAATGGACACGCCGACAATAACGGCGGTAAAGGCAAAAGCCGAGGTGAGGCTGTAGCCCATCTTGGTGACCGCAGTGGGCATGAAGATTTGGATTGAATAAAAGATGAAAAACGTTCCGCCGAAGGTCGCCCAAAGGGTCATCGATCGACGTCGAAGCGGGGGAAGAAAAATCGCGCGAAGGGGGTGTGACGAAACTACTGGCGGGCGTTCTTCGTCGTGCGAGAGGGGCGCAAGCGGGGCCAGTGGTCCCCTTTGGAGGCGCTCGGCACGCGCTTCCATCTGCTTCAGCACTGCTTCGGCTTCGGCCCAACGACCGCGCGATTCAAACCATCGTGGAGATTCGGGCAGGTAGCGCCAGACGAGTAACGCGAACAGAATCGGCAGCCCTCCGATCATGAACATGATCCGCCAGCCAGTGGTGTCCTCGACGTTGGGAATGAGCAGGAATGCCAATAAAGGAGAGAGAAAGTAACCGATGGACAGGAACGAATCGGCCCAGGCAATGTAGCGGCCGCGACGGTTCGGCGGACACAACTCACTCGCAAAGACGTAGGGAATCGGAAAGACCGCGCCCATCGCCATCCCGTCGGCGATGCGCAGCGCGATGAGGCTATTGGCGCCGTGCGTGAAACCTGTTGCAAAGGTCAGAACTGCGTAGGCAACCGTTCCGACGATGAGCACTCTTCGACGGCCGAATCGATCCGCAAGTCGACCGGCGGGGACGATGCCGATGACGATGCCGATGTTCGCAGAGATTGCAACGAAAGACTTCATTCCAGTCGAGAGCGCGAACTGCTGAGTGAGCGATGGTAGGACCGACCCAGTGAGGCCGATGTCGTAGGACTCAATGAGCCAACTCAAAAAAAGCAAGATCATGATTCCGCCGAGCCACCTATTAGTGGGGAGGCGGTCTAACCTGGCGGCCGCCCTGGGGCGAAGCTGCTCACTCATCTCGAATCCAATTTACAGAGAGAATTCTCACAAGACGAAGGAACGGGATGGCGACATTTCTACCGGGCCGACACTTCGTTGACAAGCCAGACCACCAACCACTAGCGTCCGGCTGGTGGAGAACCCTCCTGCGAGAGGTACCCCTTCATCGACTGAGCTACAGGGGAAACACCGATCGCTCGGGCTGGCGAGCACAGTCGCGATCGGCATTGGTGGGATGGTCGGCGGCGGCATCTTTGCCGTTCTTGGGTTGTCGATCGAGCTCGCTCGTGGTGCGGCCCCGATTGCGTTTCTCATCGCTGGTGGCGTAGCCCTCCTCACTGCTACTTCCTACGCTCGACTTTCAGTCGCCTACCCGAGCCGTGGCGGCACGGTCACGTTCCTCAACGAGTCCTTCGGGTCGGGTGTCTTCGTTGGTGGCCTCAATATCTTGTTGTGGTTCAGTTACGTTGTCATGATCTCGCTGTACGCCACGGCCTTTGCGAGTTACGCGGACAGCCTTCTGCCAGGACGCCCGAAGTCCGTGGTCGAGCATCTCCTGCTGAGTGGTGTCATCGTCGTCATCGCCATTCTTAACGTCGCTCGTGCCTCGATCGTTGGTCGCGCCGAAGAGTGGATCGTGGCCGCAAAGTTGGCCATTCTCGTTTTGGTGGTAGCCACCGCTTTCCACGGTGCTCACTGGTCCCACCTCGCTCGGGGTCAATGGGCGAATGCTCTCGCCATCGTTGGCGGCGGCATGGTGATCTTCGTTGCCTATGAGGGGTTCGAGCTCATTTCTAATGCCGCAGAGGACGTCCGCGATCCGCGTCGAACGCTCCCTCGTGCGCTCTACGCCTCGGTGGGCATCGTGATTGTCTTGTACGTGCTGGTCGCGATCGTGACTGTTGGCTCATTAACATTTGGTCAGGTTCACAGTGCGAGTTCCTACGTCCTCGCCGAAGCGGCGCGTCCCGGCCTCGGGCAAGTGGGGTTCGTGCTCGTGGCAGTAGCCGCACTTCTCTCCACCACGTCAGCAATTAATGCCACCCTCTATGGCACGGCGCGCCTGTCTTGGACAATTGCGCGATCCGGTGAACTCCCCGAGGCTTTCGACAAGAAGGTTTGGGGCCGTCCCATTGAGGGCCTCTTGGTGACTACGGGGCTAACCCTCGTTGTCGCGAATTCTTTCGACCTCCGCAGCATCGCCCTCACCGGCAGTGCCGCGTTCCTGATCATTTTTGCCGCGGTAAACGCCGCCGCCGCTCGCCTAGCCAAAAGCCGAATGCAGCGCACGCTCGCCGTGGTTGCGGCTTTGGCCTGTTTCTCTTCGCTCGTGGCCCTGATTCTGGAAGAACGGAACCGAAACCCCCGAGGAGTGATCATTGTTGGAGGACTCGTTGCCGGCTCATTCGTCGTGGAAGCCGCGTATCGGAAGCTCTCAGGTCGCGTCATCCCTTCTCATTTGGCCTTGCGTGCGCGTGTGTCCCATAAACCCTCGGCCACGAGACCATCGTCAGCGGGCGAGGAGTCGTGATGGTCGAGAGAAGCCTCGTCAGTCGATATATTCCAAGAAGCGGCAGCGACAATTACGAAGACAGAATCTAGTGACGCCAAACAGACGACGAGAATCGAAGTCACGTGCTCGGCTTGAGTTTTGAGTCAAGTGAAGTAGCGTCGCGCTATCGCGAACAGCCAACCGCGGAGGCGTAGGCGGAGAACGGTAGTTCGTAGAGTTTGACCGCGTTTGGATTGCTGTGTATGAGACTAAAGCGCCACTGGCCGTTCACGTAATGCCAGAAATCCACCAGCTGAACGCCGCTGATGGAGTACCGGACCCGCCAGTAGCCATCTACGCTCGCGGTCGCTCCTTCGACGATGGCTCGACCGGGCGCCGTTGGGCATTCGACATGTCGCTTCACATAGTCAGCGCGAGAAATGATGGCGCGACTGCTCGAATCCCATCGGTCGTAGACGGGTCCGTCCCTATTGGCCGAATAATTTGCGTTGAAGCGTACCGCGATCTGTAGCAATGCTTGGCGAGTGTCGGGATCGGACACCGTCTTTAAGGCGTGTGTCCTCGTCGAGAGTTCGAAAGTTGCACAACTAGATAACAGCATTCCGGCGGCGAGTACGAAACAAGCGTTGATAACTTTTCGAGACCGGCGTCGACGCACGAGGTGGGAGCATAGATCCTCACTGGTCCTTCGTCGCGTATGTTGCGCCGTCGATGCGTTGCAATAGTTCGAATCAGCATCTGCCGATTGCCATTTCTCCGGTAGCTAAGTAGACGGGAGCGACTACGTTTCGGCGGACTATTACGCAGTGGTGCCGTCTTTGCGCACGACGTTTGTTACGTCAGTTGATCACGTATCGAACTTGTTGAGTGAAATCGAATCCCGGAGTGGCGTCGTCGATCCCTGACGCGAGCCACGAGTGGGTAGCCGGTAAGCGAAAAGAGTGCGAGGAAGTTCGTTGGAGCGGGTCAAGTGCCCGTCTCGGGAGGGAAGCTGCCAGGGCCGAAAGCCGAGGACTTACGTCACGATCGTGATGCGAGAAGTTCAGATCCCCTATACCCTAGAGGGTATTGAAAGTTGGAGGTTTGAGATGCAGTTACCTGGAGACGTCGTTGAAGATCTACGCAAACGTCTGCGACGTGTCGAAGGTCAGGTGCGCGGCATCGAGAAGATGCTCGCCGAAGGTCGCGAATGTCGCGAGATTTTGACGCAACTAAGCGCCGCGACGAAAGCGTTGGAGAAGGCCGGATTCAAATTGGTTGCTTCGGGACTGACATTTTGTGTCGAGCATCCCGAAGAGGCTGCAGCAGACGGCTACGCCATCGATCAAGTTCAGCAGATGTTTATGAAATTGGCGTGAGAGGTACTTCGTGAAAGCTATTGAAACTACGATCAGCGCTACGTTGAGCGACACCGAGGCGATTGTTCGCTCGGCTCTTAAGAATCAAGGGTTCGGTGTCCTCACCGAAATGGACGTTGCTGCCATCCTTCGGGAAAAGCTCGGCATTGAGCGGAGTGCACTCAAGATCCTGGGGGCGTGCAATCCTGATTTCGCCAATCGCGCCTTAACAATTGATCCGAGCGTGAGCCTGTTGCTCCCGTGCAACGTGGTGCTCGAGACCGTGACGGACGGAACTCGCGTGGCGATCGCTGACCCACGGGAACTGATGCCCGACGCGGCGTTGGCTGGCCTCGCCCAAGAGGCCGCGCGACAACTGATTGACGTGATCGCCGAGATTGAGAAGTCGTAAAGTCCCCCCCAATTAACCTCTTAACACCAGTCAGCTCTACACGAAGGTAAGACACTAACTTCAGCGAGACGAACGATGCTGGGTGGGTCTGTAGCGAACGCCTCGGCAACGTTGTTGTGTTCACTATGACCAATGGTTTTGGGTTGTCGCTCAGTCCAGCACGGCTGGAGCGAGGTTCGTTCGATGAAGCAGGTCCTTTGTGACTCTTTGTAGATGTTGCGTCAGTGCAACTCTCTCGATCAAATGGTCGGCTTAGGGAGTAATCGGTCGAGCAACTTCGACATGGGGCACCAGCCGACCGCCGACATCAGTAACTGGTTCGCGCCGACCACGACAGGGATAAGAGCAAACCAAAGATTCACGCTCACAGCGAGGACGGTGCCGGTCAGAGTGAAGATGCCGGCGAGGAGGAAGAGAATCCGCTGCTTCCTTCTGGCCGTTGTGCTCGTGCATGACGCGAGGTCGGGTGTGGCGATAAAAGTACGTTGTGTTTTCATGACTTTAGTATACCCTTGGGGGTATACAAGGAATTTGGTCAAAAGTGTCTATATACCCCCAGGGGTATATAGACTGTACGGATGTCCACTCTCAGATCTGTCGAAACAACGTCCAACGATTACCTCAGTGACAATGGCGAATCCAAGCCGGGGCTGCTCGGCCGCCTTGGTGCCTGGTCGGTACGGAACAAGCGCAAGGTCTTCCTCAGCTGGCTTCTCATCGTTATCGTGCTTGGCATCTTTGCCCCTAGCGTCGAGAAGGCATTGAGCGGAGCGGGTTGGCAAGCTGACGGTTCCCAGTCAGTGGCCGTGAGAACACTGGCCCAGAAAGACTTCGGTGGCCAGGCCAGTTCCGCGATCGAGGTAGTCATCCATTCAGACGCCTCGCTTCGGAATCCATCTGGGGTCACCACTATTCACAACGTTGAGACGATGCTGAAGGCAAATCCTGACATCAGTGAAGTCGTGTTGCCGGTGGCTGGAATTTCGCTCAGTACTGACGGTAAGACCGCAATCGTTCTCGGCGGCGCTGCGGCCGACCCCAACACGATGGTTCGCGCCGCCGACGCTCTGAAAGGCCCACTAGCGGCACTGGGTTCGAAGAGAATTCAAGTGACCGCGACCGGTGCGTCGGTGCTTTGGTCGGACTTCAACACGGCGAATCGCACGGCCATGATGAGATCTGAACTTTTCTCGTGGCCGGTCACACTTGCCATATTGGTGCTCGCTTTCGGTTCATTAGTGGCGGCGGGTCTGCCTTTGTTGCTGACCATGGCGGGCCTGCTGAGCGCGGCGGGCATGTTGGACGTTTTGACGAAGATCACGCCGATTTCTATTTGGGCGATGAACTTCGCACTGATGTTCGCCCTCGCTCTCGGTATTGACTACGCACTCTTTATCGTGGTGCGCTTTCGGGGCGCTCACTTCGGTCGCAATCGCGACGTAAAGCATTCGGTCGCTGAAACAATGGACGCCGCCGGCAAGGCAGTCCTTTTCTCGGGCGTCACTGTTTTGATTTCACTTTCGAGCGTCATGGTCGTTCCTTCGCCCGCGTTCCGCTCAATGGCGGGAGGAATAATGCTGGCGGTGGCGTTCGTGTTGGCGGCTTCGCTCACACTCCTGCCCGCGGTGCTCGGTCAACTTGGCGACCGAGTCGATTCATTAAAGTTGCCTTGGGTACACGTTGGCGAGCACCGTTCAGCGCGCTTCGCTAGGTGGGGTGAGCTCTTATGGCGTCGTCCACTCATCTTCGGCGCGGCCGCGATGATCGCCCTTATTGCGCTGGCCATCCCGGTCCTTGGGCTCAAGACGGCGATGCCGTCGATCAAGGTTGTTCCTCCGTCAGCGTCGTCACGAGTTGGTTACGCGCAGGTGCAGAAAGCCTTCGGCATTGGCGCACCCGGACAGCTCCAGGTGATTGTTCCGGCGAAGGAAGTGAAAGCCGCACAGAGTGTTTTGAACCTCGACAAGGGCCTCGTCGGTGTCACGCCGGTTCAGTATTCGAAGAATGGATCGAACTTGGCAATGCTCGGTGCTATTCCAAACGTCGACCCGTCAAACCCGGTGTTAGGAACGACCATTGAGCGATTGCGTTTGGAACTACCCAAAGGGAGTCTGGTGGGAGGTGCACCCGCAGAGAACTTCGACCTCCAGACTGCGCTGTCGTCCAAGACCCCTGTCGTGATTGGTCTCGTGCTGTTGCTCGGGTTCCTTTTACTCGTCGTTGCGTTGCGAGCGCTGCTTATTGCGGCGATTGGCGTCCTCACGAGCTTGCTCGCAACTGGCGGAGCCTTTGGCGTAGCTCGCCTTATCTTTCAGAACGGCGATGGCCACAACCTGCTCGGCTTCGTGCCCCAGGGATTCCTCGACGCCTGGGGTCCCGTGTTCTTTTTCGCCATGATCTTCGCCATATCGATGGACTACACAGTCTTTCTTCTCTCGAGCGCAAAGGAGCACTTCGAGCTCAGTGGCGACCCCAAGGACGCCATGGTCAACGGCCTTGCCCACTCCGGTCGCGTCATCTTCTCAGCAGCGGCTGTGATGATCGCGGTGTTCTTCACTTTTGCGCTCTCAGGTCCGCTCCCCCCAAAGGAGATGGGAATCATTCTTGGTGTGGCAGTCTTTCTCGACGCATTCCTGGTGCGGCTGGTCTTGGTCCCGGTACTCTTGCGCCTGACGGGACGCGCGGCGTGGTGGCTA
>Ga0208357_1000269_pt1 | contig 43101 bp, 38 predicted proteins | sample NGESurdeep092012_6_FD_184487 | JGI IMG/M metagenome (GOLD analysis project Ga0208357, IMG submission 184487) | Arctic peat soil microbial communities from Barrow, Alaska - NGEE Surface sample F52-2 deep-092012 (SPAdes) | ecosystem: Environmental > Terrestrial > Soil > Wetlands > Peat ...
ACCCGCTGATCCCCAACCCGAGGAACCACATATTCCCGCCCAACCCCGGCGAGAACGTCGTCGAGGCCAATGGTTGATACGCGAACCACCCGAACGACGCAGCCCCCTGCGGTGTCAAGAACCCCGCCACCGCGATCAGACTGCCGAAGTTATACAACCAATACGCGAACGCATTCAACCGCGGGAACGCCACATCCGGCGCCCCGATCTGCAACGGCATGATCACATTGACGAACCCCGCGAACAATGGCGTCGCAAACATCAACAACATGATCGTGCCGTGCATCGTGAACAGTTGGTTGTACTGCTCCCGCGTCTGCACAACCTCAAGCCCCGGCTCGAACAACTGCGCCCGCATGATCAACGCCATCACACCGCCGATACAGAAATACACAAACGACGTGACCAGATACATGTACCCGATCGTCTTATGATCCGTCGAGGTCATCCAATTGACCAGAATGTTGCCCTTACGGGTCACTTTCGGGGTGCTGAACGGCGGCGGCGACGGCTGTGTGACAGGGGCTGCGGTCGGTGCCGGTGCTGTTGTCGTACTCATTTCGCGTGCCCTTACTCGTTGTTCTTCGGCGCGTTCGTACCGGGCAGATTGTTGTTGCGATCGTAGTTGGCGCCCAACTGCCCGACAAATCCCTTGGCCTTCAGGTCCGCAATATGGGCCTGGTAGTCGGTCTCAGAAACGATCTTCACGTTGAAGAGCATGGCGGAATGGTATTCACCACACAGCTCGGCGCATTTCCCGACATAGGTACCGATGCGTTCAGGCGTGAGATACATGTAGTTCGTGTGGCCGGGGATCACGTCCTTCTTGTAAAGGAACGCAGGGACCCAGAACGAGTGAATGACGTCACGTGAACTCAACGTGATCGTGATCGTCTTGCCGACCGGTAGATACAGCGTCGGAATCTCCGCCTCATCGACGGCACCCTTCACCCCGGACGACGTGTCGGCTTGTGCCTGGATTCCGGGGTCATAGACGTTATCCGAGGTGTACTGGAAGTCCCATGCCCACTGCTTGGCAAAGACCTCGATATTCAAGTCGGGGTGTGCATACGGCTTTTCGATGGCATCTTGGTCACGCGCCGTGAACGCGAAGAAACCCAGGATCAAGACCAGCGGCACGATCGTGTAGAAGATCTCGATCGGCATGTTGTAGCGCAACTGTGCAGGCAGGCCGGTCTGCCCCGTGCGTCGACGATAAACGATGACCGTCCAGATGATCAGACCCCACACGATGAGACCGATGCACAACAACACGATCCAGGACGTGACCCAGAGGCCGGCAATGCGCTCCGTGTGGTTGGTGACGGGCGGCTGTCCGGCAACGAACCCAGGCATGAATCCATGGAGCTGGTCTGTAGTACAGCCAGCCAGGAGGAATGCGAGTGTCGCTGCGATCGGAATTGCAGCCCATCGGAGTCGACGTTTCTGGCGCACCGGTGACCTTTCGAGAGACTCAGAGCAATTCACAGGGAACTGCGTATGACCAGTGCCTAGCCTACTGCGTTCTCATAGCCCTTCACACGCCCCGAGGGGCGTGCCGCGCACTGTTTCCGCCAAAGATCGCGGGTTTTCCGCCGCCCAATGCAACGAAACGGGCCATCCGATCGGATGGCCCGTTTCGACAAGTCGGGACGAGTCGCGCGCATATCCCGCGCGATCAGTGACGCCTAGTTGAAGCTGTCACCACATGCACAGCTGCCCTGTGCATTGGGATTATCGATGGTGAACCCCTGCTTCTGAATGGTGTCTTCGAAGTCGATGGTCGCGCCGTCCAAATACGGCACGCTCATCTTGTCAACGATCACCTCGACTCCGTTGAAATCGACGGTGGCGTCCCCGTCCAGCATCCGCTCATCGAAGTAGAGCTGATAGATCAGCCCGGAGCATCCGCCCGGCTGAACGGCCACGCGCAGTCGCAGGTCGTCGCGACCCTCCTGACTGAGCAGGCTGTGCACCTTGTCGGCCGCAGTGGCGGTCAGCGACACGCCGTGCTCCTCGGGCTTGGTCGCTGTCGTCTCGATCAGTGTCGTGTCACTCATGGCGCTCCTTGTCGTGCGAATTGAACGAAATCATACTCGTTACCGATGGGAATCCTCTTGGGCGGCGTTAAGCCGGGCGAGGAACAGCGCCTCTGTGAGGATGGCACGCTTGAAGACGCCCAGGTGCAGCGATTCGTTCGGGCTGTGTGCGCGTGTGTCGGGATCCTCGACCCCTGTGACCACGATCTGGGCATCCGGGAACACCTGAACGAGGTCGGCGATGAATGGGATCGATCCGCCGATGCCTGTGTCTACGGGCTCGACACCCCACGCGTCAGCCATTGCACGCTTGACCGCGTCTACCGCCCAGCCGCTCGTGTCGACGAGGAATGGCTCTCCCGTGTTGACATCGTCGAACTCGAGTTGAGCGCCGAACGGCGCATGTTCGCGCAGGTGGCGCTCGATCGCAGCGAACGCATCGTCTGCTGCCTGTCCTGGTGCGATGCGCGCGCTGATTTGAACGGTGACGGATGGTGTCAGCGTGTTCGACGCATTGGCCACGCTCGGTGCATCGATTCCCGTGACCGTGATGGACGGCTTGGTCCACAGCCTGCTGAGGATGCTTCCAGTGCCGATCGGCGTCACACCGTCGAGCAGCGCGGCTTCCTGCCGCAGCTGCGCCACGTCATAGTCCGGCGTGTCGCCTTCCGCCCCATACAGGCCCGTAACCGCGACAGAGCCGTCTTCCGTATGCAAGGTCGAGAGCAGTCGGATCATCGCCAGCATGGCGTCGGGGACCGCGCCACCGAACATGCCGGAGTGCGACGCATGCGCCAGCGTGCGGACCGTCAAGTGGAACGTGACGTTTCCGCGCAGAGAGACCGTCAGTGCCGGGGTGTTGATGTTCCAGTTGTCCGAGTCCGCGACGATGATCACATCCGCCGCGAGTGTGTCCTGATGCTGGCGAAGGAAGTTCGCAAACGAGCGGGAGCCGAATTCTTCTTCGCCTTCGATGAAGACCGCAAGACCCAGGGCGAGGTCGCTGGAGGTCGAAGCGACCAACGCTCGGATGGCGGCGACGTGGGCCATGACCCCCGCCTTGTCGTCGGCCGCGCCTCTGCCGTACAGCCGGTCGCCGCGCACGGTCGGTTCGAATGGCGCCGTTTCCCAGTCCGCTTCTTGCCCCGGCGGCTGCACGTCGTGGTGCGCGTACAGCAATACCGTCGGGCGCCCTGCCGTCGCCGCGCGAGCTGCGAGCACCGCGGGCTGACCGAGTAGACCGTCTGTGCCGATCGGCGCGCGGCTGATCGTCACCGTGTCGAAAACATCGAGGTCCCGCAGCAGCGCGGCAACAGCATCCGCGCTTGCGGCGACCTGAGCCGGATCGAACGCTGCCCACGACACCGAAGGGATGCGCACCAACGCTCCCAGATCGGCGATCGCGACAGGTAAGCCCTCGTTGACCGCCCGTGTGACCGACTCATCCGTCGTCGATTGTTTTACGTTCTCTTCGCTCTCCGTCATGCAGGTAATCTTAAGACGACAACGATTGAGGATTCACCGTGGCAAAACGACCAACCGCTTCTGACTCGGCCGCACAGGCCTCTTCGCCGGAGACGGCGGAACAGACTGCGGCGCGCCTCGAGCAGGCGGGCAAGGGGCATCCGACACCGTCCCGCAAGGAACGCGAGGCTGCGAACAAACGGCCGCTGGTGCCGGAGGACCGTAAGGAAGCGGCCCGCCAGGCGCGAGCGAAAAGCGCAGAATCACGCGAGAAAGCGCGCCTCGGCATGGCAGCAGGAGACGACCGCTATCTGACCGTTCGCGACAAGGGTCCACAGCGACGTTATGTGCGTGACTACGTCGACGCACGCTTCAGCGTCGGCGAGATCATGATCCCGGTGATGTTGCTGGTGATCGTGCTGACATTCCTACCGCAGCGGGAACTGCAGGTCTACGGAATCATCGCGTTGTGGACGTTCTTCCTGGTCGCCGTCGTCGACTGCTTCTTTCTCGGCTTCACGGTGCGGCGCAAGCTTGGCGTCAAGTTCGGTGCAAGCAAGGTGGAACGCGGCGTGCGCTGGTATGCGGCGATGCGCGCGCTGCAACTGCGCATGATCAGACTGCCGAAGCCGCAGGTCAAGCGCGGGCAATACCCGCGCTGATGACGATCACCGCGGCGGCGGACGGTTCCGCCCTCGGCAACCCTGGCCCGGCCGGCTGGGCGTGGTACGTGGACGACGATCACTGGGCCGCCGGTGGTTGGCCGCGCGGCACGAACAATCAGGGTGAGCTCATGGCTGTGCTCGACCTGTTCACTGCGACGGCGGTGGATTCGGATCAAGAACTCCATGTGCTGTGCGACAGCCAGTACGTGATCAACACGATCACCAAGTGGATGCCCGGCTGGAAGCGCAAGGGATGGCGCAAGGCAGACGGCTCCCCCGTGCTCAACCTCGAACTCATCAAGGATCTCGACACGGCGATCATGGGTCGACGCTTCCGGTTCGAATGGGTCAAGGGACACGCTGGTCACGAGCTTAACGAGGCCGCCGACCAACGGGCGCGGGCGGCGGCGCTCGCCTACCAGAACAGCTCGGCTGTCCCGTCCGGCCCGGGGTGGCGCGGTCAGGTTGCCCGGGATTCAGACAAGACCGCCGACTATACAACTGCCGCCTCCGCCGACGATGCCACCACAGTCAGTGCCACCGCCGCGCTGTTCGACTTCGAAGAGCTCACGACCGAACTGACGGATGCCGCGAACGTCGAACTGCTCGAACGTCGCCTCCTCGACCCGCTGACCCGGGCGGACCCGGCGGAGTTGGCCACGCTGCTGCATCCACAGTTCGAAGAGATCGGCGCGTCCGGTCGCCGCTTCGACCGTGAAACGATCCTGCAACTGCTGGAAACGAATCCCGTCACCGACGACACGTTCGAGGCAGTGACGACGGACGTCATCGCCGACGGGGTCATCCTGCTCACCTACCGATCGGCGAGCGCTGAGGGCGAGCGGCTCCGCAGTTCGCTCTGGCTGCGCGATGGCAACCGCTGGCGGTTGCGCTTCCACCAGGGAACGCCGGAAGCGCTCTCATAACGGGTTGTGCGTCGTTGTCGCTGCGTGTGACGTGACCGGTCAGCGACTACGCTGTGCAAGTCCACGATTGATCTGGCGAGCCCAGAGCGGCCCGCGGTAGAGGAACGCGGTGTAACCCTGCACGAGGGTCGCCCCTGCAGCCAGTCTTTCTGCGACATCGGCGGCCGTTTCGACCCCGCCGACGGAGATGACGCACAGCTCTGCGGGCACGTGCGAGCGAAGCAATCGCAAGACGTCCAGAGATCGGGCGCGCAGCGGAGCGCCTGACAGGCCGCCGGCGCCTGCAGCATCGACGGTCTCGCGCGGTGTGTGCAAGCCAGCGCGCGAAATCGTGGTGTTCGTGGCGATGACGCCGTGCAAGCCGAGTTCGACCGCAAGCTCGGCGATGCGCACCACGGCTTCATCCGCGAGATCAGGGGCGATCTTCACGAGGACGGGAGTGCCGGCGGCTTCCTCCTTGACCGCCGTCAGCAAGGGCGCGAGCAGGTCGATTTCTTGGAGCCCACGCAGTCCGGGCGTATTCGGCGAACTGACGTTCACCGCGAGATAGTCGGCGAGCGGCGCGAGGACGCGCGCGCTTTCGCGATAGTCCGCCACAGCATCCTCGACGGCGACGACGCGGCTTTTGCCGATGTTGACGCCGAGCACGGGTCGCCGCGGGTTGTCGAGCACGCGGCGCAGACGAGTGGTGGCCGCTACCGCACCGCCGTTGTTGAAACCCATCCGATTGACGACCGCGCGATCGGCGATCAGTCGGAACAGGCGCGGCTTCGGGTTGCCCGGCTGGGCGCGTGCCGTCAGCGTCCCGACTTCGACGTGGCTGAAGCCCAGCTGGCCGAGACCGATGATCGCCTCACCGTCCTTGTCAAAACCGGCGGCGACGCCGAACGGCGAGTCGAAATGCAGCCCCAGTGTGTCGACGGCCAGCTGATCGCGGGGGCGCGTGAAACGTCGGACAAGTCGGCCGATGCCGAGGACGGGCAGGTATCGGATCAGCAGGAACGCCAGGTGGTGGGCGAGCTCCGGGTCGAGGTGACGCAGGACGAGAGTGAAGAGTATGCGATACATGCCGGTGTAACCCTAGCGGCTAGCGCGGCGTCACTGTGCCGCATCCGTGTGCTCGGACCGCAGCCGTGCAATCGCCTCCTCGAAATCGCTCAGCGAAGCGAACGCTTGGTAGACACTGGCGAACCGCAGATACGCCACTTCGTCGAGCTCGCGCAGTGGCGGCAGGATCGCAAGGCCGATTTCGTTGGCCTCGATCTGCGACACCCCTGTTGCTCGGATCGTCTCCTCGGCGCGCTGTGCCAGCAGGGCGAGATCCGTGTCTGTCACCGGGCGCCCCTGACAGGCCTTGCGCACGCCGCTGACGATCTTTTCACGGCTGAACGGCTCGGCGACTCCACTGCGCTTGATCACGGTCAGGCTCGCCGTCTCGATCGTGCTGAAGCGACCACCGCACTCAGGGCACTGTCGCCGTCGGCGGATCGACAGGCCGTCGTCACTGGTGCGCGAATCGATCACGCGTGAATCTGGGTGGCGGCAAAACGGGCAGAACATGCCAAAAGACTAGCCGACGCGCCTGTTCAATTGCGTTCGAAGCGGGCGGTCACAGCATCGCCGTGGGCGGGTAGATCTTCTGCTCCGGACAGCGCCACGATTTTGTCGGCGACGGCGGACAGCGCGGCCGTGTCGTAGCGGATGATCTGCTGCGGTCGCAGGAACGAGTATGCGCCGAGCCCAGACGAGAACCGCGACTGACCGCCGGTCGGCAGCACATGGTTGGAGCCGGCGAGGTAGTCGCCGAGACTCACCGGTGCGTCGGGGCCGATGAAGATCGCGCCGGCGTTCTCGATGAGGGCAAGAACGTCGTCCGGATTCTCAGTCTGGATCTCCAGATGCTCCGGCCCGTATGCATTGCTGAACGCGGCAGCCATGGTCAGGTCTTTGACGAGGGCGATCGCCGATTGCGGCCCACCGAGGGATGTGCGCACACGCTCGCTATGACCGGTACGCGCCGCGCGGATGTCCAACTCGGCCCGAACCCGTTCAGCGAGTTCCGCAGAATCGGTGACCAGCACGGCTGCCGCGGCTTCGTCGTGCTCGGCCTGGCTGATCAGATCGGATGCGATCAGGCGCGCGTCCGCCGCAGCATCCGCAATGATCAAGATCTCGGTGGGTCCCGCCTCTGAGTCGATTCCGACCGTTCCACGTACGAGCCGCTTGGCGGCCGCGACGTAGATATTTCCCGGGCCGGTGATCACCTGTACGGGTTCGAGCGCGAGCTCGGGCACGCCCCAGGCCAAAGCGCCGATCGCACCGGCACCGCCCATGGCGTAAACCTCGTCGATGCCGAGCAGCCCCGCTGCTCCGAGAATCGTCGGGTGCACACTGCCCGCATACGCCTTCTGCGGCGGACTCGCCAACGCGATTGAAGCAACCCCGGCCACTTGCGCCGGCACAGCGTTCATCACAACGCTCGAGGCGAGGGGCGCCTTGCCGCCGGGCACGTAGAGTCCGGCGCGCTCGATCGGCTGCCAGCGCTGCTCGATGCGTGCTCCTGGTGCGATGCGTGTGGTGACCGGTCTGGGCAGCTGAGCGGTCGTCGCCACGCGCACCCGGGCGATGGATTCCTCGAGCGCGCCGCGCACGGCCTCCGGCAGCTCCTCGACGGCCCGAGCGATGTCGGTGACGGCGATTCTCACGGTCGCCGGACGCACTCCGTCGAAGCGCTCGGCCTGGTCTGCCAATGCCGTCGCTCCGTGCGCTCGGACCGCGTCGATCAACCCGGCCGCGGCCTGCGCGGCGTGCGACACATCGAGTGCCGGCCTCGGGACGAGATTCAGGTAATCGGCGCGGCTAGGCTGGGATTCTCGAAGGTCGATCGTCTGGATCATGGCCTGCCCAGCCTATCGGTTGGGAATATGTCGAGCCCACCAGCGATTGATGCATTCGTATGGATACACCGTCTACTCCTCTGCCGACCGGATCCGGCGACCTGTCCGCTTTCAAACAGGCATTCCGACGCCATGCCGCCGGTGTCGCGATCGTCACCGCCCTGCGCCCGGACGGCACCCCGGTCGGCTTCACTGCAACCTCGCTCGCTTCGCTTTCCGCGGTCCCTCCGCTCGCCAGCTTCAACATGGCGCGGACCGCCAGCGCCTGGCCAGCCGTTGCTGCAACGGACTTCGTCATCATTCACATGCTCGGCGTGCGCAATCGCGAGGTGGCTGAACTCATGGCTGGTGACAACAGCATCCGCTTCGTCGGCGATCACTGGGCGCCCGGCCCGCACGGTATTCCGTTGATCCGCGATGTGACCGGCTGGATGCTCGGCCACATCGTCGAGCGCATTCCCGTTCACGACAACGCGGTCGTCGTCGCGGAGATCGTCGATGGCGGCCTCGGAAACGAAGACGAAGCACTGCTCTACCACGAGCGCACGTTCATGCGGCCGGGGAGCCCGGCCTGAGTAACGCGCCCGTGTCCGGCTAACCCAGGCAGTGCGGCCCGAGCAGGCTCTTCAGCTCGCCGTACAGGTCCGCAGACACCGTCACAGGGCGCGGCACCTCGAACACCCGAGCCGTCTGCCCCGTGATCAGTTTCAATCGCACCTCGCTGGCACCACGGTGTCTGGAAAGGATCTCGCTCAGGCTCGTCATGGTGCCGGTCGTCGCACGAGTGTCGGCCACGTTGATCGTCAGCGGCCCCGAGTCGAGCTCCTGGCCGAATTCCGGAGTGGTCAAATTGAACGCGTGCAAATTCATGCCGTCATCGCGCAGGCTGACGCGCCCGCGCACGACGACGATGCTGTCGCCGATCAGAGCGGGCGAGAACTCGAGGTAAGCCTTGCCCATGAACATCACGGTGATCTCGCCACCGAAGTCCTCAACCTGGATCATGCCATACTGATTGCCCGACTTCTTCGCAACGCGATGTTGCACACTCGTAATCAACCCCGCGATGGTCACCGTGTCACCGTCCTGGGTGTGCTCGGACGCCATCAGGTCGGCAATCGTCGTGCTGGCGTGCTTCGCCAGCGCCGTCTCGAGGCCGGCAAGCGGGTGGTCTGACACGTAGAGCCCCAACATCTCGCGCTCGAATGCAAGCTTGTCCTTCTTGGCCCACTCCGGTCGATCCGGCACGCGGTCCGTTGCCTGCGGGTCATCGAAGAGGCTGTCGAAGTCGAACCCGACGTTGCCGTGTTCTTCGTCCCGTTTGATCTTCACCGCGGACTCAACGGCCGACTCGTGGATCTCGACCATCCCGCGCCGTGTCGCGCCGAGTGAATCGAATGCGCCGGCCTTCACGAGAGACTCGACCGTGCGCTTGTTGGCGACCGAAATCGGCACCTTGCGCAGGAAATCGTGGAACGACTCGAACCGGCCCTTGCTTTCGCGGGCCGCGCGAATGGCATCCACAACGGCGAAGCCGACATTGCGCACCGCACCCATCCCGAACCGGATGTCCTCGCTGACGGCTGCAAAGTACCCGATCGACTCGTTGACGTCGGGCGGCAGCACCCGGATGCCCATCCGCCTGCACTCGTTGAGATAGATGGCCATCTTGTCCTTGGAGTCACCGACGCTGGTCAGCAGTGCCGCCATGTACTCCGCCGGATAGTGCGCCTTCAGGTAGGCGGTCCAATACGAGACGACACCGTATGCCGCGGAATGCGCCTTGTTGAATGCGTAGTCGGAGAACGGTAGGAGGATGTCCCAGAGCGTGGCGATCGCGGCATCCGAGTAGCCGTTGGACTTCATGCCCGCTTCGAACCCCGCGTACTGCTTGTCGAGCTCAGACTTCTTCTTCTTGCCCATTGCGCGCCGCAGAATGTCGGCCTGGCCGAGCGAGAAGCCGGCCACCTTCTGCGCGATCGCCATCACCTGCTCCTGGTAGATGATCAGGCCGTAACTGGTCGAGAGGATCTCGGCGAGGGGTTCCTCCAGCTCAGGGTGGATCGGCGTGATCTCCTGGAGACCGTTCTTGCGCAGCGCATAGTTGTTGTGCGAGTTCGCGCCCATCGGGCCCGGCCGGTACAACGCGATCAGGGCCGAGATGTCCTCGAAGTTGTCCGGCTTCATCAAGCGCAGCAACGACCGCATCGGCCCGCCGTCCAACTGGAACACCCCGAGCGTGTCGCCGCGGGAGAGCAGTTCGTATGCGTCGGGGTCATCCAGGGTGAGCGCCTCGAGCTCGAGCCTGTGGCCGCGATTGGACTCGATGTTGTCCAACGCGTCGTTGATGATGGTGAGGTTCCGCAACCCCAGGAAGTCCATCTTGATCAGGCCGAGCGTTTCGCAGGCCGGGTAGTCGAACTGGGTGACGATCTGGCCGTCCTGCTCGCGCTTCATCACCGGAACAATGTCGATCAGCGGATCGCTGGACATGATCACACCCGCGGCGTGTACGCCCCACTGCCGCTTCAGGTTCTCGATGCCGAGCGCGGTATCGAAGACGGTGCGCGCCTCCGGATCGGTCTCGACGACCGTCCGCAGATCGACCGCTTCCTTGTAACGCGGGTGGTTCTTGTCGAAGATCCCGGTCAGAGGGATGTCCTTGCCCATCACGGGTGGCGGCATCGCCTTGGTGAGCTTCTCCCCCATGCTGAACGGAAACCCGAGCACCCGCCCGGCGTCTTTCAGTGCCTGTTTCGCCTTGATCGTTCCGTACGTGACGATCTGCGCGACGCGTTCCTCGCCATACTTCTCCGTGACGTATCGGATCACCTCTGTGCGTCTACGGTCGTCGAAGTCCACGTCGAAGTCGGGCATCGACACACGATCCGGGTTGAGGAATCGCTCGAAGATGAGGCCGTGCTGCAACGGGTCCAGGTCGGTGATCCGCATGGCATACGCCGCCATCGAGCCCGCGCCGGAGCCGCGCCCCGGTCCGACCCGGATGCCGTTGCGCTTCGACCAGTTGATGAAGTCGGCGACGACCAGAAAATATCCGGGGAATCCCATTTGGGAGATGACGCCGAGTTCGTAGTCGGCGCGCGCCCTGACCTCAGCAGAGATTCCGCCGGGGTAACGCCCGCGCAGGCCCTCCTCGACCTCTTTGACGAACCAACTCTGCTCGGTCTCGCCGTCCGGCACCGGGAACCGCGGCATGTAGTTCGCCACGGTGTCGAACCGCACGTTGCAGCGCTCGGCGATCAGCAGGGTGTTGTCGCAGGCATCCGGGTGGTCGCGAAACAGCTGCCGCATCTGCTGCGCGCTCTTGAGGTAGAACTCGTCTGCATCGAACTTGAAGCGATTCGGGTCGTCCAACGTCGATCCGGACTGCACGCAGAGCAAGGCGGCGTGGCTGCCCGCGTCCTTCGCGTGCGTGTAGTGCAGATCGTTCGTGCCGACCAGAGGAAGGCCGAGCTCCTTCGCGAGTCGAAGCAGGTCCGTCATGATCCGTCGCTCGATGCCGAGGCCGTGGTCCATGATCTCGCAGAAGAAGTTGTCGGCGCCGAAGATATCGCGGAACTCCGCCGCGGCGGCAACCGCCTCGGTGTACTGACCGAGTCGCAAACGAGTCTGCACCTCGCCGCTCGGGCAGCCCGTCGTGGCGATCAAGCCCTTGCCGTAGGTCTGCAGGAGTTCGCGGTCCATCCGCGGTTTGAAGTAGTAACCCTCGATCGACGCTTTCGACGACAGCCGGAACAGGTTGTGCATGCCCTCCGTCGTCTCGGCGAGCAGCGTCATATGCGTGTACGCACCCGAGCCGGAGACGTCATCGCCTCCGCCGTTTCCCCAGCGCACCCGGGTGCGGTCGGTTCTGCCTGTTCCGGGCGTCAGATACGCCTCTGTGCCGATGATCGGCTTGATGCCGGCTTCGGTGGCCGTCTTCCAGAAATCGAATGCGCCGAACATGTTGCCGTGGTCGGTGATCGCAACGGCGGGCATCCCCTGTTCGACCGCCGCCTCGACCAGTGGCTTGATGCGTGCTGCGCCGTCGAGCATCGAGTACTCGCTGTGGACGTGGAGGTGAACGAACGAATCGTCGGTGGCTGGCACTGCAACTGCTTCCGGTTTTTGCTGGGGGTGAACTGCCGCACGGCGTGGGCTGTCGCTGCGGCCGTGCTCTCAGCCTAATTCTCGCTCAGGACATCCAGCGCAAGGCGCAGGTCGCTCGGGTAGTCGGCGGTGAATTCGACCCACTGCCCCGATCCCGGATGGTGGAATGCGAGCCTGAACGCGTGCAACCACTGGCGCGTCAGCCCGAGCCGGGCCGTCAGCGTCGGGTCCGCTCCGTACATCGTGTCTCCAACCAGCGGATGCCGCTGCGCAGCCAAGTGCACTCGAATCTGGTGCGTGCGTCCCGTCTCCAGGTGGATCTCCAGCAGACTCGCGGCGCGGAAAGCCTCCAGCGTCTCGTAGTGGGTCACCGATGGCTTGCCGCTCGAGACGATCGCGAACTTCCAGTCTGACTTCGGGTGTCGACCGATCGGCGCATCGATTGTGCCGGCCGACGGATCCGGATGCCCCTGCGCGACCGCGTGATAGATCTTCTCGACTTCGCGGTCGTGAAATGCCCGCTTGAGTGCGGTGTATGCACGTTCGCTTTTCGCGACGACCATCAGGCCACTGGTGCCCGCGTCCAGCCGGTGAACGATTCCGGCTCGTTCCGCAGCACCGGATGTCGAGATCCTGAACCCCGCGGCGGCCAGCGCCCCCGGCACAGTCGGCCCGCTCCAGCCGACCGAGGGATGGGCGGCCACGCCGGCCGGTTTGTCTACGACGATGATGTCCTCATCGTCGTGCACGATCGACAACTCTGGCACCGCGAGAGGCACGATGGTCGCCTCGTGACGCGGCTCCCAGCTGACCTCGATCACACCCCCGGCGTGCAGCCGATCTGATTTTCCGACGGCCACGCCGTCGATGCTCACCCCGCCCGATTCGGCCACTTCGGCCGCGAACGTGCGGGAGAACCCGAGGAGCTTGGCCAGCCCGGCATCGACGCGCGCACCGTCCAAACCATCCGGCAACGGAAGCCGACGTGATTCCATCGACGCCGCCTAGATCGCGCTGGAGCGTCGGCTGCTGCCGTCGCCTGGCGCATCGTGCGAACCGTCTGATGCGTCGCGATCTTCCGCGTCCGCGTCTGTCGTTTCCGCATCTGTCGCTTCGGCGTCAGCGCGCGTATGGTGCGATCCGTCGAGAGCGACACCGCGCATCGTGAGGATTAAGAACAGCACCATGCTGGAAACGATCGCGACATCCGCGAGGTTGAAGATCGCCGGCAGCAGCGGGATCTGCAGGAAATCCACGACCTCTCCCCGGCCGAACCCCGGGGCTCTGGTCAATCGATCTGTGAGGTTTCCAAGCAGTCCTCCGAGCAGCAAGCCGAACAAGATCGCCCAGGCGATCGATCGGATCCGACGCGCGAACCAGATGACGAACACGAGCACACCACACGCGATGATGGTGAAGATCCAGGTCGAGCCCGCTCCAATGGAGAATGCGGCCCCGGAATTCTTGACGAAATAGAACTGAAGCAACTGGCCGAGCACTTCGACGCGCACGTCCTCGGTCAGGTGAACGACAACGAGAAACTTCGCGATCTGATCAATGACAAGAACGATCAAGGCCACGACGGCCAAGATCACGATCGCCCGAACGCTGACCTTCGACCGAGACTTATCCGCCAAAGCTCTGCAGCGTCGGCGGTTGAGTCGCGCCCGCGGCCTCACCGAGGCCCGGTGCCTGTCCGACGACCGGGAATTGGCCGGACGCCGCGGCGACCGGTGCCGGGCCGCCGGAAACTCCGGAGGCATCCAGGTCACGCAATTGACTCTCGATGTAGCTCTTCAGCTTCGCACGGTAGTCACGCTCGAAGGTACGCAGTTCGTCGATGCGGTGCTCGAGACCCGCACGTTCTTGATCGAGCGCCGAGATCTGAGCACGCTGCTTCGACTCGGCCTCCGCCACGACGCGTGCCGCTGTGGCATGCCCTTCGGCAATCAGGGCATCGCGCTTTTCGATACCCTCGCGCACGTGCTCCTCATGCAACCGCCGGGCCAACTGCAACAGGTTGTTCGTGCCGGCCGTCTCGTCCACGGCGGCAGCGACGGCCGGCGCTGCGACAACGGCCGCAACCGGCGCGACCGCGGCCGCAACCGGCACGGGTGCCGGCTGTTCGACTACTGGTGCGACCGGACGAGTTTCCTGCGGTCGCGAGTCCCCGGCAGCCAGTCGCTGCTTCAGCTCGTCGTTCTCCTGATTGAGTCTGCGGAGTTCGATGACAACTTCGTCAAGAAAGTCGTCGACCTCGTCTTGGTCATAGCCCTCACGGAACTTCGTCGGCTGAAACCGCTTGTTGACCACATCTTCCGGAGTTAGCGCCATGGCTTGCCACCCTTAGAACTTGATTGTATGAACAGAAAGTAACGTTCCGCTAACGCTAGCAAAGGAGGACGATGCTGCGCACGCGCCCCGCTTGCCTTCGCGCCATCAAGACTACATCGCCCTCAGCCGAGTTGCCGAAGCAGCAGTGTCACATACATGCACACGACGCAAGCCAACATTGTCAGACTCCAACCGAAGTCGATCGCAACGGGGCCCATCGACATCGGCGGCACGAGTTTGCGGAAGAACTTGATCGGTGGGTCGGTCACCGAATACATCACTTCGGTGAGCACCAGCCCGGCGCCGTGTGGGCGCCACGACCGGCTGAAATTACGAACGAGGTCGATGACGAAGCGCGCCCACAACGCCAGGAAGAAGATCAAGAACGCGTAATAAAGAAGGTTCGCGATGATCGAAACGACAGGCACCCCTCAAGTATGACGGACGAAACGTGCCCGTTGATTCCACCGCGATGGCGCAGGCTCAAGCCTGAGCGAAGAAGGATGCCTCTGCGTCGGTGTCCCGGCCGGACGCATGATCGCCCGAGACGACGACGTGCGATGGTGACAGCAAGAAGACCTTGCTCGTGACCCGTTCGATCTTGCCGTACAAGCCCTGTGAAAGTCCGCTGGCGAAATCGATCAAGCGCCGTGCGTCACTCTCGCTCATCTGGGACAGGTTGATGATCACGGGGATGCCTTCACGAAAGGACTCCGCGATCACCTGTGCATCCCGGTACTGGCGCGGGTGAACCGTGAGGATTTCATTCATTTCCTGAACCATCGCATTCCGTGCTGGAGTGTTCTTACGCAACGGGGTCACCGGGGCTCTACCCGATGATGCGGCGGGCACGCTGGCAACCGGAGCGCCCGCGGCCGACGCGACAGGCGTCGGATGACGCTGCGGCTGCTGCTGGGCCGGCTGTTCGTCGTACTCGAGTTCCTCGTCGGCCAAGCCGAGGTAGACCATCGTCTTCTTGAGCGGGTTGCTCATCGTATCCTCCGTGCTGCTTGTGTCGTGCGAGTTGTCCGTGCGTCATGCATGGTGATCTGCTTCGAGATTAACCTCGAGTCGGACGTTTTCCGGTGATTGCGGTACCAATGCGTAGGTGTGTCGCGCCCTCGGCAATTGCTGCCTCGAAGTCCTCGGACATGCCGGCCGAGATCGAGCCGGCGTCAGGAGCAAGCGAGCGCACCCGATCCGAGACAGCACGAAGACGAGCAAAGGCCGCCCGCGGTTCCTCACCGAGCGGCGCCACGGCCATCACCCCGATCAGGTGCAGCCCCTGGGTGCCGAGAATCTGCTCGACAAGCCTCTCGAGGCCAGCAGAATCGACACCACCTCGCGCCGGATCGGCTGTGAGGTTGTACTGAATGAAGCAGTCGACGGATGCCACGGATGATTCGAGAGCGGAGACGAGCGCCGGGCGGTCCACGGAATGGATCACGTGGGCGTACTGCCGCGCCTGCTTGGCCTTCTTGCTCTGCAGTTGGCCGACGAAATGCCAGGTGAGGTCGAGGTCGGCGCACACGCGGGCCTTTGCCTGCGCCTCTTGATGCCGGTTCTCGCCGACATCCCGCACGCCCAGAGCGGCGAGCTCGCGCACGAGCGAGGCCGGGTGGAATTTCGTGACCACGATCGTCGTCAATTCGGACGTGGCACGGTCAGCGTCGCGCGCGGCATCCGCGATCCGGCGACGAACCGCGTCAAGCCGACCCGCCAGATCGCCCGCCGCCGGGACCCCGGTCATTTCCGGCGTCATTTCCGGCGTCATTTCGGGCGTCTCTGTGGGGCTGTCACTTCAGAAAGTCGGGGATGTCCAGGTCGTCGGATTCGTCGTCGAACGCCGGATCGACGGCCGCGGCCTGCACCAGCTGCGAGTCCTCGTCCGTCCAGGACGGCCCGTCGGGGAGGTCGCTCGCTTCGAGTGCTTGGGTGTCGACCAGTCCACTGCCGCTCCGGGCAGCCCCAGCAGCTGCACCGGCTCCCGCTCCTGCAAAGGCCGACACGCGGTGCGTCTCGTGCGCTGTCGAGCTGGGTTCACCGCTGTCGAAGCCGGCCGCGATGACCGTGACCCGGACTTCGTCGCCGAGCGTGTCGTCGATGACGGCACCGAAGATGATGTTCGCCTCGGGATGCACCGCTTCCTGCACGAGACGAGCAGCGTCGTTGATCTCGAAGATCCCGAGAGTCGAGCCACCTTGAATGGAGAGCAGGACCCCGTGGGCACCCTCGATGCTGGCCTCCAGCAGGGGCGATGCTACGGCCAGTTCGGCGGCCTTGATCGCGCGGTCAGCGCCACGGGACGAGCCGATGCCCATCAGCGCAGATCCGGCACCCTGCATGACCGACTTGACATCGGCGAAGTCCAAGTTGATCAGGCCTGGCGTCGTGATGAGGTCCGTGATGCCCTGCACGCCGGCAAGCAGCACCTGATCGGCCGTAGAGAACGCCTCGAGCATGCTGATCCCACGGTCGCTGATCTCCAGCAACCGGTCGTTGGGAACGACGATCAGGGTGTCGACTTCTTCTTTCAGACGCGCGACGCCGGCATCGGCCTGTTCTGCCCGGCGCTTGCCCTCGAACCCGAACGGCTTGGTCACGACACCGATGGTCAGTGCGCCAATCGACTTCGCGATACGAGCGATCACCGGGGCGCCGCCTGTGCCTGTTCCACCGCCCTCGCCCGCCGTGACGAAGACCATGTCCGCGCCGGCGAGGGCCTCTTCGATTTCCTCGGCGTGATCCTCGGCGGCGCGGCGGCCGACCTCGGGGTCCGCTCCGGCACCGAGCCCGCGGGTGATCTCGCGGCCGACGTCGAGCTTGACGTCCGCGTCGCTCATCAACAGCGCTTGAGCATCCGTATTGATGGCGATGAACTCGACCCCGCGCAGGCCGAGCTCGATCATCCTGTTCACGGCGTTCACGCCGCCGCCGCCGATACCGACGACTTTGATCACGGCGAGGTAGTTCTGGTTTGTAGTCACGTCCGGCCTCCGCTGGGAACTTTCAACCTCAAGTCGAGGCTTAAAGTTATGCTCAGTATGCAATTCCTTTATCTGACGTTAGGTCGCCTCAGCACTCCTGCCTGCAGCGCAGCCCGCGTGTTGGAAAAATAAAGTCAGTTGCAGCTATTTGGTGACCGGACTCTGCGGCGCGGAGACGTCGTAGACGGATGCCGACGGAGCATCCTTCAGAAGCGCCGCCAGGTCCGCAGCCTTGAGCTCGGACTGGTCGGGCCCGCCCCACAGCACCGTCTTGCCGCCGATCAGCGTCAGCGCGACATCATCCGTCGTTTTTGCGCTGACGGAATCGACCTGAGGCAGTACGCTCGCTGGCAGCACGCTCAGTACAGCGGTCGCCGCGGTGAACCCGGGCGCGCTGCCCGCGCTCTCCGCCGTGCCGGCGAGTTGGATCACGGGGTAGCCGGTGGGCCGCTGAGCCGATCGGGAGATGACCACACCAGCCGGGTCCACGAGTTCGTAGCCGCTGCCGGTCTTCAGCAACCCGACGGGCTGACGCTCGACGATCCGCACGACCAGGGTGCCCGGCGGATGCGTCTCCGTGCTGTAACTGCGGATCAGACCGAACGTGCCGAGCTCCTTCTTGATGGCACCGAAGTCGATCAGCGGCAGAGGCTTGCCGAGTTGCCCGTCGAGAGCCGTGGCGATTGCGGCCGGCTTCAGTCGCGTCGTGCCGACGACGTCGATCGAGTGCAGCGCCATCAACGGCGAGTACGCAGCGAGCACGGCGCCGCCGAGAACGACCACGACACTGCCGACCGAGACCAGCCACACCGTGCGGCGCCGGCGTGCCCGGCGGGTGAACCGCTTGACCTCACCCCGCTCATAGCGTCTGCGGCTGCGTCCGGCCTCGCGCAATTCCCGCGCGGTGACCCCTTCCGCGGCTGTGCCGCCGCTCGGGCCGGAGCCCGGGCCAGGCGCGTCGGCTTTGCTGGTCGGCTGCACGAAGACAAGAGGTTCCTGAAGCGGCGCCGGGTCGCGAGGAGCCGCATCCGGCCGCGACGTTTTGGCCGCCGTCGCGAATGGGCCGGATGACGGCCCCTTGGAACGATCGAACCCCTGCGGTCGCTTCATCGACGACGTTCCGCTAGTCTCGCCGGTGCCGAAGCGACTCGAGGAGCTGCGGCACGATCCGGTACACGTCGCCGCAGCCGAGCGTCACGATGAAATCGCCATCGCGGGCGATCGTCGCCGTGTAGTCGGCCGCAGCCTGCCAGTCTGAGATGAACGCCACTTTGCCTGGGTCGGCGAACCGCTCTGAGACGAGGGCCCCGGTCACACCGGGTTCCGGATCTTCGCGGGCGCCGTACACGTCGAGCACGACCGTCTGGTCGGCGTAGTGCTCCAGCGTCTCTGCGAACTCTCTCGCGAACAGCCGGGTTCTGCTGTAGAGGTGGGGCTGATGCACCGCGATGATGCGGCCGTCGCCGACGACGGTGCGCGCAGCGGCCAGCGCTGCGGCCACCTCCGTCGGGTGATGTGCGTAGTCGTCGTACACACTGACGCCGTCGATCGTGCCGTGGAGTTCGAAGCGACGCTGTGTTCCGCCGAACGCGGCGATCGCCGCCAGCGCAGCAGCCGGATCGTGGCCTAGTCCGACCAAAACGGCGAAGGCGCCCGCGGCGTTGACGGCATTGTGCCGGCCGGGAATCCTCAGGGTTGCCGGATAGTCGGCGCCCTTGTAGGCGATCACGAAGGAAACCGGGCCGTCCGTGAGAATCGAGTGCACGCGCACGTCGGCATCCGGGGCTTCACCGAAGGTGAGGACGATCTTGTTGTCCAGCAGCGCGGTCATCTCGACGGCCCCGAAGTCGTCTGAGGAGACGACCACGAGTTCGCCGGCGGCCTGAGCGAATTCGACGAATGCAGCGCGGAAAGCTTCGAGTGATCCGTAGTGATCAAGGTGATCCGGATCAACGTTCGTGATCAACGCCACGGAGGTGTTGTACAGCAGGAAAGTGCCGTCCGACTCGTCTGCTTCGACGACGAACAGGTCGCTGGATCCCGCCTGGCTGCTGACGCCGAGGGAATCGATGACGCCGCCGTTGACGAAGCTGGGGTCCTCACCGAGGCCGAGGAGGCCGGTCACGATCATTCCGGTCGATGTCGTCTTGCCATGGGCGCCGGCCACGGCGACAAGCCGGTGCTTGTTGATGAGCCACGCCAGTGCCTGGGCACGGTGCAGAACCGGGATTCCCCGTTCGAGCGCAAGTTGATATTCCGGATTATCTTGCCACAGTGCACCCGTGACCACGAGTGTGTCGGCGTCGCCGACATTGGCGGCGTCGTGTCCGATCGCGATCCGAGCACCCAATGCGCGCAACGCATCGATGTTGCTGGACTCGCGCACGTCGGAACCGGTTATCGTGTGCCCGGCACTCAGAAACAGCCGCGCGATCCCGCTCATGCCCGAGCCGCCGATGCCGACGAAGTGCATCGCTCCAAGTTCGTCGGGAATCGTCATAGCCAGGTCGGGTTCGATCACGGTTGTTCTGCTTCTTTCTGTCACTGTGCGGGGGCGCCGCGCACGCTCATCAGTATGCCGGACGCCCTTTACAGCGCGCTGGACATCAACTCTCTCGAGATCAGGTCGATGAACCGATCTGATCCGTCGAGAACACCGGTCGCGGCCGCGGCGCGCGCCATCCCAGCGAGGCGCTCGCGGTCATCCACGAGCGGGATCAACGTCTGGGCGACCCACGTTGCCGTGAACTCCGCGTCGTCGACGAGGAGCGCCCCGTGTGCGGCGACGACCCCTGCCGCATTGAATCGCTGTTCGCCGTTGCCGACCGGATACGGTACATAGACGGCCGGGATGCCCAGCGCGCTCAGTTCGCTGACGGTGGCAGCGCCCGCCCGCCCGACCGACAGATCGGCGACGGCGAGTGCGAGGTCCATTCGGTCGCAATAGTCGATCAGGTGATAATGCTCGATGCCCAGATCCGCAAACTCGCGACGGCCACCCTGCACGTGCAGCACCTGGAAACCTGCATCGACCAGACGCTGCGCAGAGCCCAGCATCGCCACATTGATGCTCCGCGCCCCGAGCGATCCTCCGGTCGCCAGAATCGTCTTCCGATCCGGCGCGAGGCCGAACAGTTCCAGGGCCTCCGGCCGGGCCGCGGCGCGGTCGAGTGTCTCGATCTCCCGTCGCAGCGGCATTCCGACGAAAGAGGCATGAGCGATCTTCGTTCCTTCGAATGCGACACCGACGCAGTGCGTATAGCGACTGCCCAGGCGGTTGGCCAGGCCGGGACGCGCATTCGCCTCGTGGATCGCGAGCGGCACCTTCTCGTGCCGTGCCGCACTGTACGCGGGCGCTGATGCGTAACCGCCGAAGCCGACGACGACGTCGATCGCACGCTCGGTCAGCATCCGCCGAACATCGGCCACCGCCGAGCGCCACTGGCCGGGAAAGCCCAGCGCTGCGGCGTTCGGTCGGCGGGGAAACGGCAGTTTCGGAATCGTGAGCAGTTCGTAGCCGCGCTCCGGAACGAGCCGGGCCTCAAGGCCCTCTTTCGTGCCGAGAACGAGCACGGACGATTCAGGTTGGCGCTCCGCGATCCGATCGGCAACCGCCAACAGGGGATTGACGTGGCCGGCGGTGCCGCCGCCCACCAGGAGATAGCGGGTCATCGATGCGCTTTCTGGTTGCGGGTGAATGACAGCACGACGCCGATCGCGAACAGTGTGCTGATCAAGGCGGTGCCGCCTGCCGAGATCAGCGGCAACGGCACGCCGAGCACGGGAAGCAGTCCGAGAACGACAGCAATGTTTACCAGACCCTGGCCGAGAATCCAGACCAGCACGGTGCCTGTGACGACGCGAGCAAACGGGTCCGTTGCCGCGGTGATGATGCGACAGAAGCTGAAAGCCAACAAAATGAACAGTGCGAGTACCAGGATCGCGCCGATCAGCCCGAGTTCCTCCCCCGTGATCGCGAAAATGAAGTCGGTGGACGATGCGGGCAGCCAGGACCATTTGGAACGCGAGTTGCCGAGCCCGACCCCGAAGATCCCACCGTTCGCGAGCGCGAACATGCCCTGTTGGATCTGGTAACCGCTGTCCGTCGGATCTGCCTTGTGCGGTTGGAAGAATGCCAGGATGCGATCGACTCGACTCGGGCGTGACAGCGCGATCACCACAGCAGCACTGCCGGCGATCAGCGTGTACATGAGCAGGTGGCGAATCGGCGTCCCTGCGAAGAAGAGTGCGCCGATCACCATCATGGCCATGATCACGGTTGTGCCGAGGTCGCCGCCGAGCATCACCAATCCGATCGCGACACCGCTGACCAGGGCGGCAGGCACGAGGCTGTGGCGCCATTGCTTGATCTTGTCTCGCTTTTTCAGCAGGAACATGCCGAGCCACAGCACCAGCGCGATCTTGATCGCCTCTGACGGCTGAAAAACTACCGGCCCGATCTTCAACCAGTTCTTGTTCTGGTTGATCAAGACACCCAGTGGCGTGAAAACCACCAGGGCCTGGAGAAAGCATGCGACTCCAAGTCCGAACCACGCCCACTTCTGCCAGAATCGCGCGGGGATCCGTGAAACGACGAGCATCAGTGGCACCCCGATCAAGGCATATACGCCCTGGCTGAGGAACCGGGAGAAGAAGCTGTTGTCATCGACGTGAGAGACGACGGCGGAGGATGACAACACCATCATCAGACCGAACGCCACCATGAACAGCGTGACTCCGAGAAGGAGAAAATAGTTCGACGATTCGGCCTGAAAAACGCGGCCGAGGGAGATCCGCGCCGCCGTCATGCTCCCGGCACCGCGCTCATCCGCCGAATGCTCAGCTGCGATGCCGATGCGCTGCCTAGCGGCCCCGGTTGCGCGAGGCGGACTCGTCGTCATCCGCCTCACCTCCCAAGTAGTCATACACGGCACTGGCGAACCGTCTGCCCCGCTCTGCGTAGTCCGTGAACTGGTCCATCGACGCAGCCGCCGGGGCAAGGAGAACCGTATCCCCCACCTGTGCGGCCTGCGCCGCCAGACCGACCGCAGTGCGCATTACGTCACCAGTCTCGTCGGCGTCGACCTCGAAGATCGGCAGGGCGGGCGCGTGTCGTTGGAATGCCGCGCGCAGTGCGTCGCGATCGACTCCGATCAGGACGGCGGCGCGCAGCCGGGCAACATGTTCGGCCACGAGCGCGTCGATCTCGACACCCTTCAGCAGCCCGCCGGCAACCCAGACGACGGACGGGTAGGCGCGAAGCGACGCCGCCGCCGCGTGCGGGTTGGTCGCCTTCGAATCGTCGACCCAGGTGACGCCATGCGCGCTTGTGACCACCTGGATGCGGTGCGCATCCAGCCGGAATGCGGTGAGCACCTGCCGGATGACTGCCGGCTCCACTCCGTAGGACCGTGCCAGGCCGCTCGCCGCGAGAATATTCGCGACGATGTGCGGCGCGCCTAACCCGACGGCGCGCAACGCGTCGAGCGTCGTCAGTTCGACTGCGCTCGTTGCCCGATCATCGACGAAGGCGCGATCGCACAGGATGCCATCGACGATTCCGAGGTCGCTCGGACCGGGGATTCCAAGGCCGAAGCCGATCGCACGGGCACCCTCGATGACGTCTGCATCACGAACAAGCCGCTCGGTCGCCGCATCCGCTTTGTTGTACAGGCACGCGACGCGCGTGTTCGCATAGACGGCACCCTTTGCGTCCCGGTAGGCCTCGAATGAGCCGTGCCAGTCGATGTGGTCGTCCGCGATGTTCAGGCACGCACTCGCGTAAGGCGACAGGCGACCGCCCGGATGACGGTTGACCCAGTGAAGCTGATAGCTGGACAGTTCGACGACGAGCACATCGAACCCGTTCGGATCCCGGACGGCGTCGAGCACAGGCACTCCGATGTTGCCGCAGGGGGCGGCGCGCACCCCTGCGGCCGCCAACATGGTCGCCGTGAGTTGAACTGTGGTGGTCTTGCCGTTCGTGCCTGTGACCATGATCCACTCCGCGGGAGTACCAACCTTGTCACGCAGCCGCCAGGCCAATTCGATGTCTCCCCAGACGGCGATCGACGCGGCGACCGCCCACCGAAGCACGGCGTGGTCGGGATGGAAGCCGGGCGAGACAATGATCAGCTCGGGATCGAACTCGATCAATCGGGCGGGCGGGGCATCCAACTCCGCCTGCTCCAGGAGTTCGGCGCCGATCACGGCCAGTAGCCGGGCGCGCTGTTCGTCGGCCGCCGCGGCCACGACCAGGACGTCCGCACCCAGTTCAGCCAGTGTGTCCGCGGCCGCGAAGCCGGTCACGCCGAGACCGAGAACCGCGACGCGAAGCTTCGACCAGTCGCTGTGCCAACTGGTCAACGCCGCGAGACGAGCCGCGAGGGGGTCAGCGGACACTACTGCGACAGCCATTCCAGATAGAACGTGCCGACGCCGGCCGCTGCCAGCATCCCTCCGATGATCCAGAATCGCACGACGACGGTGATTTCGGCCCAGCCTTTGAGCTCGAAATGATGATGGATCGGACTCATTCGGAAGATCCGTTTGCCGTGTGTGATCTTGAAATACGCGCGTTGGACGATGACCGACCCTGTTTCAATGACGAACAGGCCCCCAATCAGCACCAACAGCAGTTCCGTCTGGCTGAGGATCGCCAGGGCGGCGACTGCGCCGCCCAATGCCAGGGAACCGGTGTCGCCGAGGAAGATCTGCGCCGGTGACGTATTCCACCAGAGAAAACCGACCAGCGCGCCAACGATCGCCGTGGCGACGATCGCCAAGTCGAGCGGATCTCTGACCGTGTAGCACTTGTACAGGTTGACACCCGGAGTCTTCGCACTGAAGCATGACTGGTTGAACTGCCAGAAGCCGATGATGATATACGAGCCGATGGCGAGGATCGATGCGCCACTGGCGAGCCCGTCGAGTCCGTCTGTGACGTTGACGCCGTTGGAGGTCGCCGTTGCAATGAAGTTGATCCACAGCAGGTAGAGCAGAAAGCCGATCGCAGGAATGCCGCCGAGGGCAATCAGGTCGATCGGCACGTTGCGGATGACGGAGACATCCGTCGACGCCGGGGTGTAACCCTGTTGGTTGGGAAAGTTGACGGCCAGGATTGCGAAGACCGTCGCGACGATCACCTGACCGGCGACCTTCGCCCAGCCGCCGAGCCCGAGGCTGCGCTGATTGCGGGTCTTGAGGAAGTCGTCGATGAATCCGACGATTCCGAGGCCGACCATCATGAACAGCACCAGAAGTGCGGACACCGACCAGCCGTCGCCGCCGCTGGTCAGCACAGCGATGAAGTAGCCGACCAGAGTGGCGATGATGATGATGATGCCGCCCATCGTCGCCGTGCCCCGTTTGGCGTGATGCGACTTCGGACCGTCATCTCGGATGAACTGGCCCCACTGCAGGCGATGGAACAGCTTGATGAACAGCGGGGTCAGGAAGAGCGAGAAGGCCAGTGATACCGCGCCGGCGGTCAGGAGTGCTCTCACGAGAACAATTCTCCCAGTCGATCGCCCAAAAACCGTAAGCCAGCGGCGTTCGACGACTTCACGAGCACAATATCGCCTGATCGCAACGTCTGCGCGAGCAGATCGTACGCTTGCTCCGGCGTGTCGGAGAAGGTTGATTCTCCGTCGAATGAGCCTTCGCGGATTGCCGAAATATGCATGCGCCGGGCGCCCGTTCCGACCACCACCAATTGGTCGATGTTCAAGCGCACAGCGAGAAGCCCGATGCGATCATGTTCCTCGCCGGAAAGCTCGCCCAACTCGGCCATTTCACCGAGTACCGCGACGGTTCGGGCGCCGGGCTCTGCCAATTGCGCAAGAGTGCGCAGCGCTGCCGCCATCGAATCCGGGGAGGCGTTGTACGCGTCATTGATGATGGTGACCCCGCCGGAGCCGCCGAGCACCTCCATCCGCCAGCGCTCAGCACGCGTGACCCGCTCCAAACCGGCGACGATGTCTTCGATCGGCACGCCGAGTGCGTACGCGGTGCCGGCCGCGGCAAGCGCGTTCATGACGTGATGTTCGCCCAGCACACGGAACTGCACCCGATGTTCCACGCCGCCGGGCAATACCAGGATGAATGTGGTGCCGGTTCGGTCGGCGACGATATCTCGCGCCGTCACGTCCGTGTCGGCGCCGAGCCCGAACCACAGCACGCTGGCGGCGGTCTTGTCCGCCATCGATGCCACGCGCGCGTCGTCGCGATTGAGCACAGCGACACTGCCCGCGGCCAAGTCGCTGACCATTTCGGTCTTGGCAGTCAACGTCGCTTCGATGCTGCCGAACTCGCCCGCGTGCGCGAGGCCGACTTTCAGCACCACTCCGACATCCGGTTTCGCCATCTGAACCAGACGCGCGATCTCGCCGATCGCGCTCGCGCCCATCTCCGCCACGAGGTAATCGGTCTGTTCCGTGACCTCGAGCATCGTGAGCGGCGCGCCGACCTCATTGTTGTACGACTCCCGAGCGGCGACAGTCGAACCGAGCGGTGCCAGGATGCTGCTCAACAGATTCTTCGTCGTCGTCTTGCCGTTCGAGCCGGTGACGCCGATGATTTTCAGTCGGCCGGCCGCACGGGCGCGAGCGATCACGGCGGTTGCGAGTGCGCCGAGGGCCAGCACGGTGTCTGCGACGAGCACCTGGGCGACGTCGAGGTCGAGCAGATGATCCACGACCAGGAGCGCAGCTCCATTGTCGAGCGCCTGCGGCGCGAACAGGTGCCCGTCTGTCACCTCCCCCGGCTTGGCGAAGAAGATGTCGCCCGGTTTCACCTCACGCGAATCCGTGTGCGAGAGCCCGTCGATCACCCGCGTGTGCTCTGCGCCGCCTGCGTTGAGCTCGCCCGAGACGGCTTCTGCAATCTCGGCCAGGGTCATGCCGATCATCTACAACCACCCTGCTTCGCGCAGCGCCAACCGTGAGTCATCCCTCGCCGAATACGGGATGTGCACACCCGCGACCTCCTGATAATCTTCGTGGCCGGGACCGGCGTACAGCACGACGTCGCCGTCACCGGCCAGTGCGAGCGCGGCACGGAAGCCCGCCCGCGGATCGGGGACTTCGTAGACTTCGGCATCCGGAACAGCCTCACGGGCTCCGGCCAGCAGAGCCGCCCGAATCGCAGCCGGGTCTTCGTTTCTCGGATGGAAGTCGGTGATCACCACGGCATCGGCGCCGCGCACTGCTATGGCCCCCATCTCCGCGCGCTTCGTGGTGTCGCGGTCGCCGTCCGCACCGAAGACCATGATGATCCGTCCGTCGACGACCGCACGCAGCGCATCGAGCGTGCGTCGAAAGGCATCCGGCGTATGGCCGTAGTCGATGAAGACGACAGGGCCGTGATCGCCGGAGATGCGTTCGGCCCTTCCCGGGATATACGCGTTGATTCCGCCGTCGCGCTCCAGCACGTGCGCAATCGCCTCGAGGTCGAACCCGGACTCGACGAGCATCACGATCGCAAGGGCCGCGTTGGCCGCCATGAACGAACCGAGCAGCGGCACGCGTGTCGTCAGCGACCTGCCGTCTGGACCTTCCAGGCGGAAGGCCGTCTCGAAGATCGACTCGGTCAGCACGGTCATGCGCCAGTCCGCCGCCGAGACGCCGTCCGTGGCCAGCGTGGTCACCGGGATGCGTGAGTCCTCCGCGAGCCGTCCGCCCCAGGGCGTGTCGACGATCACCACTCCGCGGCGCGACCGGTCGGGCTGAAACAGTGCCAGCTTCGCCTGGTAGTACTCGTCCAGATCGGCATAGTCGTCCAGGTGATCGTGGCTGAGATTGCTGAACCCTGCCACATCGAAGACGAGCCCGTCGACGCGATGCCGGGTCAGCGCCTGCGCGGAAACCTCGATCGCAACGGCCCGCACGTTCTCTTCCCGCATGCGCGCAAGGAGCGCGTGCAGTTCGCTCGCTTCCGGCGTGGTCAGGCTGCTGATCACGGCGGTGTCGCCAATGCGGCGCTCCGCCGTCGAACTGAGCCCTGAGACGACTCCGAGTTGACCGAGGATCGCACTCAGTAAGTACACGACGCTCGTCTTGCCGTTCGTGCCGGTCACGGCGAACAGGGTTGCCGGGTCCTCGCCTGTACGGTAGATCCACGCGGCGACATCGCCGAGTGCTGAACGCGCATCCGCGGTCAGCACGATCGGCAAGCCACTGTCTGCCGCGAGCTCAGCGCCTGCCTCGTCTGTGAGGACGGCGACCGCGCCGCGCTCGGCGGCTGCGGATGCGAATCGGGCACCGTGCGCATGCCGTCCGGGAACACCGACGTAGAGGTCACCCGGCTCGACAGCAGCCGAATTCAGGCTGATGCCCGAGATCTCCACCGGGTCGATCACTCCGCGATACTCCAGTGCGAACTCGGCGACCAGCTGCGACAGCGAGCGGGCCACCGGATGCTCAGGGCGTAAGGAGGCCGACGCCGGTAGAGACACGTGGCTCGCTTTCAGTAGAAGGGCGGGAGATTCGACGGTGCTGACACGGACGGCTTGACGCGGTACGTTTTCAGCACCTGGCTCATGATCGTTTTGAACAGCGGAGCGGCCGCAGCCGACGATGTAATCGTAGTCGGATAGCCGATGTTGACCGAAACGACATATTGCGGATCGTCGACCGGCGCCACCCCCATGACGGACACGTAGTAATACTGCTGATAGCCGCCGTGGCCATCTGGAATTTGCGCGGTTCCGGTCTTCGCCGCGACCAGGTAGCCGGGGATCTGCAGCTGCTTGGAGACCTCGCCGGTGGTCGTAACGGATTCCAGCATGTCGAGCACCGTGTTTGCTGTCGCTGCAGACACGACCCGGGTGCCCTTCGTCGACGGTTTATCCGTGATCGTGCCATCGGCCTGCTTGCAGCCTTCCACGAGTGTGAGCGGCATGCGCACGCCGCCATTGGCCAGCGCCTGATACGCGCTGACCATCTGCGCCTGCGTCGCGGAGACGCCTTGACCGAACATCGTCGCGTACTTGGTCTGGTCGTCCCACTGTGAAACCGGATGCAGCTCGCCGCTGGATTGCCCGGGGATATTGACGGCGGTGCTCGTGCCAATGCCGAACTTCTTCAAGTAGTCGTAACGGGTCTGGTCGTCGAGCTTGGACCCGAGGATGGATATCCCAGTGTTCGACGACTCCATCAACACACCGGTCAGCGTCAGTCGCTCCGGCGCATGGTAGCCGGCGTCGTGCAAGTCGGCCCCGTTACCCGATTTGAATTCGTACGGGGCGAGCACCTGACTGGTCGGCGTCGCCTTGCCCGTGTCGATCAGCGCGGCGGCTGTCAACGACTTAAATGTCGACCCCGGCTCGAACGGTGTGCTGAACATCAAGGAGCCCCAATAGTTCGGGGCCGTCGCCCCCACATTGTTCGGATCGACCGCGGGATACTGGGCTGCGGCCTTGATGTTGCCCTTGATGTCGGTCACCGTCGCCATACCGAATTGCGCGCCGAGAGCCGGCACGGTTTGTGCCAACTGCTGGCCTGCGAACCAGGTCAGATCGGGGTCGAGCGTCGTGATGAGCGTGCCCCCGGGCTTCGCCTTCTTGCTGACGACGGTCGAACCAGGCAGGGTGACGCCGTCTTCGCTGTGCTGGTAGGTCTCCTCACCGTTGTGTCCGGCAAGACAGGAGTTCTCGCTGAGCTCGAGACCCGCCTGCGGCTGGCCCTCTGATCCGACGAAGCCGACGAGGTTGCCCGCCACGGCGCCGTTCGGGTAGGTGCGCGCCGGATGAGACTGTGCGTACAACCAGGGAATGTTCAGCGCCTGCAGCTTTTCGTAGGCGGGCACGTCCAGGTTCTTGGCGATCAAGGCATACTGCGAGTTCGGGTTCGCCTTGAGCGCGGCCGCGATGATCGCCAGGATCTGCGCTGCGGTCTGCCCCGTGACCTTTCCGATCTCAGCGGCGGCCTGTGCGCGCGTGACCTTGGTGGTCTTGCCTGACGAATCGGTGCGCGGGAACGTCGATGCGTTGTTCGGCGCCGCCGCGAAGTCATAGCGCAGCACGCTGTCGGCCAACGGCGTTCCGTCTGCGGCAACGATCGCACCGCGCGCGGCGTAAATCGGCACCGTGTTGCCACGGCTGGCCGCCGCTTGAGCGTCGAGTGACTCCGCGTGCACGACCTGGATGTCCACCAGCTTCACGACGAGCACGGCAACGAGCGCCAGAATCGTGACGATCGCAACCGCTGCCCGGCGTCTGGTCGACTTCACGGTCGTTGTCACAGCGCGGTACCTCCCGATCAAGAGTTAGTGCGTCGTCGGAGAAGGCAACGCACCGTTCAACGCTACGGGGCCGCTCGACGCTTGCGAGGCATTCGGTGCCGGTGTGGCTGCAACGTTCGCAGGAGATCCAGAGGTTGTAGCGGTGGAGCTTTTCGCACCTGGCTTCTGGCCGGCAAGCGGTACACCGGCCAACAGCGCGTTCGGAACGAGGTTTCCGGATGTGCCGGTCACCGCGCCCGCAGCTGCGGACGCGGGGGCAGGGGACCCGAGAACGGCGCCATCCGACAACCGAAGGTAAACCGGAGTTCCGTTGCTGACCATGCCGAGCGCATTCGCGTTGGCGGCCAGGTTCTGCGGCGAGGACAGGGTGTTGACCTCTTCTGAGGCAGCCTGAAGGCTGCGCTGAAGGGACGAGTTTGCACTGTTCAGGCTGCCGAGCTGATAGGCCCCCTGCGAGACGCCGATGCTCAGCAGCAGCTGGGTGACCACGATCGCCAACACCGTAGCAACGGTGACGGCGGCATAGAACAACCGCGGCTTCGCCCGACGTTGCGTGCGGGTGGAAACCGCCTCAAGATGCGTAGGCCGCTGGAACTCACGAGGTGCGGCACGGCCGGTCCAGCGCGTCGGCTGCAGCGGTTCGATCTGGGCCGTTGCGTTCATGAGTTCCCCCGTACTCGTTCGGCTGCGCGCAGACGTACGGGCGTCGCCCGCGGATTCGCCGCCTTTTCACTGTCATTTGCGAGCTCGGCCCCACGCACGAGCAAACGCAATTGCGGTTGGTGTTCCGGCAGCTCGACCGGAAGGCCGAGCGGCGCCGTCGACGAGGAGCGCGCATGCAGAAACTGCTTGACGATCCGGTCTTCCAGCGACTGATAGGCCAGCACCACGATGCGACCGTGCAGCGCCAGCGCGTCCACTGCGCGCGGAAGCGCTCTCTCGAGCGCCGCCAACTCTTGGTTGACCTCGATCCGCAACGCCTGGAATACACGCTTGGCCGGATGTCCAGTCCGCTGAACGGCCGCCGGCGTTGCAGCAGCGATCGCGTCGACGAGTTGCGCCGAGTGCACGAACGGCTCGGTCTGCCGCAGCTGCACGATCCGTCGCGCATAGCGAGCGGCAAGTTTCTCCTCGCCGTATTGGTGGAAAATGCGGCGCAGGTCTGCCTCGGAGTACTCCGCGAGGATCATCTCCGCCGTTAGTTCGCCGGTGGAGTCCATCCGCATGTCCAGCGGCGCATCCTTCGAGTAGGAGAACCCGCGCTCGACGCGATCCAGCTGCAGCGAGGACACGCCGAGATCGAACAGCACCCCCTGCACTCTCGGAATCCTCAGCTCGGCCAGCGTGTCGTCGATACCGTCGAACACGGCGTGCACAAGACGCACCCGCTCGCCGAATGAGGCAAGCCGCTCGCCAGCCAGAGCAAGCGCCTCGGTGTCCCGATCGAGACCGACCACCGTCAGGTGCGGAAACCGGGTGAGGAAGGCCTCAGCATGCCCTCCCATGCCGAGCGTCGCATCCACGAGAACGGCGCCTTCCGCGTGGACGGCAGGCGCAAGCAGCTCGATGCACCGTTCGAGGAGGACCGGGGTGTGCAGGTCGCGAATCGCCATATTCGGCCGGAGTTCTTGCTCCTGATTCCTGATCCCCATCCATTCCGACCTGGCACCGGGGAAGTGTGTCAGGGCGGTGAATGGCTGGGAGTCGGGCGCCAGGCGCTAGAACAATCCCGGAATCACCTCCTCGGTCGTATCTGCGAATGTTGCTTCCTGCTGTGCGAGATAGGTCTCCCATGCCTCGCTGTCCCAGATCTCGGCGCGCGATCCGGCGCCGATCACGATCAGTTCTCTGTCGAGTCCGGCATAACTGCGCAGCATCTGCGGAATGGTCACCCTGTGCTGCTTGTCCGGAGTCTCAGCGCTCGCGCCGGACAGGAACACGCGGAGGTAGTCCCTGGCTTGCTTGCTCGTGACCGGCGCCTGGCGGATCTTCTCGTGCACAGACTCGAACTCGCGCTGACTGAACACGTAGAGGCAGTGCTCCTGGCCGCGCGTCATCACGATTCCGGATGCAAGTTCCTCGCGAAACTTCGCCGGCAGGATGATCCGCCCTTTTTCGTCGAGTTTGGGGGCATAGGTGCCAAGAAACATTGGCTTTCCCCCACATCTTCCGGCCAAGGTATCGGTGTGACCCCACTTTACTCCACATCCATCCACATATTGTGGATATTTGACCAAACAACGAAAATTGTCACCGTTTCTCCGCTGGAAATCAGGGAATTATAAGGTGGAGGGAAATGGAGCACTGAGGTCGAAACGCAGTCAATTTTGGGCATAAAAAAAGGGCCGATCAGATGATCGACCCTGGTTTGGCGTTGCTGGGATCAGCTACCGCCGTCTTGCCTCTTGTCCCAGCGCTCGTTGAGCTTGTCCATGAAACCCTGATTGTCGCGACCCTTAGCTGCCGCCGTCTTCGTCTGTGTCGACTCCTCCGGCCCGCCGGCGCGATGCCGCGGCGGCGTGATGGCGATCAGGACGCCGGCCAGCATGACCACGAACCCGAGGACGCCGACCAGCGCGACCTGTACGAGGACGCCGACGATCAGACATCCGACGCCGACGACGGTGATCAGAATGCCGAGAACAATCGACCGGTAGGCGGGCTTACCTCGTCGACCACCGACGGTCGCGACGAAATCCGCGTCGTTGTGATAGAGACTGCGCTCCATCTCTTCGAGGAGGCGCTGCTCGTGCTCCGAAAGCGGCATCCCAATCCCCCTCTTTTCGGGTTCAATGCGTTACTTACAACTCATTCTAGTCTTGTCCGCGCGGCTAGGCTAGGCGCGTGTCTGAAAGCAATCGACTCGCCGAACTCGTACAAGCTCGTATCGATCGATTCCTTGACGAACGCACTCCTATTCTCGCCTCGATCAGCGACGACCTCGTGCCTTTCTGTGACTTCTCCCGGCAGTTTCTCAGTGGCGGCAAGCGTTTCCGCGCTCAGTTCTGTTACCGCGGCTGGCAAAGCGTCCATGGCACCGATGGCGCGGACGGTCAGCCGAGCGCAGCCGACGCGGCGATCGGTGCTGCGGCGGCGCTTGAGGTGTTCCATGCCGCCGCTCTGGTGCACGATGACATCATCGACAGTTCAGACACGCGCCGGCGCGGACCAAGCGCTCACCGGCGGTTCGAGGCGCTGCACGATCGCCTCGGCTACGCGGGCACGGCGCACGACTTCGGCACGGCTTCGGCGCTCCTGCTGGGCGATCTGCTGCTGGGGTGGAGCGATGAATTGCTCGACGAGTCGCTGGGCGCGCTCGACGACCCCCAACAGGCAGTGGCTGTCCGCCGGCAGTTCAACCGGATGCGCACCGAGGTCACGGCCGGGCAGTATCTCGACATCCTGGAGGAACGGGCGTGGAGCACTCGAGAGGAAGACGAGCTACTGGCGCACGCTCAGCGCGTGATCATCTACAAGTCGGCGAAGTACAGCGTGGAAGCTCCGCTTCTGATCGGAGCGACGATCGCCGGCGCCCGCGAGGCACAACGCGACGCACTACACGCGTTCGGCCTTCCGTTGGGCATCGCGTACCAACTGCGCGACGACCTGCTCGGGGTGTTCGGCGACGCAGCGATCACGGGCAAGCCGAGCGGAGACGATCTGCGTGAGGGCAAGCGCACTGTGCTGATCGCGCTCGCCCGGCGGAAGCTGCCCGTTTCCGCGCGACACCTGCTGGACGAACTCCTCGGCGATCCGAAACTCGACGACACTCAGATCGCCATGCTGCACAGCACGATCAGAGCCAGCGGCGCCGTCGAGGAAGTCGAAGCCCTCATCTCCCGCAACGCGGGCCGAGCCAACGCAGCGCTCGATGAGGCGCCGCTGGATCCCGCAGCGATCAGACAACTGCGCAATCTGACCCGCTCCGTCACAGATCGCGTGGCGTAAGCCTCGCTGAGCCGAGAACCGCTCAGCCGAGCGCTTGGGCGACGCGGCGCACCTCTGCCTTTCGGCCCGCGAGCAACGCGTCGATCGGGGCGGCGCGGAGGCTGTCCTCGGTATCCAACAGCCACTCCATCGCATTCTCGTCAGAGAAGCCGGCGTCCGCGAGCACGAACAGGGTGCCGCGCAATTCATGCATCGGTTCTCCGTCCACCAGGAAGTCCGCGGGGACCTTGAGTACACCATCACGCCGAACAGCAAGCAAGTGGCGGTCCTCGATCAGTCTGTGCACTCTGCCGACGCTGACTCCAAGGAGTTCGACAAGGTCGGGAATGGTCAGCCAGGTTCGTTCGGTCACAGCACTAGATTGCCATGAATGTCACGGTCGCTGTGCATCGCAGTAAAGTCACGATTCCGTAAATCCCGCCACCACGCGCGGCGGTCGTTGACTCCGACCCCGATCCGTGTCAGCGTGTGCCCAGATAGTTATCGGCCCAGCTGGCCATCAGCCGAGCTGGCAAGAAGTCGACACGGCTACAGATCGACGGGGGTGTTCATGTCGCCGATGCTGCAACCGGCTGCCGACGCACCGGAGCCTCAGCGGGAGACCGAACCGCGCGAAGCGGGCACCGGTGAAACCAAGCGCGAGCCGCGGCACCTCGTCTCTCTGACGCCGGCGCGACGCGCGAAGGCCATTCTCGCGACGGTGCCGCTTGTGGTGGTGAGCACGATCGCGCTGTCGGTCGGCATGGCCGGTCCCGCCTCGGCCGCACAAGTGCGGCGCGTCGACCGTGTCAAGCCGAGCGACAATACGCAGCGCGCCACGCGCGAGGCGGTCCAACCTCGATCCGCCGAGAGCGCGCCGAAATCATACGTGGTGATTGCAGGCGACACGGTCAGCGGCGTCGCCGGACGATACGGACTGTCGACAGCGAGCATCCTCGCACTGAACGGACTGAGCTGGAAGAGTCTCATCTTTCCGGGCCAGACGCTGATCTTGACCGATGGGCCGCTTCCGCCCGCCCCGAGCACGGCAACGACCTCGGAGTCGATAACACGTCACACCGTCGTGGCAGGCGACACGGTCAGCGGCATAGCGCAGTCGTACGGGCTCAACACGCAGACGGTGCTCAGCGCGAACGGCCTCGACGCCTCAAGCGTGATCTACCCCGGCGAAACAATCGCCATTCCGGATACGACGCCGGCCGGCTCTTCGACCGTAACGGCGCCCGCACCCGCGCATGCTCCCGCCCAGGCGATAGACCCGGCACCATCCCCGTCACCGAGCGCCGCATCCGGCGTGGTGACACCGCTCAGCGCGGAAATGCGCAGCAACGCGCAGACGATCATCGCGGTCGGCCGCGCTGAGGGTGTCGACGACTACGGGCTCGTCATCGCGCTGACCGCTGCCATGCAGGAGTCCGGCCTGCGCAACCTTCAGGTCGGCGACCGCGATTCGCTCGGCCTTTTTCAGCAGCGGCCGAGTACGGGCTGGGGAACACCGGAACAGATCATGGATCCGAGGTTCGCCGCACGGTCATTCTTCGGTGGAGCAAACAATCCGCACCCCGGGGTGACCAAGGGGCTGCTCGATTTTCCGGGATGGTCTTCGATGACCGTGTCGCAGGCGGCGCAGGCGGTCCAACTGTCAGCGCACCCGGGTGCGTACGCGAGGTGGGAGGCATCCGCTCGCGCCTGGCTGGCCGAGCTGGAATGACAACGCGCGGGCGCTGTCGCTCACGGTGTTTTATCCGGATTGCAGCCACATCGATCTCTAGACTCGAACGGTGAGCACCAGCCAGCCCGATCCGATGATCGGCCGTCTCATCGATGGCCGATATCAGGTGCGCTCACGCATTGCACGAGGCGGCATGGCGACGGTCTACCTTGCAACGGATCTGCGTCTGGAACGGCGTGTGGCGATCAAGGTCATGCACGGTCATCTCGCCGACGACAGCACGTTCAAGAGCCGGTTCGTGCAGGAGGCACGCAGCGCCGCCCGGCTGGCGCATCCGAACGTTGTCAACGTGTTCGACCAAGGCCAGGACTCCGACATGGCCTATCTCGTGATGGAGTATCTGCCGGGGATCACGTTGCGCGAACTGCTGAAGGACTACGGCAAACTCACGCCCGAGCAGACCACCGACATCATGGAAGCGGTGCTCAGCGGCCTGGCCGCCGCACACAAGGCGGGAATCGTGCATCGCGATCTCAAGCCGGAGAACGTGCTGCTGGCAGACGACGGCCGCATCAAGATCGGCGATTTCGGGTTGGCGCGGGCAGCGTCGAACAACACCGCGAGCGGGCAGGCCCTGCTCGGCACGATCGCGTACCTCTCCCCCGAACTTGTCACGCGTGGCGTTGCTGACGCTCGTAGCGACATCTATGCCCTGGGCATCATGATGTTCGAGATGCTGACCGGCGAGCAGCCGTTCCAGGGCGAACAGCCGATGCAGATCGCATACCAGCACGCGAACGATTCTGTGCCGGCGCCGAGTACCAAGATTCCCGGCGTTCCGCCCGAACTTGACCAGTTGGTGCTGTGGGCGACCGCACACGACCCTGAGGACCGGCCTCGCGACGCGAAGGTGATGCTCGAGCGGCTGCTCGAGGTCGAACGCGCCAGACGCGGGGGCACGGACATCCCGGCCGGGCTGGAGCCGACGATGGTGCTGCAGCCCGCAGCCGATCTCTCCTACCAGACCGGCGACACGCAGATCCTGGGCGGCGCGCTCTCACCGGCCGCGCAAGTGCGACCGGAGGCCTCGGCGACGGATGCCGTCGCAACCCTGGCCACGACGGCGCGAAAACGCCGCAGTAGGGGTTGGTGGGTTTTCGCGCTCGTCCTCGTGCTTGCCGCCGTGGCCGGCGGTACCGGATGGTATTTCGGTGCGGGCCCCGGAGCACAGGTCGCCGTGCCGCGGGTCGCTTCGCAAACGCAGGCCGCGGCAACGACCACTCTGAAACAACTCGAATTCGTCGTGAAGGCGGATCAGGTCTACAGCCTGACGATTGCCGCCGGTCTTGTCGTGAGCACAGATCCAGGAGCCGGAGCGCGAGCCCACAAGGGCAGCACCGTCACGCTGCACGTGTCCGAAGGCCGCAAACCCATCACGATACCGGCACTCGCCGGGCTCAGTCAGACTGACGCCGAGAAGGCGATCACGGATGCCGGCGCCCTCGTCGGCAAGACCGTCGACAAGCAATTCAACGCTGATGTTCCGAAGGGCACGGTGCTCTCCGCCGTGAAGGCCGACGACAACAAGGCCGACCTGTCCAAGGGTGGGAGTTACTTTCAGGGCCTGACCGTCAATCTGGTCGTGTCGCTCGGCCCGGTGCCCGACGTATCGGGAAAGTCGGTCGCTGACGCCCAGGCCACGCTCGACGCTGTCGGGCTTAAAACCCAGTCTGGATCGCAGTCGTACAGTGACACTGTGCCCAGCGGGGCTGTGATCGAGGGCGTCCAGCAGAACGAGGGCATTGTGCGCCCCGGAGACATCATCCTGCTGAACACCTCGAGGGGGCCGGCACCGGTCGATGTACCGGCGGTCGTCGGCAAGACCTGGGCAGACGCGAAGAAGGCGCTGACCGACGCCGGATTCAAGTTGAAGTACTCTACGACCGCCGATGTAGCGCCCGGGCTCTTCGTCGTGCAGTCGACCGACCCGGCCGGCGGCGTTTCTGCTCCGAAGGGATCGACGGTCACAGTCACGTTCGCGAATCCGTTCGGCGGCTAACGCGGGCAACAAGTTGCAGCAACCGTTCGCAGCAACCGTTCGGGTCAGCTGCGGTGCACGCCCAGTTCTTCAGCCACCAGGAAGGCCAATTCCAGGGATTGCATGTGGTTCAGTCTGGGGTCGCAGAGCGACTCGTAACGTGTGGCCAGCGTCGCCTCGTCGATGTGTTCTGATCCGCCGAGGCACTCTGTGACATCATCACCGGTCAACTCGACGTGGATGCCGCCCGGGTGCGTTCCGGCAGCGCGGTGGGCCTCGAAGAACCCCTTGACCTCATCGACGACATCGTCGAACCGACGGGTCTTGTACCCGTTCGGTGTCGTCAGACCGTTGCCGTGCATCGGGTCCGTGACCCACAGCGGCAGCGCGCCACTGCCCTTGATCGCGTCGAGTAGCGGCGGCAGCGCCTCGCGCACGCGGCCGGCGCCCATCCGGGTGATGAACGTGAGGCGCCCGGGCTCGCGGTCGGCGTCGAGCTTGTCGATCAGCCGCAGCATCTCGTCGGGCGTCGTGGTCGGACCCAGCTTGACGCCGATCGGATTGCGCACGCGCGCCAGGAAGTCGACGTGGGCGCCGTTCAATTCTCGGGTGCGCTCGCCGATCCAAATGAAGTGCGCAGACGTGTTGTACGGTGTGCCGGTGCGGGAATCGATCCGCGTCATCGGCCGCTCGTAGTCCATCAACAGACCCTCGTGGCTGGCATAGAACTCAACACGCTTGAGTTCGTCGAAGTCGGCCCCTGCCGCCTCCATGAACTTGATAGCCCGATCGATCTCCTTGGCCAGACCCTCGTAACGCTGATTTGCAGGGTTGGCCGCGAACCCTCGATTCCAGCTCTGCACCTCGCGCAGGTCGGCAAAACCGCCCTGCGTGAACGCCCGAATCAGATTCAGGGTCGACGCAGCCGTGTGGTAGCCCTTGACCAGACGTCGCGGATCGGCCTGGCGAGACTCGGGCGTGAAGTCATAGCCGTTGACGATGTCGCCACGGTATGCGGGCAATGTGACACCGCCACGCGTCTCCGTGTCGCTGGAGCGGGGCTTCGCGAATTGGCCGGCCATCCGCCCCATCTTGATGACGGGTACCGATGCACCGTAGGTCAGAACGACTGCCATTTGCAGGATGGTCTTGACGCGGTCTCTGATCTGGTCTGCGGTCGCCCCAGCGAACGTCTCCGCGCAGTCCCCACCTTGGAGGAGGAACGCTTCACCGCGCGCCGCCTGCGCAAGGCGCATGCGCAACTGATCGACCTCGCCGGCGAACACGAGCGGCGGGAGGGCGGCGATCTCAGCGGATGCTGCGCGGACAGCTTCATGATCGGGCCAGCTCGGCTGCTGCTTGATCGCCAGGGTGCGCCAGTGGTCCAATCCCGCAACCACGGTCTCGTCAGCCGACACGACGGGCTCGTTGGGATCTACCACACGAGGAGCTTATCGTGAATGGGAGGCCCGCCTTTCCTTGACCGTCGTGGCATACACGTCCGCATATTCCTGCCCGCCGAGAGCGTGCAGGTTGTAGACGATCTCGTCCGTGATCGACCGAAGAATGAAGCGGTCGCTCTCCATGCCCTCGAAACGGGAGAAGTCCAGAGCATCTCCGACGATGATGCCGATCCGCCCCACCTTCGGCACTTTCGTGCCGATCGGCATCACCTTCTCGGTGTCCACCATCACGACAGGCACGACGGGAACGCGACCTTCGAGGATCATTCTGGCGACGCCGGTGCGACCGCGATAAAGCTTCGCATCCGGGCTTCGCGTGCCCTCGGGATAGATTCCGAGCACGTCACCACCCGCAAGCACGCGCAATCCGGTGTTCAGCGATGCTTCTGACGCCTTGCCGCCCGAGCGGTCGATCGGCAACTGTCCTGTGGCCATCATGAACGTCTTCGTGAGCCACCCGATGAGCCCCTTACGGGTGAAGTACTCGCTCTTGGCCAGGAACGAGACGCGTCGTTCGATCATCAGCGGCAGAGTGATCGAATCGATGAAAGACAGATGGTTGCTCGCCAGGATCACGCCGCCATGCTTCGGAATCTTCTCGGCGCCGACCACCCATGGCCGGAAGATCGATTTGAAGATCGGACCGACGACCAGGTACTTCATGATCCAGTAGAACATCGTGGATGACCCCCCTCACGCTGTGCGCTTCAGCTTAGGACCACCGGCGACACCGTGGTGCGTCCCGTAGTTCAGATTGCTGCGGCTTATCGAGTTTGCGCGTGCAGGCGCGCGAGGTCCGCGGCGCCGACAACGCCCGCATTGTTCACCAGTTCTGCAATCTGGAATTCCGGCTCAGGATGATAACCGCGAGCAGGCAGATTCTCCAGGAACGCTGCCCGAATCGGTTCGAGTAGCAGTTCGCCGGCCTGTGCGACACCACCGCCGAACACGAACAGTTGCGGGTCGAGCACCGCGCCGAGGCTCGCACACGCTTGACCGAGGCTGTCGCCGAGCTGGCGGAGCGCGGCAAGTGCCCCCGGATCTCCGCTCATGATGAGCGCGCTGATGTCTTCGCCGGAGAGGGTGCCCTTCCTCGCCCTGACATCGGCCAAAGCCTGGCCGATGCCGCCCGCATCGGCCAACTCGTTCCCCATCCGCTGCAACGCGCGACCAGAGCCGTATTGCTCGATACAGCCGTGAGCGCCGCAGCCGCACGGAAGGCCACCGGGCACCAGGCGCAGGTGGCCGAGTTCGGCGCCGGCACCGAACCCGCCGCGGAACAGTGCGTCGTTGCTGACAATTGCTCCGCCGACACCTGTACCGATCGTGAGCATCACCATGTCGCTCACAAGACGGCCGGCGCCGAAGCGGAATTCGGCCCAGCCTGCAGCATTTGCGTCGTTTTCGACGACGACGGGGATGTTCAGCCGTGCCTCGAGGTTGTCGCGGAACGGCTCGTTGCGCCAGGCGATGTTCGGAGCGTAGTAGACGATCGACTGCGCGGCATCGATGAAGCCCGCAGCGGCCACACCGGCGGCAGCAACATCCTCATCCACCGACAGGTCTCCGATCATCGCGACCACAACGTCGACGATGCCCTGCGGTTGGTCCGCGCCGGTCGGTGTCGGCCTGCGATCCTCACGCACGATCGTGCCGAGCTCATCGACCAGGGCTCCTGCGATCTTCGTTCCGCCGATGTCGATTCCGATCGCGTGCGTCAACGAATTCCTTTCCAAGCGAGTGAGTTGGCCGGAGCACCGGGGCACGAGGCCTCTCAGGTGCACCAACTAGAGTGTAGTTAACCAGTTAGCCGAAGGCTATGTGGCCATCGGAAAGCCCCGCGAAGACCGACACTGCCACAACGCCGCACCGGTACCGAAGGAGTTACCGTGGAACAGTTCGACGCACCCGCCCTTGTCGCCGCCGGCCCAGGCGCCAACATCACCGACCTGCTCATCGATCGAGTCGCCCTGACGCCGGATGCGGCGCTGTTCTCCGTCCCAGCAGGCGATGGCTGGAGCGACGTGACCAGTACGGAGTTCCTCCGCCAGGTCCGCGCCCTGGCAAAGGGCCTGATTGCTTCCGGCATCGAGCCCGGGGACAAGATCGGCTTGATGTGCCGCACCCGCTATGAATGGACGTTGATCGACTTCGCCGTGTTGTTCGCCGGCGCAATCCTCGTACCCGTGTACGAGACGAGTTCGCCGTCTCAAGTGCAATGGAACCTGACCGACTCGGGGGCGAGCGCGCTGATCGTCGAGACGCCGGAGCATTTCGCTCGTTTCGATGAGGTGCACCCCGACCTTCCGCTCATTGACAAGGTGTGGCAGATCGATCTCGGCGATCTCGATAAGCTCGTCGAAGCCGGCACAGACGTCGACGACGCAGAGGTGGAGCGTCGACGCGGTCTGGCGCGAGCGGCGGACATCGCCACACTGATCTACACGTCGGGGTCGACCGGGCGTCCCCGCGGCTGCGTGCTGACGCACGCGAACTTCGTCGAATTGTCTCGCAACTCCGCCCTCGAACTCAAAGAGGTGCTGGAGGATCCGAACGGCGCGTCGACGCTGCTGTTCATCACGACGGCACACGTCTTCGCACGATTCATATCAATCCTGTGCGTGCACGCGGGCGTTCGTGTAGGGCACCAACCGGACACCCGTCAGTTGCTGCCCGCGTTGGCGTCCTTCAAGCCGACTTTCCTGCTCGCGGTTCCTCGCGTGTTCGAGAAGGTCTACAACTCAGCGGAACAGAAAGCGGACGCCGGCGGCAGGGGCGGGATCTTCCGCAAGGCCGCAGCCGTGGCCGTCGCATACTCCCAGGCCGGTGAGGCCGGCTCCATCCCATTCGGGCTCAGGCTCAAGTACATGCTGTACAACACGCTTGTCTACGGCAAGCTCCGCGCTGCGATGGGCGGCAACGTCAAGTACGCGGTGTCCGGTTCTGCGCCGCTCGGCGCGCACCTCGGGCACTTCTTCCACAGTCTGGGGATCGTGATCCTGGAGGGCTACGGGCTGACGGAGACGACAGCACCGGCGACGGTGAACCTCGCCACTCGCTCCAAGATCGGCACAGTGGGGCCAGCGCTCCCGGGCGTGTCGGTGCGTGTCGCGGATGACGGCGAGATCTCGGTCAAGGGCATCAACGTATTCAAGGAGTATTGGAACAACCCGGAGGCAACCGAAGCAGCGCTCCACGACGGCTGGTTCCTCACCGGCGACCTGGGCAGCTTCGACTCTGACGGTTTCTTGACCATCACAGGGCGCAAGAAGGAGATCATCGTCACGGCTGGCGGCAAGAATGTCTCGCCGGCGGCGCTCGAAGACCCGATCCGTGCGAACTCCCTGGTCAGTCAGGTGATCGTGGTCGGCGACAAGAAGCCGTTTATCGCGGCGCTGATCACCCTGGACGCCGAGATGCTACCCGCCTGGCTGTCGAATAAGGGGCTCGACCCCCACATGAGCGTCGCGGATGCCTCCACCCACCCAGCCGTTCTCGAGGAGCTACAGAAGGCGGTGGACATTGCGAACTCCCGTGTGTCCCGCGCAGAGTCGATCCGCAAATTCGTGGTGCTGCCCGTCGAATTCAGTGAGGACAGCGGGCATCTGACGCCCAAGCTGAGCATAAAACGTCAGGTGATCCTGGACGACTATGCGGATGCGATCGAGAATCTGTACAACACGGCCCCGGCTACGGAGGGCATTTCTCTGCACCACTGAGACTAGTGAACCTTTGTAAACGTGTAGCCGTCGAGCGTGGCACCAGCCGAGTAGTGCGCAGGAAAGTCTTCGAAGTCGATCACGGTTTCGCCTTGCGCCGGGTCGAGCACGAGAATCTGGTCGTTGAGCACGCCCGCAATCGCGACCACGTGGCTGCCGCCTCCACCGATCCAACTGATGTCGACGCACACTGGGCGATTGGCAAGCACCTCGACCGCCAGTTCGGACAGGGTAGCGGTGGAGTGGTAGGAAGCATTGTTGCCACTGACATTCAGTGCATCGCCGACACCGCGGGACTTGATGCAGATCACCGGGATTCCGACGCCGTCGAGCGCGTACTCGGCGGACGAAGCGTACGGGTTCGCGATCGTCGCGGCGAGTCCGGGATGTGCCGCGAGAACGCTCGCGTCTGGATAACAGTCGATCGTAAGCGGCCAACCATTGATCGCGTGGCCGATCTGAGTCATCAAACTCGTTTGCGTCACTGAACTTGCGGGGTCATAAAAGTGCGCAACGCTCGCCGCAATCGCGAGCCAGCACCATTCCGTCGTTTCTTGGTACTGGAGCCCGAGCCCCATGTTCACGGGCGCGTCTGGCCC
>Ga0208357_1000270_pt1 | contig 43047 bp, 41 predicted proteins | sample NGESurdeep092012_6_FD_184487 | JGI IMG/M metagenome (GOLD analysis project Ga0208357, IMG submission 184487) | Arctic peat soil microbial communities from Barrow, Alaska - NGEE Surface sample F52-2 deep-092012 (SPAdes) | ecosystem: Environmental > Terrestrial > Soil > Wetlands > Peat ...
CAGGCGATCAAGCTGAACCTCGTCGAGCCCTGTAGAAAGCTTGAGGCTGGAGACACGGTCAAGATCCTTTCCGGCTTATTCGAGGGTACGGAAGGGACACTCCTGTGCAGTACTACCAGCGCAAGGATAGTGATCTATGTCAAAGACTTTTCCCAACCGTTCGTCGTTCGGACCGCGCTAACAAATCTGCAAAAGATCTAGCTGACAGCAAAGGATCTTGCAATCCTTGGCGAACAGTTGTCTCTAATTCCCGCCATGATGCTCTCGAGCCCCTCAAAGTCAAAGACCCTTTTCCTGCAGCAAGCTGCGCTGGTCATCCTGCCCAAGCTTCTTGCCGGCGTGGGCACTGCGTGCATCGGTCTGGTCCTGATGAGGTTCATGGCACCAGCGGAGTTCGGCGTTCTGAGTCTCTGCCTCTCTGGTCTGCTGATGATGGATGGTCTGCTCGGTTCGGCCTTTGATCTTGCTACGGTCCGCATTGCGACCCACAGCGGCGAAGGTGACCGCACCATCTCTCATCAAGCGCAGGAAAGTTGCGTTGCTCTCAAGCTGGGGGCCGTTTCCATCGCTGCTTTACTGCTCATTTCCTTCCACCAGCTTCTACTCCATACGTTCTTCAACGGGTATGCAAATGCTCCACTAACCCTCACCTTGCTCAGCGGATGCGCGGTCCTGCTTTTGCGTTCTGCTCAGATCCACTTCCAACTGGAGAAGCGTTTTAGTTCATATGGACTGATCGATCTCGGCCATAGCGGCCTAAAGATCCTCGGGATTGGTTGCCTGATCGCCACCGCCAAACTTACACCAAGCCACGTCATGGCGGTGTACTTGGTGGCACCGTCGACTCTGGTCCTGCTGTGGGGAATCCGTAAGGGCCGGCAGATCTTCACTCAAACTGTCTTCTCCTTCGCCATGACTCGCCAGATGTTCGGACAAGCACGTTGGTACCTGCTCACGTTCGGTATCGGAACGCTGGTAGCGCGGGGAGATCTTTGGCTGGTTGCGCACTATACCGACATGCATACGGCAGGCATGTACTCAGCGGCGCAGTTGCTCGCACTCATTCCGCCGATGATTGGAACCTACCTCAGTGTCGTCGTCAGCCCACGCATCATGCCCCTCTTCAACTCCGGCAAGCTTCTTGCCTTTACAGGTCGCGTGCAGAGTTCGCTCCTGCTGTTGAGCATTGCGGGATACGTCATGGCGCTCACGCTACTTCCGCGATTCTCCCCGCTGCTGCCACCTAAGTTTCATGAAGCTCTTCCGCTGCTGCTCATTTTGCTGCCAGGAGCGCTTGCGGGTTTCGTCTGTTTTCCGTTGACGCTGACCACTCTGATGTTTTTGCGTCCACGATTCCTGGTCTTTCTCGATGCCGCAACCGTGCCCATCATCCTCGCCGCGTATGCCTTACTCGTGCCGCGGTTCGGAGTCATCGGAGCCGCATGGGTCTCATCCTCGGTCGCACTGGGTCGCGCTCTCGCCGTGCAACTGGTGGTGCTGCTCTCGATACGGCATGCACCCCTAACCATACCGCTAGTTGAAGAACTTCAACTCACAGCGATCTAACCGAAAACTCTCTGACAACTCGAAGACTCGGAGTACATTTCGATGAAGTACCTTCGCCTTTTACTCTCGTTCACCTGGCTCACCCTATATGTCCTGACCTTGCCGTCAGCACGGTCCCAGGAGCCGTACAAGCTGACAGCCGGAGATACCGTCGAGCTGAAGTTCTTCTACAACCCTGAGTTGAACGAGACGATTCAGATTCGACCCGATGGAACGGTGTCGCTCGCGTTGATTGGCGAGATGCAGTTGAGTGGAAAGACTCCTGCAGAAGCCAGCGCAGAAATCCGGCAGCGCTATCGCAACATCGTGAAAGATCCTTCGAATACGCTCCAGATCCAAACCTACGGCAGCCGAATTGTCTATGTAGGCGGTGAGGTGACGAGGCCTGGGCCAGTTCCGCAAGCTGCAAAGCTGACAGTAATGGAAGCGCTGTTGTATGCGGGCGGCGTAAAGCACACGGGTGCAAACTATGTCATGCTCATCCGCCAGGATGAGCATGGAGTTCCAGTCGCGCGAAGAATCTCAATTAATGGGCACGGTGGCGTCCCGGAAGCCGCCGTCACGCAACTCCGTTCCTTCGACGTTCTACTGCTACCGGAAAGCAAGATTGCTCATGTCGACCGCTGGGTCGATCAGTACATCAAGCAAGTGCTTCCAGGCACACTCAACGGCGGGTTCAGCTATCTCTTCAACGGTATCATCGCCTCGAACAGTGGCGTCGTTGCAGCCAGCAGAGACTCTGCCGCTGCCAATTAATTTCTTCTCGAATTACTCGAACAAAGGATGAGTCCTATGCCGCTACGCGCAGAAGATGACACTGAGAATCGGACAACGTGGGCAGACCTTGGGACCCTCTTGCTACGTTATCGCAAAGTGATCCTCATCACCTTCGTTGCCGTGATTCTTGGAGCCTATGCCACGCTTCAATTTATGACGGAGCAATACGAGTCGGAGGCAAGTCTACTCGTGATGCTTGGCCGCGAGAATATTGAGCTACCAACAACCGTGCAACAAACTGGCATTGTCGCCACAGGCATGCGGCCTGAAGAACTGAACTCCGAGATCCAAATACTGCACTCACGCCGTCTCATCGAAGAAGTTGTGGATGAGCTCGGACCTAAGGCCTTTGCCTTTGCTCCACCTAAACCACATGGGATCGTCCAGACGGTAAGGTACTACTTCAAGCTGTCCGCCCGCTGGTGCAAGCAGCGGTATAACGACGTACTGATCTTGCTCAACCTCAAGAAGCGGTTGACCGATCGTGAGGCGGCCATCTCGCTGCTTGACGGTGCAATCGATGGGACGCCGGAGAAGGGCTCTGATGTCATTGCATTAACCGTGAGGCTGCCCAGTGCATTGCTGGCCATGCAGGTCGAGCAAACTCTGCTGAAGCGATACTTCGAGTTACGCACACGCCTGCGTCGCACCCCTCTTGAGCAGGAATTCTTCCGCCAGCAGCTAAGGGACCAAGGCGCAAAACTAAAAGCTCTCGAGGACAAGCGCGCCGACATCATCGCAACATACAATCTCAGTTCTCTGCCGGATCAGCGTGCTCTTCTATTGAAAGAACGTACCGACCTGGAGACGCAAACGATCAATGACCGCGGCTCTGATGCGCGCCTCTCGCAAGAGCAAAGCGTCATGCGTAGCGAGTTGCCAAAGCTCACCGAGACAATTCCGTCCAGCACCGAACAATCCCTGAACCCAGAAGTGCGCGCCTACATGGATCGGCTATCCGAGCTGCAAGTAGAGCGTGTCAAACTAGCCGGAAAATATCAGCCGACGGCCGAGCCACTCACACGCGTCGACGATGAGATTGCTTCAATTGAAGATAAATTGAAGCAATCCTCACCTACAGTTTTGGGGTCGGTGATCGACGCGTCCAATCCTGTGAAGCAGCAATTCGTGCAGAGTACTGCGACGAATGATGTAACCCTCGCCGGCCTGCAGGCCGAACAGAAAGCCCTGCAGGGCCCGATTCGAGCAACAGGCCGGCAGCTAGTCGCACTGAACGAGGGCGAGCAAAAGCTGACCGACGTCGATCGCGAACTGAAGCTGGTCGAAGACAGCTACATTGACTTTGCCAAACGTGATCGCGAGGCCGACCTTCACTCAGAGTTGGACGACACCCATCTGCAGAACGTATCCGTCGTAAGCCCGCCAAGTGAACCATTCGAGCCTGTATCGCCCAAAAAAATGCTGATCATGGCCATCTCCATCCCGATGGGTCTGCTGTTCGGGATTGTGCTTGCACTCCTGCTCCACTACATGGACGACACGATCCATGACGAGCGCGACCTCGTTGCTGTTGAGGGATCTGAGTTCCTCGGACACTTTCATGAACCTTCAAATCCCGGCGAGCTTGCCGTCCGGCTAACGCAACGTAAATGAAAATTCTTAGGCGCCCAATAGCACTGCGAAAAGACGAGGCTGCGATACTCTCGCTCCTGTCCGCCATCGTCATGAGCTTATTCAGTTCCATCAACGCAGCCCATGCGCAGAGCCAAACTTCGTGGGTTCCGGTAGGCCCGACTTCAGCAACCGTCTATGCCCTGACGCGCGATCCGTTCAATCCATCCAATATGTTTGCGGGAACTTATTTCGGTGGCCTCTATCAGACAACGAATCGCGGTTCGTCCTGGAGCCACGTCTCCACACCCTTCGGCACCAACACCGTGTTCACCGTGGCCATGAGTAGCTTGAATGAAGGCGAGGCTTTTGTAGGAACTCTGGGCAGTGGAATCTATCAGACAAAAGACGGTGGCGTCACCTGGTCTCCAATGAACAGTGGACTCACACAACTCACGGTGCAGGCAATTGCAATTCAGAGCGGCTCCCCGGAGACGCTGCTTGCCAGTGCAGGTACGGACCTGTTTCGCAGCGCTGATGGAGGCGCTACCTGGTCGCAAATCACCACAGGCCTGATCGGAGTGGTCGTGCGTAGTCTCGCAATCGATCCCAATAGCCCCGGCACGGCCTACCTCGGTGCCGCATCAGGCGGCGTCTTTCGCAGCATCGATGGTGGACTCACCTGGACTCCATTCACCAGCGGCATGCACCCCGTCACCATTGCTGCCATGAATTTCGGCCCTAACGGAACCCTCTACGCGGCTAGCCCGGATAGTTACTTGTACAAACTTCCCCACGGCTCAACGACCTGGATCAATATCACTTCGAATCTCGTTGCCGAAACCCTTTACCAAATTCTTCCTCATCCAACTTCCACCGGCGTCCTTTTCGCAGCAGCGCAGAGTGGCACATTCATCTCACCCGACGACGGTACTACCTGGTATCGACAGCGCACCACACCGACGGACGTCCTCGCATCCGATGATGCCGGCTTCGTCATCTATGCGGCCGATATCGACGGCTCCCTAGTAGCGAGCACGAATACTGGCGCGACATGGTTCAATGCTCAGCAGGGTATGCAGAACAGTTTTATCGGCGGCATCGCTACATCGCTCGCAAACGGATCGACTACCGTCTATGCAGGCAGCGACCTCGGAATCTGGAGTGAACAGGGCAGCACCAGCAACGCCTGGACACTCTCTCCGAACTACCAACTTCCGACCTTTACAGTGGCCGTCGATCCTTTACAGAGCGGCCATCTACTTGCTGGAACCGAGAAGTACGGACTATGGCGCAGCACCGATAGCGGGACGACCTGGTCATCCTCGAGCGGATTGATACCAAGCCAGGTTTATGCCTTAGCCAAGTCGGGGGGATCTGCCCCGGTGCTCTACGCGGGCACCACTACAGGCCTTTATCTTAGTCGTGATGCCGGCAAGGACTGGCAGCAAGCTACTGGAGTTGCCATCCCGTCGGTGCAAAGCGTGGCCGTCGATCCGGTACTTCCACAAGTCGCGTACGTCGGTGCGGCGGGCGGTGGTCTCTACCAAACCCTCGACTTTGGCGTGACGTACACCCTGCTCAATTCCGGCCTGCCGACGAACCAATCGATCACGCAAATCAAAGTCTCGCCGCTATACGACAATCGAATCTACGCTGTGGCGAGTGGCGGCCAGCTTTACCTCACAGACAATTCCGGCACCCATTGGACACAGGCACAATCAAACACCAGTCTCACCGTTCTGAACGTCAACGTAGATCCTGCTGAGCCGTGGATTGTGTATATGGCGACGGCCGGATCAGGTGTTTACCGCAGTGACTCAGCCGCCGCAGCGTGGACGCAAAAGATCAATGGTCTAACCAATCCTTACGTGTTCTGTGTGGGCATCGATCCGCTCACACCGGCCACCATCTATGCAGGCACAACAACCGGCGTCTTTGTTTCTACCAATCGTGGCGACACCTGGACGGCTACTGGCGGGACGCTCCCATCAGGAACGGTTTCACACCTTGTCGTGAGCGCCGCCACCGAGGGGACGATCTATGCAGCGATCGACGGCCAGGGAATATTTAAGTCGACAAACAATGGCGCGACGTGGACGCCGTACTCGACGAATCTGGCTGCCACTGACTCGTTAGCCCTTACCGACGACCCCAATGCTCCCGCACAACTCTTTGCGGGTACGGTCGGCAGAGGCGTCTTCGTCAGCCCCGACGGAGTAAGCCCGTGGCGGATATCCAACTCCGGTATGTCGCTCTTCATGCGCGGCATTGCCTTCGATCCTTCCACGACCGGAGAGGTCTACAGCGGTGCTTTGCTTGGCGGCTTCTTTAGAAGTACGGATGATGGTGCGACATGGACCAATACCGGACTCACCAATCAATCAATCCTTGACGTCAAGACGGATCCCAATACTTCAGGTGCTGTATATGTCGCGACGTCGCAGGGCATTTACAAGAGCATTGATTCCGGAACAACTTTCACACTGTTAGGCCAGAAGTCCAGCTACGTATTTGCGCTAGCCGTAGATCCGCGGAACCGCAACACGGTCTATCTAGGAGGCGCGTCCGGCACCCTCTGCCGGAGTCTGGACGGTGGCGTTACGTGGACCTTGGTCGGAGCGACTTTGCCCGCTCGGAATATCCTGGCCCTTGCCGTAGATCCCAACAGCGGCACCGTCTATGCCGCACCAGATTCATCCGGAATCTACAAAAGCAGCGATGGCGGCAATACATGGGTTCTCACTCAAAACACCGTCACAGCATCGCAACAAATCACCGGTTTCACCTTCAACTCCGGACTCGGCGTCATCTACGCATCGAGTAACAAGGGTGGCGTATTTCTCTCCTTCGATGCCGGCGCCAACTGGGAACAAAGCAACTCCGGCCTGTCTGCCCTCACTGTTACGTCGATCAGTGAAGACCCGAACGTCTCGGGAACGATCTACGCAGTAGTCCCCGGCGCGGGTGTCTATCGATCAACACAGGGTGGTGGCAGTTGGCAGTTATCCTCACTGCCAGCAGCGACCGGTGCCACTGTCGTTCGATCTGACCTGAACACCGCTCACGCTGTTTGGGTAGGAACGACCAAGGGCCTCTACAAGTCAACCGATACCGGAACGACCTGGACTGCCCTCACCGGAGCAATCGCAACACAATCAATTGTCGACCTGATGCTCGACGCCTACCAACCCGGTGTCATCTACGCCGCAACCGCTTCAGCAGGTCTCTACAAGACTTCCGATGACGGCGCTACCTGGACCGCACTTCCGACCAACGTTTCAGGATCGCAAGCAATCGCCTTAGCGGAGGGACCCAATGCACAGACGATCCTCATCGGCACTCTCGGTGCTGGTGTTGTTCGCGGAAACGGATCCAACACATGGACGACAGGCGTATCAGCGCCGACAATTCTTCCGTTCGTCGCATGCCTCGCAGTTGACCCCGTAACGCCTGGCACGATTTACGCCGGAACATCAGCGGGCGTCATCACCAGCACAGACGGAGGAGCTGACTGGACCACTATCAACTCTGGCTTGACGAGTTCTACCGTTCTCGCGTTGGCCATTGATCCAGTCACGTCAAGTACTCTCTACGCCGGCACATCTGGCGGTGGCGTCTTCGTCTCGACCAACCGCGGTGCGACCTGGGTTCAGATCATCAATGGGCTATTCCATCTCAACGTCACATCCCTCGCAATAGATAAGAGCAATCACAACCTCGTCTACGCTGGAACGGAAGGAGGTGGAGTCTTTGCAAATCTCCGCTAGTAGACCCGCCTCCTTCATCCCAGGCTCGACTTCGCAACAGATGCTGGCACTCGCGACGGGAGCCATCTGCGGAACAATATTGACCGCAATGATAGCTCGAACCTCTCCCATGATCGGCACCGGTGTGATGTTGGGAATCATCGTCTTTGGGGCCATCCTCATTTCTCCAACGCTCGGCCTCTGGCTGACGGCCTTGGTCATCCCTATCGAGAGGCTCGGACGCTTTACCAACGATTCGAGCGAGTACACGATTTCCTTGATGCGCATCATCGGCATGCTCACCTTAACGGCGTGGCTGCTGCACACCATGATCAACCGCAAGCGAATTGTCTTTGGGCTCCCAATGGCAATGTACGCAACATACTTGAGCTATGGGTTCCTGACGATCTTGTGGACCAATGATCTGCTCGGCGGAGTTCGCGCAGCGAGCGCCATGCTCGGTAATCTACTTTTTCTTTTCATGATTGTGAATATGGTCAGGGACTGGTCAACGGCAAAACGCGTTGTCGTCATCTGGCTTGCCGCCTCGGTGATGATCGGCCTCTTCACCATGTATCAGTGGCACTCAGGTCACCGCGAGACAGATGAAAGCGCCTTAGGATCCATGTCGCAACGATTCAGCACAACGTTGAAGGATAACTCCGAATGGCAAAGTCTTGAGCAGGTCGAACGAGCTCTGGGGCCAACATCAAGCCCCGCCGTCTATGCGATTAATATGATCCTCACCATTCCGTTTTTCTTCTTTCTCTATCGGACGGAGCGATCCCTCTGGATTCGCCTGGGCCTCATCACAAGCTTGCTCATCGTGCTGTACAACATTCTGCTTACCAACACGAGGGCTGCGCTGCTGTTGGTCATTGTCGTCATCGCAATGTGTTTCTGGCGAGGCATCGTCCGACTAACGCCTCCATTGATCCTGTCGGGAATGCTGCTGCTCGGGATTGTATTAGCTGCTACGCCGCCTGCTGTCTACCACCGCGTCCTCGACGCCAAAAACTACACCACCGAGAACTCCGGAACATTGCGAGCACGCTTAGCTTATTGGGAGGCAGGCGTCCAGATCGCCTCAGAGTACTGGTACAAGGGCACCGGCATTGGCAATCAAGCTATGGTGCCAAAATACGCAAAAATTCCAGGACCAGAGTTCTCAAGCGTCCACAATGAATACCTCAACACGTTTCTGGAAGTGGGACTATTTGGCTGGCTCTTCTTCTTCGGCTTCATCGGGGTACTTCTTCACTCCGGATACCGTGCAGCGCGCCTCTACCGCTCATGGCACGGAATGCGCGATGAATATTGGTTCCTCGTCGCATGCCAAATTGCAATGATCTCGGTTCTGCTCTTCGGTGTGCAGGTCGACGTATATCACTTTCCGCTCAAGGGCTGGTGGCTCGTTGCATCCGTCACAGTCGTGTTGGATCAGATCGCAAGGAAGGCTCGACAGAGAGGTGAATTCGTATGAAAGAACCATTGGATGTTGCCATCATCGTGGTCGGGCTAAACGCCTCTCGCTATGTTCGCGAGTGCTTTGATTCATTACGAGTAGCGGCGTGGCACAGCTACACGTACGAAGTCATCTATGTTGATAATGGCTCTAAAGACGACACGCTGGCGATGTTGCAGACGGATTTCCCAGACGTCAAAGTCATCGCGAACCAGACCAACCTGGGCTTTTGCAAAGCCGCCAACCAGGGTGCTGCGATTGCCAAAAGCCGCCACCTCTTCTTCCTCAATGACGATACCTTGATTCTCAACGATGCGGTCGCGGCACTGGTTGCACATGCGGATCGTCATCAAGATGTCGGGGCATTGGGTGGTCGTCTATTGAACACAGACGGCACAGAGCAATACTCCGGCCGCAGATTCCCCAGTCCGTGGAATGCTGTTCTCGGACGCCGCTCCGTGCTGACAAAACTCTTCCCCGGCGCTCCAGCGGTCCGCGATTACCTATACAAGGAACCACTGGCACGCGGAGAAGCATTCGATGCCGATTGGGTATCTGCGGCAGCTGTCCTGTTTCCTCAAGAAGTCTTTCGGAGGATTGGAGGCTTTGCCGAGGACTACTACTATTGGCATGAAGTCATCGTTTGCGATCGCGTACGCAGTCTCTCGAAACGAGTGGAATTGCTACCCAACGCGAGGATAATCCATCACGAAGGCAAGGGAAGCGGCGCCCGTCCCTTCAAGTCCCAGCGAAGCCACATCATCAAATTCCATAAGGGTGGCTACGCCTGCTACTGCGAACACTACGACCTCGCTCCTCTCAATCCACTGCGCCTACTCGTTGCGACGATGCTATTAACACGCGCGTGCATCCTGATCGTCGGCACCGCCGCGCTCACCGCATTCAAGTCCCTTGCGATCACACCAAGCCGCGCCACGGAGATGGGCTGATCATGGATACGCGGCTGACGATTGTGGAGACCTCTCGAGTGTTTGCGATAGACCTTGTCTGTCCGCTCTGCAAAGGAAGTCTGGAGCAGATCGGGGAATTTCAACTCGATTGTTATGCTTGTCGTCTTCAGTTCAAGAAGCAACAAGGATTCTGGAATTTCATTCTTGGCGGTGGCTTCGACGATGCTATCGACGATGGACAGAAGGCCTACGAGAGCAATGCAAATGCTGACACCGTGCAGAATTACTGGCTACCTCTGTTTCGCTCGCTCTGGCCGCAGCCTTCCCGCCGTATGCGCATTCTGTCCGTCGGCTGCGGGGTCGGCATGGATGTAGATCTTCTGTGCGCAGCCGGCTTCGATTGTTTTGGGATCGACTGTGGTCATCGCGATTCACTATGGAATCAACGTGAACATCTCGATCATTTACTGCTGGCAAACGGGAAATTTCTCCCATTCGAAAGCGGCAGCTTCGATGCTGTCTTTTGTGGCTGCGTCTTCCCCCACGTTGGCGTAGTCGGCGACACGAACGTCACAGCAGCCGACTGTTGGTCGCAGCGCGGGGAACTCGCCACTGAAATGGCGCGCGTGTTAGTCCCAGGGGGCCACGTGATCGTAAGCAGCCCGAATCGATGGTTTCCCGCAGACCTCTTTCACGGTCGGAGTCATGGCGGTTATAAGCCAAGGCTGAATCCTCCAACGAGCAACTTCCTCCTTTCAGCGAAGGACTATGAAGATCTCTTCCGGCCAGCCGGGTGTGGCAAAAGCAACGCCCTCCCTGTGCGCGGCTACTGGGGCTTTATTCGTGCCAGGAAGAGTCTGAAAGGCAGACTGCTCAGCTATCCTGTGCGCCTTCTTTTTAGACTCGCAGATCTGCCCGGACTAAACCGTTCCATATTGAGCCCCTGGCTCATTGTTTCGATGCAGAAGCAGTTCTGATTCGCTCGCAAACCACATCATGCACAAGCAATGGATGACAGAACTCGCAGGGAAGCGCGTCCTCATCGTAGGAGGCAATGGCTTTCTCGGTCGCAATTTCGTCGAGCAGCTTGGTCGGGTTGGTGCGTCCGTCAGTGCTACTGGCGACGGGGAGGACCCAGGGGTAGATTGGCTGGGACGCGTTGACTTCGCTGAGATGAAAAACGCAAAGAGAGCACTCGAAGGCCAGCAAATCGTGATCGATTGTATCGGTCGTCTTGGCGCCGCTGCGAGCAACTTGCAGCCGACTGTGAGCCTGGAGCAGGAACTGCGACCACAACTCAATCTCATGCTCGCGGCCGCAGAGAGCGGATGCAAACCAGTTCTGCTCCTTGTCAGTTCTCGCCTCGTCTATGGCGCTCCACAGTACTTGCCTGTGGACGAACTACACCCACTGCAGCCAGACAGTTTCTATGCAGTCCACAAAATCACCGCGGAGAATTACGCAATCGTACTTGCGCGTACCCACGGACTACGCACCTGCATTTTTCGTCTCGCGAATCCTTACGGTCCCTATCAAAAGATGGATGCGAAGGGTTACGGCGTAATCAATCATTTCTTACAGCGGGCCGCATCGGTCGATGCCATTGAAGTCTACGGTCGTGGAATGCAGATGCGCGACTATATCTTCGTCGATGACGTAGTGGAAGCCATGCTGTGCTGCGCACACTTGTCCGAGAGCGGCGTAGAAACCCTGAATCTAGGCAGCGGCATCGGGCTTCCGCTATCTGAAGCCGCAGAAACAATCACGCGTCTCGCTGATTCTCCACCGGTGGTCTACCGAACGTGGCCCGAGGAAGATCTGATCGTCGAGACCGGGCACTACATCTCCGATATCACACGTCTGAGACAAAAAATCGGGTGCTTCAACCCGGTCTCCTTCGAACACGGTGCACAGCTGACAGTGGAGCATTATCGCAAGTCAACGGTCTCGTGTGCCAAATCCAGAGAAGCTGCAGAGAGAAGGTACTTGTGACGAATCTTGATGGAAGATATTGTGGCGTGATCCTTGCTGCCGGCAAGGGAACGCGCATGCTGCCGTTCAGCGAGAGCTATCCCAAACCTCTGTTGCCGGTTTGCAACAAGCCTGTCGTGCAATACCAGTTGGAGATCATGCACGATCTCGGAATTCGCGACGTCATTATGCTCATCGGACACAAGGGCTATGAAATCGCGAAGACATTCGGAGATGGCTCACGTCACGGTGTAAATATTCGCTATGTGGAGCAGACCACCATGCTCGGCATAGCTCATGCAGTTCGACAGTTAGAGCCGCATGTGAATTTGCCATTCCTACTCTTTCTCGGCGACATCTTCTTCAAACCTGTCAATCTCGCACAGATTTTCTCCTTATTTGAGGAGCAAGGCGGTGGCGCCGTGCTCGCAACCAAGGAAGAGAACGACCCCGAGGCCATTCGTAAAAACTACGCCATCCTACTTAATTCCGAAGGCTTTGCTACGCGAGTCATTGAAAAGCCGCGACACACGACCAACCGGCTCAAGGGCGTCGGTCTCTACTTATTCGACCTATCGATCTTTGACGCGATTCGGCGCACTCCAAGAACTGCGATGCGTGATGAGTATGAGCTGACGGATGCCATCCAGGTGCTCATCGGTGATGGCTTTCCAGTTCGCCCTTGCGAGTGTATTGCCGTAGATATCAACCTCACCACGCCAGCGGACCTACTGCGCTGCAACCTGCTACAAGCCGAAAGTACGGAGCTCTTTGCCGTAACTTCACCCGGTCTGGAAAAGCACAGTGCGGCCAAGCTCGATCGCTGCGTGGTCGGGTCCAATGTGTCCATCCGACATGGCATCACGATCAAGAGTTCTGTGATCTTCGCAGGAACAACTGTTGAAGAATCAACAGACCTGGAAAACTTCGTGATCACTCCGCAAGGGCTTGTGGATTGCAATCATTCCATGAGGAGCATGACACGTTGAGCAAACGCTTCCATCGTGCATGCGTCACTGGTGGTGCGGGCTTCATTGGCTCGCACCTGGTCGAGCATCTTCTTCGCCTCGGGATGGATGTCACTGTTATCGACGATCTCAGCACCGGCCGCGCGAGTCGCATCCCACCCGGTGCACGCTTCGTCGAAGGTTCCATCCTTGACCTGGCCAAGAGTGGCGAAGCAATGCATGGAGCGGAGATCATCTTTCATCTAGCGGCGCGCGTCGCCATTCGCTCCTCCTTTTCGTTCGTCGTCGAGGACGCACAGACCAACTTGGTAGGGACCGCGGCTGTCCTTCAAGCCGCCGCGGCTGCGCGTACAGTTCGTCGCGTCATCTCGACATCCTCCATGGCCGTCTATGCGGATTCGCTCACCAAGCGAGCCGTGGCTGAAGACCACCCGACCTTACCGCTCTCCCCTTACGGTGTGTCGAAGCTGGCTGCCGAGCAACTCACCCACCTCTATTGCGCGCAAGCCGGCATCGAGAGTGCCGTACTTCGCCTCTTCAATACCTTTGGCCCCGGACAGACGTTGAGTCCCTATGTTGGGGTCGTGACGATCTTCGTCAACCAACTCACTCGCGGGGAGCAGCCCACGATCTTTGGTGACGGTCTACAAATGAGAGATTTCGTCCATGTGCTCGATGTAGTGCAGGGGTTCTCTCGAGCGATGAGCGGCAGAGCCAGCGGGGAAACATTCAACATTGGCAGCGGTCAAGCAACCACGCTCAATTGGCTTTATCGTTCCGTAACTGAAGTGATGCAGATCAAGCAGCCGCCTCTTCACGCACCTTTCGCCGCAGGCGAACTACTCTGTTCCTTCGCCGACATCTCCAAAGCAATTCGTGAACTCGGGTACCAGCCTCGTTATGGCCTCGCCGAGTCCCTACCGGCTGTGATCGAAGAGATCTGCACAGCTGCCGCAGCTTCAGTCTAATCAACCGTTGCGAATCTCTAGGGCCTTCTTCTGCTAGTTCGCTTTCAAATCCTCGCAACGAAAGCAGGCACCCATGGCTTCTCCCCAAATGCAATACGAGCTGCTTCAAGAACAGGCAGTCGCCTATGATTACCCTAAAGAGCGGACAGGATTTGCAATCCGCTGTTTCGAGATCTGCTTCAGTCTCGCTGCCCTCTTCTTTCTTTGGCCTTTGATCGTCATGCAATGGGCTTGGATCAGGCTCGGCACGCCAGGGCCAGGGCTCTTTCGTCAGCGACGCCTCGGGCGAGGTGCGGAGTGCTTCTCGTTTTTCAAACTCAGAACCATGTACGTGGATGCTCGCCAGCGCTGGCCAGAACTCTACGCCTATGACTACAACCCGACCGAATTAGAACAGCTTCATTTCAAAGTCGAACGCGATCCTCGTGTAACGCCGCAAGGTCATTGGCTACGACCCAGTTCATTAGATGAACTCCCAAACTTTTGGAATGTCATCAAGGGCGATATGGCGCTCGTCGGTCCGCGTCCAGAGATTCCAGAGATGCTGCCGTACTACTCAGGAGAAATGCTCTTGAAGTTTTCCGTACGCCCCGGTGTGACGGGCCTTGCCCAGGTGTCGGGTCGCGGGAGGCTCAGCTTCTTCAGGACGGTGGAATACGACCTCGAGTATGTTCGCAAGCGCAGCTTCCGATTCGATCTCCGCATTATCTGGCTCACCATCGTCAAGATGGTCTGTCGCGATGGAGCGTTTTGATGGCGACCCTTAAGGGATCACGCATACTCGTGACTGGCGCGGGCGGCTTTATCGGCTCTCATCTCGTTCCGCGCTTGCAGGCGGAAGGCGCGTGCGTCGGCGCTGTTGCACGCGATGCGGAACAACTGCGAGCCTCGACAGGTACCGTGCGCATTGTCGTCGACCTTTGCAATGAGGATGACACGCAGAGCGCGGTAACTCACTTCGCACCGAACATCGTTTTTCATCTCGCCGCTCACCCTGACCGCAGCGAATGTTTCAGACAAGCGGCCTCCGCACTTCAGTGCAATACCATGATGACGCTCAACCTGCTCGAGGCCTGCCGGATCGCAGGAACTCATCTGTTCGTCTTTGGGGACTCGACCAAGGTCTATGGAAACGCTCCTGTTCCTTACTCAGCCGCCCAGACGCCACAGCCACTCTGCTCGTATGCCATCAGTAAACTAGCCGGCTGGGAACTCTGCCGCCTCTATCAAAAGTTGTATGAGATCGATGTAGTCTCCGTGCGTCCGACCATCGTTTATGGCCCGGGTCAGGGGACAAACCTTATCAGCAGCATTGCTTCGCGGCTCCTAAGAGGCGAGACAACGATCCAGTTGATGGGTGGCACGCAGACCAGAGATCCCCTCTACATCGATGATGCTATCGACGCATTTGTGCGAGCAGCGGAACGTGGACACGAACTTTCCGGCGAAGTCATCACCATCGGTGGGGGTTGTGAACAGAGTGTCTATTCTCTCGCATTGAAGGTTGTAGAAGCCTGTGGGATACCAGCGAACATCGAGGTATCTGAGGCTCAACTTCGACCGAACGACACGCTCCGTAGTTTCTGTGATAACCGCGAGGCGATGGATCGATTGGGCTGGATGCCGAGAACCAGCTTTGAATATGGTCTTGATCAAACGCTGGCAGCGATGCAACAGACGGTGTAGGACTCCGCATCCTGGAGGGAAAGAAGGGAAACGATGTCTCTCGCTCAGGCACTTCTAAAGAAGGTTCCTCAGTACACGCGCAACGAGCGGCACATGCGAGCGGTGCTGCAGCACGGAACGCCGCACAAACTGGCCAATCTCGCACGAGCGGAGATAGAGCGCAAACTACATCGCATAGTGTGCAAGAGCAATCCTTACCTATTGATCATTGACCCTTGCAATTTCTGCAATCTACGCTGCCCGCTCTGCCCAACCGGCCTCAATGATCTCGGTCGTCCACAGTCCATGCTCTCATTGGCCCACTTCAAGAAGTATTTTGATCCACTCGCCGAGAATCTCTTCGAGGCGTACATGCACAATTGGGGTGAGTCGATGCTGAACAAAGAAGTATTCAGTATGATTCGGCACGCTCAGGACAGCAACGTCGGAACAAACCTGAGCTCCAATTTCGTGCGCGTGACATCGGACGATATGGACCGCCTGCTCGACTCCGGACTTGAGTATCTCGTTATCTCACTCGACGGCACCTCGCCCGATACCTACAGTCAATACCGCATCAATGGCGACTACGACAAAGTCATTGAAAACCTCACAACCTTCATCCAACGCCGCAATGCGCGCAAGCAGAAAACTCCGGTCATCGAGTGGCAGTTCATCGTCATGAAACAGAATGAACATCAGATCGCCGAGGCAGAGGTGCTCGCTAAAAAAATTGGTGTGGACCTGCTGCGCTTCATTCCCGTCGGTATGCCCTACGAGTTCAAAAACCGCAAGGAGACCGCCGACAAGTGGTATCCCAGCAGTGTGCAGGGACGCGTAGAAAGCGACCACTCAGAGCAACAATTTGGACAGGCCAATAAGCCAAGTCCCTGCTTCTATCTCTATCGCTCGATGGTTGTTAATGCTGATGGGGGTGTCTCTCCCTGCTGCGTCGTCTACCGAAAAAATCGTGACTTTGCCGACCTCAGCACAATGGATACGATTGCCATCAATACGGTCTGGAACAACGAAAAATATCGCTCCGCGCGTTCTCTGTTCTCTAAAGAAGAAGTGCCCGGGCGACGAGCAACTGTTTGCGACGGCTGCGATCTTTTCGCCCATCACCACAGCAAAGCCCGGATCGAAAAGCCCATACCACCCCTCGTCACCATCAATTAGTTGCGGCACTTTAGAAAGGACACCATGTTTCGATCCAGCATGCTCACGGGCTATATCAAACAAGAAGAGATCGACTCTCCCGATCGAGCATCCACTCAAGCCGACGCCCACCGTGAGTCCGCCTCGCAAGAGTCTTTCCCCGCCAGCAAAGAGGGTCTCGCCTTGGCAACGTCACTCCAACTCAAGACCAATGGTCCTGGCGTCATCATCCTTGCCGGAACGAACCCGGACTTTCCCATCACGGCTCTCGTGAAGGACCTTGGCAGGTCGCTCGTCGAACTTGGCGCCTCCGACGTGCTGCTGCTCGACTTCTCCGAGCGCGAAGTTGGTAACGGCGTGCATGCTCAATCCCAGCTTGAACGTATCGTCTCCGGTGGCTGCAAACTCGACGAGATGTTGGATGAAGCGCAACCTGGTCTCTACGTCCTCGCCGGTCAGAGTATCTCTGTAGAGCGCTTTCGAACTATCGGCGAAGGCGTTAAGGCAGTCTTCGAGAATCTGCGGAGCCGCTTCCGCTATGTCTTGATAGCCACCTCCGCCTACGGACAGGACAACAGGGCAAGGCTCCTGGCAAGGCAGGCAGACGGCATCATCCTCGGGGTACAACAGGGGCAGCAGGGGCGCGCGCAACTGCGACAAATTCAGCGAGACCTGAAATCGGATGGCTCTGTCTCGTTAGGTTTCATCCTTTCAAATGGTCCGCAGAAGTGATCGAATTGGCTCAAGTCCTAGAAGTATCTGAGGCGTCCACAACGGAGCCGGTCCCAGTCTTGCACTTAATTCACTCGATTGCTTATGGCGGGGTTGAGACTGCTTTACTCAACTGGCTCAAAACGATCGATCGCACGCGCTACACCCCCTATCTGGTCTGCTTCTCTAATCCAGGCCATACCGAACGTCCCTTCATCGACGCCGCGGCGCGATGCGGCCTGCAGGTGGACACAATTCCATGGCGCCGCACGAAACCGGTGCTGCAGTCTGCCCGCAAACTTTCAGCAATCCTTCAGAAGAAGAGCATCCGCATCCTCCACACCCACAACACCTATGCAGACCTGGTAGGGCTCGTCGCTGCGCAAAGAACAAAGGTTCGGACCATCACGACGCTTTACGTATGGTCTAACTTCAATTGGAAACGTAACCTGCTGCAACGGTTCAATCGAATGCTCCTGCGCTGGTTCGACTTGGTGAGTGCCCATTGTGAAGTCACCTACGAACAAACTCTCGCATTCGGTGTAAGCCGTGACCGGTTGCGTCTTCTCGTCTGCGGCTTCGAAGCACCCATCTTTGAAGGTTCTTTCGATGACAGGGACCGTCGCCGCTGTGAACTTGGTGCAGAACCTGGCGATTCGGTTTTGATCAACGTAGCGCGCCTCTATCCAGAGAAAGAACAAACGCTCCTACTCCATTACTTTTTGCAAATACGGATGGACGAACCACGGGCAAAGCTTTGGATCGCCGGTGTTGGGCCACTCGAACAGGAGTTGCGTGCCCGGTGCGCAGCGCTCGGGCTTGATGACTCGGTCGTCTTTCTAGGATTCGTCAAGGACTTGCCGGCACTACTATATCTCGCGGACATCCACGTCAATACTTCGTCGGCGGAGGGCGTTCCTCTCGCGATTTGTTCGGCCATGGCAGCATCCTTACCTATCGTCGCGACAGATGTAGGCGGCCTGCCCGAGATCCTCGATCATGGCCGTGCCGGTATTCTCGTTCCCTTTGGGGACAGTGCTGAATTTGTGAAATCAGTGCTCATGTTGATTGCCTCGCCGTCATTGCGCTCTTATTATGGCTCAACGGCGCGCCGGTTCATCGCCGACGATTATTCGCTTTCAACAGCAGTCAAGCGTCTGGAATACACCTATGACGAGTTGCTCAGCCTATGAACGCCGGGATCTTCGTCACCATGGCGGGGCGCAATGCCGCTGGTCCCGAGACCTATGAAATCTCGCTCGTTAGAGCTCTCGCAAGCCTCCAGCCGCAGCAGGAATTCAATATTTTTTGTTTAAGTGAAGCGGCAAAGGCGAGCTTCCAACTCAATCAACAGAATGTAAAACTACATGTGCTGCGCCCAACCTCGCGCTGGCTCAGCATGCCGTTCAGCTTACCCTTAGCGGTCGCAAACTCGGGCTGCACCTTCCTCCACGCCACGCTAACCGCTCCCCCGTTTCTCACAAAGCCCCTGGTGTTCACGGTGCACGACCTCACCATGTTGCGCAACCCTGAGTTCTACGACCGCGTGATTCGCATCCGCCTCGAACAAACGATCCGTCCAGCAATCAAGAAAGCGCAGATGCTCATCTGCATCTCTGATGCAGTTCGTCAGGAACTGCAGGAGGACTTTGGCATTCCGGATGATAGGGTCATGGTCGTTCATCACGGAGTAGACCCCGCATTCACCCCCGTCTCAAATGCCCGGTCTGTCGTTTGCCATAGCCTGGGCATCGATCGTCCCTACTTGCTTTTCGTAGGGCAAATGAAGCTGCGGAAAAATATTGTCCGCGTCCTCGAATCCTTCGCCCGGGTCCGCGACAGAGGGCTCGACGTCGCACTCGTACTGGCCGGCCGCCGCGGACACACCACCGAAGGAATGGATGACGTCATCGCTCGGTACAATCTCGCGGACCACATCATTGAGCTCGGTCATGTCGAGGATAAAATCCTGCCCGCACTCTACTCGGCCGCCGAAGCGTTCGTATTTCCTAGTCTGCATGAGGGCTTTGGTCTTCCTGTACTCGAAGCCATGGCTTGCGGAACGCCGGTCCTCACCTCCAACACTTCCGCGCTACCGGAAATCGCTGGCGACGCCGCGCTTCTCGTTGACCCCACTTCCGTCGATGCGATCGCCGACGGCATCGTCCACATACTCACGGACAACTGCGTCCGCACCTGGTTGACCGCAGCTGGCAAGACGCAGGCCAGTAAGTTCTCCTGGCAGGCAGCCGCCGCCGAAACGATGCGAGTCTATCAGCGTATGCCAAACTGACGAAACCCCCACGGAGGTACACGCGGTAATGCAAACCTTAGTCGAGCGCGAAGAGCCAACCACGATCCCATCCCTCAATTCCGCAATCAAGGGAAAGACAATCGTGTGCCTCGCCACCCAGGCGTGGAACGCCCATTGGACGCCCGTCCAACAAGTGATGCTTCGACTCGCCTCCACCAATCGCGTCGTCTACGTCGAACCCTTTCATCCGCCTCTCTCTTGGCTCAAGCGCGATAACTCCGTCTTGCGCAAGGACCGCGACGACGGTCTCCCTAACCTGCGCGAGGCAGCGCCAAATCTCCAGGTCTATCGACCTTCCTACGGCTATCTTCCAAGGAACATGCGTTCTCCCGCGGCCCACCGCATCAACTCCTTCCTCTACCGTTTTGAGATAGCTCGACTGCTTAGAAAGCTTGGTCTGCAAAGGCCGATTCTATGGGCTTTCTTCGCCCAAAGCCTCTCGATTCTCGACCTGCCATGGGACCGCATTATTTACGACTGCGTTGATGATTGGCCCTCGTTCTTTCAACACCCGAAAGAGAAGGCCTTCGTCTCTGCAATCGACGAACAACTCTGCCGTCGCGCAGACATTGTCTTCGTCGGCTCTGACCCGCTACTCGAGAAGAAGTTGCCTTTCCAATGCCGCACATTCGTCGTCAATCATGCAGCGGACATCGCGCACTTCTCCAAGGCAGCCGACCCACAAACGTCTATTCCAGCCGATCTCGCCGCCATTGCAGGGCCGCGTCTGGGTTTCATCGGCATGATCGACACCATCCGTTTTGACGCGACGCTCATCCAGCAACTTGCTGACGAACTTCCTGTGCAGATCATCATTGTCGGCAGAACGATGCCCGGCGCCGAACGCCTTCTTCCGCCCCACCCGCGCATCCATTGGCTGGGAATGCGCTCCGTCGAACAGCTCCCCGCTTACCTTCGCGGCATGGATGTCCTCCTCATGCCCTATGCTCTTAACGAAGCCACGCGCACCATCTACCCCCTCAAGCTCTATGAGTATCTTGCGACAGGGAAGCCTGTTGTTACAACAGCGATTCCCGCGGTCGGACCAATGCGCGGACTGATGTACGTTTCCAGTTCCCATGACGATTTCGTCCAGAACGCGCAGATAGCTCTGCAGGAGCAAGACCCCCAAATGCTCGCTGCACGCAGAGCGTATGCTTCAACCCGAACATGGGAAGCACATGTAGCACGCAAGCTTACCCTGCTCTCCCCACGGTTCTAGCCCAGCGCTTTAGAATCGACCCAGAACCAAACCCACCATCACAAGGACTCCGGTGAGAACGCTTCTCGTCTCCTCCCTCGTTGTTGCGCTAACGATTGCCTCAGCCTCCAAAGCGAATGCATTTAGCTCCCGTTTGCATGCACCATCCACCGCCCGCAGTAGCTCTCCTGCGTCGCAATCAAAAGATGAAGCCACTGCCGACTTTCTTCCGCTCCATCTTGGCAACAGGTGGACACTGCGCAATGCGAAGTCGGGAAAGCAAATCGTTCTCACGGTTGAAAGCGCTCATGACGGCATTGAGACGGTCAAGTTCCAAAATCCATGGATGACATCCTCGTTCGTTTTCGAACAGCACGGCGGAGTCTCAATTCTCAAGGCCCTCCGAATTCTCGGCCTCGAAGCGCCCATGCCACCGGACACGGTATACTTCGACTTCGCTGCACCCCAGGGCGCCTCGTGGCACAACAAGATCGGAACCATCCGCGTCTCCGCGACCGGAGTGAAGTTCGGTCCATACTTCAATTGCACACAGTTCGTGGAGACCAATCAACAAGGTCACAAGAACTACTGGACCTTCGCGCCCGGCAAGGGATTCGTACAGTTTGGTCAGGGCGAGGATGCCTTCCTTCTCGATGAGGCTACCTCGAGAATTGAGACCTCCTCCGCATCTCCCCCGCCTCAGCCTGCTCCCATTCCAGTCTCCTCTGACGCACCTCGTGAAGGCTGGGCTGGCACGCGCATCGCTCTCGCAAACAACACCGCAGCCAACGAGTGGCTCACACCCTGGTCCGTCAACAAGCGCTTCCATCAAGCTGTCGCGGTAGGCGTCAACTACGTCTACCTGAGCCCAAAGTGGCAGGACGTGGAACCCTCGGCCGGCAAGTATGTATTCAAAGACATCGACTTCCAGGTCAAGCTGGCGCAGGAGGCAAATCTTCCTCTGGTGCTCAACCTGCGTGTGATCGACACAGCAAATCGCCCCATTCCATCCGATCTTCGCGACCTTTCCTTTGCCGACCCGCGCATGATCGAACGCCTTGATCGCCTCATCGACGAGATGACCCCACACCTCAAGGGACGCGTCGCCTACCTGCTGATCGGCAACGAAGTCGACGTCTACTTCCGAGCGCGCCCTGCCGAGGTCAACCCCTACTTGACGCTTTTCTCCGCCGTGAAAACCCATGCCAGGAGCCGTCTCAACCAGGTCGCCACCAGTCTGACGATCACGATGGACGGCCTCCCCGAAACTTCAGGAATACTCCGCCCACTCATCGACGCAGGTGACTTCTTCTCCATCACCTACTATCCGCTGGACGCAACCTTCAAAGTCAAAGATCCCTCCGTGGTTGGCGGCGATGTTGAGAGGATCCTGCGAGCAGCCGGTAATAAACAGGTGTTGTTCCAGGAATTCGGTTATCCAAGCTCAGAAAAAAATGGCAGCTCGCAAGAGAAGCAGGCGCAGTTTGTAGCGAACTTTCTTGATGCCGTCTCGCGCCACCGACGTCGAATCATCGGCGCAAATTTGCTCTTCATGTGCGATTTTTCAAACTCAGTCACCGCTGATCTAGCCAAGTCCTACAACATGCCGAACGCAGAGAGATTCAGCGCCTTTTTGCAAACCCTCGGGCTCTTCGATGGGCATGGCGTACCCAAAAAAAGCTGGGCAGTCTTTTCAGCAAAGGTCCCTGAAATCACCGGCACGCGTTGACTCATACACCTCCGCTTCCGAGCAATACGAGAGTCGTTCATGAAAGACTTCGCAGTCGGCTGTGGCGTTCGCTTTACGGTTGTAAAGTCCATAGAGATAGGCCCGAGTCGCATTCCATATCCATCTGCGCTCGCCTAATCATCAGCCTCCACGGCGGAGTCGCACGAGGTCACCGGTGCTAAGTCAAAGTAGCTCAGTAGTTAGAATTCAGCATGTCGAGCAGGTTGGCGTGGAGACTGGCGGGTAGGAGTTCGCACAGTCAAGGTGAACTCCGATCGCAGGACAAGCGTGAGGGCAGGAGTGGGTCGTTCGCTAGCCTCGGTACACATCCCTCCTAGTATTGGCTCGTTTGAGTTGTTCCTGCAAGAAGATCAGTCTCTGTACCGTTGCTTCCTTGCTCCTGGACAGTTGCTCGAAGCGGCAGCTATAGCAATAGGTCGTGAAGCCCGCATGCACAAGTTTGTGATGTGACGTAACAAGCAGCGTGACCTCCACCTTCCCCAGATCCTGAAAGTCCAACACCGCCTCTAGCAGCAACGTGCCAATCGGCAGGATTTCCGGCGAGATCGTATTGGATTGCAATCCTACTCCGCCAATGGATAAGTCTCCCAAGTTCAGGCTGATTGCCGTACCGTTGGTGAGCCGCCCTGTACAGCCATACGGCCGGATGCATGTCGTCCGGTAATTCTCCCGACGCTGGAAATACTTTATGTCCAAAGGCAAAGGCGAAAGGAAAGCAGCCGCTTCATCGAATATCGTCTCCACCGGTGTGGGCGTTGAGAAGCGCACGGAGACGCCTCGGAGCGCGGCGCTAAATTGAATGTTGCCAGAGGAGAGAACCGCTCGTGTCTCGCCGCGATTTCTCCCGGAGTCATAATGGAAGTGGCCCGCCACCCTCTCGTTGACGTCCAAAAGAACGGTCAGGATGTTTTGCCCCCCTGGCAGTGCAAGCATAATCAATTTCTGTTCTCGCTGGATGGCCTGCATCAGCTGTACGATGTCGCTGGCAAGCGTCAGATGATACAGACCATCCGATTCTTTCCCTGTAAGCGAATTAGTTGATCTCATATCATTTCCAGTGCAGAAAAGAGTGTCGCGGGAGTCGTTGAGAATTGAGTGCAGTGGTTGGGTTCAGGTTGCTAAGCAGCTACGCGACGGTGCGAACCGCAGGACCGGGTCATAGGCGCGAAGGCCGGGGAACTTCAGTCGACGCTCCGGTCGCCAATTGCTGTCCGCTCAGTGTGAATACCTTCACTGCTCCGCATGACACCGTCGCAAACGGTGGGAAGAAAGATAATGCACTGCTCGCAAAAAGCTGAATTGAGACGCCTTCTACAAAAGAGGGAGTCGCACATGTGTCGATTGGTATATCGGTCGTTCGCTGTTCAAGTTTCAGCCACTGGTCGAAACATGAAGTGATTATCGATTCATCGCGATGATTATCAGCCGAATGTTCTCTAGAGTTCTTCCGTTCTGCCGATAAGAGCACGCAGCCGAGTCGCAACGGATCGTGTGCCCCTTGTGAACGAATCCAACTCGATCCATCTCGTGCTATGCCGCCCACGCTAGGAAGAGTCTTACCGGCTGAGGCAAATGCCCCAAAGCCGATCACGCAACTCGGGGTGGTCGCAAGAAAGTTCCAACCGTTTCATGAACCTCGTTCGACCATCGCTGAGCTATTCGAAACGCTCCCTTTCAGTCGATGGGTGCAGGCCCAAGCCCTCCGTTGACGGTCTACGGCCCGACAAAGTTTGGCGGACTACTTGGCGGCTATCTCAACGACGACGTGTACCACCTTCCCGCAGCTGGAGGTGCGGCGAAGATCCACGACTTACCCAACACCGCCATGAACCCCACCTTCAGTGGGACAACGTGGATGGGCAGCGTTGTGACCAACGATGGCCGGTCATGACAGAGAAGCACAACGGTCTCATAGCGGGTAGGTCCCTGCGCACGATAGTTTTCGTGGTTAACTTGTTCAGAATGAGTGGGGTAAATGGTGGACGCGGCAGGGATCGAACCTGCGACCAGTCGATTAAGAGTCGAATGCTCTACCAGCTGAGCTACGCGTCCAGACCTTGAACTTTGCCCTGCAGCAAAGAGCGAACTACAGGTAGATCGCCAAGGGATGCGCGGGAGAACCTCACCGCACCTGAAAAGAATATCATGATCCAGCCTCTCGGCACAGCTCAGGACGATGAGGAAATCCCCGCCGCGTGGAGGCGACGGGGACGAAGCTAGCCGACGAAGTCCACATTTGCCTTGTAAGGAATAATGCCGCGCTCGTAGCCCATATCCAGGATCTTCCTGATCGCCACCCGCCCATCGTCGCCGAAGTTCAAGGTGCGCTCATTCACGTACATCCCCACAAAGCGATTCGCCATCGACGTATCCAGATCCCGAGCGAACTGCATCGCGTACTCCAGCGCCGCCTCGCGGTGATCGAGAGCATGCTGAATGCTCTCGCGCAGGGCATTGGTCGTGATGAGCTGCACCTCATGTCCCAGTGAGCGCCGAATGGCGTTGCCGCCAAGCGGAAGGGGAAGGCCCGTCTGCTCGTTCCACCAGACTCCAAGATCCAGAATCTTGGTGAGGCCATCGCGGCCGTAGGTCAGTTGCCCTTCATGAATAATGAGGCCGGCGTCGAATTCGCCAGATACCACCGCAGGAATAATCTTGTCAAAATCGACCACAACGGTCTCAATATCCGGAGCAAAGAGCTTGAGCGTCAGGTATGCGGTTGTCAGCGTTCCGGGCACCGCAATGCGGAGCTTCTTCACTTCGTCGATCGTGTAATTCTTTGCAGCCACGATCATGGGCCCGTAGTTGTCTCCGACCGAACCGCCGCACGCCATCAGGGTATAGTTCTCCTGGATGTACGGGTAGGCGTGGAAGCTGATCGCTGTGACGTCGTAGTACTGATCGGTCATAGCACGATGGTTCAGAGCCTCGATATCCGTCAGGGTATGGGTGAATTTGTACCCCGGGACTCGAACCTTGTTGGTTGCGAGGCCATAAAACATAAAGGCGTCGTCCGAGTCCGGGCTATGGGCAATCTTAATCTCGCGTACGGCTAATGCTGCAGTAGTCATGGGTCCTTTTGTAGCTCTTCTGGTCACAAGAGGCGCAATCGATCTGCGCTCCCGGACAATCACCTGAAGTGATGTTGGTTAGATGCGTGGAACGCGTGCCAGGGTGCTGTACACCCCCGCCGCGATAAGTACTTTGACGAATTCGCCGGGAAGAAAGGGAGCAACAGCCCCAATCCACGCAGCATGCAGGGAGTTGTGGGTATAGTGCATAAACCACGTCGCCCCAAACAGAAACAGGACTGCCATGGCGAGATTTCCCGCCACAAAGGCAGCCAAAAATTTTGGTGTGCGACGGGTCAGGCCGCGGGTCAGGCCGCGGGTCAGGCCGCCGGCGATGGCTGCCACCAGCGGATAAGCCATCAGAAAGCCCCCGGTTGGTCCAACGATCTGAGCCAGTCCTCCAAGGCCCGTCGGGCTGAACACCGGAAGCCCCATCGCCCCTTCTGCCAGGTAAGCCAGCATCGTCAGGAAGCCTGCAACCGGGCCCATCGCAAGGCCAACCCCCAGAACAGCCAGCGGCTGCAGGGTAAGGGGAACCGGCGTGAAGGGCAGCGGAATCGCAACGTGAGCAGCAGCCGCGACGACAACCGTAGCCGCGAGGCCAATCAGAATTCTTCCAGGAATCGTCGCAGCAAAACCAGAAAGGCCTGCGGTGCGGGAGGAGTTGGCAATGGCAGTTTGCATAGTTGGCTCTCGATGCGAATGAGATCTCAGCGTGAAGTCGTATTCTTCCATCTTCTTACTTAGGGATGGCCCTTTGGCTCCGCGCCTGCTTTGGCCTGCAGTTCGCGAACTTCTCGCTGCCGGGCCTGGGATACGTGTCGTTCAATCGCGATCGAGGCCCAAAGTAGAGCGATCAAGGCCAAAATCGAGATGCAGAAGAGGACACGCATACGGACAAGCCTAAGGATACCAAAGCTGGCGGTGCAAGCGGGCGCAAACCTGTGTATCCCCAAAATGGAGCGGGGGGGTGTCGACAAGTCTGGTTCACTCCCGCGCATCCTCGCCACCTCCACACCAGAATGCGCGATACTTCAATAGCACGCGCCAATCGCACGGCGCATCAAAGAGGATTGTTGCAAGCGAGGACATCGCAGTTGGGAACCCTGCAGAGCAAATCGAAGCTGACCGCGCAACTCCCGGCACTCGCCGGAGCTGCGAAGGAGCGCGCCTATCTCTGGCGGCGTCGTGCTGCAACGATTGCCACGGCAACCCTCGCCCTGGTGATGGCCTACGGTGTTATCTTCGGGCACAACGGTCTCACCGCATTCGCCCATAAGCGCGAAGAGGCAAAGTCTCTGCAACGCCAGATGCAGCAGTTGCAGACAGAAAATCAGCAACTCCGCGAACACGTCGACCGGCTGCAGAACGATCCCAGCGCCATTGAACATGAGGCCAGGGAAGAACTGCACTACACGCGCGCAGGCGAGGTCATTTACACCCTTCCCGCCAATAACAGCGATGCCTCTACAACGGCACCGTCGAAGCCCTGACGACCCCAAACTCCCCCCGCTTGACCTCTCCGCCAGCCCTCCATCCACATCGCCTCCGCGGCAATAGCTTGCCCACACGGTAGGATTGACTGGGAGGTAGCGGTGCAAAGCAGAATCCTCGAGTCTTTGATCGCCGTCATCGGTGTGCAGGTTTTAGCTGCGATCGCCGTGACGTCGCTGCACCGCTCAGACACCTGGCTGCGGCGAGCGCTTCCGTACGTCATCAGCCTCGCTGTCGGCGTCCTGCTCGCAACCGGAGCCGTTCATCTCATGCCAGAGGCGATTGACGCCCTTGGAAATCGCACCGCCGTGTGGGTCACGCTCGTGGTGACCATGCTCGCTCTCTTCAGCTTCGAAAAAGTCATTCACATGGTTTCGGGTGTAAGCGCCGAGCCTGCCTCCGATGCAGACGAGGCGCACGAGCAGGGCTATCACGATCATCACCATGCCTCCAGGCCCGCTACGTTACTCCTGGGATCGATCACCCACAGTCTCATTGATGGAACCAGCGTTGCCGCGGCCTTCGCCATCAATCCTCACGTAGGTTGGGTCACTGCGCTCGCCGTCGGTCTGCATGAGATTCCGCACCGCCTCGGCGACTTCGCGCTGTTAGTCCATATGGGAATCGCGCGCGGACGTGCTGCGCTGCTCGCCATCGGCGCTGGCGGATCGAGCCTGTTTGGGTGGGGAATTGTAGTAGCCGTAGGAGAGCACGGTTTGCATCGAGTAGCATGGCTCCTGCCCGTCAGTGCCGGAAGCTTTCTCTACATCTCGCTGGTAGATCTGCTTCCGGAGTTGCAGAGCGAGCGCAGACCAAAGGCAGTGTTGTGGCAGATACTTTGTCTAGCCGCTGGCATCGCTCTGGCGTTAGGCTTGACGAGTATCCCCGGGGCCTAAGGAGCATAAGGTTGAAATGGAAATTCAGGAGCAGCAGGTAACCCGATGAGGATTGGCGTTGATGTAGGTGGAACCAAGATTGAGGCAATCGCGCTCGACCCCGCAGGCCTTGAGTTGCAGCGCATTCGCGTCGCGACGCCCAGGGGAGACTACCCCGGAACCATTGCCGCAGTCTCCCGCCTCGTCCACGAACTGGAGAATCTAACGGCCCAGACCGGCACCGTTGGCGTCGGCATTCCCGGGACCGTCGTCAAATCGACGGGCCTGGTGAAGAATGCAAATTCCACCTGGCTGAACGGTCGGCCGTTGCAGCACGATCTCAGCATTGCCCTGGACCGCCAGGTTCGTTGCGCGAATGATGCAAACTGCTTCGCGATCAGTGAGGCGACGGACGGCGCAGCGCGCGACTACCCGGTCGTCTTCGGCGGCATCTTTGGTACCGGCTGCGGCGGTGGTATCTCCATCAATGGCCGTGTTCACGCCGGCCCCAACGGTCTGGGAGGAGAGTGGGGACACACCCAGCTCCCCTGGCCAACTGCCGAGGAATCCCCAGGGATGCTGTGCTATTGCGGCCATCACGGCTGCCTCGAAACCTGGATCTCCGGTACTGGCTTCGAGTGGGATTTTGCACGTGTGACCAGTCGTAATCTTCGTGGCGTCGAGATTGTGGCCGCCGCCGAAGCTGGCGACGTGGAGGCCAACGAGGCGCTGGACCGGTTAGTCGAGCGCATGGCGCGTGGCCTCTCCACCATCGTCAACGTCCTCGATCCCGACGCGATTGTGATTGGCGGAGGTCTCTCGAATCTTGCCCGCTTGTACGAGGGAGGCCTCTCCTCCCGCCTCCGCGACTACGGCTTCGGCGGCGGAGTCGAGACTCCCATCCTGCGCAATATCCACGGTGATTCCAGCGGCGTACGCGGTGCCGCGTGGCTCTGGCCTCTGGCCCGGCGCGACGCCGACGATCTCGATCGCATCTCATAATTCATGACAGATCATGCAAAGCTGGACGTGAGTCTGGGTCAGGCCCTAAGGAAACAATTGCACGCATTGCTTGACGGCGGCCAGGCCCACGCGACCTTCCACGATGCTGTGAAGGACTTTCCCGCACACCTCCGCGGCACCGTTCCCGACAACCTCCCCTACTCCGCCTGGCAGATCCTCGAACACATCCGCATTGCGCAGCGCGACATCCTCGACTTCAGCGACAACGCCGACGGCAGCTACAAGGCTCGCAAGTGGCCCGAAGCCTACTGGCCGGCCAATCCTCAGCCCCCCGACGCCGATTCCTGGGAGCAATCCATCCATTACGTTCGCGAAGACCGCAGAGCCTTCGAGAAGCTTCTCAAAGCTGCGAACGATAAAGAACTCACGACTCCCTTTCCCTGGGGAGACGGCCACCAGTCGCTGCTGCGGGAGGCCTTCCTCATCGCCGACCACGACGCGTATCACACCGGCGAACTCATCGTCCTGCGGCGCCTGCTCGGCGCGTGGAAGTAACAGCAGGAAGTTGCACCCTAAAGTCCCAGCACGTTTGGCCACTCCGATGGATGATCGACGGCAGCATCCGGGCCTGCCGCTGCAAGCGCCGCGGGAGCCAGCCCGAACCTGCACCCCACCGACCGCACCCCACAACGCCGCGCCGTCAGCACGTCCACATCCGAATCCCCGATCATCACCACCTCCCTCGGCAAAATGGCCTCCGCGGATCGGTTGCCAGCCAGCAGGGAAGTCGCCTCATCGATCAAGCGCAGCAGCCCCTCTGGATCGGGCTTCTTGGTCTCGAAGGAGTTCCCCCCGTAGTTTTGAAAAAAGTACTGCGACAGTCCCAGCGCGTTGCAAATCTCACGCGACGGGATCACCGGCTTGTTGGTGAGCACCGCCATGAGCAACTCCGGATGACCCGCGCGGATACTCCAAAGTGCATCGAGGACGCCGTCGTAGCAGTGCGTGTTGTCCAGCTTATGCTCGCGATAGTAGTGGAGAAAAAACTCAAACGTGCGGCGGAAAAGATCGTCCCCGTCCCTCGGGTGCAGAGAATCCAGGTCCCCGGGATCGCCCAGCGCGCGACGAACCAGCATCGCCGCACCATCCCCGATATAGCTGGCGATCAGCGCGTTGGGAAGCAAGGGTTTCCGCACCGACTCAAGCGCCGCATTCACCGAGGCGCAAAGATCGAGCGACGAATTGATCAGCGTACCGTCTAGATCGAACACGAGCAGACGTGGTGCACCATTGGCCATGATGTACAGTGTAGCGGCCCCGCTGCCTCTAGCGAAGCGAGGGCCGCCCTCTGCCTAATGGCTGTCGATCTCAATATTCCCCGAGCCCGTTCGAACCTCCAGCGGAGATCCCCCGCCATTGATCGGTGCCGTCATGTGATGACGCGAGTTGTCCCCTTGTTCGGGAGCGCCCGGGAAGTTTACGTGAATATCGCCCGAACCTGTCGAAGCCTCCAGGTTGAAGTGTGCGTCCGGTGTCAGGTGTAGCTTGACGTTGCCCGAGCCGGCTGAAAGATTCGCAGGGCCTGTGAGCCGGCCATCTCCCTCAATATCTCCGGACCCGCTCCGTGCCGTGAGCCCCCCGTTGAGTCCATGAACCTTGATATTCCCCGACCCGGTTTTGGTCTTCACATCTCCGGGCCCCTCTTCTCCCAGCTCAATGTCGCCCGAGCCCGTTCCGAGCTCTGCCGGGCCGTGGACGCCGTGCGCTCGCACATTCCCGGAGCCGCTCGTCGCCGACAGATAGCGCCCGACCTGGTCAACTTCAATATCCCCCGAGCCGCTATGCAGGTTCAGTGCCACCGCCGCCGGCACAGAGATGTCGTAGTCGATGCTGATGTTGTTGAACAGGTCGTGATCGTTCGACTCGCCGACCCGTACCGAGTTGCCATTCTGCACCACCGGTGGATTGTCGATGATGCGCCGGATGCGATCATTGACCCCACCCAGCGTGCCGCCGATGCCAAATAGGCTCCAGCCCGCATGCACGTGGCCGACGATGTGGATCTGGCTGTCGCTCCCCGCGTGAATCGTGATATTCCCCGAGCCGGTCGCCACATACAGATCCGGTTGCGAAGAAACATTCAGCGTGCGCTCGAACTGGTTATCCGCCCCGAACGCTGCGGTCGAAACCATCAGCAGTGCGGTTCCTGCAATAAGCCGAAATTTCATCTCATTCACCTTCTTTGAATCAAATTTACGATGTCTGCTGCAGCACTACCTTCTCCCCGGACTTCAGCCCGGAGAGCACCTCGATGCGACTGCCATTTGAAATTCCCGTCTTGATCTTCACCACGCGATGACCATCTTTGCCGTGGGTATCGGGAACCCACACCGACGCGCTCCGGTCCTTGTCATAGATCACGGCCTGCTCTGGAATCGTCATCACATGCTTATGCTCCTCGAGCACGATTTCAGCATTCGCCGTCATATTCGCCTTCAGCTCTCCGCCCGGGTTCTCAATAGAAATCTGCACCTCAAAGGTCGTGACGTTATCCTTCTCCACGCCCAGCGGAGCGATCTTTGTAACCCGGCCGGCAAACGTCTTGTTCGGGAAGCTCTGCACCTTGATCCGCGCCGCCTGACCAAGATAGACCTTCGCAATATCCGATTCGTCGACCTTGCCCTTTACGTACACCTCGTGGATGTCCCCCAGCGTCATCACCAGCGTCGCCGTCGATCCCAGCACCAGGATCGAGCTCACCGCATCGCCCACCTGCACATCGCGCGACAGCACCACGCCATCAATCGGCGATGTCACCGTGGTGTACGAAAGCTGCTCCTCCAGCTGGTTCAGCGACGCCTGCGCCTGTTGCACCTGCGAAGCCATCTGATGCGCTCGAGCCGTGTCGACGGCGATCTGAGCCACGGCTTTATCGCGTATATTCAGCGCCGCAAGGTACTTCTGGTGTGCATCATCCAGCGCCTGCTGCGACACCACACCATCCTTCTGCATCTCTAGCGCCCGGTGATACGAGTGCTCAAACATTGGAAGATCCGGTGCCTCCGCCGCGACCCGGTCGTAAGCGACAGAGGCTGTGGCCGATCGCGCACTGGACTGCGCCGCGCCGAGCTGCGCCTTCTGCGCCGCAACCTCGTCCAGAATCTCTTCCTGATCCAGTTGCGCCAGCACCTGTCCCGTATGAATCGTATGGTTGATGTCGGTATCCAGTTTGGTAACAATGCCGCTGGCCTTCGATTTCACCTCGACTTCGGTGATTGGCTGGACCTTCCCCGTCGCCACTACCGAACGCGCAATGTCGCCGGTCTCGACAGTCCCCAGTTGCGATGGATCCAGCGGCGGAGACCCACCGAGGGCTTTGGCCGCGACGAATCCGCCGCCACCCAGCACGCAAACAACTACACCGAGGATGATCCAAATCCGCTTCCGTGATTTGGACTTTGTTCTAGTGGTCGAGTTCAAGGGACCTCCGAAGCCGTCAGAATTTGCTCTTCGGAGTTGAGTTACGCAGCAAATGCCGCACCGGTTCCATGCCCCTGCGTGGTTTCGGGTTTCAGGCGTACTTCCGCAGCATCCCCAGCACTTTGCCCTGGATGCTGACACTGCCCGCCGGTGCATAAATCGGCTGCATCTCGGCATTCGATGGCTGCAGCCGGATCACGTTCCCCTCACGGTAGAATCGCTTCAGCGTTGCATCGGTTCCGTCGATCAGCGCCACGACAATCTCGCCTTCGCGCGCCGTATGTGTCCGCTCCACCAGCACATAGTCCCCCGACACAATGTGCTCGTCGCGCATCGAGTCGCCCCGGACTTCCAGCGCATACACCTCGCGGTTCCCAATGATGTCGCCCAGCGAGATCGTCTCTGCCGTCTCGATTGCCTCCACCGGCTTGCCCGCAGAAATGCGCCCCAGCAGCGGCAGGCGGTCCATCATCTTTCGCGGAGCTCGCTGCGGAATCACATCGATCGACCGGCTGCGGTTGTGCGCGCGCTGCAGCATGCCCTTATTCTGCAGATTCGTAACGTGCTTATGCACCGTGGCCAGCGAGTTCAGCCCCAGTCCCGCGGCAATCTCTTCGTACGAAGGAGAGTACCCGTTCCTGGTCGTGAAGCTGGAAAGAAAGTCGATTACTTCTTTTTGCCGACGCGTGATTGCCATGCGGTCATTCTAGCGAATAAAAGGCGAACTGGCAGCGAAATTTTACGGGAATCCTCTTTGCCAATGACCGGCTCCAAAATGGGACTCCGCCAACCTGTCCCGAAGTGGGAGAACGAATCATTAGATCCGCATAGGTATTCCTTGTCCCACGCCGTTTCCCGGTGGATGGTAATAGGACAGCGGTGATTAGAACATCGATGGTCTTGCCGATGTACTTCACAGGATTGGCTTTTTATCTATTCACGGAAGGTCTGCTATGCGTGTTTTGGTGGTCGAAGATGATCAGTCGTTAGGGGTGTTTCTCCGCAAGGGGCTCATGTTGGAGGGCCACGAGGTGGAATGGGTAGGAGATGGTGACGCCGCGCTCGAGATGGCCGCGCAGCAGGTTCCCGATCTCATCGTGCTGGATCTTGGCCTGCCCCGCCGCGATGGCACCGAGGTGCTCGAGGCCATGCGCAGAAACTTTCCCAGCACCGCTGTCCTGGTCCTTACCGGCCGTAGTCAGGTCCAGGAGCGAGTTCGTTGCCTCGACCTCGGAGCCGACGACTTCGTCCTCAAGCCCTTCAGCTTTCATGAACTGATGGCCCGCTGCCGCGCTCTCCTGCGCCGCCACGAACACTTCGCCGATCCCGTTCTGCGCTTCGGCGGCGTTGAGATGAACCGCATGGAGCGCACCGTGAGCTACGAGGGCGTCAGCATCGATCTCACCGCCAAGGAGTTCACCTTGCTCGAATTCCTCATGCTGCGGCGCGGTGTTTGCTCCTCCCGCGCCGAGCTGCTCACCCAGGTCTGGCATTCAACCCCGGCCGCCGGCACCAACATCATCGATGTCTACGTGACCTATCTGCGGAGGAAGCTAGCCGCTTCCCATCCCGAAGATGAGTCCGGGGAATTGGTTATCGAGACAGTTCGGGGATCAGGCTACCGCCTCCGCGACAAGCGCAGGATTCCTCGCTTCGAACAACCTTCCACCCAGATTCAAACGGCCCAGGAAGACGTGCAGGCAGTGGTCGAGCTTGCTCGCGGAGCTTAGACGATGGCGATAAACCTCATGACCCGCGAAGAGCTTCTGGAGCAGATGCATGCAGATCTGCATGACCTTTGCCAGCCGCTTACCGCTCTGCAGTGTCGCCTTGAGATTGGCAGGATGCAGGGTCATGAGAGCGCCTTGCAGGAGGCCGTCGACGGCGCTCTTGAAGAGACGCAGCGAATGTTTGAAGTCATTAACCAAATGCGTCAACGGCTGCTACTTGAAGACGCTGACACGCAGTAAACAACGTGGCAGCGAGCAATATCGCAGAGATCGAACGAACAGGAAGCGGGAACATACCATGGGATCAGGAATCGTTGGTTTGGACAGAACGGTCGTGCTGGCAAGTGCAGATCCGGCATTGCGGCAGCGGTTACGCAGCAGCCTCAACGGTCTGCGTTGGCAGGTGCGTGAAGCCCGCGGTGGTGCTGAGGCGATTGCACAGCTTGAAGATCATCCCACCGCAGCCCTGCTGCTCGATCACTGGCTTCCCGACCTCGAAGTCGCGGAGTTTGCGGAGCAGGTTGGTCTCATGTATCCGGGAATGGAACTGTTGCGCGTCGATGGCGATCCCATCGCCGGTGGTACCAGGAGCCCGCGGCGCCATGAGTTGCTGCACGCTCTACGCGAAGCTCTCGGCGCCGCAAACAGAGAGGACACGACGGATGCCGAGGCCGTCGCCAGCAGCGACGAATTCAGTGAAGGATTGCCCCAGCATCCGGCCAGCAGAACTCCGTCACGCTCGCTGCTGCAATCCCAGCCGCAGACCATCGAGGCTGCGCAGTTTGTGCAACCACGGCCCTCCTCCAGGCCTTATACCGGTGTCATGCCGTCCATGGCCATCGACGAGATGGTGGGTCAGAGCGCCATCATGCTCGAACTCGCACGCGTCATTCGTCTGGTGGCGCCGCGCAAGGCGACCGTCTTGATCGAGGGTGAGACGGGAACCGGAAAAGAGGTGGTAGCCCGTGCCCTGCATCGTTTGAGCACCCGTTCTTCCAAGCCCTTTGTCGTCCTCAACTGCGCTGCAATTCCTGAGGCCCTGCTTGAAGCAGAACTCTTCGGACACACGCGAGGAGCCTTCACCGGTGCTGTCCAGTCCCGCACCGGGCGCATCGAAGCGGCCCACGGCGGGACGCTTTTCCTCGATGAGATTGGCGAGATGCCTCTCGCGTTGCAGTCGAAGATGCTGCGCTTTCTTGAGAGTGGGGAACTGCAGAGGGTGGGCGACAACGACACCGTGAAGGTGGATGTGCGCGTGATCGCCGCAACCCATCAGCAACTCGAGAAGCGTTCCGGCGACGGCAGCTTTCGCCTGGATCTCTATCATCGGCTCGCCGTCTTTCCCATCGATGTGCCAGCCCTGCGCGAACGCATCGAGGACATTGGTTTGTTGTGCGAGTACTTCCTCGCCTTGATGGGAAAATCCTCACCACGAAAGACGCTTTCTGGTGCAGCGCTCGACAAGCTTTGCGTACACGATTGGCCTGGCAACGTCCGCGAGCTCGCTCACGTCCTCGAGCGCGCTTCGATCCTCGCGGAAGACTCACCCGGCATTCGCGCAGAGGACATTCGCCTGCGTCGTGCGGTCAGAAAATAAGTACTTTCTCATCTTCAAAAGTTCTCCGGCAAGGCCCTCCCATCGGAGGGCCATTTTTTTTGCTCCTGCATCCTCTCCAACCTTTGAAATCGCTCAGAAAACTACACCAAAGTTTGGCCTCCCTCGTGCCTTTACCACTGTGCCGACACAGATCGACTGAGCGGCGGAATGAATGATTGTGAGGATCCAGTGGCTATGACCCCGAAGCATGATGAGCAGACTCCGATTTCAATGCACGAAGCACAGCAGGCCGCCTTGCGGATGATGATGGATCAGACGCTGCCCAAATCTGATCTCTCTCAATATGATTACGTCGCTCCGAAAAAAGGAACTCCCGCGGCGAAGCGTTCTCTCCCCGCAGCACTGGCGGGTCCGGAGCGCGATCGTCTTCTGCTCGAGCATCTTCCTACCGTGCGCTATCTCGCTCGCCGCATTCATGAGCGGCTGCCGCAACACGTCGAGCTTGAAGACCTGGTTTCGGCTGGCATTGTGGGTCTGATCGATGCCTTCAACAAGTTCGATCACACCAAGCAGGTGCAGTTCAAGAGCTACGCCCAGTTCCGCATTCGCGGTGCGATCCTCGACTCTCTTCGCATCCTCGACTGGAGCCCCCGTGAGCTCCGTCGCAAGGGCCGCGCCGTGCAGGAGGCGATTCAGGTCCTGACGCAAAAGGTCCGGCGTACACCAACCGAGCCGGAGATTGCCGCGGAGATGAAGATCAGTCTCAACGAATACCAGATTCTGTTAGGCGATCTTAAGGGTCTCGAAGTGGGCAGCCTCAATCATGAGCACACCGAAGACTCAGGCGAGGACGAACTTGCCTACGTCGCTGGTTCGCCAGAAGACGACCCCCTCTTTCGCTGCCTGCAGGGCGAGACGAAGCAACGTTTGATCGACGCCATCGAGGAACTTCCCGAAAAAGAGCGCATGGTCCTGACCCTCTACTACTACGAAGAGCTCACCATGAAGGAGATTGGTCTCACCCTCGGCGTGGTCGAGTCGCGTGTCTCGCAGATTCACTCCTCCGCGGTGGTTCGGCTCCGCGTCTCTCTCCGTGCCGCTACTCCAATTCCAAAGACGAGCAGCACCGCGCAGCGGCTGTCCGCGTCGGCCGCCCACTGCTGAAGCTCGAGCTCCGCGAGGTGTCCAACCCCGCTCGCCATCTTGCGAACGCCGCACCGTCATCAGACCACTAATGAGACATGAGCGATCCCTTTCTTAGAGATCGCTCATGTATTTCGCGCAGGCGCCGATAGACAACCCTGAGGCTGAACTCCTTGCCAAACGTTTTGAACTCGTCGACACTCTTTTCTTCCGATCACAGCCTGCCCTGGAACAAAAAAAATACCTCCGCTCTGACCTTCGGACCGAAGTGCAGGGCATTTAGCCGCTATAGCTTCGCTCCAGATCCCTCTACGCTCAATCCATTCACCCTCGATTCTGGAGCCAGCGAAAAAAGCAGCATGACCAGTCCGGGCGATCGAGCGGTGACCTTCTCCGATCTTCGGATGGAGCGGATCGCGAACATCCGGGAAGCCATCGCAAACGGCTCGTACTTCGTCTCCTCTGCCGATCTGGCCGATAAGCTGATGAGTTACGCTGAGCGATAGCGGATCCGCACAGACTCAAAGTCTGCATCCGCCCAAAGCACCTTTCATGACACAAACAGGTCCTTGGCCCTGAACTCTCTGTTGTCAGCCAGATCTTCCCCATCTCGTAGACAATAACGAGTGGCGGCCATGCGGCTTTTCGCCGGCATCGCGCGTCTGATTCTACGGAGGAATCAAGTATGAGTGAGTGGGTAAGCCTGAAGGCGGCCGATGGCCAGGAGTTGACTGCGTACATAGCCAGACCCGAGGGCAAGGCGATCGGCGCGCTCGTCGTCATCCAGGAAATCTTTGGTGTGAATTCTCACATCCGCAGCGTAGCCGACGGCTACGCAAAATATGGCTTCGTGGTCATCGCGCCGGCTCTGTTCGACCGCTACGAAAAGGGTGTCGAACTAAAATACGAGGGCGACGACATGAAGAAGGCCTACGAGCTCTACCAGAAGCTGAATCCCGCCACGGCCCTGCTCGATGTTGCGGCCGCGTACGAACACATCCAGTCGGAAGGAAAGGGAATTGGCGTCATCGGCTACTGCTATGGCGGCTTCATGAGCTGGCTGAGCGCGACCCGTGGCGAGACTGTCAAGATGCAACCCTCCTGCTGTGTCGGCTACTATGCCGGCGGAATTGGAAGCGTCGCGAAAGAAGACCCATCCTGCCCCGTCCTGCTGCACTTTGGCGCAGATGACGACCACATTGGCAAGGACCAGATCGACGCCGTGCGCAAGGCCCATCCAGAGGTCGAAATCTTCGTTTATCAAGGTGCTGGGCACGGTTTCAACTGCGACGCCCGCGGCAGCTACAACCCCGCAGCGTCCAAGCTCGCTCGCCAGCGTTCGCTGGAGTTCCTCAAGACCCACATTGCTTAGTGAAATCATTCCGGAATCAAAGGATTTGCGGCGCAAATCACGCGTTGGAGGCCGACTTTATGGCCCCAGCGTGGTATCTTTAATTGGACACTGAGATGAAGTGGACTAGCGCATAGAGAATCAGGAGTAAGACCCGCCGTGTTGGCAACAGCGAAGAAATCAGACATTATTACGAAGTTCCGCACGCATGACTCGGACACTGGAAGTCCTGAGGTGCAGATTGCGATCCTTAGCGAGCGTATTGGCGAGCTGACCGAGCACTTTAAAACCCACAAAAAGGATCATGGCTCACGTCGTGGTCTGTTGATGCTGGTGAGCAAGCGCCGCCGCCTTCTGGACTATCTCAAGAAGACGGATTCCGATCGCTACCGTGACGTCATTGGCAAGCTGGGTATTCGTAAGTAGCCTATTCAGGGCTGCTTCGGCCACGTTTGACCAAGGCGGCCTCACCAGGAGTGTAGGAAGATTGAATCTGCCCGGAGCTATCGACGGGATGGCAGCAACTGTGGTTGCTCCTGTTCGCGCCGCTCGACTCGACGCACATTGCAGCGCATCGTTTTGCGGCGCAACGTTGCGCTGGTACGCCCCTTCTTCCACCTCCGTAACCGGACCCTATCAAGCCCTGACCGAAGCTGCTTCGGCGGGGCTTTTGTCTTAACGCCGCTCCTCCCCATCGAGCTGCGCAGAACCACCCAACAAGCTTAGAGACAGACAGAAAAAGAGGAATGTTTATGAAGCAGGACGTAACCGTTGAACTTGCCGGTGGCAAGCATATTAAATTCGAGACAGGACGCATCGCCAAGCAGGCCTCCGGCGCTGCCTTTACCACCAGCGGCGACAACGCGGTGCTTGCGACCGCCGTCGCCTCCCCCGACCCGAAAGAGGGCATCGACTTTTTCCCCCTCACCGTCGAATACCGCGAGTTCACCTACGCGGGCGGACGCATCCCCGGAGGCTTCATCAAGCGTGAAGGCCGTCCCAGCGAGAAGGAAATCCTCACCTCGCGCCAGATCGATCGCCCCATCCGCCCCCTCTTCCCCGAGGCCTTCCGCAACGAAACCCAGGTAGTAGCCTTCGTCTACTCGGCCGACAAGGAAAATGATCCCGACGTCCTCGGCATCAACGGTGCAAGCTGCGCCCTCGCGCTCTCTGACATCCCCTTCCACGGCCCGGTCGGCGCCGTCCGCATTGGTTACATCCTTGACGCCGAAGGACAGGGTCAGTTCATCGTCAACCCCACCTACTCCGAGCGCCTCGTCAGCAAGCTCAACATCATGGTCGTCGGCACCAAAGACGGCATCGTGATGGTCGAGTCCGGCGCCAAGCAGATCACCGAAGAAGTCGTCGTCGGTGCCATCGAGTTCGCCCACGAAGAGATCAAGAAGATCGTCGCCGGCATCGAGCACCTCGTCTCTCTCGCCGGCAAGACCAAGCGCACCGTCACCCCTCTCGAGAATGACGAAGCCTATGCCGCCAACCTCAAGGCCAAGGTCGGCGATCGCCTCAAGGACGCTCTCGACACCCAGAAGCACCCCAAGTTCGACAGCTACGCCCTGGTCAAGGACATCAAGGACGAGCTCAAGAAGGAACTCCCCGCCGACGATCCCGCGGCTTTGAAGAAGCTCTCGAAGTATTTCGAGGGCCTTCGCGAGAGCATCTTCCGCGAGCAGGTGCTCAATGAGCGCATCCGTCCCGATCACCGCGCCTTCGACGAGATCCGCAAGATCACCATCGAGACCGGTGTCCTCCCCCGCGTTCACGGTTCTGCCCTCTTCACCCGTGGCGAAACTCAGGCTCTGGTCAGCGCCACGCTCGGCACCACCGACGACGCCCAGCGCATGGAAAGCTACGAAGGCGAGCAGAAGCGGAAGTTCATGTTGCACTATAACTTCCCTCCGTTCTCCGTTGGTGAGGTTGGACGTATGACCGGCGTAGGCCGTCGCGAGATCGGCCACGGAGCTCTCGCGTGGCGCGCGATCGAGGCTGTCCTTCCCGCCGAGGACGAGTCCCCCTACACCCTCCGCGTCGTCTCCGACATCCTGGAATCCAATGGTTCCTCGTCGATGGCAACTGTCTGCGGCGCATCGCTCTCGCTCATGCAGGCCGGCATTCCCATCAAGGGTTCGGTCGCCGGTGTGGCGATGGGCCTGGTCAAGGAAGGCGACAAGTACGCCGTCCTTACCGACATCGCGGGTGCCGAAGATCACTACGGCGACATGGACTTCAAGGTCGCCGGAACCCGCAACGGCATCACCGCCCTGCAGATGGACATCAAGATCATGGGTATCACCACCCAGATCATGCGTGAAGCCCTCGAGCAGGCGCGGCAGGGTCGCCTTTTCCTCCTCGACGCCATGGACGCCGTCATCTCCAAGGCAGCCGAAGAGAAGAGCGCGTACGCCCCTCGCATCCATACCATCCAGATCCCGACCGACAAGATCCGCGACCTCATCGGACCCGGCGGCAAGGTCATCCGTGGCATCGTCGATGCGACCGGAGTCAAGATCGACGTCGACGACACAGGCCGCGTCAATGTGGCTTCGTCCGACGCCGACGGTCTCGCCCGTGCTATCCAGATGATCTCTGACATCACGGCCGTCCCCGAAGTAGGCAAGACCTACCTCGGCAAGGTCGTCCGCCTCGCAGAGTTCGGCGCTTTCGTCGAAATCTTCCCCGGCACCGATGGCCTTCTCCACGTCTCCGAGATCGCAGAGCACCGCGTCAAGGAAGTCAAGGACGAACTCCGCGAGGGCGATCAAATCCTCGTCAAGGTTCTCTCCATCGAAGGCAACCGCATCAAGCTCTCCCGCAAGGCTGTCCTTCGCGAGCAGCGCGAGAAGCTAGGCCTCCCACCGGTTGCTGAGCAATCGGGTGGCGGCGAGCGCAGTGAGCGTTCTGACCGCGGCGAGCGTTCTGAGCGTGGCGACAGAGGCGACCGTGGAGATCGCGGCGGCCGTGATCGCGACCGCAGCGAGCGCGCCCCCCGTCCCGAGCGTTCTGCGCCAGTCGAGCGCGCACCCGAGCCCGCCCATCAGGACACCATCGTTCTCGATGGCGGCGAAGACTTCGACGACGAAGACTTCGACGGCGATGAAGACGGAGGTACCGATGTCGAGGCAACCACCGATCAGCCGCAGGAAGGTGCAGCCCCTCAGGCTGGCGCCCGTGCCGACGGTCAGCGTCGCGGCCGTCGCCGTCGCGGTCGTCGTCCTGGAGCACCCGCTGGTACAGGTTCTACTCCTCAGGGTGGAAGCAACAGCTAGTTCCGCACCAAGCCAATCAGCAAAGCCGCGCCTCAAGCGCGGCTTTGCTGATTGGCGAATCCCCCGCGCCTCTCCCCGCGTCTAGTGCTTCTAAGGGAAGGGAGCCGTCCGCTGACCGAGCCAAACCGAGCAAGCGTCTTAAGTGTCTATCGCTGGTGGACCTTTGCGCGCTCGGGGCCCTTTGCCCGCTGGTGGCCCTTTGTCCTGCTCCTCGTGGCCGGAGCGAGCCGCTGGGTCGTTGTCGCCGTGCATCCTGAGGCTGATTCCACCCTCGCATCGGAGGCCGTCGGTTGCACCTGGGCCGCACTCGTTTCGCTCGCGTTCTTCCCTCGCCAACCATCCAGAATCGCCCCCCAGGCAGCCCGGCCGGGATCTCATCCCCTCCGCAACCTGCTCGCCGGTGCGATGCTCTTCGGCGGCCCTGCCATCGCCCTGTTGATTCACGTCCCGCAGTTCGACGTCACAGGCCTGACGATCTCCCTCGCGCTCACCCCTGTCGTCATCGCGATTGCCGCCTCTGCATTCGGCACCGAAAGTTCCGAAGGCATTGCTGGCCGCATCTGGCCGGGTCTTGCCGCCGTCGCCGGGCTGTTGTTGATTCTCGCCCAGCCCACGCTCGGAGACGCCCGCAGCGACCTGGCGCTGTGCCTCGCTCCCATACTCACGGGCGTTGGCGCAGCACTCTTCTGTGCAGACCTCCCCGATTCCACCTCGCGCGTAACACTAGCTCTCACCGGAGCCGCTGCACTCTTCGCCCTCGCACTCGCAGGGGCCTACGTCTTCTCTGGTGTGCGTCCGTCGCTCCCACTCCTGGCCGTAGCCGGCGACGGCCTTCTTGCCCTCCTCGGAATGGCAACGCTCGCACAACTCGGAGCGACACGCTGGTCCTCCCAGTTCACCTGGGTGCCATTGCTCATCGTCCTCGAAGGCATCGCTCTCATCCGTCCGAAGTTGACCGCCTATTGGGTCGTTGGGTTGGTCCTATTGTTTCTGGCGAGTGTATATCTCCTCCTTCCCCAAACCGAAGACCCAGACCCTAACCCCTCCATCGTTCCTGGCTGAGGTCCTGCGGAAATCCTGCCGGCGTCTCAAGTTCATCTTCAATTCACACCCCAACCGGGTCTACACTCATCCCAATGGCAGCCTCGATGTACATCGTGGTCGAGGGCGAAGACCCCGGCTACAACATCTATGTTAACGGTCGCGTACTGGCACGCTACGAGAGCGCTGTCGAGAAGCTCGCTCTTGAGCTTGGCGTCAAACCGCTGCTCGAGTTCTTCTCCGCGGACGAGAATTCCATGGCTCTCTTGATTCAGGAAGGTGGCGGCAATCCCGATCTCCTCAGGAGTCTT
>Ga0208357_1000271_pt1 | contig 42637 bp, 47 predicted proteins | sample NGESurdeep092012_6_FD_184487 | JGI IMG/M metagenome (GOLD analysis project Ga0208357, IMG submission 184487) | Arctic peat soil microbial communities from Barrow, Alaska - NGEE Surface sample F52-2 deep-092012 (SPAdes) | ecosystem: Environmental > Terrestrial > Soil > Wetlands > Peat ...
GGTGCCCTCCTCATCCGGTTCTTGTCTTGACCATACGGGTGTGGAAACTGACCGAGGTCCGATTATTCAGAAATTCTTACTTTTCGAGCGAGCAAGTCACGCCCATCACAATGTCACCGTTGGACCGACCCCACCACCGGCCACACAGCACCCGGCGATCGCACCGAGTCCCTTGTAGAACGAGACGTAGACCGTGTCGAACAGAGCGGCGACGTCGGTGATCGACCTCGAGGCCGTCGACGCGTAGAACGGCGCGGCCTCCCACAGGCGCGCGCCATCCATGTGCGCGGCGGCACCGTGGTCCCGGGCCCACTCGACCTGCGCGACAAGTTCGTCCCAGTCGGGCAGCGTCCCGCCGAGATCGCGCTGGGGCAGTTCAATCAAGAGCGCCGCGACCGGTTCGCCGATGGTCGCGAGCTGAGCGCGAGTCAAAGGTAGGTTCGACGGACCACACGTCACCGCCGCCAGTCCGTGGAGTCGCTCGTAGGCGCGCTCTTCTCGAACGTCGAGGTGACATTTCGGATGGAACACGACGCCGGTGCGATGTCGCCGATCGGCGTGGATCCGCAGGACGGCCTGCTGGGCCATGGTGCCGGTGATCATGAAGAGTGCGGACTCTTTGCCGAGGCGCCGAGCCACTTCGATCTCGAGTTCCTCGACGACCCCACCGCTCCCGTAGACGTCGGTCTCGGTGTCGACCGGAATGCCCGCCAACAGCGACGCCGCGTCGCGAACGCCGCTGCCCGACACGTAGCGCGTGCAGCGTGCGTAGACCTCGCGCAAATGTTGAGGAGTCGGCGGCGTCTTCGGTGGTGTCCGCGGCGTGCTCGTCACGGTCGGACCCTTCGAAGTGGCTTTCTTTGGGGGAGTAGGCACGAATCTGACGATACTCACGATCTCTTTCGGGCGTCCCGAGCGGTCACTCGAAAGTTTCGTCCGTCGTAGCGGGATCGGCCGCTATTCGCCCACTTGTCCTTCGGCTAACTCGGCGTAGATGTCAAGATGGCCGAGGTGTCGGGCGTATTCCCCGACGAGATGGAAGAGCACGCGCTCCAGTGTCGCGGGTCCGTCACCATTCCATCGTGGTCCCGGTTGACCGGTCGCTTCGAGTTGGTGACGGCGAACGATGTCGGCGCTTTGGACTCCCCGGTTGCGTAGCGCTTCGACGAGGGAATCGAGGGTGTCGTCGGGACCAACGAACCAGCGCTCACCGAGGTGGTCGCCCCAGGGTTCATCGACCGAACGTCCCTCGAAGCCCCATTCGAGCCAACGCATCTCGACGAAGGTCAAATGTCTGACGAGTTCCAGCGCGGTCCAATCGGTGGGGACCACGCTGACGACCAACGCATCGAGGGGGAGAGACGTCACCTTGTCGATGATTCGCTCGCGAAAGTAGTCAAGGTACATCACGAAGACCTCGTTTCGAGGGAGAGCGGGTCCGGTCGGCGAAGGAAAGTTCATGAACCGAGCCTAAGTCTGGATCGATCGCAGTCGCGGGGAGCGTAGCCACGCACGAGACCCCGCGTTCGTATTTCGAGGCGATGGCGTAACGTTCTGGGCATGGACGATTCCCAAAAACGGCGCCGCGAGGAGACGACGGCGGTGGCACCTCAAGAAGATCTGACGCCGCCGGTCATGTGGCCAGAGTCTGGGAGCGGGTTCGAGGCTGACCCGTTCAGCCCGGCGGGAATGTCGCAACAGATTTGGCGCGCAACGGGGAGAAAACCACGGAGTCGCGCCGGCCGGTGGATCGTGCGCATTGTCTGCGTACTGATCGCCGCGGCGTTCATTGCCGCACAGGTGGCCCACTGACGCCGTGCGCAGCGAACTCGGGACCAACGTCTCCTACTCTTTACGGCGCATCCTCGGTCGACACGATGGCCACTTATCGTATTTCGAGGAATTAGAGCATTCTCAAATATCGTTGCGGCTCGGCGCGTACTCTTCGGTGACATTGCTGTTTGATTCGTCGGGCGATCAAGGAGGAGCACCAGATGAGCGATCCCGTCACCACAGTTGACGATCGATTCAGTCAAGATGGCGCCGGACCAACGACGTGGGACGACACGCGCGCCGCGATCGAGGCCGCCGAACTCTTCTGTCTCACGACGGTTCGCGCCGACGGTCAACCTCATGTCACTCCACTTGTCGCCGTGCGGTCCGATGACGCGCTGTATTTCTGCGCGGGAGCCGAGGAACAAAAAGTCGTGAATCTTCGTCGCCACGACCGGGTAATTCTTACGACCGGTCGCAACGATTGGACCGCCGGCCTCGACATCGTTGTCGAGGGCGTCGCGTCGCGAGAAGTGGCGCCGGAGACGCTGAAGCGCGTCGCTCAGGTGTGGACGCACAAGTGGGATGGACGTTGGCAGTACGCGGTCGGCGCAGATTGCTTTCATCATCGCGATGGTGAACGAGTCTTGGATGGGGAGATTTTTGTCTTTCGCGTCGCGCCGCAGAAGGTGTTCGCGTTTTCGGAGGGAACCTTCAGTCAGACGCGCCATCAGTTCTGATGTTCACGCTCGGCGTAGTGAACTGTCGCGCGAACTTGGTCCGTCACACGTCCTTGGTAGCGTCACGCCAATGACCCCCATCTGGCCCACCGACCGACCATCACGAATCGAGCCGAATCGACTCACCGAAGAAAAGACGGCGTTGGACGAATGGGTTGACTTCCATCGCGCGACGTTGTTGATGAAATGCGAAGGACTTTCCTCCGAGCAGCTCAAGACGAGATCGGCAGAGCCGTCGGCGTTGACGCTCCTTGGCTTGATCCGGCACATGAGCGAAGTCGAAAGGGGATGGTTTCGCCGAAACGCCGCACGAGAGGATATCGAATTTCATTACTGCACGGATGAGGATCCCGACGCCGACCTCTTGGACCTCGATTCAGCTGACGCAACTGCGGACCTCGCGCACTTCGTCGAAGAGTGTCGCCGGTGTCGAGAAGTGACGGCGACTCTCTCGCTCGATGAGGTGGTGCCCAGTCGAGGTCATCATCCCGATCGCACGCGGAACATTCGGTGGATCTACCTTCACATGATCGAAGAGTACGCCCGTCACAACGGCCACGCCGATCTGATTCGAGAGCGCATCGACGGAGTCACTGGGGATTAGGCGTCCGCGATGATGACACGTCACCTGGGAGTTCGCAGACCATAGGTTCGACGCCGTTACGCTGCGATGATGTTCGAAGTCTCCAATGAGCGATTCGAGGAACTCGCCGCCCAGGCAGTGGCGTCGCTACCCGAATCGCTTTCGTCGCGAATGGACAACGTCGCGATCATCGTTGAAGACGAGGCACGAGGACGGAACCTTTTCGGTCTCTACGAAGGAATACCGCTGACCCGTCGCGGATTCTCCAATTACAACGGCGTCATGCCAGATCGAATCACGTTGTACCAAAGGACCATCTGTCAAGTGTGCGCCAACGAGGATGACGTGAGGGCGCAGGTTCGCAAGACGGTAATTCACGAGATTGCCCATCACTTCGGGATCAGTGATCCCCGTCTCGACGAACTTGGTTGGGCCTAATACGCCGAGCGTCTCCTCATTGACACTTCAACGTGTCCGGTCCCGCCACGTGTCGCGCCGGACAACCCAAGCCACGCCCTGGCCCGAATGGCCTGGTGTCAAGATGTCTCGCTCGTAGGAGTGGTCGAGGTCGAAGCCAAGTTTCTGTGGGACTGCTGCACTCGCACCATTTGCTTTGTCCATGGAGATCTTCACCGTGGCGACTCCAAGATGGGAATCGAACGCGGCGTTGGTGAGCACGCACGCTGCTTCAGTGGCGTAGCCGCGGCCCGTTCGATCAGACCGGACCCAGTATCCGATCTCTAGTTCGTCGAGGACTCCACGACGACTCAGCGACGCGCCGCCGACGAGGAGCCCTCCTTCAATTTCTCGAATCCAGTACGACCACTTGTCTTCGGAGTGGATCGCTCTCCCGGCGAATTCGGCAAGGGACTCACGTGTGGGCATCGTTTCGGCCCATGTCATCCACGCGTGCAACTCGGCGAAACTGACGTTGACTGCGGCGAGTACTTCGTCGACGTCGTCGAGCGTCGCGCGAGTGAGTCGAAGTCTTTGGCCGAATAGTTCGTTCGCAAACGATGGCACCTGATCAGTATGTCACCGTCTCGCCACGCTCGAGCCGACGGCGCGACGTCACGTCGTTGTCTTGACGCCGGTACCGATACTGGTCGGACAGTCCGATCAACTGGCCGTTTCGCCCGAGGGCCTCGCGAAGCGCATTCCCGGTGCGACGTATCGATTGCCGAAAGTCAATCACCTCGTTGCGGTGCGTGAGCCTCAATTCACCCAACCAATCGTTGCGTTCGTGAACTCGGTGTTGCAGTGCGCCCGGGCTTCAGGTTAGGAATTCGCTCATCGTCCAGCGACCCGTGAATTCATAGTCGCACAGGGCCTCGGTGAACGAGCACATCACCGCGAGGACCGCTTCGGCTGACGTGTCGGCGGGCACCTCGAGGAGTAGTCCTCGGGTGTTGTGGTCTTGACGAGTCGTGAAGGGCGCGCCGCCCAACATCGCGACGATGCGATCGTTCCCGAGTCGACTTCGCGAATGTAGGACTCCGAGCGAGGAGGGTTGGTGCACACCGTGACGGGACGGCGCCGTAACGAAACTAGCGACCGTGACGCCTTTGTTAAGTCGCAACCCGAAGTAGTTCACCTTCATGTCGGGCACTTCACCTTCAACATCGGGCGAAACATTGCACCAACCTCGCCCGGCGCCCACTGCGTCGATGGCCGCCGTGGCGACTCCTCGGTCGTCGGAGAACGTAATGATCGTCGGAGCGCTCACGTGGATGAACTTAACGAGATCACGGCGATCTATATCCGCTTGGTGTCGCGTTGGTAGACCCGAACGGCGAGGACGGAGAGCACGAACGTCCATACGGCGATGACGATCCAGCCTTCGGCGGGCCAGTCGCCGGCGCGCAGGGTCGTCTTGCCGGCTTGAACGAGCCAATAGGAGGGGAGCAATTTCACAAGGGTGAACAAGAAACCGCTCGTGACCAGGGGGGTGTACGCACCACCTAAAATGGCGAAGAGGGAGGTCACGCCGCCAATGGCCGGCCCAAGTGAATCCAGTTTGAGTAGGTGACCGAACATAATGCCCATGACCGAGAAAGGGATGAGTCCCACCAGCAGGAGGCCAATCATGGTCAGCCACTGGACGACGTCGAGGCGCACGCCGATGAAGGATCCGGCGGCGAATAACACCGCCATGCTCAAGAGCGCCATTATGTAGCCGCAGAAGATTATCGCGGCGAAGTATGACCACGTGGGCAGTGGCGTGATGCGCAACTGTCTCGTCCACCCGACGGCGCGTTCTGCCGCGATGCGAGCGCCGCTCGAGATGACCGCCACCATCGTGCCCCAGGCGATCATGCCGGTCATGTAGTACAACGGAAATGAGATGCCCTGGATCGTCACGCTCTTGTGTGGCCCGGCGACCGCCAGAAACAGTACGAGGGGGAAGGCCAAGGAGAAGATCAGGAATCGCCGATTGCGACACGTTCGCAGGACTTCGTATCGAAGGTACGTCAATTCAGTCACGTCGTTGCCTCGTCGTCCATCGTCAATTCCAAGAAGGCCTCTTCGAGTCCGGCACCTCGCACCTCGATGTCACGGATGCTCGGAAACTCCGTCAGGAGATCGCGCAACGTCGCGTCGGAGTCCGAGCAGTTCAGTGTGATCGCGTCGCCCTTGCGATCCGCGGTCGTCACCCCGCGCAAGGCCCGGAGCGACGAGAGTTCGACCTGGGGCAACGTGGCTCGAATCAGGCGTCCCCCGACGGTGGCCTTTATCTCGGTCGGTGCTCCGTCAGCCACGATCCGTCCGTGTGACATCAGAACGATGCGGTCGGCGTAGGCGTCGGCTTCTTCGAGGTAGTGCGTGGCGAAGACGACGGTCTTGCCACGAGCGGCGAAGGCCCGCATGGCGTTCCAAAAATCGCGACGTCCTTCGACGTCCAGCGCGGCCGTGGGTTCGTCCAGTACCAAGAGCTCGGCGTCGGCCACCAGCGCGATGGCGAAGCGGACACGCTGGGTTTCTCCGCCGGAGAGCTTTCGCGTCTGTCGCTCGGCGAAGGCATTGGCGCCCGAGATCTGCAGAGCCTCCTCAACGTCCAGCGGGGTGGGGTAGATCGCGGCCATCATCGTGATCAACTCACGAACGGAAAGGTATTCGATGAGCTGACCGGACTGGGTCATGGCGCCGATCATTCCGGCCTTCACCGCTTCGGCGGGGGTGCGACCGAAGAGAGAGACCGCGCCAGAGTCGGGCCTCGCGAGCCCAAAGAGCATGTCGATGGTCGTGGTCTTACCGGCGCCATTCGGTCCCAATAGAGCGACCGTCGTACCGCGGACGAGCTCGAGGTCGAGAGCTCGTACGGCGCGCACGGCTCCGAAGGACTTGGTGAGTCCAGACGCCACGATGCGGTCGTGTGACGTCTCGGCGCGCGAGGAGTCAGTCAAGAAACTCTCGGGATTGCGAACGTCGTAATGCACCAAAAGTACTCGACGCCGCTGCGTGTATTGAAACGTGACGCGTTGACGCAGCGTCGATGGCCTCGAGAATTTGTGACGTTCGCGGAGTATGTTGAGTCCATGCTGAAGAGGTTGTTTGAACTGTTTGGACTCGTGACGATGGGCGTCGGGATTTATTTCGTCGTCGTCGAGCACACCAAGGTTTCGGTGTGCAATTCGACCGCAGGCAAGTTCGTGGGCTTTGGCGTGACGACGGCCTGTCAGCACGTCGTCTACGCCTACTTTGGCGGTTTCATTTTGCTAGCCGCGGGTGCCCTGGTGGTCTTGTTCGGCCTCCTCGCCACCCGCAAGGGCGCGAAGAAACGTTATACGTCGAAGAAACCCTCGTTGGCTTCGCAATATCAATGGACCGATCCGAAGACCGGACGTTCGCCGTAGCCGACTAGCTCTTTGGCACTACCTCAACGACGGGGATCTTCCTCGTCGTCTTCAGCTCATACTCCGCGAAGTTGCCAAACCGCTCGGCCTGGACGGGGTAGATCCGGTCGCGCTCCTCGAGCGAAACGGGCTTCGCCGTCGCCTGGTAAGTCTCGGTACCGGCTTCGACCGTGACGTCTGGGTATGCAACCAGGTTGTGGTACCAGTCGGGGTGCGTCGGAGCTCCAGCGTAGGAAGCGAAGATGTAGCGCTTACCTTCGTAGTCGAGGTACATCATCGGGTTAATCCGTTCCTTTCCCGACTTCGCTCCCTTGGTGTGCAGCAATAGCACGGGCGCCCCTTCGAACTGTCCACCTACGACACCGTCATTCGAACGGAACTCCTCGATGACCGTGGCGTTCCAATCATTGACCGCCTTGATCGCGTCACCCGTTGCTTCGTCGTCACTCACAATTCTCTCCTTTTCACTCTGTTGGTCAGAGCGTAGACGTTCTGCCGGAGTGCACCTTAAGTGGCTAACGCGCGAAGCAGTTCCTCGGTCTCGAGCGCGTCGAGCGGCATACCGAGGTGATAACCCTGGGCGAGACGGCATTGAAGATCGCGCAGCGGCTCCACCTGATCCGGTGACTCGACGCCTTCAGCGATCGCCGTGAGGCCCAGGGTGTGAGCCAGTTGCACGATTGCCGGCGCGAGACTAGGTCCTCCGTCGAGCGAAGTGATATTGGCGACGAATGACCGATCGACCTTCAAGATGTCGATGGGTAGTTGTTCGAGGTGGGAGAAGGACGAAAAACCCGTACCGAAATCGTCGATCGCGATGCTCAGTCCTAGTGACTTCAGTGATTGGAGGTTGCGGATTGTCGCCTCGAGGTCGCGCAGCAGGGCGCTCTCGGTTATCTCCAGAATCAGATGCGTCGGCTCAAAGCCGGTCTCGAGTAGCGACAGACTGACGCTTTCGCGGATCGCGCTGTCCGAGATCTCTCGTGCCGAAAGATTCACGCTCATCAAGAGTCCCGCCGGGGCGAGACCCAGACTCTGCCATCGCCGGGCCTGGGAACAGGCCTCGGTCAAGACGAATCGATCGATGTTGTGAATGAAACCAATCTCCTCGGCGAAGGGGATGAAGGACGCCGGCTGAAGAAGGCCCTGCGTCGGATGTTGCCATCGAACGAGTGCCTCGAATCCGACGATCACCCCCGAGACGAGATCAATAATTGGCTGATAGTGCACGCGCATCTCTTCGGAGAGGACGGCGCGACGCAGGTCGGTCTCGAGCTCGAGTCGCTCAACGACCGCAACGTGCATTTGGTCCCGGAACTCCTCGATACGGTCCTTACCCTGTACCTTGGCGAGATTCATCGCGAGATCGGCGTTTCGAAGTAGTTGGTCGCCGGTGTGACCTTTGATGCCAAACGTGACGCCCATGCTCACCGTAGACGTGAGTTCTTGACCGGCGACGACGACGGGTTGGCGGAGGATCTTCCTGACGCGAGTGACCATGCGCATGACTTCTTCACGATTCCGAGCGTCTTCGATGAGGATGGCGAACTCGTCGCCGCCCAGTCGGGCCGCCGTATCGGACTTACGAAGGCTCGACACGAGCGTGGAGGCCACGGCCCGGAGTAACTCGTCGCCGGCGGCGTATCCCAGGCTGTCGTTGATCATCTTGAAATTGTCAAGGTCCAAGAAAAGTACTGCCACGTATCTGTCATTTCGTTCAGAACGTGCGAGCGCCTGGTTGACACGGTCGTGGAACAGTGCCCGGTTCGCGAGGCCGGTGAGAGCGTCGTGAAAGGCGAGATGGGCCAAATCGTTCTCGAGTCGCTTCTGTTCGGTGACGTCTCTGAAACTCCACACCCGACCGACCACGTCACCCGACACGTACTGAGGTTTCGAAAGTCGCTGGAACACTCGTCCGTCCACGAACTCCAGCGTGTCGTTACTCTCGGCCTCTGGCTGCGAGTAGAGATCATTGACGCGCGCGAGAAAAGCACTCGGCTCGGCGAGCTGATCGGTCACGTGCTCGATCAGTCGAAGATCGTCTCGAGCCGCAACGAGGTTGGTCGGCAATCGCCACATCTCCGCGAATTGACGATTGAAACTCGTGATGTTTCGATTGGTACCTACCACGAGGAGCCCATCGGCGGTCGACTCCAGGGTGGCATTCAACAGCGACGAGGTCTCGCGGAGTTCGCGGACCGTGTTTCGCAGTTCCATCTCGGCGGCGACCCGCGTCGAGACGTCGTGGGCCGTGACGACGAGACCGCCGACGGTCGGGTCATCGACGAGACTCACTATGGAGAGCTCGAATGAGATCATGTCTTCGCCGCCACGTCGAAGGAGGCGTAACGCCTGCACGACGGGATTCGTCGCACTGGAATTTCGCAGTGCGCGCTCGATCGCGACGCGAAGTGCCGGGCGATCCGCCACCGCCACAATGTTCGCCAGAGGCTGACGCTCAACGGCCTCGGGGTCGTGACCCAGTATCCGCGTCATCGCTCCCGAGACCGACTCGACGTCACCGGAAGGGGAGACGAACATCATGATCGTTGTCGCGTTGTGGACGAGCGATCGGAAACGGGGCACGTTGTCGCGGGCCAGTTCGAATCGTCGACGGTCCGTGAGGTCTCGAATGCTGAAGAGCACCGCGCCCTTCTCAAACCATGGCACCGGTGTGCCAATCAGTTCAATAAGCCGCCAATCGTCGCCGATCTTGGCTCGTATTTCGAGCGGACTACCGACGCTCTTGGTCTGCACGGTCTCCAGCGACCGGAGCACGATCTCGAGATCGTCGGGGTGCACGAGGTCGATGCCGGACATTCCAACGGCCGACTCCAGCGATCGATCAAAGAGTTGTTCGGCGAGTTGATTGGCCCACAGCACGTTTCCCTGACCGTCCAAGACCACCACAATCTCGGGGAAGGAGCTGAGTAATCGAGCCAGTCTGCGATCGCCGACCTTCATCGCACCTCACGTGTCCCGAGGCGGCGCAACGAACCACGACGTCGAGTGGACACTTCAGTGAGGCCAAAGACGATGTTCACTATTTGAACCGTAACGCAGCCCACTCGAGTTCTCGCGCACCATCCGAGCGTGAGAATCGAGTTCGAGAGCGTCCGTCTTCCTGTGCACAACACATCGGTAAACCTGTGTAAAGCGTTGGCATAAGTCACCTCAAGTCACGCGACGTGGGTGTCTCCCACGGTTTCGCGTTGACATCGACGTAGGTCTTCGACAAATGGAGGAAGGCAGTTCATCCGGACTTCTCGATACGGTGCCGTGAAACCAAATCGTGAAGCGTGACGCGATTGAAGTTTTGCGTCATTGTTGAGAACTTGTTGACAATCGCCAATGTGGTACCACCTAGCGTCACTCTGTGACCGATCTCTCCGAACGTCTTCGCGCCACGGACCGCATCAAAAATGCGCCTATTCGTCCAGACTTATCAAACGGCGCATCGCTCGACGGAGCGTGGGTAACGTTCCGGTCCGCCCATCCTTCGTCGTGGAACGGTCTCCTCGAGGCCCTGCCCGAGTCGACGGCGCTTCTCGACGGCCGCGGTGTCGTCCACTACGTCAACGGACTACTTACGGATCTCACTGGTTACGAACAGCACGAGCTTATTGGTCAAGATGTACAGATTCTGGTGCCCGAACGCTTACGAGATCGACTACTGCGCGCCCGCCGCGAACGACCGGATACGGCCATGGCTTCATTCTGGAACGACCAGGACTTGACGATCTTGCGTCGCGACGGGATCGAGATACCCGTGGAAGTCTCGCGCTCACCACTGGCGTTGGAGGAAGGCTCGTGGGTCATCGTGGCGATTCGCGACGTCAGAGTGCAACGCGCAGTTGAGCAGGCTCGCGCCGACGCCGAACTGCGATTCCGCGTCGCTTTCGAGAACAACATGGCGCCCATGACCTTCGCCGACGCGAACGACCGCATCATTGCGGTCAATGACGCCATGTGCGAGATGGTCGGCTTTACGAAGGAAGAACTGTTGGGTTGTGACTCGACGCCATTTACGTATCCCGACGACGTGGGCATCACGGAGAGCACGCACCAACGACTGATTTCGGGCGAAGCGGAGCAGGAGCGTTACATCAAGCGCTACCTGCGAAAGGATGGTCGCGTTATCGACGTCGAGGTCTCGCGCTCCCCGGCGCGCGACGTCGACGGCACGATTCTCTATTTTGTATTCTCTGAGCGCGACATCACCGAGGAGCGAGCGTTGGCCGCGCAACTCTCGCACCAAGCCCTGCACGATCCGCTCACCGGTCTAGCCAACCGGTCGCTTTTCGAAGACCGTCTTGCGCAAGCGCACGGTCGCGTTATTCGCCAAGGGGGCATCGGCGCGGTCTTGTTGATCGACCTCGATGACTTCAAGGGTGTCAATGACACCCACGGCCACTTCGTCGGCGACCAATTGTTGTCGGCCATCGCCAACCGGCTCGAACTCATTACGCGAAGCACCGACACGTTGTGTCGCTTCGGAGGAGATGAATTCCTATACCTCGCCGAAGGACTCGCCTCGGCGAAAGAGGCCGAAATCCTCGCGGAGCGACTGATTCGCGTCATCGCCGAGCCGTACAACATCGCGGGATTTCTGATCGAACAGCGCGCGAGCATCGGCATTGTCATTTGGGATTCGACGTGCACCAGCTTCTCCGAGACGATCCAGAACGTGGACGCCGCGCTCTACGAGGCGAAGCGAAACGTTCGTGGTCACCACGTGGTCTTCACTCCCACCATGCATCAAAACGCGGTCAGCCGATTCTCTTTGGTCCAGGAGCTTCGTCAAGCGTTCAACGCCGACGACCTGGCGATGCACTATCAGCCGATCGCTGATCTCACCACGGGTGAGGTGGTCGGCTTCGAGGCTTTGATGCGCTGGAATCACCCCGAACGCGGATGGGTCCCACCCAATGACTTCATTCCGCTCGCCGAACAGAGTGATCTGATCATCGAACTTGGATCGTTCGCGCTGCGAGAGTCGATACGCGAGGCCAGCAAGTGGGCGGGGGAGGATACGTTGTCGCGTCGTCCGTACGTGACCGTGAATCTCTCGGCGCGACAGTTCCTTGACCCCGGATTGGTATCGACGATCAAGAGACTTCTGAGCGAAAGGGGCCTTTCGCCGGAGTCCCTCATTTTGGAGATCACCGAGAGCGTGGCGTTGATCGACATCGAGGAGACGATGGCGGTCCTCGAGCATCTCGGCACTTTGGGCGTCGGCATCGCGCTCGACGATTTCGGAACCGGATTCTCCTCACTCTCATACCTCGCGAGACTCAATCCCCGGATCATCAAGATCGATCAGTCCTTCGTACGGCCAGTCGACGACTGCCTTCGCAACGACACGCTGCTTGAGACGATCATCTCCATGGGCCAGAAGCTCGGTATGACGATGCTCGCAGAAGGCATTGAAACCGAACCCCAGTTCAGCCGTCTTCGCCGTTTGGGATGTGAACTCGGACAGGGCTACCTCTTCTCTGCGGCGGTGCCCAACGACCAAGTCGGAGCAATGGTGGGTGAGGTCTTCACCACCTGACCATGAGCTCGTGAGTTGAGGTCGTCGGTTTAGACTTCGCCCGTGTTGGTGGACGGCGGTCTCTCATTTCGAAGCGACGACGTGGGCGCCGAGGCGCGCGCACTTGAACTGGCGGGCTACGACGGAGCCTGGTCGGCCGAAACCGGACACGACCCGCTCATGATTGTCGCCGGTGCCGCAAGCGCCACCACGACGATGAGACTCGGCACCGGCATCGTGGTCGCTTTTGCGCGCAGTCCAATGATCACCGCCACCATGGCGAACGACGTGCAGTTGATCTCTCGCGGACGACTTCTCCTCGGTCTGGGATCGCAAATAAAGCCACACATCGAGAAGCGCTACTCGATGCCGTGGTCGCATCCGGCGCCGCGAATGCGCGAGTACATCTTGGCAATGCGGGCCATTTGGACCTGCTGGAATGAGGGTGTTGCACTCAATTTTCGTGGCGAGTATTACCGCCACACGCTCATGTCGCCGTTCTTCAATCCCGGTCCGAATCCGTACGGCGCGCCGCAGGTCTACCTGGCGGCGGTGGGCGAACTGATGACCGAGGTCGCGGGTGAAGTCGCTGACGGTCTCTTGGTCCATCCCTTCACCACCGAGCGCTACATTCGTGAAGTCACCTTGCCGGCGCTCGAGCGCGGACTCGCCAAGTCCGGGCGCGAGGCCAAGGACTTTCCAATTTCTTTCTCCGGTCTCGTCGCGACTGGTGATACGGAGGAGGAGCTGGCGGATGCGACACGTCGGGTGCGGGGTCAGATTGCCTTCTACGGATCGACGCCGGCCTATCGCGGCGTACTCGAACTTCACGGCTGGGGCGACCTGCAGAGTGATCTCAACACACTCTCGAAGTCAGGAGAGTGGGAGAAAATGGGCGAGCTCATCGACGACGACGTCTTAAAGGCCTTCAGCGTGGTGGCCGCACCGAGCGACGTGGGTGCCGTGGTTCGATCGAGACTCAACGACGTGATCAGTCGCTTTAGCATCTACGCGCCGTACGCGTTGAGTGACGACGCCCGTCGAGCGATCGTGAGCGGACTTCGCTCGTAGTCGCTCGGCTCTGTGAGGCGAGACGCTTCGGTGACGATCGCTCACCGGGGGAATCCTCATTTTTCACCTATTGCAAAACTAAGGTCGAGAGGTGAGCTGGAACGAGGAGCCGAGGTCGTGGGAACCGACTCCGGACATCCTCGATTATCTGGGCTTCGCTGGCGTCGAGACCACGCGCGACCAATTGGCGCGCCTCCACCGTCGCCGACTGATCGGCGAGCCGTTTCACGACCACAACGGCGGACGTAGTTCGCTGGCGCGCTACCCCGCGGGAACGGCCGAACGAATGCTTCGCATATCACAGCTGCGCTCCAGCACGAAGCAGTTGGACGAGTTGGCGTGGCGTTTGTGGTGGGAGGGATTCGACGTCGAGCCCGACCTCATCCGAACGTACCTCTTAAAGCGAGCCACCCGTTGGGATGAACAACTGCGAGAGATCCGCATGGACGCGGGTGAAACGAAGGACGACGCCAAAGGTGAGCGCGACGTGCTCGAAGAGGTCTTCTTCGAGCACCTGAAGGTTGGTCCGGCCATGGTGTCGGCGCGCAAACGACTCGGTCGAGGCTCTGAACTCTACGCAGAGTTTTCAGCCCTTCTCATCGACTTGATGCACGGTGACCTTTCGTCGCTCGATCGAGTCGATGTTGACCTCTTCGATCGCGAGGCGACCGGTCGCGCGGTCCCCACCAACGTCGATGAGTCGCGACGGGCGGGCGAAGTGGCACTGCAAGCAATGCAGAACAGCATGGATGCGGCATTTATCCAATTGGTCACGTCGCTCGATGACAAGGAAATCGCGAACGCCCGTCCCGTGGCACTGCGACTTCTGGGACTCATCTCCAACGTCGGCAGCATCGTTCAAGAGGTCTTTGGAGGTTCTGGCCACGGTCGCGACAACGTGGGTAAGAGCCTCATCACGATGGCCGAGAACTCCGAAGAGCAGGTCCTCGCGCTGCTCTTGACCTCGTCGTTCTTGAAAGATGACCGGGTTCGAGAGGCCCTGCCCGAGATGACACCCCAACCGGCAACTGCTCCGGCCATATCGTTCCTGGATTTTCTACGGTTGCGCTATCTGGCAATTGAAGTCCCGGGCTTCGCCGCCTTGCTCGCGCCGGCCCTCGTACGAGAGGCGTTCGCGACGCCCATGGGCGACGAGCAGTGGCACGCGAGGTTCGACGAGTTCTGGCTTGGTCACCTTCTCGAACTCCAAGAGGCCATGGGTCTTCGTCCCGATCTGTTCGCGGAGGAGCCGCTCGAAAGAGACGAAAATATAGAAATCGAAGTCGAAGCTAAAAAAAAAAATCTAAAATGAGGTTCTGGAAAGGCGAATGCAGTCGTGCATTCACGGACTGGCGCGGACTCAATTTCGGAGTCGGGGACCTTGCGTGGCTCGGTGAGGATGCCCGAAGCTCGACCTCTCTGTAGCGCTTGGCTTCGCGAGGCGCCGGACGACGTGCCTAGATCATGCCGAGTTCATCGATCGTATTGTGCGCCCGCTGATGGCAGCCCGTGCACAGGTACTGGCAGTTCGACAGTTCGTCATCACCACCCGCAATCAGTGATTTCTTATGGTGAAACTCCCTCGGGGCACACGGCAGAGCCCGAAGTGAGGGCACCGGTCGTCGGTGCACTCGCACGTGCCTCGCGCTCGCTGACGAGCCAGACGCTGCACCGAACCGGGAAAACTCACGTGAGCATCCTTCGTAGTCCCAAACTCTCTTCGCACGGCTAGGTGATAGAGCGTAGTGGTCTCGTTGAAACGTTCGGTGAGCGTTCGTCACGTCCCAGTCGCTAGAACGAGAGCGACGTACCCACCATCGACACCGTTTCAGCGAACGGCACGGCGCGCGAGAACAGGAAACCTTGACCAAGGGAGCAGTGCAGTTCTCGAAGGGTCTCGAGTTGTTCCGGCGTCTCGATTCCTTCCGCGAGCATTGTCAATCCGAGGTTGTGCCCGAGCGACACAATCGTCTCGAGGAGTCGTTCGCTGTGCTTGGTGATCGTCGCCGGCCGAACGAATGACTGGTCGACCTTGATGATCATCGGGTTCAACAGAGCGAGATACGAGAGGGACGAGAACCCGGTACCGAAGTCGTCCAGCGCCACGCCAATGCCGAGCGCGGTCAACTCGCCGATCATTTTGAGCGTGTCGGCGATCTCCATGAGCGCCACGCCCTCCGTGATCTCCAGGATGAGGCGGTCGGCCGGCAGCGAACACTCGTCTAACTCCCTCTTCACCAAGTTCACTAGACCCGGATCGTGGAATTGACGCGCGGAAAGGTTGACCGAGACGTAAGGCTCTGAGAACGAGTCCTTCGAACGCCCCCATTCGCTCGCCGCCATAATCGATTCGTGCAGCGCGAACGCACCGAGGTCCAAAATGAGACCGCTCTGTTCGGCGAGAGGAATGAAGTCACTCGGCGGCACCCATCCGCGATCGGCGTGATGCCAACGCATCAAGGCCTCGAAACCGACGACTTCGTTGGTGGAGAGTCGAACGATCGGTTGGTAGTGCATCGCGAGTTCGTCGGACGCCACCGCCTGTCGCAATTCCTGGACGATTGAGAATCGATTCACCACCTGGTGATGCATGCCGGGAACGTAGACGAACTGTCGACCCTTGCCGAGTCGTTTGGCTTCGTAGAGTGCGACGTCGGCGTCACGCAAGACGTCAGACACATCGGTGTTCGACGAGTCCCACACGACGACGCCGAGACTCGCGCGTTGCTGGAGGCTCAGTCCACCGATGACGAAGGGCTCGTGGAGTGACCGAAGGAAGCGCTCCGCGATTAGTTCGGCCTCCTCTGATCCCGTGATCCCTTCGGCGAGGTACAAGAACTCATCACCGCCGAATCGACACAGAGTGTCCGTCGTTCGGGTGACGCCGTCGAGTCGTCGCGCGACACCTTCGAGGAGTTGGTCGCCCACGAGGTGACCGTAAGTGTCGTTGACACCTTTGAAGTCATCGAGGTCCAGCAGAAAGAGGGCGCCGTGACCGCCCTGTCGCAAGATGCGCGAATGGGCCTGGGCCAGGCGATCATCCAAGAGCGCTCGATTCGCGAGGCCGGTCAGCGGGTCGTGGAGCGCCTGGTGTGAGAGTTGGGCGGTAAGCATTCGTTCTTCGGTGATGTCACGTTCCGAGACGATGAAGTACAGGGTTTTGCCCGTCTTGTCACGGGCGGGAGATTTCGAGACCTCGGCGACGATCATCCGGCCGTCCTTGTGGAGGTAGCGCTTGACGTAACGCACTTGCCGAATCTCGCCTTGCAAGAACCGTGCGTGTGACGCCTCGGAGATGCCGACGTCGTCAGGATACGTGAACGGCTTGGAGTCAAAGCCGATTATTTCGTTTCGCGTGCGCCCCATCATCGTGCAGAAAGCGTCGTTCGCCGCGATGATGCAGTCCTGTAAGTCGGTGAAGACCATGGGTGCCATGTTGTCCTCGAAGGCCAGGCGGAAGTGTTGTTCTGCCTCGATGCGAGCCTGTTCCGCGGCTCGCTGGGCTCCGTTGTCACGAATGGACCCGACGGTCCAACGGTGACCGTCCACGGTGAGGGGTGACAGTGCAAAGTCCACCGGGCGCTCGCTGCCGTCCTTGCAGAGCACGGTCAGTTCCCGATCGTTCCAAATAAGTCGCGCGTCCGGATCCTTGGCGTACTGACGTCGAGCCTCTCCCTCCATTGGTCGAAGCACTGGAGGAATCAGCATCTGGACGTTCTGACCCACGAGCTCATCGTGCGTGTAACCGGTGAGGTAGGCGAGTTCGGCGTTCACGTAATGCATCACACCGAGGACATCGATAATCGCCGTGCCGTCGGGCAGGGCCTCGAGCAGACTCTGCCACGAGATCGAGAGATTCTCAGGAGTACTCACTTCAGTTCAACGCCCAGCAGAGTCGAGCGTCAGCGGTTGCACGATGCATTAGTTGAATGATGGCACAGAACGTGGAAAAATGAGGCATTCCCTCGCGTGGCGGGCGTCCCAACGCGTGAGGTAGTGGTGCGCCCACGGGGAATTTACGAGGGGTTGTCCTCGGGGTGTTCGGCCACCCACTCGCCATCGGATTCCATTTGGGGATGATCCTTCAACCATTCGACGTGACGCGGATTGTTCGGATCGAGAAGGTCGTCGGAGACGTCGGCCACGAACTCGTCGTGGGATATCTCTTCCGTCTTCAGTTCCGGCGTGGGAATGGCCACTTCGGGTATCGCGCCGGGACCGGGACGGACCCCCACTTGGCGTCCACCTCCGCCCGGTCGAATATTCGGGTCGGGGGCATAACTGACTCCGCGGCTGTCCGTCTTGCGGCGTATCACTACCGCTCCAATGATCACTGCGGCCAGCACAATCACCACAATCACGTAGATCATCTGACGAACCTCGTTTCATTTGTCGGCAGTTCGACGGTTGATTGTCGTCGCTCCGTACGCATCGAGCATACCGAGCCAAACCCATCTCGGACCTGGTCACTCGAGTTGGGCGCCGGGCCGCGAGAGCGACCATTGTTACTACCATTGAGCCACGAGGTGAATGGTGTCCCAATTACTCTTTACGGCCTTCAGCAACCGAGCTGACGCGGTCCATCTCGCCCGAGAGGCTGCGCGACAACTTCAAGCTGACGGCGTCACGTCGAACCTCCACCTGCTCGACGTCGACACCGCACCCGACATGGACGCCTCGACGCTCATGGTGAGCCTCGGCGGTGACGGGACGTTTCTCAAATCCGCTCGACTCGCCCATGCGCACGGAGCCCGAGTGCTCGCCGTCAACCTCGGACGGCTCGGCTTTCTACTAAATGTTCCACCGAATGAGTTGGTCGCCGACGCCAAGACCGCGCTGTCGGGCGACGACGTCGTCGAACGACTCGCGTTGTTGATTTCGGTATCCGGTACGAACGTGGAGGAGTTTGCCCTCAACGAGGTCGTCATCGAGCGGGCCCACGCCGGTCACATGGTGCGGTTGAAGACCTACGTCGATGACGACGAATACCTCACCTACTCCGCCGACGGCGTCATGGTCGCCACGCCGACGGGCAGCACCGGCTACAACTTCTCAGCCGGTGGTCCCGTGGTCGAAGCGACGCTGCCCGTGATGATTCTGACGCCGGTGGCGCCGCACTTCACGATTGACCGCTCAATCGTTGTCGCCGACGACAAGGTGATTCGCATGGTCGCCGAGGACAAGCCGGCCATCATCGTCGCCGACGGACAAGACATCGGCTCGTTGGGCGCCGGCCAATTCGTCGAGGTCCGCAAGAGCCCGACGCCGGTTCGGGTCGTCGCGACGCGGAGTTTCGATCTCGCGTCGCGCCTCCACGAAGGTCTTCGAGAGGGCCATGCCTAAGTCCCAGCTGTTGGAGTTGTACGCCCACGGACTAGGAGTGATCCAAGAGGCTCGTCTGGAATTCGGTCCCGGCTTCAACGTACTCACGGGTGAGACCGGGGCAGGGAAGACGCTCCTCTTGGGTGCCCTCGATCTCTGTTTAGGTGGCGACGGCGCGGTGACGCGCGCGGCGATCGCCCCCGACATGCGCGCGGCCGCGGTCTTCAGCAAGAGCGGCGAGCGCGAAATCGTCCTCACGAGGGAGTCGGGCACGTCGGGACGCCTTCGCAGCGCCATCGACGGTGCCTCGAGCAGCGCCGAGGCACTGCGAGCGCTCGCCACGGATCTGATCGTCATCCACGGGCAACACGACTCGCTCACCCTTCGCAATCGCGGCGAGATGCTTCGCCTCGTCGACGCGCGAGGACGCGTCTCGGTAGAGGGTCTCACACGGGTACGGCGCGATCTACAAGAGGCGCAGCGTGAACGAACCTCGCTGGGTGGCGACGCCGAGGAAAGGACTCGAGAGATCGACTTCCTGACGTTCCAGATTGACGAACTCGAGGCCACCGCGATTCGATCGACCGTAGAGCTGGATGAGACGTTAGAGGGACTCACGCGCCTGAGCGAACTGCGCGGCGGCCAGGCGGCACTCGTCGAGGTGATGGACCACTTGGACGCCGACGGAGACGAGGCGGTCCTCACGCAGTTCGCTCGAGCGATCAATCGAATACCGGTGGGCGAGGCCTACGACAGCGCTCGCGCGACACTACGACAGGCCCTCGAGCAGTCACGAGATGCGGTACACGAACTCGCCGCACTTTCGGAACCGGAGTCCTTCGACGCCTCGACATTGAAGGAGTTAGAGGATCGCGCGAGCGTCCTGCAAGCGCTCGTGAGAAAGTACGGTTCGTTACCGATCGCGCTGAGCACGCTGGACGATCTACGTGAACGCCGTCGATCACTCGTTGAGGCATCGTCTCGAACCGCGGCGCTCGACGGAGAGATTGCGGAGATGACAGCGCGCCTGGCGACGTTGGCCGAGCAGGCTCTTCGAGATCGAACGGCGGCCTCGGAATCGCTGAGCCGGGCCGTGGCCGGACAGTTGTCGCGAGTCGCACTGGCCCACGCAGAGCTTCGCGTTGTCGTCGCCGGTGACGACGGATCAGAGGCACAGATCCTCTTCACTCCCAATCCTGGCCAACCGGAAGGTCCGTTGCAGGCCCTGGCGAGTGGGGGAGAGTTGAGTCGAGTCCTGCTCGCTCTCTCACTGGAGTCAGCCCACGAAGACGTCGTCGCGGTCTTCGACGAAGTCGACGCCGGCATCGGCGGTCAGGTGGCCCAACAGATCGGTGAGTGCCTGCGCGAATTGGGCCAACATCAGCAAGTTCTCGCGGTGACACACTTAGCGTCGGTCGCGGCGAAGGCCGATCATCATTTCGTCGTCGAGAAGCAGATCGGCCGTGATGACGTGAGGACGTCCGTGCGGTACCTCAGTGGAGATGAACGGGTCGAGGAGATAGCGAGAATGCTCGCCGGTGATGAGATCACGCTCGAATCGAGGGCGTTAGCGCGACAGATGTTGGAAACACAGCGTTAATAGTTCCGTTCGGTCGCAAGGCGTCGCTATGCTGGTGTTCCGTGGAAGCGGCGGATTACGAATGACCAAATTCGTCTTTGTAACTGGTGGTGTGTCGAGTTCCCTGGGCAAGGGATTGACCGCCTCGTCGCTTGGTCGGCTCCTCAAATCTCGTGGCCTCAAGGTCACGATGTGCAAGCTCGACCCGTACTTGAACGTCGACCCCGGCACGATGAATCCCGGCGAACACGGCGAGGTGTTCGTCACCGACGACGGCGGCGAGACCGACCTGGACCTCGGTCATTACGAACGTTTCATCGATGAGTCACTCTCCAAGATGTCCAACACCACGACCGGATCGGTCTATTCCAACGTGATCGCCAAGGAACGACGCGGTGACTACCTGGGAAAGACCGTGCAGGTGATCCCGCACATTACCGACGAGATCAAAGAGCGCGTACGACGACTCGGCACGCTCGGCGCCGACGTCGTGATCGTCGAGATCGGTGGCACCGTAGGGGACATCGAGATCGTTCCCTTCATCGAATCGATTCGTCAATTTCGCCGTGACGCCGGTCGCGACAACGTCTGTTACGTCCACTTGACGCTCGTACCGTACCTCGCGCCGTCCGGTGAGCAGAAGACCAAGCCGACGCAACACTCGGTGACCGAACTGCGTTCGCGCGGAATCCAACCGGACGTCATCGTCTGTCGAAGTGACCAGCCTCTGTCGGACGGTCTCAAGCGCAAGATCTCGTTGCTCTGTGACGTGCCGATGCAGGCCGTCATCTCGGCCGTCGACGCACCCAGCATCTACGACATCCCCATCACGATGTACGACGAGGGTTTGGACACGATGGTGTGTAACACGCTCGGCATCGACCTCGAGGCCAACCCCATTGATCTGAGTGCGTGGCGCGACGTCGTTCGCCGCGTGCACAGCACCACCAAGACTCTCCGCATCGGCGTCATCGGCAAATACGTGACGATGCCCGACGCGTACCTCTCGGTCGGCGAGTCCATCCGTCACGCCGGCTTCGCCATCGGGGCCAAGACCGCCATCGAGTGGTTGGAGGCCGAGCGCGTCCCGACCGAGATTGACTCTGAACGTATCCGTCAACTCGACGGCATCGTCGTGCCGGGCGGCTTCGGCGAGCGCGGTGTCGAAGGCATGATCGCCGCCGCGCGTATCGCTCGCGAGCACGACATTCCCTATTTGGGTCTGTGCCTCGGGATGCAGGTGATGGTCGTCGAGTTCGCCCGTCACTGTCTGGGGCTGAGTGACGCGCACTCCACGGAGATATCGATTAGTACGTCAGCGCCGGTCATCGCGCTGATGGCCGAACAGATGGACGTCACCGATCTTGGCGGCACGATGCGACTCGGTGCTTGTCCCGCGATGCTGGACGAAGGCTCGGTCGTGGCCGAACTCTACGGAACGACGGTGGTGTCCGAGCGTCACCGACACCGCTACGAATTCAATTCGCGCTACCGCGCTCAGTTCGAAGCGGCGGGCATGCGCTGTTCGGGCACGTCGCCCGACGGACGACTCGTGGAGTTCACTGAGATTGCCGATCATTCGTTCTACGTCGGTACCCAGGCACACCCGGAGTTCAAGTCGCGCCCTGATCGTCCGCACCCGCTCTTTCTCGGCCTCATCAAAGCCGCCGCCGCGCGCGCCGAAGGTCGTGAGCCGCACATCATTGATCCGGAATCGGTCGACGCCACGTTGTGAGCGAGACGTTCCGAGTCGTTGGAACCAAGAGACTCCTTCAGTCCCACGTGTTCGGCGTGGAACGACGAACCGTCGAGCACGATGACACGACCTTCGAGCGTGACGTCGTGACGCATCTGGGCGCGGTCGCGATCCTCGCCCTGAACGAGCGCGAGGAGATCGGCATGATCCAGCAGTACCGCACGCCGTTCGATCGCTTCTGCTGGGAGGTGCCGGCCGGGACACTCGACGTGCCCGGCGAGGACGAGTTGAGTGCCGCGAAACGCGAACTGCTCGAAGAACTCGGGTGCGAGGCATCGCAGTGGACGCTGTTGGGTCGTTTCATGACGTCGGCCGGTTGGTCGAATCAACTGATGACGATCTTCGAAGCGCGGGCTCTGACCATGGCGTCACGCCATCCGGCCGGGCCGGAGGAGGTCGGCTCCACGGTGCGATGGTTCACACGCGAAGAATTGCGCGAGACTCTACGTCGTGAGCCCGCGATCGACAACACCACCGTCGTCGCCCTCGGACGGGTCTACGGATCGTTCTTTGACGACCCCTGAGGGGTACCTCGCTGAGTATCTGCAGTGGCTGATCGTCGAAAAGGGTCGGAGCCGCGCGACGATCGAGGCCTACCGCAGAGACGTGACGAAACTGATCGAGTGGATGAAGGACTCCGAGTGCCAACTCGACGGCCTGCTCGAACGCGACCTCGAGCGTTACTGCAATCAACTTCGTCGCCAAAGGAGGGCCGAAACCTCTATCGCTCGCTCCGTCGCTTCGATCCGGGGATGGTTCGCGTATTTGGTGGCCGAGGGCTACTTGATGAACGATCCCAGCGTCCATTTGAAGGGCGGTCGACGCGGTCGCTCGTTGCCCAAGCCACTGGCCGAAGAGGAGATCACGGCCCTACTGGATTCAATTCCCGACACGACGCCGAGTGATCTGCGTGACCGGGCACTGCTTGAACTGCTCTACGGCACGGGGGCCCGGGTATCAGAAGTCGTCGGCATCGACCTCGGTGACCTTGATTTCGACGAGCAGTTGATCCTCGTGACCGGCAAGGGCTCAAAGCAGCGCCTCGTGCCCATGGGCGCGGCGTTGATGGTGGCGTTGCGCGACTATCTCGAGCCCCGCGGGCGCGGCTCATTTCCCGACGCCCGCAAGGACGCGCGGCTGTTCTTGAACGCCCGCGGGGGATCGTTGAGTCGACAGGGTGTGGACCTCATCATCGACAAGCGCGCACTGCACGTCGGCATTGAGCGTTCGCGCATCAGCGCTCACGTGTTTCGCCATAGTTGCGCCACGCACATGCTGGCCCACGGGGCTGATATTCGCGTGGTACAAGAGCTTCTGGGGCACGTTTCGATCTCCACGACGCAGATCTACACCGCGGTAGCGGTAACGTCACTGAAACGCGAATACCACAACGCGCACCCTCGGGCGCACGACTAAGCCGAAAGTCTCGATGTTCCACACTTACTACTTCTACATAGCGCTCTTGCCGTCCATCATCCTGCACGAAGTGAGCCACGGGTGGGTGGCGAATTTCTTCGGTGATCCGACGGCGAAGAACGCCAAGCGATTGTCACTCAATCCCGTGCGCCACATCGATCCCTTCGGCACGGTTCTGTTGCCGGCCCTGTTGATCGCGCTGCACTTTCCGCCGTTCGGCTACGCGAAACCAGTTCCCGTCAACACGTCGCGACTTCGAAAGCCACGACAGCAGTCGCTCTACGTGTCGCTCGCCGGTCCGTTCGTCAATATCGTGCTTTCGGCCATCGGTCTGATCCTCTGCGACTTGGCCGGCACGCACGTCAGCGGTGGGTACATCTACTATCACAACTCGATTTTGTTTGACGTGGGTTACGCGCTGGGCGTCTCCAATCTCCTGCTCGCCGCGTTTAACTTGCTACCGATACCGCCGCTCGACGGCTCAGCGGTGATCGAACGATTCGTCCCCAACAAGCACCTGGGGACTTACTATCACTGGCGAGCTCGGGGCCTTCCACTTGTCTTGGGTTTCGTGATCTTGAGTGAATACGTCTTCAACTTCGGATCGAACGCGTTCGGCGACCTTCAGAATTGGTGGCTCAGCCTTCTCAGATGAGGCCCATCGCGCGCGCCGCGCGCCGGTAGACCTCGCCCGCGACCTCATTCGCTTTGAGAGCACCTCGTGCGACGATGGCGCGAAGTTCGGCGGGATCGGACATCAGTTCGTCGTAACGCTTCTGTATCGGCGCGAGGGACTCGACGACGAGGGCGCAGAGGTCGTCCTTCAGGTCGCCGTAGCGGGTGTAGCGCTCGGCCACCGCCTGGGGCGTCTCGTTGCTGAAGCTCGAATAGATCTCGAGCAGGTTCGAGATGCCGGGCTTCTTTTCCCCGTCGTAACGGACTTCACCGTCGGTATCGGTGACCGCCTTCTTGATCTTCTTGTCGATGGCGTCGGGCGAATCAGTCACGAAGATCGAGCCCATAGGGCTCGAAATGGACTTCGACATCTTGCGCGTCGGCTCTTGCAAGTCCATCACGCGCGCCGCGAACTTGGGTTGCACGCCCACGGGCACCACGAACGTCGGGCCGTAGCGGTTGTTGAAACGTTCGGCCAACACCCGCGTCAATTCAAGGTGTTGTCGCTGGTCGTCGCCGACCGGCACTTCGGCCGTTTCGTAGAGCAAGATATCCCCGGCCATCAGGACCGGATAGGTCAAGAGCCCGACGCGGTAGCCAGTTTTGCGTGCCGACTTCTCCTTGAACTGAGTCATACGGCTCAGTTCGCCGTAGGTGGCGACGCACTCCAGAAGCCAGTTCATTTGGGCGTGGTACGGGACTTCGCTCTGCAAGAAGATGGTGCAGATCTCGGGGTCGAGTCCGGCCGCCAAAAAGGTGGCGATGAGATCAAGCGACTGGCTACGCAACGTCGCCGGATCGATCTCGAGCGTCAACGCGTGCAAATCGACGACACAGTAGAACGCGTCGGAACTCTGTGCCTCCACCCACTGTTTCAATGCGCCCAGGTAGTTGCCGATGTGCAGCGTGCCCGATGGCTGCATGCCCGAGAGAATCCTCATCGCGCAATTCTAGGTGAAGAGAGTTCGTCCTCACGAAGTATGGTCTTGGTGTGACCTTCGTCGTGACGACGCCGTCTTTCAGCGGCCCCGTGGAGCTGCTCCTCCAGATGATTTCCAGTCACGACGTCGACATCCTCGACGTCCCACTCGGACCGATTGTCGACGCCTTCGTTACGGTACTGCGCGACGAGGGGGTCACGATCGAGGTCGAAGACCTCTCGGAGTTCCTCCTCATCGCCTCGATCCTGCTCGAGATGAAGAGCCGCAGCCTTCTGCCCGGGCGCGATGACACCGAGCCGGATGAGGAGTTTGTCGGCTGGGAAGAGCGCGACGTTCTTCTGGCCCGACTGCTCGAGTTACGCACCTACGCCGCGCTCTCGGACTCGTTCGTCTCGCTCCTCGAGCGCGCCGCTCGCGCCTATCCGCGCCTACGGGGTATTGACGACGGTTTCGTCGTCGTCCCCCCAGACCTGCTGGCCGGCGTGACGACGGCGATCCTCGCCGGCGCCTACCTGCGGGGTATTGAAGAAAAACCCGTTCCCGTACTGCGTCTTAACCACGTCACCGTCGACGCGGTCTCGGTCGCCGAAACCGTCGTCTCACTCTCGCAACGCCTGCCGTCAATGGGCCCACTCTCGTTTCGCGCCCTCACCGAGGCTCTCGGTAGCCGCATCGAGATCATCGTGCACTTCCTCGCCCTCCTCGAACTGTGCAAACTCGGGCTCGTCGAACTCGGGCAGGGTTCGACCTTCGGCGACGTGCAGATCTCGTGGATCGACGAACTGTCCAATCTCGACATCGGAAAGGTCGACGTCTATGAGGGATGACCTCTCACTCGAACAGAAACTCGAAGCCATGCTCACGGTGGCGATCGAGCCCATTTCGGCCGAGGAGCTCGCCGACGTCGCCGAAGCCAACGCCGCAGACGTCACGACGACCTTGCGACGACTCCGCGGCGAATTTCTCGAAGATCGGCGAGGCTTCCAACTCGCCGAACTCGCCAGTGGCTGGGTCATGCAGTCATCGCCCGACGTGGCGTCGTGGGTCGCGAAGTTCGCCAGCCGCGACGTCTCGCACCGCCTGAGTTCGGCGGCGCTCGAAACACTCGCCATCATTGCCTACCGTCAGCCGATCTCTCGTGCGCAGATCACGGCGCTGCGCGGTGTGAACGTCGACGGAGTCTGTCGGCTCCTCGAACAGCGCCAGTACATCGAAGAGAAAGGACGCGCCGGCGGCCCGGGACAGCCAATCCTCTATGGCACGACCGAACTCTTCCTCGACCGAATGGCGCTCGCCTCACTCACTGACCTTCCGTCAATTGAGGAGTTCATGCCGTCGATCGAGACGGCCAATCGACTCGTCGAAGAGATGGGCTTCGACGTCGACGAAAGTTCCGAGGTCTCGTAGTTGGACGAGGGCGAGCGCCTACAAAAGACCCTCGCTCGCGCGGGCTTTGGATCACGGCGCGCCTGTGAGATCCTCATCAGTGAAGGTCGAGTGACGATTGACGGTCGCGTCGCGGAACTCGGCAATCGGGTCGATCCCGATGTCCAGGTCATCTGCGTCGACGGTTCGTTGGCGCCCACCGCCCAGAACACCGTCTATTTCCTGCTGAACAAGCCCGACGGCGTCGTGACCACCGCATCGGATCCTCAGGGACGAACGACGGTCCTCGAGCTTGTCGAAAGTCCGGTTCGGATCTTTCCCGTCGGCCGCCTCGATATGAACACCGAGGGCCTCCTCATCCTCACCAACGACGGCCGACTAGCTCATCTTTTGACCCATCCCAGTTCCGGAATCCCCAAGGAGTATTTGGCGCGCGTCGAAGGTGACCCGTCGCCCGCGGCGATTCGGCGCTTGCGCGACGGCGTCGAGTTAGAAGACGGCATGACGAGTCCGGCCCAGGTCAGCCGGGTGAGTGAGGGACTTCTGCGCATCGTCATTCACGAAGGACGCAACCGTCAGGTTCGTCGGATGTGCGCGGCCGTCGGTCACGACGTCACTCGCCTCGTGCGCACGCGCATCGGCCCGATCCAAGACGCCACGCTGTCGCCCGGTTCGTCGCGCCAACTTTCACTGGCCGAAGTGCGACGACTGATGGAAGCCGTTGGGATGAGTGAGGCAATCGCCTCTACGATGCCTACATGAGATCGGCACAGTTACGAGGCCTTCGAGGTGCCACCACGTGTGACCATGACACGCCCGCCGCGATAGCGGACGCCACGCTCGAACTGCTTCGAGCGATGATGGATCGAAACGAGTTGGCCCACGACGACGTCGTCAGCGTCATATTCACCACGACCCCCGACCTGACGTCGACCTTCCCGGCGACCGCGGCGCGCGGTATTGGCTTCGGCGACGTGCCTCTGCTGTGCGCCAGTGAGATTGACGTGCCGGGATCGATGCCGAAGTGCATTCGAATCCTGGTCCACCTCTATACGACCAGGTCCCGCGACGATCTTCGACACGTCTACCTTCGAAACGCTCAGGGCCTACGTGATGACCTCCCCGAATAGTCGCCACGCCCACGTCATCGGTCTCGGTCTGATCGGCGCGTCGGTGGCGCTCGCGCTCAAAGAGACCGGCTGGATCGTCACCGGGGTCGACAGCGATGACGTCACGGTAGCCTCGGCCGTCGCCGGGGACGTAATCGCGGGCACCGAACTCTCGCGCGACGTCAAACTGGTCGTCATCGCCACGCCCGCCGGACGAATAGCGCAACTGGCGATTGAAGCACTGGCGACGCTGTCGAATCCCGACGTCGTCGTCACCGACGTCGCAGGTGTGAAGGGTTCGATCGTCGCCCAGGTCGTCGATCAACGTTTCCTGGGGGGTCACCCCATGGCTGGTTCGGAGTTGCGCGGACTTTCGGGCGCACGCGCTGACCTCTTTCGAGGATCCACGTGGGTCCTGACGCCGACCGATCTCACGTCACCGACCACCTACAGCACGCTGCACGGTGTCTTGCGCGAGATCGGCGCAAACGTCGTCGCGGTGAGCGCGGAAGATCACGACCGTCTCGTCGCCATCGCGAGCCACGTGCCGCACCTGTTGGCCGGTTCATTGATGAATGAAGCGAGCCAAATCGCCGAGCAGGACGCCGTCTTATTGCAACTGGCCGCCGGTGGCTTCCGGGACATGACGCGAATCGCCGCCGGCGATCCGGGAATATGGCCCGACATCTTGTTCGAGAATCGCGACGCCGTCGCCCAAAGCCTCGAAGCACTCGAAGGGCGACTCAAGACACTGCGCGAAGCGTTGCTCGATGACGGTCGCGACGTGATCCTCGAGAGCCTGTTGCACGCCGCGAGCGCTCGTCGACAGCTGCCCGGTCGCGCCCTCAGCACCGAGGACCTGGCCTATCTGCGAGTCAAGGTGAGTGACGAACCGGGGGTGCTGGCTCGCGTGACCCGATCGGCCTCGGACCTGGCGGTCAACATCTACGACATTGAGATCGCCCACGGCATCGAGGGCACGGGTGGCACCTTGTTGCTGGCCGTCGACGCCCAGCAGTCCCAGTTGTTCGGCGAGGCCCTCTCGGCCCTGGGCTTTCAGGTTGCGCTCGAACAATGAGTAGCGCCCGAGTCGAACATTTCGAGCGACTGCGCGGAACGATTCGGGTACCGGGCGACAAGAGCACGTCGCACCGGGCCCTGATGGTGAGCGCCCTGGCCGACGGAGAGAGCACGATTCACGGACTCTCGCGCGGCATGGACGTTGGGGCGACGGCCCAGATCATGGAACAACTCGGTGCGACGCGCAGTGTCCGCGACGACGTCGTCAGCATCGTCGGACCTTCGAAGGGACTTCGCGTCAGCGACGCGGCGCTCGATTGTGGCAACTCCGGCACGACGATGCGCCTGCTGTCGGGAGTCGTGAGCGCGATTGAAGGCGAGCACCTTTTGATCGGCGACGCCTCTTTATCCCAGCGCCCGATGGACCGAGTCGCCGAGCCGTTGACATTGATGGGTGCTCTGGTCAAGGGTCACGGACCGCGCCTGAGCGCGCCGCTGCACGTCACGGGCACGAACAGCCTTCGCGGTGTGGCCTATGAGGTGCCGATGGCCAGTGCCCAAGTGAAATCCGCGATCCTCTTCGCGGCGCTCACGGCCAGTTCCCCCACGACCGTTGTGGAACACGTACGCACGCGACCGACGACCGAAGAGATGCTCTCACGCGCCGGGGTGTCGGTCGTGAGTATCGAACACGGCGACGGACGCAGCGTCACGATCCATCGCGGGCGTCCGTTGGCGCGAAATTGGCTCGTGCCGGGTGACCCTTCGCAGGCCGCGTTTTTCGCCGTCCTCGGCTGCATCCACCGCGACGCTGACTTGGAAGTTGTGGATATCGACAGTGCTCGAGAGCGCATCGGATTCCTCAGCGTCCTTCAACGAATGGGTGCGACTTTGACGGTGCAGTCGAATAACGCCATGACGTCGTTCACGGCGCGCACGTCGCAACTGTCGTCCACGGAAGTTCACGCCAGCGAGATACCTTCCGTGGACGAAGTGCCCGTGCTCGTCGTCGCCGCGGCCGCGGCCGAGGGAGTGACCGGTTTTCGCAACGTCGGTGAGCTGCGTCTAAAGGAGTCGGATCGCTTTGAAGGATCGTTGGCGCTGGCGATCAAACTCGGCTGTCGCGCGTGGTGCGAAGGTGACGATCTGTTCGTCGAGGGACTCGGGAGTGCCTCGAACTTCTCAAATTTCGAGATCGACGCGGCGCTCGATCACCGGATGGTGATGGCGAGTGCGGTCGCCGGATGTGCGGGCGACGGTTGTTCAATCGGCTCGGCCGAAACTGTCGAGTCAAGTTATCCAAATTTCTTCGATGACCTGGAACAACTCGCGTGAGCGATTTCGTCATTGCGATCGACGGCCCGGCCGGTTCGGGCAAGTCCACCGTGGCACGAACCGTCGCCGAGCTACTCGGTTGGTCGTTCCTCGATACCGGGGCGATGTATCGCGCGGTGACGTGTGAAGCGCTGTTTCGCGGCGTCGACGTCCATGACGCCGACGTCGTCGCGGCCGTCGCCGACGACGTCTCCCTGACGACCCTGCCACGCGTGACGGTGAACGGGCGCGACGTCGAGGACCAGATTCGCGGCGACGAGATCAACGCCGCGGTCTCCGTGGTGGCGGCCAATCCGCAAGTGCGAGCATCGATGGTCGCGAGGCAGCGCGACTTCGCCGCCGCCCAGCCGCTGGGGACCGTGGTCGAGGGACGTGACATCACGACGGTGGTCTTTCCGCACGCTTCGATCAAGGTCTTTCTCACCGCGTCGCTCGAGGAGCGTGCCCGACGTCGGGGTGACGAAGGCGAGGATTCGGTCGCGCGACGTGACGAAGCCGACTCCACCCGAGCGGCCTCACCGCTGCGCCAGGCCGACGACGCCCTCGTGCTAGACACGACAGGTCGAGACGTCGAAGACGTCGCCCAGGAGATAGTTCAATGGCTGAAGCACAACCTCTCCAGCTGAGCGAGCGACGCACCTTCACGTACCGAGTGTGCGCCGCACTGGTGTCGGGCCTGTCCAGAGTGCTCTTTCGTCCGACCGTCGTGGGCGCGGAGAACATTCCACTGGAGGGACCGGTCCTCATCGCGCCGATCCACCGATCGAACGTGGATTTCGCCTTGACGCTCTTCATTTCCAAACGCAAGGTCTTCTTCATGGCCAAGGACTCACTCTTTCGGGTGCCGCTGCTCGGTCCTCTCATCACGCACCTCGGGGCCTTTCCGATCCGTCGCGGGTCGGTCGATCGTGAGTCCATGGCGCATTCTGAGACCGTGCTACGCCAAGGTCACGCGTTGGTGCTCTTCCCGGAAGGGACGCGCAAAGAGGGCCGATCGGTCGCTCCGTTGCACGACGGCGCTATGTTCATGGCCGCGAGAACGGGCGCCAAGGTCGTGCCGGTCGGTATTGGCGGCAGCGACCGGGCGATGCCCAAGGGTGCCAAACTGCCTCGACCGGCGAAGATCACGATCGTCGTGGGTGCGCCGCTCGATCCGCCGTCGTCCGAAAGTCGCGTCACGCGTTCAGCGCTCGGTGCCAAGAGTGAGGAACTACGTGCGGCTCTCGAGCAGGTGTATCACGAGAGTCTGCGGAACTGAAGCCCAGAGGCTCTCAAGTGTCGCGACCTCACGGCGCGAGGGACGTATGATTCGTTCATGAAGAGTCCGCAAGGAAGAGAAGCCAAGAAGCCGAAGAAGGCGAAGGTGAAAACACCACCTCGCGTGTTCGACGACGCCAATCGCAAGAGTTTCACGGTTCCCAAGACGGAACCCGATTCGAGTTCGAGTTAACGCTCGCGCCACCAGGTGCCGAAGACCACGCGGGCGTAGCGGAACCCGTAGGTCCACGTCGCGCCCTTTTTCGTCTCGCCCGACACGCGCGGGTACCACTCGGTCGGCACTTCGCTGACGCGCCAACCCCGTTTGAGACAGGTGATGAGCAGCTCTGAGGTCTGATACTGCTGTTGGCGTAGGCGATCAACCACGTCGGCGAGCATCGTCACGCGAAGGGCGCGGTAGCCGGTCGAGGTGTCGGTGATGTGTGAGCCGGTCATCCGGTTCATGATGAACGAAAAGAACCGCACCCCGAATTTGCGGATCTTGTCGGTGGTCTTGTCGACGCCGAGCACTCGACTGCCGAGGACGAAGTCCGAGGTGTCGGCGCTCAGGGGAACGAGGATCTGGGGAATCTCGGAAGGATCGTTCTGACCGTCCGCGTCCAGGGTCACCACGTACTTGACGTTGTGGTTCACGCAGTATCGATAGGCCACCTGCAGCGCCACGCCGTGACCCAGGTTGACCGGGAACTCGATCACCACGACACCCGGGAACGAGCGCGCGATCTCCGCGGTCCGGTCGTCGCCACCGTCCACGACCACGAGCGTCGTGTAGGGCTCGCCGTTCACCGAGACCGGCATCTTTTCCAAGACGTGCGCAATATTGCCCTCTTCTTCGTACGCGCAGATTGCCGCCACGATCGCCTCGGGAGTAAATCCTGGCCGTTCGGTCTCGAGACGGGCGAGCGCTTGAGCGATGGCGTAGGCGCGAAGACGCGTCGAGCGTCGTTGCTCTAGATCATCGTTGACCATCGTTCTCCTTCAAAGGTCCCGCCTCGGCGAGCGCGCACGGGTGCTGACGCGACACGACCGCCGAACACGCCCAGGATGGTGCCGTAGCAGGTGCGACACGCCAGTGACGCGAGAAAAAACTCACTGATAGATACTAATCGGGGCGCTGGTGACGTTCAGGTTCTAGCGCGCTTGGCGGCCGAGAGCACTTCGGCGGCGGTGAATCGACGATCGGCCTCGCCGTCGAAACTCGACGTGGCCGGAGTGGCGAGTGACAGGTCCAGGAGGGCCGAAAGGGCCTTGAGCATCTCACGCAGTTCCGGCGGCGGCGGGAAGTATTCGTCCTCGACCGTCACCGACGCGACGGTCACGCCGTTGGCGGGGTTCAACGCCGCGAGCACTTCATTGACGAGCGACTCGGGTGCCGAAGCGCCCGCGGTCACCGCCACGGTGCCACTCAGGTCATCGGGCAGTTCGAAGGCGCCGTTCACCCGCAGTACCCTCGCACAGCCCACCGCGTCGGCGACTTTGGTGAGCGCGACCGTGTTGGAAGAGTTCGCTGAACCGATCACGACGACCGCGTCGGCTTCTGCGGCGATCGTACGAAGCGCGGCCTGGCGATTCGTCGTCGCAAAACAGAGGTCACTGCGATTGGGCATCCAGATCTCCGGGAACTTCACCTCGGCGTACTCTCGCAAGTCCTGCCATTCGTCCAAGCTCAGGGTCGTCTGGCTGAGTAGCGCGAAGGGCCCGGCCAGATCGCTCAGGGCGTCGATGTCCGACGTCGATTCGATCAGGTGCACCGACTCCGGAGCCACGGCCATGGTGCCCACGGCCTCCTCGTGGCCCTGGTGACCGACGTAGAGCACGGTGTAGCCCTTTCGAGCTCGGACCTTCAGTTCGTGATGAACCTTCGTGACGAGCGGACAGACGGCATCGATGACGGTGCCGCCGGATTGACGCGCGGCGTCAATCACCTCGGGCGGTGAGCCGTGGGCGCTCAACATCACGGGTGCGCCCGGAGGGACCAACGTGACGTCGTCGATGAATACGACGCCCAGGGATTTGAAGTAATCCACGACGAACTGATTGTGCACGATCTCGTGGTAGCAAAAAACCGGGGGCGCGAAGACGCGCGTCATCCAATCGAGTGCCTTGATGGCCTTCTCGACCCCGGCACAGAACCCCCGGGGTGCCGCGAGTACAACCTTGTCCACGTTCACGAATTCCAGCCTAGTAATGAGAGTTCGTGATTCCTCGTAGGCTGGACGGGTGTCGGGCGCCCGAATCTCCTCAATTTCCATGGATTCTCCGGCTTCGAGCGTTGATCTGGCCGTCGGCGACGAACTCATCAGTGTGAACGGTCGCGAGCCGAGTGACATCATCGAATACCAGCAACTGATCGATGGCGAGAATGTCGCCCTGGTCATTCGACGCGAGGGTGAGGACCTGGCGCGCAAGGTCACGATCACCAAGACCGAGGGCCAGCCCCTCGGTCTGAGCATCGACTCAGCGGTCTTTGACCGCATTCGCACCTGTGATAATCACTGCTCCTTCTGTTTTATCTACCAGCTTCCCAAGGGCATGCGCCGCTCGCTCTACGTGAAGGACGACGATTTTCGCCTGTCGTTCCTCTACGGCAACTACACGACCCTGACGCGTTTCACCGAATTCGACTTGGAGCGCGTCCTCGACGAGGGTCTCTCGCCGCTCTACGTATCGATCCACACGACGGACCCCGAGTTGCGAGCCGAAATGCTGAGGAATCCCCGGGGCGCGACCAGTCTTCGTTGGTTGAAGGAGCTGCTTCGAGAGGGCATTGAAGTTCACGCTCAAGTCGTGGTCTGTCCTGGGGTGAATGACGGCGATCACCTCGAACGCACCTTGCACGACGTCATCTCGCTCTACCCGGAATTGGCGTCGGTGGCCCTGGTGCCGGTGGGCGTCAGCGCGTTCTCTGACGAGGCGACGATGCGCTCGCACACGCCCGAAGAGGCGCGCGGCGTCGTCTCGCTGGCCGAACGGTTCCAGAGGCTCTCTTTCGAGATACTGGGTCGCGTCAACGTCTTCGCGAGCGATGAGTTCTATCTCGTCGCCGGAGAGACACCGCCGTCGGCCGCGAAGTTCGAGAGCCTGGACCAGGCCGAGAACGGCATTGGACTGGTCGCCGCGTTCGTGCAGAGTTTCGTCGAAGAGACCCCCATGGACAAGCTCGGCACCGGATTCTTTCAATCGGTCGATGGTGCCCCGGCCATGGGCTATCGCGCGCCGCGCGGAGGCGAGCGCACCATACAACGCGGCGATGACGTCCTCGTCGTGACCGGCGAGTACGCCGCACCAATCCTTCGCGAGATGTTCGACGCCCAAGGATTCTCCGACGTGAGGATCCTCGCGGTGGAGAATCGATTCTTCGGCGGCAACATCAAGGTCGCCGGTCTCCTCACCGGCCAAGACCTCGTCAACGCGCTGGCCGACGTCGCCGCCGAGACCGTGATCCTGGTGCCCGACGTCTGTCTTTCCGAAGGTAGATTCCTCGACGGACTCGATCTCGATGACCTCGGGCGTTCGGTCATGATCGTGCCCACGACCGGTCAAGACCTTCGGGCGGCACTGAGCTCAGTGCGTGCGGGACGTGTACCGGCATGAAACCGCAGGTCGTGATCGTCGGCCGCCCGAACGTCGGCAAGAGTTCGCTGGTGAATCGTCTCGCCGGTAAGCGAGTGACCGTCGTCGAAGAACACCGTGGCGTGACCCGTGACCGCAGGGCCGTCGAGGTCGAGTGGGGCGGTCTCAGCTTTGACGTTGTCGACACCGGAGGGTGGCTCGAGGCCGGCGACTCGCTCGAAGCCAAAGTCTCCCAACAGGCCGAGGCGGCACTCGCGACGGCCGATTTGGTGCTGCTGGTCGTTGACGTGACCACCGGGATGGTCGATGAGGACACGCACGCCGCTCGCTGGGCCCTGCGGAGTGGACGTCCCGTCTTGCTCGTGGTCAACAAGGTCGATGACGCCCAGCACGAAGCCAGCAGTTGGGAGTTCCTCGGCCTCGGCGCCGGCGACCCTCACACGGTGAGCGCGCAGCACGGTCGCGGCACCGGTGACCTTCTCGACGTCATCGTGGCCCGGCTTGAGGAGAATCGAATCGTCGACGAGGTCGCGGACGCCGACGATGATGGCGCACTGCGCGTCGCGATCGTGGGACGTCCGAACGTCGGCAAGTCCACCTTGTTCAATCAATTGATTGGTGAAGAGCGCTCCGTGGTCCACGACCTACCCGGTACGACGCGCGACGCCATCGACACCCTGGTTTCAACCGACGTCGGGTTGATTCGATTCATCGACACTGCCGGAATGCGGCGGCGAGCGAAGACCGAAGCGGGACTCGAGACCTACGCCGTACTGCGCAGTCTCGACGCCCTGGACCGCTCGGACATCGCCATCCTCGTCATCGACGCCACCGTCGGTGCCACGGGCCAGGATCAACGTCTGGCCGAACGCATCTCCGCGGCCGGTTGTCCGTCGCTGGTCGTACTCAACAAGTGGGAACTCGTGGCGGTCGAGGAACGCGACTCGGTCCTCTCGACCGTGGGCGAGAAACTGGCGTTCCTCGGCGACGCGCCCGTGATGAAAACGACGGCCACGTCGGGCAAGGGCGTGCACCGTATCCTGCCCGCGTTGGCGATTGCGGCGGCGGACTACAAAAAGCGAGTACCGACCGGCGCGCTCAATCGCGCGATCCGGGACCTGCAGGTGAAGCAACCGGCGCCCACGGGCAAGATCCGCTACGCCGTGCAGGGAGCGAGCGAGCCCCCGACCTTCACACTGTTCATCGCGGGACGCCTACCCCAGACGTACCTGCGCTACGTCGAGCGCTCGCTCCGTGAGCGATTCTCCCTCGGCTCCCAGCCCCTTCGAGTACGAGTCCGGATTGAATAGTGACGAAGTGGTGTGAGCAGTGCGACCGTCCCGTTGAGGGCGACACCTGTGAGATCTGTGGCGAGACGGTCGTCGAGAAGGTTCGTGAGCCGATTCCGTGGCGTTGGCGATTCTTTATCGTCATCACGATCATCTACGTCATCTGGCGGATCTATCAATTAATTTCGTGGCTGAGCCACTAGGAGAAACCATGCCCCTCTACGCCCTTGGAAACCGAACACCGACAATTCATCCGGAGGCCTTCGTCCACCCCGACGCAGTTGTCATCGGCGACGTGCGCATCGGCGCGCACTCCTCGGTATGGCCGAGTGCCGTATTGCGCGGCGACTACGGCACGATCATCGTCGGCGAGCGTACCTCAATCCAAGACGGCGCGATCATCCACGCGGTGGACGCGTTCCCGACGGTGATCGGTGACGACTGTGTGGTGGGTCACCTCGCGCATCTCGAGGGCTGCGTGATCGAGGATCGCGCCCTCGTCGGCAGTGGCTCGATCGTGCTGCACCAGGCGACCGTTCACAGCGGGGCGACGGTGGGCGCGGGCGCCGTAGTACGAAATCGCATGGACGTGCCGGCCAACGCTCTGGCCGTGGGCGTGCCCGCGGTCATCAAGCTCGATTCGAGTGGCGAAGACAGCATCGTCGAGAACGCCGCGTCCTACGTCGAAAACGCCCGATGGTACAAAAGAGAGCTGCGACTGCTTTAGGAGTTCGACAGTTCGACGAGCCGTTCGAGTGCGATGTCGGCTCGACCTTCCGTGACACTGGCCGACGCCAGTTCGAATCCTTCAACCAGCGTCGTCGCCCGACCGGCAACCATCAGGGCCAGGGCGGCGTTCGCGCACACGACGTCAAAAACCGGGCCCGGGCGCCCCGCCAAGAACCCTCTCGCCACCTCGACGTTGTGTGAAGTGTCGCCGCCACGAATGTCCCCAGCCGTGTGGTGTAGTCCCAATACCGCTCCGGCATCGAGTCGTTGGACGGCGACACCCAAGGGAGTTATTACGTGCAAGGTCGATGCGGCGCCGAGAGAGAGTTCGTCAAGTCCGTCATCGGCGTTCACCAAGATGGCGTGATCGACACCGCGAGCGACCAGTACCTGCGTCATCGAGTCGAGCAGATGCGCCTGGGACACGCCAATCAACGTTCGCCGCACGAGCGCCGGATTCGCGAGCGGCCCGAGCACATTGAATATCGTCGGAAAGCCCAGCGCGCGTCGAATTGGCGTCAGGTAGCCCAGTCCGTGATGGAACGTGGGTGCGAACATGAATCCGATGCCCGCGCCAGCGATGCAGGCCCGAACAATCTCCTCGGGAGCGTCCAGACGTACGCCGAGAGCCTCGAGAAGGTCCGCGGAGCCGACCGACGACGACGCGGCGCGGTTTCCGTGCTTCGCGATCGGCACCCCGCACCCGGCGACCGTCAGTGCCGCCATCGTCGAGATGTTGACGGTGTGAAGTTGGTCGCCGCCGGTGCCGACGATATCCATGGCGTCAGGGCCGATCGAAAAAGTCGAGGCCGCCTCGATCATCGCGTCGATGAAGCCCGTCATCTCGTCGGCGGTCTCTCCCTTGGCCGTCAGAGCAGTCAGGAAACTCGCGATCAAGACGCCTTCGACCTGTCCTTCAAGGATCTCGATGAGGGCTGCTCGGGCCTGCGCGCGTTCGAGGTCGGTACCGCGAACCAGCGGGTTCAAGACGTCGCTCGAGAAAGTTCCGGGCACTAATGGACTCGCGCGCGAGGGCGTGACATACGCACAAGTTACTCGTGAGGGAGGACGCTCTCGACACAACTACGATTTTGTGATGGCCACATACCTCGATGAGATCCTTCATCATCATCGAACACGTGCCGCGGCCGACGGGCGCGAGTGGCGCGATCGAATTGGCTCAATTCGTGAACCAGCCCCTTCGATGTTCGCGGCTCTCACCGAATCAGCAAATGGCAACGTCAAGGTGATCGCCGAAGTGAAGCGTCGCTCGCCGAGCAAGGGTTGGCTCCACGAGGCTCTCGACGTTGGGCAGTTGGCGCGTACCTACGCCGAAGGGGGAGCGACAGCCATCTCCGTGCTCACCGACGCGCAGCACTTCGCCGGGTCCCTCGAGGATCTCGACGTCGTGCGTCACGCCGTCAGTCTGCCGATATTGCGCAAGGATTTCACCGTCAGCGCGAACGACGTCCTTGACGCCGCCGACGCCGGGGCGAGTGCGGTGCTCTTGATAGTGGCGGCGCTGAGTGATGAAGAACTCGAAGAGTTCATCGGTGTCACGTATGCAGCGGACCTGGACGCCGTCGTGGAGGTGCACGACGGCGATCAGGCGAAACGCGCCCTCGACTGTGGCGCAAGAATCATCGGAGTGAATCGACGCAATCTTCACACTTTCGAGGTCGATCACGACAACGCCTCGAAGGTCATTGAGTCGCTGCCCACATCGGTCGTGACGGTCTGTGAATCGGGACTCGGGTCCTGCGCGGACGTCGTTCGAGCCGCCGACGCCGGTTTCGATGCCGTATTGGTGGGCGAGGCGTTCGTCACTTCGACACGGGTGGCCGAGACGGTGCGCGACTTCTCCTCTGTACCACGGGTACCGCGTGAGTGACTTCGACGCGCCGTTATTCGTCAAGATCTGTGGGGTCACCACCCTGGGAGACGCGAACGCCGCGATTGACGCCGGCGCGAGCGCCATCGGCTTGAACCTCGCGACGTCGTCGCGAAACCTCTCTCTGGATCGAGCGTTGGCCATCGCCGAAGCGACGAGGGGCCGGGTCGTGCGTACGCTGATTTTCTATGACAACGATGACGAATTCATAGTTCAGGCTCTGGAGCTCATCGAACCCGACGCCGTGCAGATCCACGGACCCCTGAGCGACGCACTGGTCACCCAGTTGCGTCGACGTGACGTTCGCGTCATCAAGGCCCTGTCGATCGCGAGCGACGAGTTCTACGCCTTCAACGATGGTTCCGTGGACGCCGTGCTGGTGGACGGAGCGACTCCCGGGAGTGGCGAGAGCCATTCGTGGGAGGAGTTGAAGGACCGAGAATTCGTCGTGCCCGTCATCGCCGCAGGGGGACTCAACGACGCGAATGTCGCATGGGTGATCGCCGAGACCACTGTCTGGGGCGTGGACAGCGCCAGCGGCGTGGAGTCGTCGCCCGGCGTGAAGGACCGCCAACGGATGAGTCACTTCATCACGAACGCCCACGACGCCTTTCGAGCGCGCAATTCGTCATGAGCACCGACAACACGTACATGAACGAGCCCGACGGTCGAGGACGTTTTGGAGAGTTCGGAGGCCGATTCGTTCCCGAGGCTCTTATGCCGGCCTGTCTCGAACTCGAAGCGGCCTTCACCGAGGCATGGAACGACACCACGTTCGTCGAGGAGTATCGAATGGTACTGCGCGAGTTCGCCGGACGACCAACGCCGGTGACGCCACTGACCCGTCTCGGTGAACACCTCGGACTGCGGATCTTTGCCAAGCGCGAGGACCTCGCCCACACCGGATCGCACAAGATCAACAACGTCATCGGGCAGACACTGCTCACCAAACGGATGGGGAAGCGCCGCGTCATCGCCGAGACCGGCGCGGGTCAACACGGTGTCGCCACGGCCACCGCGGCCGCACGCCTCGGTCTCGAGTGCATGGTCTTCATGGGCGAGGTGGACACCGAGCGTCAGATCCTGAACGTCTTTCGCATGGAACTTCTCGGATCTCGAGTCGTCCCGGTGACCTCGGGTAGCCGCACGTTGAAAGACGCCGTGAATGAGGCGATGCGTGAATGGGTCACGTGCGTGGCTGATACGCACTACTGCATCGGTTCCGTGATGGGGCCTCATCCCTTTCCTTGGATGGTTCGAGAGTTCCAGAGCATCATCGGACAAGAGGCCGCTCGCCAACTGTTGGAGTTCGGCGTCGACGTTCCCGACGTCGTGGTCGCCTGCGTCGGTGGTGGGTCGAACGCGGCCGGTGTGTTCGCCGGATTTGCTAACACGACGTCGCGACTGGTGGGCATCGAGGCCGCCGGTGGCTCGGCCGTAGGCAGCGGATCGCCCGGCGTACTGCACGGCATGCGTTCGCTCTTGATGCAAGACGAGTTTGGACAGATCGAGGAGGCCCATTCGATCTCGGCCGGTCTGGACTATCCCGGTATCGGACCAGAACACGCTCATCTCGCAGCGACTGGTCGAGCCGAGTATTACGCGATTGGCGACGAGGACGTCATTCCCGCCTTGAAGCTCCTGAGCGAGAAGGAGGGCATCATTCCGGCGCTCGAGACCGCCCACGCGGTGGCCTGGTTAGCGCGCGAAGCGGGACACGCCGTCCCCAGCGGCTCCACGGTGCTGCTCAACCTCTCTGGTCGAGGCGACAAGGACGTGGCCCAGGTCCAGGCCATACTTCGCGGCGAGTCGTGAAGAGTCTCGAACGCGACCTTCGCGCACTTCGTGACGGAGGAAGAAAACTCTTGGTGCCCTATTTCATGGGTGGCGTGAACGAACACTGGACCGACCACGTCGAAGCGGCCGTCCTCGCCGGTGCCGACGCCGTGGAGATTGGCATCCCGTTTTCCGATCCCATGATGGACGGCCCCGTCATTCAAGAAGCGGCGCTGCGAGCACTGTCACGGGGCACGACGTTGGATTCGATCTGTGATGATGTCATTCGCCTCGACACCCACGTGCCGCTGATCGCCATGACCTATTACAACGTCGTGTTGCACTACGGGCTTGAACGCTCCGCGGGAAAGCTGTCGTCCAGCGGGATCAGTGGAGCGATAGTCCCGGACCTCGCCCTCGAAGAGACCGAACCGTGGATCGCGGCCTGCGATGGTGCGGACGTAGCGACGGTGTTGCTCGTCGCTCCCTCGACACCGCCCGAACGCGTCGATCGACTCGCGGCCACGACGCAAGGATTCGCCTACGCCTCGGCGCGAATGGCCGTCACCGGGAGGTCTGAAGGGGGAGGGGAAGGTGAACGCGTGGTGCGATCCATCCGACGTACGAGCGACGTGCCGGCACTCATCGGAATCGGCATTGCCACTCCCGATCAGGCGACACGGGCCGCCGAGGTGAGTGACGGCGTCATCGTGGGCTCGGCATTGGTTCAGATGATCATGGACCACGCGAGCGCCGCTGACGTTGAGTCAATCATCAGGGAGTTTCGATCGGCAATCGACGACCGCCCGTGAATCTGTATATTCCATCTGGTCCTGTCACGCCTGAGATTCCTCTTACTCGGTAGTAAATCAACGGAGACCTTCTCGCCTCGCGATTGTATTGTGAACCTCTTCACAAAGTAACGGGGATTCTATCCGCCACGCCCTGTGTTAAGTGATGTTTAATCTCTTTAGCCGTCAACCCGACGGTGGGATCAAACCTATACAGGGGGAATTACATGGAACAGAGAGTTGCGGACCCCGGTCCGCTCGGACTCGCCGGTTTCGCTATGACTACGTTTTTGCTGAGCCTCTTCAACGTCGGACTTTTCAAGTTCGGTGGTGCGGGTAGCGCGGCCATCAGTGGTGCCATCTCCTTGGCATTCATCTATGGCGGCGTCGCGCAGTTCGCGGCCGGCATGTGGGAATTCGTGCGAAAGAACACCTTTGGCGCGGTTGCCTTCACGTCGTACGGTGCGTTCTGGATTGGTGTGTACTTCTTCATCAACTTCCAAGGCGGCCTCGCCGTCAAGGGTGCCCTGGGCCTGTACCTACTGCCCTGGATCCTCTTCACCGCGTACATGACGATTGCGGCCATGAAGACGAACATGGCGGTCCTGTTGGTCTTCATCGCCCTGACGTTGGCCTTCTTGTTCCTCACCATCGGAGCATGGGGCGGCGGTCACACGGGTATGACCAAGATCGGTGGATGGCTCGGCATTATCACGGCCCTTCTCGCTTGGTACGCGTCCGCCGCTGGAGTGATCAACGAAACTCACGGAAAGGTTGTGCTACCGGTCGGTCCTTTGGGCTAACCTCAGTGTCACTGGTGGCTTGCCACCGGACCCAACCGCCAACAGCGCCCCAGCCACCAGGCTCGGGCGCTGTTGGCATACTGGGCCGATAGAGCGCTACTCTCGGCTTCAGTTGCAATCACGATCGCACGGTGCATTCGTTCGACGTATTTCCATCTACAACACAGCAAGGGAACAATATGACTGAAGCAAAACTCGAAGCATGGCTGGAAGAGACTCGCAGTTTCGCACCGTCGGCGGAATTCTCCAAACAGGCCAACGCACAGCCTTCTATTTACGCTGACGCGGCCGATCCGGTCGCGTGGTGGCGCACGGAGGCCGATCGTCTGTCCTGGACGACGACGCCAACGAAGAGTCTCGAATGGGACCTCCCTTTCGCTAAGTGGTTCAGCGACGGCACACTCAACGCTTCTT